>JACXTT010014947.1_pt1 | contig 10107 bp, 7 predicted proteins | sample 9270951 | NCBI WGS metagenome assembly JACXTT01 (sample SAMN15532306, study PRJNA645909) | rock metagenome | isolation source: weathered quartz diorite | place: Puerto Rico | collected 2017-06-21
GGGCGGTCTGCTGTCCGGTCCGGGCGATCAACGCGCTCCGTCGTGTTCCACTGGCCGGGCCTCCCGTCCGCTGCCTCCGCCAGGCTGGGGAAGCTGTCCACCCCGTCGCAGGTATTGCAGTCGAGGACGGGGCCGATCGGCCGCGCGGCCGGCTGGTGGATGTGCCCGGAGCCGACGCCGTCCATGTCCCGGCGGGCGGCCTCCCGGGCCGCGGCCTGCTCGAACTCCTCGATGTAGCGCACCGCGCGCTTGACCCTCCACACATAGCGGGCCAGCGACCAGTGGCCGAAGCCGAGCACGCGCCGGGCGTGGTTCAGCCGACGATTGAGCCCCATCAGCAGGCCGTAGCCCAGGTCCCCGAGCCAGGCCACCCGGCGGCTCCAGCGGGTCACCGCGTCGAACTCGTCGCCGTGCAGGACCAGCAGGTCCGCGGTGCGGTGCACCGCCTCGCGGGTGATGAACACGTTGCCGAGCTGCACGTCGCAGAAGCGCCGCGCGTACTCGTCGTGGTTGCCGGGCACGAAGGTGACCATCGTGCCCGCGCGCGCCTTCGCCACGAGCCGGCGCAGGACGTCGCTGTGCGCGTGCGCCCAGTACGGGGCGCGCCGGAGCATCCAGAAGTCGACGATGTCGCCGACCAGGTACAGGAAGTCGCCGTCGTGGGAGTCCAGGAACTCGAGCAGCGCCTCGGCCCGGCAATCGCGCGTACCCAGGTGGATGTCGCTGAGCCAGATCGTGCGAACGCGGCCTTCGCTCATGGCGAGAGCGTGCCCCACACCGCGCGGGCGCCGGTCATTAAGAAACGGAACGGGATCGGTGACGGACCGGTGACGGCGAGCGGTCCGGCGACTCGGCGCCGTCCTCGGCTTCCAGACACGCGCCGAGGACGTAGTACGCGATCTCCAGCGCGGGGAGCAGGAGCCAGTCGTCGTGGGGGAAGCGCGTGACGAGGAAGACGCCCCAGATCGTCATCACCGCGCCCACGTACTGCGGATGGGCCAGCAACGAGAACGGGAACGCATGGCACCAGAGCACCTCGTAGCCCAGGCGGTCACCGAAGAAGATCCCCACCCGGACGAAACGGTAGAAGACGAGCGTGCTGAGGATCTGCCCGGCGATCATCAGGACGCCGCCGACCGCCAGCACCGTGCCGCTCGCCGGGCGCGGGATGCCGTCCCCGAGCGCCAGGCACCAGCCGAGGAACACCGCGCCCTGCACCACCTTGAAGGCGAGGAAGAGCGCGCGGACCACGACGACGGGCTCGCCCAGCCGCGCCACCCGGGGCCGGGCGCACCAGCGCCGGAACGAGCCCGGGGCGCGGGCGATCCACACGTAGCAGACGCGCTCGACGGCCAGCAGCAGGGCGGCGATCAACAGGAGCCAGAGGCTCATGGCCGATCGTCGCCCCGGACCGGGCTAGGAGCGCCGCAGGTAGCGAGGGGAGTACGCGGCAATATCGGTGAGCGGATCGGTGACCAGCTTCACGAACCACACCAGGGCGAGCCAGACGCTGTGGGCCCACACCAGATAGATCACCCGCCCGCCCACCACCGCGAGCGTCCACAGGAACCACTGCCAGGCGATCAGCGCCATGATCGGGCTCAGCGCCTCGAGCGTCCACGCCGGCGCGCGCAGCAGGTGGATGGCCGGGATCGCGAGATAGGCGCCGAGGATCAGCGTCTTGTTGCGGTTGTTGAAGCCGAGCAGCAGCGCCTCCTTGTCGTGGCACGGGGGCTCGAGGATCGCGTGGCCGACCTGCCGGAGGAAGAGCGCGGCCAGGCCCGCCCACATCGCGGTGGTGAGGTCCCAGAACGCGAGCACGTAGCAGCCGAGGAACACGCTGGAGCTGATGATGTGGAACAGCTGGTTGGTCAGGTCGCTGTGCGAGGCGTGATGGTCGTCCTTCTTTCGCCGCATCACCTCGGTGTAGAACGTGGCGAGCGGGCGCGGCACCCGCACCAGGCTTCCGATCACCTCCCGGATCAGCTTCCGTCGCATGATCTTGTCCCTTCCCGGGTTCTGGGCGGCGGTCAGCCACCACCCGTCGGCCCGCATGGCCTGCGCGGCACCCAGCAGCTTGGTCTGGAGATCCTCGTAGTCCTTCTCGGTGAAGTCCATGTTGGAGAGGCAGCGGCCGGTGCCGACCCAGCTCAGGGTCACGCCCTCGGCGCGCAGGTAGTACTGCAGCAGCCAGTTGTAGCGGCCGGGCTCGGTGAAGAGCACCGTCCACACCGTGCCGAGGTGCACCAGGCGGAGCGGCAGGGCCGCGTCGGCCAGCCGCCGGTTGGTGGCGTGGACCCAGCCCGCGCAGCGCGCGTTCATCTCCGCGTACTCGGCGGCCGCGGACGGCTCCACCACCCAGCGGAGGAACTCGTTCATCGCGCCCATCACCATCGGGTGGCCGGAGAAGGTGCCGATGACGTACGCGATGCGCATGGGACGCTCGGGATCGAACCGCCGCATCAGCGCCTTCTTGCCGCACACCACCCCGATCGGCATGCCGCCCGCCACCGTCTTGCCGTAGACCACCATGTCTGCGGCCACCCCGAAGTATTCCTGGGCTCCGCCCGGGGCCAGCCGGAAGCCGGTGTAGACCTCGTCGAAGATGAGCGGAACCTGGGACTCCTGGCACACCGCGCGCAGCCGGCGCAGCCATTCCCCGTAGCGCGCGGAGCCGTCCTCGGTGCGGCGCACGTCGCTGGTCAGCAGCACCGCGTCGCTCGGCGGCGGGGCATTGGGGTGGAACGACTGCACGGGGTTGACCAGCACCGCCGCGATCTCCCCCGCCCGGCGCCGGATCAAGTCGAGCGACGCGGGGTGGAGGTCCTTCACGGTGAGACAGTCGGACAGCTCCCGCTCGCTGCCGAGCCCCGGCTGCACCCCGTCCCACCAGCCGTGATAGGCGCCCGAGAAGCACACGATGAGCTTGCGGCCGGTGTTGAAGCGGGCCAGGCGCACCGCCGCCATGACCGCCTCGGTCCCGCTCATGTGGAAGGACACCTCGTCGACCCCGGAGATCCGGCGGAGTAGCGCGATGTTCTCAGCGGTCACCGGATGGAGCGGCCCCAGGACCGCACCGAGGTCGCGCACGCGCTCGAGGCCCTTGGCCATCCACTCTTTGTACCGGCCGAAGCCGGCCACGTTCACGCCGTAGGAGCCCCCGACGTCGAGCATCGCGTGGCCGTCGAGATCCAGGAGCCTCGGCCCGTCCGAGGCGGTCACCACCGAGCACAGCTCGAACCGCTCCCGCATGACGCGCGCAAAGGGAAACGGCACGCGGTTGGCGTCGGTGAAGCGCAGGTCCGAGAAGCCCGGCCCCACCTCGGTCGCCCAGGCGCGGGATCGCGGGTACGCCTGCCGGAGGCCGGCGGCCAGGCGCTCCAGGCCGTGACGGCGGCGCACGGCCCACGACGGGTCGGCGCCGTCGGCGCGAAAGAACTCCTCGTCCGAGTAGCTGCGCGGCCTCACCCAGCGGGCGAGACGGCGGTAGACCGCCGGAGTCAGGGACAGGGCCCGGAAGGTCCGGAGCGCCCCGACGAGCCTCCGGACCGCGACGGCGACGATGACGGCGGCAACCGCGAAGGGAAGGCCCCAGGAGTGGACGAGCCCGAACAGTGGTCCAATCGCATCACTCATCGACGTTGTCCTCCATCTTGCGAGTAGCGACGCCGGCCGGCTCGGGCCGGCGCACCGCCCCGGCCAGCCACGCCTCGAACCGCGCCACCACGTGGTCCCAGTGCAGATGCGTCACGCTCTCCCGGACCCGCACACGGATGCGGGCGAGCTGCTCCGGAGCTCGCGCGAGAGTCACCGCCGCTTCCACGAACGCCACCGCATTCCCGTAGGGTGCGAGCAGACCGGTCCATCCCGAGGTGACGTGCACGCGGGCCGCCGCATAGTCGTACGCGACCCCCGCGAGGCCGCTGGCCATCGCCTCGAGGGTCACGTTCCCGAAGGTCTCGGTCTCGCTCGGGAACAGGAAGACGTCGGCGGACGCGTAGTGCTCGGCGATCGGCTCCCCGGTCAGCACGCCGCGGAAGAGCAGGTCCGGGTGCTCGGCCTCCAGGCGCTCCCGCAGGGGTCCATCCCCGACCACGACGCCGCGCACCGACCCGGCCGCGCGCCGCATGCTCCGGTACGCGGCGACGGCCAGCTCCACGTTCTTCTCCGGCGCCAGGCGGCCGACGTAGAGGGCGACCACGTCCCGCTCCGCGGCTCCCCACTCGGCGCGCAGCGCGGCGCTCCGGCGCGCGGGGTTGAAGAGCCGGCCGTCCACCCCGCGACCGAGCACGCTCACGTTCCTGAACCCCGAGGCCCGGAGCCGGTCCCCCAGGTCGGCGGTCGGCGCCAGCGTTCCATCCGTACGGTTGTGGAAGCGCCGCAGATATCGAGCGATCCCGTGCTCGAGCCAGGCCGCCCGGTAGTGCTTCGCGTAGCCGTGGAAGTTGGTGTGGAAGCCGCCGAGCACCGGCAGTCCCAGCGCCCGGGCAGTGCGCACCGCCGACCACCCCAGCGGCCCCTCGGTGGCCACGTAGATCACGTCGGGCGGACGGCCGGTCCACCCCGCCCGGAGCCGGGCGTGAGCCGGCAGCCCGAACCGCAGCCCCCGGTATCCCCGCACTGGGAGACCGCGGACCAGCGTCAAGGCGGCATCGCGGTGATCGCGGTCGACGTCGAGGCGGTCGCGACGGGGGCGCACCACGGAGACCTCATGCCCGCGGGCGCGCAGCCCTCCACCAGTCGCGCCAGCGTGAGCGCGACGCCGTTGACCTCGGGGGGATACGTCTCGGTGACCACGCAGACGTGCCGGCGCCCGCTCGCGTCCGAGTCCTCCGGAGCGCTGGGCGGAGCGGTGGGCGGAGCGGTGAGCGGCGCCCTCTCTCGCGACCATTCGAGACGCCCGAGTAGATCCAGCATGGGCCTTGGAGAAATTTTCTCCGCAACCCGGTCCGGTGGACCCGTGAAGAGTCCGCTACGCTCCGCTCGAGGCGGTGACCGAAACATCGCGGGATCGTCGTCAAGGCGACACGCGCTCTTCCTACGATCTGCGCCGATCGCCGGCGGTGGTCGCGTGGTCCGATCCGGTTCGAGCCGTCACAAGGAGAAGAGCACGATGCGGAGCCGATACGTGGGAACGATCGCCCTCGGTGCCGTGATCGCGTTCTGCGTCGCCTCCCCCGCGGCGCCAGACGAATCGGATCGCCACTCGAAGGCCCACCCGCGGCACAACGTGATCATCTTCATAGCCGACGGCCTGCGCGCCGGCGCGGTCAACCCGACCGACGCCCCGACGATGTGGAGCCTGCGGAGCCGCGGGGTCACCTTCGCCAACAGCCATTCCGTGTTCCCGACCTTCACCACGCCCAACGCCGCCGCCATCGCCACCGGCCATTTCCCGGGCGACACGGACGACTTCAGCAATGCCCTGTTCACCGGGTTCCCGGTCTTCAATGGCCAGCCGCCGAGCTTCACCGGCAAGACCCTCGGCACCAACGTGCCGTTCATCGAGGACGACCAGGTGCTGGGCGACATCGACGAGCACTTCCCGGGCGGCAACTTCCTGAGCGAGGAGGCGCTCCTCGCCTTCGGCCGCAAGCACGGCTTCCACACCGCCGCGGTCGGCAAGCTCGGCCCCACGCTGATCCAGGACGTCACCGAGGGCAATCCGCGGAACGGGGCGTTCGTGACCCCCGACACCGTGGTGATCGACGACCGCACCGGCACCGCGACCGGCCTGCCGTTGTCGGCGGCGATCCAGACCGCGCTGCAGAACGCGGCCCTGCCGCTGGCGACGCCCCCCCGGGTCCAGCCGTCCGGCAACAACGTGACGCCGGGGATGCGGGACGCCAACATCGGCCAGCAGCAGTACTTCGTGGACGCGGTCACCAAGGCGATCCTGCCCACGTTCAAGGCCGACCGGGGGCCCTTCCTCCTGGTCTACTGGTCGCGCGACCCCGACGGCTCCCAGCACAATCAGGGGGATAGCCTCAACACCCTGGTGCCCGGCATCAACGGCCCCACGTCCAAGGCCGCCATCAAGAACGCGGACAACAATCTGAAGCAGATCCTCGACTTCATCCAGAGCGATCCCGACCTGGCCGCCAAGACCGACGTCTTCGTCACCGCCGATCATGGCTTCTCGACCATCAGCCGGCACGACCTCGACGCGTCCGGGAGCCGGTTCACCAGGAGCTTCGCGGCGACCCGGACCTACCGCGAAGCGAGCGGGCGCCAGGAGGTCAACGCGGGCTTCCTGCCGCCAGGCTTCGTGGCCGTCGATCTCGCTCACGCGCTCGGCCTGCCCCTGTTCGATCCCGACAGCCAGATCACCCTGAACGGCAAGAACGTCTATCAGCCCGTCGATCCCACCATCTGGCAGCCGACCGCGACGGTGCGGCAGCGCCCCGCCTTCGGCAACGGCCTGCTCGGGGGAAGCGGGAGTATCGCGGATCCGACCGACGCCAAGATCGTGGTGGCGGCCAACGGGGGCTCGAACCTGATCTACGTGACCGACCACGATCAGGCGCTGGTGCGGAAGATCGTGGCCGTGCTCGCCCGGCAGGACTACACGGGCGGCATCTTCGTGGACGACGCCTACGGCCGCGTCCCCGGTGCCCTGCCGCTCAGCGCCATCAACCTCAAGGGCTCGGCCGCCCTGCCCACGCCCGCCATCGTGCTCAACTTCCGCAGCTTCCCCACCGACCCCGCCAACCGCCTCCTCACCATGGTGGAGGTCGCGGACACCGGGCTGCAGCAGGGCCAGGGCATGCACGGCAGCTTCAGCCGGGCGGACACATTCAACTTCATGGCGGCGATCGGGCCAGACTTCAAGCGCGGCTTCGTCGACCATGCGCCGGCGAGCAACGCGGACATCTCGATCACCTTCGCCGATCTCCTCGGCTTCGAGCTGGCCGGCAAGGGCAAGCTGACCGGGCGGGTGCTCGAGGAGGCGCTCGCCAACGGCCGCTCCGCGTCGGCGGCCGAGCACCACGTCCGCGTCTCGACCCGGATCCCCGGCTCGAAGCTCCGGACCGTGCTCCTCTTCCAGACGCTCGACAGGCACGTCTACGCCGACGAGGCCTGCTTCACCGTCCTCCCAGCGGACCACGACCGCGAAGACGACGATCACGCCCAGGTGGTGTCGCCCGCGCAGCACGCGGGCCTCTGCGCGGCCGCCGCGCTACCCTAGACTTCTAGAGCTGGCCGCGGAGTCGCGGGTCAAGCGCGTCGCGCAGGCCGTCGCCCAGGAGGTTGAAGCCGAGGACGGCGACCATGATGGCGAGGCCGGGGATGGTCGCGATGTGGGGGGCCACCAGCAGGAAGTCGCGGCCGGTCGCGACCATCAGGCCCCACGAGGGCGTCGGCGGCTGCACGCCCAGGCCCAGGAAGGACAGCGCCGCCTCGACCAGGATGGCGTTGGCCATGAAGAGCGAGGCGTAGACGATCACCGACGGCAGGATGTTGCGGAGCACGTGGCGCGCGAGCACCTCGGAGGCCGACGCGCCGAGGGCGCGGGCGGCCCGCACGTACTCCATCTCGCGGGCCGCGAACACCGAGCCGCGCACCATCCGGGTGACCGCGGGCACGCCCCACACGCCGACCGCGATCGTGGTCTTGAGCACCCCGGGGCCGAGCGCGGACACCACCACGATGGCGAGCAGCAGATACGGAAAGGCGAGCAGGATCTCCATCGCGCCCATGATGAGGCTGTCGACCCAGTCCCCGGACAGGCCCGCTACGCAGCCGAAGAAGAGGCCGAGCCCCAGCGCCACCGCGACCGATAGCACGCCGACCACGAGCGCGACCCGGCTGCCGTAGATCAGCCGCGAGAGGATGTCGCGCCCGAACTCGGCGGCGCCCAGCACGAACTTGCCGCCCGGCTGGCTCCGCTTCTCGATCAGGTCCTGCTTCGCCGGGTCCGCGGGGGCCAGCCACGGGGCGCCCGCCGCGGTGACCAGTAGCACGAGCACGATGGCGAGGCCGACCAGGGCCAGCCGGTTGCGCTGGAAGCGCCGCCACGCGTCGCCGACGAAGGTGGTGGCCGCCGGCTCGGCGTGCGCCACGCCCGCCCCGACCGCGATGGCCACCGCGCTAGCTCCGCCGCGAGATGCGGGGATCGAGCGCGCCGTAGGCCAGGTCGACCACGACGTTGACGACCACGAAGGCCAGCGCGAAGACCAGGACCGCGCCCTGCAGCAGCACGTAGTCGCGCGCGAAGATGGCCTTGACCATCAGGCGCCCCAGGCCGGGCCACGCGAACACGGTCTCGGTGAGCACCGCCCCGCCCATGAGCTGGCCGGCCTGCAGCCCGAGCAGGGTGAGCGTGGGGATCGCCGCGTTGCGCAGGGCGTGCTTGGCCACCACGAGCCGCTCCCCCATCCCCTTGGCCCGCGCGGTGCGCACGTAGTCCTCGCGCAGCACCTCGAGCACGCTGGAGCGGGTCATACGCGACACCATCGCCACCGACGGCAGCGCGAGCGTCACCGCGGGCAGGACGAGATGGGCGGGCGAGCCGGTGCCGCCGACCGGCAGCCACGGGAGCCACAGCGCGAATACCACGATGAGCACGAGGCCGGTCCAGAACACGGGCATCGACAGCCCGAAGAGCGAGCCCAGGCGCGCGAGGGCATCGAAGAGTGAGTTCGGCCACACCGCCGACACCACCCCCGCGCTCACCCCGATCACGGTGGCGATGAGCAGCGCGGCCACCGTCAGCTCGAGCGTGGCGGGCCAGGTGTCGGCCAGCTCGTCGGCCACCGGGCGGTTCTGCTGGATCGACCGGCCGAGGTCGCCGCGGGCCAGCCGCCCCACGTACTCGACGTAGCGGACGAGCAGCGGCTTGTCGAGTCCCAGGTAGTCGCGCAGCGTGGCCACGGCCTCCTGGGTGGCGTGCTCGCCCAGCATCAGGGCCACCGCATCGCCGGGGATCAGCTCGATGGTCAGCATGACCACGAAGACCGCCCCCAGCAGCACGGGTATCGCGACCAGGAGGCGGCGCGCGACGAAGATCAGCATGGCCGTCGCGCGCCGCCGGACGTCATGATCGGCGGGCTACTTGTCCAGCCAGGTCTTCCCGAGCCAGAGGTTGTACTCCACGGGGTGCACCGTGAAGCCCTTCACGTTGGCGCGCGTGACCACGATCTCCTTGGTGTTGTAGACCGGGATCCACACCATCTCCTTGGCGAGGATGTCCTGCACGTCGCCGTAGAGGCGCTCGCGCTCCGTCTGGTTGAGGCTCTTTCGCGCCTGCTCCACGTCGGCGTCCACCCGCGGGTTGGCGTAGCGCGAGGTGTTCCAGCCGGCGGGCGGCACCTGCTTGGAGTGGAACAGCGCGTACAACGAGTAATCGGCGTCGGCGTTCGAGGTCACCCAGCCCAGCGTGAACATGTGGTGATTGAACGTCGCGGCCCGCACCTGCCCGAAGACGGCGGCCCACTCCAGGAACTGAACGTTGGCCTCGACCCCGACCTCCTTGAACATGGCCTGGATCGCTTCCGTGATCTCGCCGTCCTTGGGGTAGCGGCCCCGCGCGGCGAGCCAGGAGAGCGAGAGCCGCTGGCCGCCCTTCACCAAGATTCCATCCGGTCCGGGCTGCCACCCGGCCTGGGCGAGCAGCGCCTTGGCCCTGGCGCGGTCGAACGGGTACCGGCGGTCGAGGCCCATGTCCTTGAAGCCGAACACGTTGGGGGCGAGCACGCCACGCGCGGGCACCGCCGAGCCCTCCATGATGTTGTCGAGGATCGCCTTGCGATCCACCGCGTACAGCAGGGCCGTGCGTACCCGCACGTCGTCGAGCGGCGCCAGCCCGGCGTGCATGCCCGCGAACACCACCCGGCCGCCCACCACCTCGTGCACGGTGTACTTGGGGTCGCGCTTCAGCGCGGGGAGCTGGGAGGGCGAGGGCAGCAGCACCATGTCGGCGTCACCGGTCTGCAGCGCGATCATCCGGGCGCCCTCCTCGGGCACCACCTTGAACACCACGCGGTCGAGCAGGGCCTTGTCGCCCCAGTAGTCGGGGTTGCGCTCGAGGATCACGTGGGTGTTGGTCTTCCACTCCACGAACTTGAAGGGCCCGGTGCCGACGGGCGCGCGGCTGAACTCGGCGCC
>JACXTT010014948.1_pt1 | contig 10107 bp, 11 predicted proteins | sample 9270951 | NCBI WGS metagenome assembly JACXTT01 (sample SAMN15532306, study PRJNA645909) | rock metagenome | isolation source: weathered quartz diorite | place: Puerto Rico | collected 2017-06-21
TGTGAGAGTCGAGGTCGAAGCGGATGTTATGGATGTAGGGCTTAGTGTAGCGTGGATTCCTGCCGGCCCAATTACCGTAGCGGATAGCTGAACCATGCCGGTGAAACCGTTTGTGCCCGCGTAGCTGATTGTAGATGTGGAGTAGGCACCTGGACTAATGGTGAGTCCTGACGGACTTGCGTGAATAGCAAAGTCTTGCCCCGTCACGTCCACTACAATGTCCGTGAAATTGTAAATGTGGTCAGTGACACTGTCGCCGTAGATACTAACGGAATAAGTTCCTGGTGTCGTGTACTGAGATGCTGTCACCGAAAGTGTGGCTTGCTTGGTCTGCCCGCTTGTCAACGCCACACTGCCAGGGCTTAGGGTGGCGCTAATCTCTTCAGGGTAGCAAGAAATCGAGAGGTTGACAGTATCGGCGAAGCCGGTGTCTGCCTTGACGTTGATCAGTGCAGAAACTGACGCTCCCCGCGTGACCGACAAGACCGTCGGGCTCGAGGAAATCGAATAGCCCGGTTGGGCTGCCCCAGACACGTCTATGGTAACAAATGTCCAGTGGCCGAGCTTTGTGTCGCCGCTAACAGCGGAAACGTTGGCGAGGAAAATACTCGGAGCTAGGATGCTGCTCGCGTCAAACGCGAGAGTAGTGGACTTGTGCTCGCCAGCTGAGCTAAGGGTTACTGTGCTGGAGCCAAATGTCGGAGTAGGAGTAGTTCCGACCGCGAAATAGTATGATACAGAGAGGTTCACCGGACCCGTGTATCCGGTGCTATTCACCTCGACTGACGCTGTCCCACCGCCTCCAAGTGGGAGTTTCAATGTCGTAGGCTTAACGTCGAGCGAGAAATCATTGCCTGTAACTTCCAGGAACAACCCAGTCGAATTTGTGGCGCTTGACGCGTTATCCTTTCCGACTATCTCGACACCGTAGGAGCCAGGTGTCGCGGACGCTCCGGCGGAGATTGTAAGGGTCGAAACCTTAGTCTGCCCATTAGGCAGAGTCACTGGGTTGACCGACAGGGTTGTCGTCGGAGGAACCGGCGCCACAAAAAGAATCGGAGAGATTGTTACTGTCAGGCCGACCGTTCCCACGAATCCGTAAAGCGATGCTACTGTTATGGTTGTAGTGTCCTGCCCTCCCTGGGGAACTGTCATCAAGAACTTGTCAATGGTGAGTCCAACTTCTGGAGCAGGAACCTTGACGTGTATTGTCCTGGTCAGGAAGAAAGTCCCTGTCGTGGTGGCGTTCACTTCGAGACTGTAGCTTCCTGGAGTCGCTGTGGAAGATATGCTGAACGTAAGGGTTGATGTTCCAGGCCCCGAGGTGATGGAGATTGCTGTGACGCTGAAGCTTGGACTGGTAATCTCTGGGGACACATTCTTGGCCTCGAGATTGACTGAACCAGTGAACCCGTTTTCAGGCGTTACGGTGATCGTCGAGCTTGCCGACGAGCTTGGCAACAAAGTAAAGTCGCTAGGAAAAACGCCCAGCCTGAAATCTACTGGAGGAACGCATGTCGTAGCCGCGGGCGCGCCCGCGGGATGTAGCGCGAAAACGGGAATGAAGATGGACAATGCTAGCAAGGCAGTAGCAATGCTCAAGGGCAACTTTCTGGACCACATGTTTTGGACGAAATCCCCCCCCGGTTCATCGATCAGTTTTAGGGTTTACTACCGAATGATGCAGGAGTGATCAGAATATTTCCATATAATGAAAGAGCCGATCCTAGTTTTCGTCCGGGCGACGATTGAATAATGAAAAAAAGGGAGAGAAGAGTCTGTTTCTAGGTGTCAGTCAACCGATCGAGAAGACAGCCTGGACTGATGCACTTACTGTTAGAGAGTTCGGCGCGACAATGGGTGTCCCGGCGCTTGAAAGGCTGGCAGCGTAGATTGGTCCAGGATAGTAGTTGCTGTTGATCGTCGTCGCTGAGACTAGGCCGGTGATGTTGACTCCTAGGACCGATGCGATTGTGTGTGCTTGTAGAGATGCGTCCTTGCTGGCGTCTGCTAGTGCGGATTGTTCTGCTTGCGATAGAAGGGCTTGTGAAGCGCTGAATTGGACACCGTTGAGCTGGTTGGCACCCGCGCCGACGGCTGTATCAATTACTTGGCCGATCTTCGTCCCGAATTCGCTGAGGGTCTGCCCAGAGGCAAGGATTGTCACTTGTATCTGGTTCAGAGCTTGGTATCCTATGATTGTTTGGGGCGTGGTGGGGGAGTATGGAGAGTAGACTGGAGAGACGTTGTAGTAGGTTGTCTGGATGTTGCTGTTATCTATCCCGATCCCGTTCAGTGCTATGACTACCTGGTTCATCGTGTTACTGTTCGCTTGAATTGCGGCCTGAGCGGTACTTCCTTGGGTCTGAACGCCGATTGACAGAGTCGCCGTGTCTGGCTTGACGCTAGCATGGCCTGTTCCCTGTACGGTGATGGTGTTCGTGCTTGTGGTGACAGCTGTGCCCGTGGCTCCACTGGCGGTCCGGGTTGGCAGGATGACAACTAGAGAATATGCTTGGACCAGCACGAGGGTAACGAGGGCGGCGATGACGATGGTTGAGAGTACTTGCCTTCGATTCCATGAGGTGGATTCGGACATGGTTTACACTTTGCAGAACAATGTTGCGCTCTTCGGCATAAGACCATGGGTCAGAACGGACTGTCCAGAATGAAGAACGGCGACAGTGATGTGTCCCGGATGTCCGCGGGTTGATTTGGGTATTTTAGAGGCGTTGGATTTGGCAGGCGACCGTTTGCCCTTGAGACTAACTTGAAGTGACCTCTCAACGTGCTCCACGCTTAAAGGGGCCCGAAGGTCGAGGAATGTTTGGAGCCAGATAAGGCAGTTTGTTGGCGGTCGAGGTCCAGGACCTAAGAAAAGAGTACGATGGGAAGGTCGCCGTTGATAGTGTTACTTTCGATGTAAAGCGCGGCGAAGTTTTCGGGTTTCTCGGGCCGAACGGGGCAGGCAAGAGCACGACGATCAAGATGCTTACCACTCTCATCTCGGTCACGAGTGGAACAGCTAGGGTTCTAGGGTTTGATGTTCGAAAGGAGGGCATGAAGCTCCGACGAAAGGTCGGGGTTGTCCAGCAGCAGCCGAGCGGTGAGTACAATTTGAGAATCGACGATCAAATGGACCTCTATGGAATGGTCTGGGACGTCCCCAAGGCGGAACGGAAGAAGCGAATGGAAGCCTTACTGGACGACTTTGACCTCCAGCCGCATCGACGTGAGAAATGGAGCGAACTATCAATCGGATTGAGGCGGAGGTTGCAAGTGGCGAGAGAGTTCATGCATGACATGGACCTACTGTTCTTGGACGAGCCGACGGTCGGGTTGGACCCGATCGCCAGACGGGGGGCATTAGACATGATCAGACGACGGGTGCGAGAAGAAGGGCTGACGGTCTTTTTCACGACTCATATCATGGAAGAAGCAGAGTACCTCTGCGATCGAGTCGGAGTGATCAACAAGGGGAAGATTGTCGCGATCGAGAGCCCGAGGCGGTTGAAAGAAAAGTTTGGGGGACTCCAGACATTGGAGGCGTCGGTCGACGGTGCCGACCAGACGATGTTGATGAAAGAGCTACGGTTCGTCGACGGCGTTACGGACGTTGGCGTGAATGGGGGTGGAATGATCAGCATTACCACCTCAAGCCCGGGTGAAATGCTGAGGACAATAGGTGGCCTGTCTGAGAAGATGGGGTTCCGGATCACCCAGCTGAACCTGAAGGAACCAACACTAGAGCAAGCATTCGTCAGCCTCGTAACAGAAAAGAAGTGAATCTCAGAAAAATGTTCCCAATATTTCGATTACTGGTGCGCGATGTAACTGCAACATTCGACAAGAGCCTCGTTGTCATACAACTCGTGCTCCCCCTGCTCTTCCTGTTCGTTGCGGGTTACTCGTACACCAACTTGATCCAACCCTTTCATGTGAATGGGGTGACAATCAACTATCAGCAGTTCTTGGCCGCGGGAATAATCTTGCAGACCGTCATGACGGGCTCTCTCTTCGCCGGGCTGCTTCTGTGGATTGACCGGAGGCTGGGAATGTTCGAGCAGATTCTCATGGGACCCTTCACGAGGTCTCAGTACGCGTTCAGCAAGATTCTCGCGTCAATGATAGTAGGGCTCGGCGGAGCATTGATCATGCTGGTGTTCGCTGCCCCATTCTTCCTCGGGTTCCCACTATCACTCGGAGGCGTGCTAATCGCCTTAGCGTCAATCTTCCTCGCGGCCCTGTTTTTCGGGTCGTTCGCGATGGTGCTGACGAGCATGCTCAAATCGAACGAGGCATTCAACACTGTCATCAACCTGCTCTTCGTAGTATTCACCTTCGTCAGCTCTACCTTCTATCCAGTCGACTCAGCGCCGAAAGCATTGCAGGGGTTGCTTCTGCTCAACCCATTGTCATACGCGGATGACATGCTCCGGCTGGGACTGTACGGACTGACGACATCTGTGGTCAACTACGAGATTCTCGCATTATGCCTAGAAACACTCATTGCGTTCGGATTGGCCGTCTACACTTTCCAGAGAATCAAGATCACAGACCGATAGAAGAAGGCCCTACTGCTCCCGATTGCAAAATCAACGCCGAACCCTTCCTACAGACTAGAAAGTCAGAGACCCTAGCTCAACTTCGGCCATTGTGAGCGGACAAGTGCACTGTTTATGATTCGTCAGGCCCCGACATGGTAACCCCTTGCTCGAAGCATGATGAAGGGAGGAGTGCCCACATGTCCGGCAGACTGGATCAAGGTCTTGCAAAGTTTCGTTCTTAGCAGGGTCGACACTCCACAACGACTAACAATCATGTTAGTTTAGAGCTAAAGACTTGGAATTGCTGTAACGATCGACTCGCCGCGCAAGTCTGGTCATGCTCGCGGCCGAAGACAAGTGTTGGTAGTACGTGTTGACGACACGTTAGCCCTTTTAGGTTAAAACCGCGAGTCCATTGTTAACAATGACAACAGAAAAAGAAAGCAACGGACAACGAACCGATCAGATGCTCACAGACCTCGTGCGGGACGCGGACGAATACTACCAGTACCTCAACGGGAAACATGCGAGTGAGACCAGGCTGGACGTGGCAGTGGTCAGCCTTGTCGTCTGGTTCTCATCCTTCGCCGTGATCGGTCTGAGCGCGTTCGCCATCTTCGGCAGAATGATCTACTACTTGGTAATCGCTTTCCTGATCGCGGTCGTCATCGCTGGCTTCGCTGGAGTCTTCACTTACACGGTTAGGCGGAGTAGAAAGTCAAGGTTCCAGCCGCTCGGAGACTTGGTGAAGAAGGTCAAAGAGGGGGGGCACGCGACGAGCGAGGATGGGCTGCGATTGATGGACGCGATGAACCAGGCAGCACTCGTCTCGAGGAAGCGGAAACTCGACTCGGCGCTCGAGTATGGACTGCTGACGTTCGCATTGGTCGCGTTGGTGGGGAGCAACGCTGGTATCGGCGCGCTAGCCGGTGTCATCGTGTATCTCTACTATAGGTTCGAGACGCTCCGGGAGTACGAGAGAGCAGAGGAGAAGTACGACGCGTCGAAGAGAGAGCTTCTCCTGAGCCTGTGATACTAGGCTTGGAGCGCCCCGACCTTTACGTCCTCGCAAGATTCCTGGATATTTTGTACCTTAACCGCCGGCTAAAGAAGACGAACCTGCAGATGAGGGTCGGATTGAACTATCCCAGGTTCAAGGAATACTTGGACTGGATGACATCGCACGGGCTGGTCGAACAATCGGTGGATGAGGACGGGACGGAGTTGTACGGGCTGTCGATGCAGGGTGTGGACGCTCATCGACGGTTGGTCGCTTGGATTCGAGAGACGATGAAGGGAATGCGAATCTAGATTCCTGTAACCTTCTTATGCTCCGTTGAATGACCCGGCTCTTCTTCCTGTCTTAGTCTGAAGTTGGGGAATCAGACAACCAAGTGCCTCGCTCCACGAGACGATCAAGAGATTCCGACGCTGCCTTAGGGATCGCTCTTCTAGACGGTCTCATCGTCGGGTTTCGTAATTGTTGAAGGGGACAGGACGCTCTCGTAGACCATGAGCGCCTCCATCGCATAGTCGTGGAGAATGTCCGCTCTGGTCTGTGTTTGCCTCTTAGGCTTGAAGTACATGCCCAGCGGAACAAGATAGAATTTGATCTGACTGTCTAGGGTCTTCTCCTTTCGATAGTGTAATTCGAAATCGTAAACACGGAACATGTGCCCCTGCCTCCGCATCGTCAGCCAGACAAAGAAATCTCGCGAGCGGAACTCAGGCTCTCCCCTGTGAACGATCAGCGAGGTGACCTTTTCATGGGGAATGCTGATGTTCTGCGCATCATCCGCGAGTGATTCTAGGCTCGTCTCTTCATAGTTTTCGAGTTTCTTGGGGACGACATCCGTGACGAGGGCCGTGCCGTATCGCATCTCGCCCCGCAAGGCAAACGTGTTCCTAGTCTTCTCCTGGCGGATGAAGATCGACCTCTGATCGGTGATCAGAATAACGTACTCCTTCGGATAGTCCTGGTCGGGTACGATGACCCGATGGATGAACCCGACGCGCTTCTCCAGCACTGACAAGGTGACACTCCCTAAGCAACAGGGGTGATCTAGCGTCTAAGAGCATACAGTTTGGACGCGACAACCAGTGACCAAAGTCCGTACAGGACGACTGCCACGTCTACTGGATAGGCAGTAATGCTGAGGCTGTTGATCGTCCAGAATGGTATCGAGAAATTGTAGAGCCCGGAGACTATGCTGAGAATCGCTGGGATGTTCTTGAAAGTATTACTCTTGAGCATGGCAAGCCCGAAGATCAAGAGCCCGGTCGCGATCAGTAGACTGCCCATGAGAATGTCGATTTCTGACCCGCTAGTCGCGAAGCCCGCGGCCTGGTTGATCTCCTGGCAGGCTGCCGCACACCCGTTCTGGTAGGCGAGCCCAATGTTGATCAGCCAGAAGTAGCTACCCGCGTTCGAGAGGACGACGATTATTCCTGAAAAGACGAGGGTTCCTCCAGTGAACGCCGTGACCAGGCTTGCCTCCCTAAGCGTTCGGTAGAGCGCGAACACGCTCGGGATCAATAGGACGAACGCGACAACGAGTATGGCGAAGCTAGTCGCCTCAAGGGCCGCATTAGCGGACAGGAACATGAGGAACTGTGGGATTGTCGATGTGGGAGCGGGCCCGAGCATGGCCGCGATCCCAACGTAAACAAACATGAGTACCCCGCTCACGTACAAGGCGAGTGCCGCGACTCTGTACAAGCCCTTGTAGTCGGGGCCTTGTGCCGTCGTCAATGGAAGCTCGGTCTCGCTCGGCTGAAGTGTATAAAGTGTTTTCACGAAACCGTTCTTAGCGTTAAATAGACTGAACGGGCTGACATCGATGGAAGATTTCCATGCCAACATACATCGCCTTGATGAACTGGACTGAGCAGGGAATTCGGAGTATCCGAGACACTTCTAAGCGGGCGGAGAACGCGAAGGCGCTTGCGCGGAAGCTGGGAGGGAAGTTGGACATTCACTACACAATGGGCGAATACGACGCGGTCGCCATTGTAGAGATGCCGAGCGATGAAGCGTACAACCGATTTGCCCTTTCTACCGCGGCTCTAGGAAACATTCGCACCAAGACCCTCAAGTCCTGGACTCTCGAAGAATTCCAGAAGGTTCTCGACCAGCTACCCTAACATGTGGACATGCTCCGTGCGGGATTACCCTCATTTTTTCTTGGCGCTGACACGACTACCATGTCGGTTTTCGATATTCTCTAGATTCGAAAATATCTTCCAACTAGACTTTCCTTAAGTGGATAGTAGCTATCTCAAGCGGGATTCGCGCGTGCGCTATCTTGAGCGCTTCTAGAGGACTAGGGCGGAGGTGGTTTGTTCTTGGTCCGGACCGGTAGGAACTCGAATCTTCGAATGAAGACGATGCTTCAAGTCCGCCCTGCGACCCAAGCAGACATTGCCCAGATCGTCCAGGTCTCCAACTCATCTCTCCGTCCCGGCGAGGATGTCGGGTTTGGCGGCAGGACCGGTTCTCCTTTCGAGAACGAAGCAAAACTAGCAACGGCCTGGAAGGAACCTAACATCGTCCGGGGAAGCGAGGTGTTGGTTGCGGAGATGGACGGTAGGGTTGTAGGGTGTGTCACTGTCGAGGACAGAGGAGGCGAGCTCGAGCTTGTCAACATTGACGTCCCCATGGAGCTTCAACGCCGCGGAATAGGCACGAGAATAGTCAGGTCGATCGAGGATAGGGCAAGACGAGAAGGGAAAGAAGCGGTTACGTGCGGCACCAGTAGGAACGCTCAGGGAGTAGCCTGGAAATCATTGCCCTGGTGGCAACACTTGGGCTACAGTGTCACTGGTGAGGAGCAGAACGAGTGGACCCGTTCGATCGGGCCCGGGGCAAGGGAGATACGAATGAGAAAACAGCTCGACTGAAGGCCCGGGTCCGAACACTCTAGGGAAGAAAAATATTCAGAATTATCCTTGGAACGGGCTTGGGTACGCCGCTATCGCTTGTTGAATGCAATCGTTAAATCAAGCGGTCAAGCCGGACGCGGTTGATCAAGGTCATTGCAAGAGAAAGTAGATCAGAATAAGCTAAGCTCGTTCCTCACGAAATTCGTAGGCGACTTCGGTGCGACATTGCACTCGGCCACCGTAATTATTGGCGAGAAACTGGGGCTTTACAAGGCGCTTGCCGCGAGCTCCGGAATGACACCAACCGAACTGTCCACGAAAACTCACACGTCCGAACGTTATGTTCGCGAATGGTTGTCAGCTCAGGCAGCGTCCGGCTACGTCGAATACGACAAGGCCAAGGGGAAGTACTGGATGACTCCCGAGCAAGCGTTCACTCTGGCTGACGAGACCAGCCCAGCCTACCTTCCCGGAGCATTCTACATTGCGGCTTCAATGTTCAAGGACGAGCCTGAGATCACTGAGTCTTTCAGGACGGGTAAGGGCGTTGGATGGGAGAAGCACAGCACTGACTTGTTCATGGGTACTGAGAAGTTCTTTCGGCCAGCTTATGCAGGCAACCTTGTCGATAGTTGGCTGCCGGCACTTGATGGTGTCGTACCCAAATTGAAAGCGGGTGCCACGGTGGGCGATGTTGGCTGCGGGGTTGGTGCTTCGACAATAATCATGGCGAAAGCGTTTCCAAAGTCCCGGTTCATAGGCTATGATTTTCACACGCCTTCGATCGAGAATGCGAGGAAGAACGCCGCTGCCGAGGGCGTGTCTGATCGGGCGAGCTTCGAGGTCGCCCGGGCCCAAGATTATCCCACGCGAAATCTTGACCTAGTCACATTCTTCGATTGTCTGCATGATATGGGCGACCCGGCGGGCGCCGCAAAGCACGTTCGCCAGTCACTGAAGCCCGATGGAACCTGGATGATAGTCGAGCCGTTCGCTAACGAGAAGCTTGAGGACAATCTCAACGCTGTCGGCCGGATATACTACAGCGCGTCCACGATGATATGCACTCCCGCATCGAAGGCTCAAGAAGTCGGGCTGGCGTTGGGAGCGCAGGCTAGCGACTCGAGGCTCAAGGATATTGTCATGTCGGGTGGGTTCAAGAACTTCAAGAGGGCAACCGAGACCGCCTTCAACAGGGTCTTCGAAGCAAGACCCTAGTTGACGGTCTAGTCGCCCACGCCGGTAGCACCCTTTAATCATCTCGTGAACCCTGGGCATTCCCCGTGGCACATGCTCCATTGAATGACGAGTCCCTACTATCCAGCTTCTCTAAGCTTTCTACTCCTCTTATCGCTGACGCGTGCGTCCGACTCAAGATTCCCGTCCGTCAGGCGGCAAAGGGAATCCGCCCTGTTGTTCAGAGTATGCGTGTTGCTGGGCAGGTGTTGCCGGCGCGCCATAGGGGGAGTGTGGACGTGTTCATCGAGGCTATGCGGGACGCTAGACCTGGAGACGTGCTTGTGATCGATAACGAGGGGCGGACGGACGAGGCGTGTATCGGCGACCTCACGGTTTTGGAGGCTAAGGCCTGGAAGTTGGCCGGGTTTGTTGTGCGTGGGTTACACAGGGACACGAGCGAGCTTGAACAGATCGGGTTCCCAGTGTTCAGCTATGGAAC
>JACXTT010014949.1_pt1 | contig 10106 bp, 12 predicted proteins | sample 9270951 | NCBI WGS metagenome assembly JACXTT01 (sample SAMN15532306, study PRJNA645909) | rock metagenome | isolation source: weathered quartz diorite | place: Puerto Rico | collected 2017-06-21
CGCCGGCCGGGTTGGCGCAGCGCGGGCAGCGCGGCGAACGCGTGACGAACTGCGCATGGCACGGCGGGCAGACCGCGCCCTCGCAGCGCCCGCCGCACAGCGCGCAGGACGAGGGCAGCAGCGCGTGCGCCATCGTGTGCAGCCAGCGGCGCGGGCTTGTCGGCATCGGACGGTCCTGGAACGAAAATGGAACAACCATGTACACTGCCGCCATTATCTCATTTCACCGCACGACGCCATGGTTTCCCCCCAATCCTCCTCCAAAATGAGCGCGCCGATCGAGCTGTCGCGGGTGCGCCGCCTGTTCGCCCGCCCGGCGCGCGTCGCCCCGTCCGACTTCCTGCGCCGCGAGATCGCCAGCCGCATGCACGACCGCCTGGAACTGGTGAAGATCGCGCCCCAGCGCGTGCTCGACGCCGGCTGCGGCGCCGGCTCCGACCTGTCCGTGCTGCAGAAGGACTATCCCGCCGCCCAGGTGATCGGCATCGATGCGGCGCCCGCCATTCTGGCCGATGCGCCGGTGTCGGCGGCGAAAGGCTTGCTGAGCCGCCTGCTGCCGGCCAAGGCCGGGGTCGACGTGCTGGCCGGCGACTTCGGCGATCTGCCGTTCGGCCCGAACTCGCTCGACCTGGTGTGGTCGAACCTGGCGCTGCACTGGCACCCCCAGCCGGACCGCGTGTTCGCCGAATGGCGCCGGGTGCTGCGCGTCGAGGGCCTGCTGATGTTTTCCAACTTCGGCCCGGACACCCTGCGCGAGCTGCGCGCCGCGTTCGCCGAGGTGGACGAGCACCCGCACGTGCTGCCGTTCGTGGACATGCACGACTTCGGCGACCAGCTGGTCGAAGCCGGTTTCTCGACGCCGGTGATGGACATGGAAGTGGTCACCGTGACCTACGACACGACCGCGGCGCTGCTGGCCGACGTGCGCGCCCTGGGCGGCAATCCGCTGGCCACCCGTTCGCGCGGGCTGCTCGGCAGGGCGGCGCGGGCGCGGCTGGAGCAGGCGCTGGAACGCGGCCGCCGGCCCGACGGCAAGCTGGCGCTGAGCTTCGAAGTGATCTACGGCCACGCGTTCCGGCCGGCGCCGCGCGTCACCGCCGCCGGCGAGGCGATCGTGCGTTTTCAGCCCCGCCGCTAGATGAAGTAAAGGAAACCTTTTTTCTTGATGGTATTGCTACTCCCTGAGTATAATCAACGACTAATTTTGCCGGCTCCGCCATGAATGCTTAAAAAACAAGCAGTTATGGCGTCAACATGCATGTGTGGCCGGCAGCCGCAATAGCAAGTGTCGTCGTTCATCGGTGTGCTTTGCTCACTCGTGGTCGATGTCAGTGGTTCCCGCGGTCAGGGAGCCTTTTTGCGCGACGGTATGGGAATGCGGCGAACCGTGTTTTGGCTCGCTGACGATAAAAATTATTTTTTATTCTTGGGTGGTTGGGGAAAACATGACATATGCAAAGCGACTTCAAGCCTTGATGCTCGGGTTGGCAATCTCTGCCAGCGTCCCGGCGATGGCCGGGCCCGAAGTGACAGGACGTCCGGTGGAATACCAGTTGAACCTGCAGCCTCCCGTGACGCGCATCGCGGAAGAGATCTACTCGCTGCACACCGGACTGATGATCGTCTGCGTCGCCATCTTCATCGCCGTGTTCGGCGTCATGTTCTACTCGGTGTTCAAGCACCGCCGCTCGCTGGGCCACAAGCCCGCCACCTTCCACGAATCGACCGCCGTCGAAATCGCCTGGACCATCGTGCCCTTCCTGATCGTCATCGGGATGGCGCTGCCGGCCACCAGGACCGTGGTGGCGATGAAGGATACCTCGGGCGCCGACCTGACCATCAAGGCCACCGGCATGCAGTGGAAATGGGGCTACGACTACCTGAAGGGCGAAGGCGAGGGCATCTCCTTCCTGTCGAGCCTGTCCACGCCGCGCTCGCAAGTCGGTTCGCCAGGCGTCGAGCCGACCATGGCGCGTACCGAGAACTACCTGCTGGAAGTCGATAACGAAGTCGTCGTGCCGGTCAACAAGAAGGTCCGCATCGTGCTGACCGCCAACGACGTGATCCACGCCTGGATGATTCCGGCGTTCGGCGTCAAGCAGGACGCAATTCCCGGCTTCGTGCGCGATACCTGGTTCAAGTCCGAGAAAATCGGCACCTTCCGCGGTCAATGCGCGGAATTGTGCGGCAAGGAGCACGCCTTCATGCCGATCGTCGTGAAAGTCGTGTCCGAGGCCGACTACTCGGCCTGGGTCGCCGGCAAGAAGAAGGAAATGGCGGCGTTGGCCGACGATCCATCGAAAGTGTGGACGATCGACGAACTGAAGACCAAGGGCGAGAAAGTGTACGCGACCAACTGCGTGGTCTGCCACCAGGCCAACGGCAAGGGCATCCCGAACGCGTTTGCAGCCCTCGATGGTTCGCCGGTGGTCAATGGTCCGAAAGCCGACCAGGTCCACGTCCTGTTGAACGGCAAGAAGAGCGGCAAGTTCCCGTCGGAGATGCCGGCCTGGAAGCAGCTGTCGGACTCGGATATCGCCGCGGTGATCACCTACACCCGCAACAACTGGTCGAACAAGGCCGCGGAAAACATCGTTCAACCAGCCGAAGTCCTGGCTGCACGCAAGTAATCGGGAGTAGAAGATGACCACAAGCACCACCATCGATCACGCACACGACCACGCGCACGGCCACGACGACCATGGCGCCCCGCACGGCATCGGCCGCTGGCTGTTCGCCACCAACCACAAGGACATCGGCACGCTGTACCTGTGGTTCTCGTTGACCATGCTGATGTCCGGCGGCGTGCTGGCGCTGATGATCCGCTCGGAACTGTTCCGTCCTGGCCTGCAGTTCTTCCAGCCTGAATTCTTCAACCAGCTCACCACCATGCACGGCATCGTGATGGTGTTCGGCGCGATCATGCCGGCGTTTGTCGGCTTCGCCAACTGGATGATCCCGCTGCAGGTGGGCGCCTCCGACATGGCGTTCGCGCGCATGAACAACTTCTCGTTCTGGCTGCTGCCGCCGGCGGCGATCCTGCTGGCGACCTCGTTCTTCGTGCCGGGCGGCGCCACCGCCGCCGGCTGGACGCTGTACGCGCCGCTGTCGACCCAGATGGGCCCGGGCATGGACATGGCGATCTTTGCGCTGCACATCATGGGCGCCTCGTCGATCATGGGCTCGATCAACATCATCGTCACCATCCTGAACATGCGCGCGCCCGGCATGACGCTGATGAAGATGCCGATGTTCTGCTGGACCTGGCTGATCACCGCCTACCTGCTGATCGCCGTGATGCCGGTTCTGGCCGGCGCGATCACCATGACGCTGACCGACCGCCACTTCGGCACCTCGTTCTTCAACGCCGCCGGCGGCGGCGACCCGGTCATGTACCAGCACATCTTCTGGTTCTTCGGCCATCCCGAGGTCTACATCATGATTCTGCCGGCATTCGGCATCGTCTCGCAGATCCTGCCGGCGTTCGCCCGCAAGCCGCTGTTTGGCTACGCCTCGATGGTGTACGCGACCGCGTCGATCGCGATCCTGTCGTTCATCGTCTGGGCCCACCACATGTTCACCACCGGCATGCCGGTGACGTCGCAGCTGTTCTTCATGTACGCAACGATGCTCATCGCGGTGCCAACGGGCGTTAAAGTGTTCAACTGGGTCGCCACGATGTGGAAGGGCTCGATGACCTTCGAGACCCCGATGCTGTTCGCCGTCGGCTTCATCTTCGTGTTCACCATGGGCGGCTTCACCGGCCTGATCCTGGCCGTGACCCCGATCGACATCCAGCTGCAGGATACCTATTACGTGGTGGCGCACTTCCACTACGTGCTGGTGGCCGGTTCGCTGTTCGCGCTGTTCGCCGGCTTCTATTACTGGTCGCCGAAATGGACCGGCCACATGTACAACGAAACGAGCGGCAAGATCCACTTCTGGAACTCGCTGATCTGGTTCAACGTGACCTTCTTCCCGATGCACTTCCTGGGCCTGGCCGGCATGCCGCGCCGCTACGCCGACTATCCGGCGCAGTTCGTCGACTTCAACATGGTGGCCACCATCGGCGCCTTCGGCTTCGGCCTGTCGCAGGTGTACTTCCTGTTCTTCGTGGTGATTCCGACCATCCGCGGTGGCGCCAAGGCGCCGGCCAAGCCATGGGATGGCGCCGAAGGCCTGGAGTGGACCGTGCCGAGCCCGGCGCCGTTCCACACCTTCGAAACGCCGCCGCTGGTCAAATAATTAGTTGAGTAGTCAAGTATATTGCGATGAATGAGCCGAAGAAAAAGAGCAACGCGAAACTGGGCCTGATCCTTGCCGGGGTCGCGCTGTTCTTCTTCGCGATGGTATTCGTCAAGCGCATCTGGCTGAGCTGAGATGGCAACCGAACCGAGCGGGCGCCTGCGCCTGAACCGGGCCATGCTCGGCAAGCTGGTGGTGGTGGCGGTCGTGATGTTCGGCTTCGGCTATGCGCTGGTGCCGGTGTACAAGCAGATGTGCGAACTGCTTGGCATCAACGTGCTGACGCAGAAGGATGGTACCGTGGCGCGGCCGGCCAATACCCAGGTCGACAAGAGCCGCACCGTCACGGTCGAGCTGGACGGCAATGCGCAGGGGCCATGGCGGTTTCGCCCGACCACCCGCAGCATCGACGTCCACCCGGGCGAGCTGGCCACGGTGATGTACGAAGTAGTGAACACGCAGGACCGCACGGTGCAGGCGCAGGCGATACCGAGTTACGCGCCGCAGTCGGCGACGCCGCACTTCAAGAAGGTCGAGTGCTTCTGCTTCAAGCAGCAGACACTGGGCCCGCGGGAAGCGCGCCAGATGCCGGTGGTGTTCTTCATCGACCCGGCGCTGCCGCGGGAAGTGAAGACGATCACCTTGTCGTACACGTTTTTTGAAGTGGCCGGCGCCGTCGCGGCGAAGTAGGGGCCCTGATGGATGAATTGAAGAAGGCAGCCGGGCGCAAGGCGTCGTTCGGCGCCACGATGAAAGCGGTGTTCTGGTCATTTTTCGGAATCCGCAAGCGCAGCGATTACGAGCACGATTCGGCCAACCTGAATCCGGTGCACCTGATCATTGCCGCGCTGCTCGGAGTGGCGCTGTTCATCGGCGTGCTGGTGGTAGTGGTAAAGATTGCGGTAGCGAAGTAAAACCGGGGTCAGACCAAGTGGTCAGACCAGCTGGTCTGACCCCGGCATCAAGAAATTCAACGAATAAGAAGCTTGATTTAGGAGATGAAGATGAGTGCACCAAACGCCGCGCCATATTATTACGTGCCGGGTCCTTCCAAGTGGCCGCTGTTTGCCGGCATGTCGATGCTGGCCACGATGGCCGGCGCGGCCGGCTGGGTCAACGGCGCCAGCTGGGGCCCGATGCTCAACCTCGCCGGCATCCTGTCCACGCTGATCGTGCTGTACTTCTGGTTCGGCGACGCCATCGGCGAATCCGAGTCGGGCAAGTACAACGCCCGCATCGACTCGTCTTTCCGCTGGTCGATGAGCTGGTTCATCTTTTCCGAGGTGATGTTCTTCGGCGCCTTCTTCGGCGCGCTGTTCTACGCCCGCTCGATCACCCTGCCATGGCTGGGCGACCTCGATCACAAGATGATCTGGCCAGACTTCGCCGCGCACTGGGGCGGCACCGGTCCCGCCGGCACCATCGAGCCGTTCTCGACCATGGGCCCGTTCCCGATCCCGACCATCAACACCGCGCTGCTGCTGACCTCGGGCGTGACGCTGACGATCTCGCACCACGCCCTGCGCGCCGGCCACCGCGCCAAGACCGCGTTCTGGCTGTTCGCCACGATCCTGCTGGGCGCGACCTTCATGGGCTTCCAGGCCTACGAATACATGCACGCCTACAGCGAGTTGAACCTGAAGCTGACCTCGGGCATCTACGGCTCGACCTTCTTCATGCTGACCGGCTTCCACGGCTTCCACGTGACGATGGGCGCGATCATGCTGTCGGTGATGCTGTACCGCGTGCTGAAGGGGCACTTCACGCCGGAGCACCACTTCGGTTTCGAAGGCGCTGCCTGGTACTGGCACTTCGTCGACGTCGTCTGGCTCGGCCTGTACGTCGTCGTCTACTGGATGTAATGGCTGGGCGGCCGGCGTGCCGCCCGCATGAAAAAGCCGCACGCGGGATCGGATCCCCGTGCGGCTTTTTTCTGAAATGAGGGTTGTCGTACCTGCGAAGGCAGGTACCCATGCTGAGCAAGCAGTAGTCGGGAAGCGTATTCAGTATAGGTACCTGCCTTCGCAGGTACGACAAGCTAGTAGCGCAGGCCGGTCGGTGCGATCCAGCCCATCTTGTAGGCGCCGAGCAGCAGCAGGAACAGGGTGATCGACAGGCCCACGCGCATCGCCAGCGCCTGCACCGTGCGGTTGCTCTTGCCCTTGTCGCGCATCAGGAAGAACAAGGCCACGCCGAGGCTGCTCAGGATCAGGACGAAGGCGATGGCGACGATGATTTTCATGGGCGGAAGAAGTTTGGCAAAGGAATCATTGTAATGCGTAGTTTCCGGTTTCGGCCGATTCCGTTCGCGGCAACGCTGGCGCTGGTCGTGCTCGGCGTCGCGCTGGGCAACTGGCAGGGCAGGCGCGCCGCCGAGAAGCTGGCCGTCGAACACAAGCTCGCGACAATGAGCGCGATGGCGCCGCTGGAACTCGCCCCGTCCGCGGATGGTGCGTCGCTGGCGTACCGGCGCGTCAAGCTGACCGGGCAGTTCGTCGCCGGCTGGCCGGTCGGGCTGAACAACCGCCCGCTGGACGGCCGCGCCGGCGTCGTGCTGGTAATGCCGTTCAGGCTCGAAGGCTCGCCTCTGCACGTGCTGGTCGCGCGCGGCTGGCTGCCTCGCAACCAGGCCGACGTCAACCAGCTGCCGCCGTTCGCCACGCCGCCAAGCACGCTGACGATCGAAGGCGTCGTCAAGCCCACGCTCGGCCACCTGATGCAGCTGGGCGAGCCCGCGCAGCTCAAACCCGGTGCGATCGTGCAGAATATCGACGCCGGCGCATTCGCCGCGGCCAGCGGCCTGCAGGTCGCGCCATATTTTGTCGAGCAGACCGGCGACACCGGCGACGGCCTGGCGCGCAACTGGCCGGCGCCCGCGCTGGGCGTCGAGAAGCACCAAGGCTACCAGTTTCAGTGGTATGCGCTGGCCGTGATGGCCGCGCTTTTTTTTATCGTGACAGGATTTCGACGTGGAACAGACCCAGACCAATAACTCGCAACAGAACCGCGGCCGCTGGAAGCTGCTGGCCGTGCTGGCCGTATGCGCCGCGCCGCTGATTTTTTCCTACCTCACCTACTTCGTCATCCAGCCGTCCGGCCGCACCAATTACGGCGACCTGATCGACCCGCGCGCGCATCCGATTCCGGCCCTGGGCGCGACCACGCTGGACGGCAAACCAACCGAGCTCGATGCATACAAGGGCAAGTGGATCATGCTGAAGGTCGGCCCTTCGGCGTGCGCGAAAGACTGCATGGACCAGATGTTCGCGATCCGCCAGGTGCGCTCAATGCAGGGCAAGGACATGGAGCGCATCGAGCGCGTGTGGCTGGTGACCGACGCCGAACCGATGGAGACGATGCTGATCCGCGAACTCGATGGCGTGCGCATGCTGCGCGCGCCGCGCGAAGCCGTGGTCAGGTGGCTGCCGCTGGAGAAGGGCGCCTCGCTGGACGATTCGATCTTCCTGATCGACCCGCTCGGCAACCTGATGATGCGCTTCCCGCCCGCGCCGGCCGGCAGCACCGAAGCGCAGAAGGTGCAGCACTACGCCAAGGTCAAGAAGGACATCGCCAGGCTGCTCAAAGCATCGGCGATCGGATAAGCGATGCAGCTGTCGACCCTCGCACAACTGGGCGTCACCGGACTGATGGCGGCAAGCCTGCCGCTGGCGATGGTCTGGATGTCCTCGGACGCCAACAAGTACCGCAAGCTGGTGTGGGCCGCGGTGTTCCTGACCTTCGACCTGATCGTGTTCGGCGGCTTCACGCGCCTGACCGACTCGGGCCTCGGCTGCCCCGACTGGCCCGGCTGCTATGGCCTGGCCAATCCTTTCCTCGCGCATGAACAGATCAGCGCGGCCGAAGCCCTGCTGCCGACCGGCCCGGTCACCGTGGTCAAGGCCTGGATCGAGATGATCCACCGCTACCTGGCAATGGGCATCGGCGTGCTGATCATCGCGCTGATGGCGAAGGCCTGGCTGCAATGGCGCCGCGGCCGCAACGACGCGTTCGCGCCGGCGCTGCCGACCGCGCTGTTCCTGTTCGTCTGCCTGCAAGGCGCGTTCGGCGCCTGGACCGTGACGATGAAGCTGCAGCCGGTGATCGTGACCATCCATCTGCTGCTGGGCATGGGCCTGCTGGCGATGCTGACCTGGCTGGGCGGTCGCGAGGACTACCTGGTCAAGCCGCAGCGGCCGGACCCGCGGCCTTCATCGCTGCGCGGCGTGCGCGCGCTCGCGATCCTGTCGCTGGCCGTGCTGTTCGTGCAGCTTGCGCTGGGCGGCTGGGTCAGCACCAACTACGCCACGCTGGCCTGCACCGACTTCCCAGGCTGCGGCGGCCTGCCGATGGACTACCAGCACGGCTTCACGCTGTGGCGCGAGCTGGGCAAGACCGCGGCCGGCCACTACCTGCCGTTCGCCGCGCTGTCGGCGATCCACTGGGTGCACCGCAATTTCGCGTTGGTGGTCGTCGTCGTGCTGGGCTGGACCGCCTGGCGCGCATGGCCGCACGCGACGCTGCGCGCCACCGCGCGCAACATGGCGATCGTGCTGGCGGCGCAGGCCGCAACCGGCGCCGCCACCGTGTTCCTGAGCTTCCCGCTGGCCATCGCCGTGCTGCATAACGCCGGCGCGGCGCTGCTGGTGCTCGTGGTGACCATGTTAAACTACAAGGTCAAGTACCAACTCGACATCGCGCGCCGCATCCCCTCATGACAAGTCAAACCGCAACACAAAAACCGCGCAAGCCGGCCAACCGCATGGCCCAGTACTGGGCGCTGACCAAGCCGCGCGTGACGCAGCTGGCGGTGTTCTGCGCCGTGATCGGCATGTTCCTGTCGACCGAATCGCTGCCGCCGTGGCGCCTGGTGGTCGCCGCCACCATCGGCATCTGGCTGCTGGCCGGCGCCGCGTTCGCCGTCAACTGCCTGCTCGAAGCCGAGATCGACGCGCGCATGGCCCGAACCGCGCGCCGCGCCACCGCGATGGGCGAACTGACCAAGACCCAGACCGTCGTGTTCTCCGCCGTGATCGGCGGCGCCGGCATGGCGGTGCTGTACTTCCTCGTCAATCCGCTGACCATGTGGCTCACCTTCGTCACCTTCGTCGGCTACGCGGTGATCTACACGATGATCCTCAAGCCGGCCACGCCGCAGAACATCGTCATCGGCGGCCTGTCGGGCGCGATGCCGCCGGCGCTGGGCTGGGCGGCGATCGCCAACGACGTGCCGATGCAGGCCTGGCTGCTGGTGCTGATCATCTTTGTCTGGACCCCGCCGCACTTCTGGGCGCTGGCGATGTACCGGCGCGACGACTACGCCAGGTCCGGCCTGCCGATGCTGCCGGTCACCCATGGCATGCAGTTCACCGGCTTTAACGTCTGGCTGTATTCGATCGCGCTGGCCGCGACCACCATGCTGCCGTTCGCGGTGCACATGAGCGGCGTGATCTACCTGGCTGCCGCCGTGATCCTCAATATCGTCTTCCTGTGGCATTCGTGGCGCGTGTACCGCCACTACACGGACCAAATTGCGCGCAAGGCGTTCACCTGGTCGATCATCTATCTGTCGCTGCTGTTCGCCGCGCTGCTGGTCGACCACTACCTCAAGTTCTAAGAATGAAGAAACTGCTCGCGGTATCCGCCCTTGCCGCCGCCATGGCGCTCGGGCTGTCGGCCTGCACCAAGCCGCCCAGCTTCCAGAACACCGACGTCACCGGCCTGCAGTACGCGCACGATTTCGCGCTGACCGACCACACCGGCAAGCCGCGCACGCTGGCCGATTTCAAGGGCAAGGTGGTGCTGGTCTTCTTCGGCTACACCCAGTGCCCCGACGTGTGCCCGACCACGATGGCCGAACTGGC
>JACXTT010014950.1_pt1 | contig 10106 bp, 7 predicted proteins | sample 9270951 | NCBI WGS metagenome assembly JACXTT01 (sample SAMN15532306, study PRJNA645909) | rock metagenome | isolation source: weathered quartz diorite | place: Puerto Rico | collected 2017-06-21
GCGGGTGTTGCGGAGGTCGGGGCAGTTCTCCTTGAACGCCAGGCCCAGGACCAGCACGCGCGCGCCGGCTGCTGGCACGCCGCGCCGGGCCATCTCGGCCATCAGCTCGCGGGCCACGTGGCCGCCCATGCCGTCGTTGATCCGGCGGCCGGCGAGGATCACCTCGGGGTGGTAGCCCAGGGCTTCGGCCTTGTGGGTCAGGTAGTAGGGATCGACGCCGATGCAGTGGCCGCCGACCAGACCGGGGCGGAAGTTGAGGAAGTTCCACTTCGTCCCGGCGGCCGCGAGCACTTCTGAGGTATCGACGCCAAGGCGCTGGAAAATCAGCGAGAATTCGTTGATCAGGGCGATGTTCAGGTCGCGCTGGGTGTTTTCGATCACCTTGGCCGCCTCGGCCACGCGGATCGAGCTGGCGCGGTGCGTCCCGGCGGTCACCACCGAAGCATAGAGCGCGTCCACGAAGTCGGCCGCTTGCGGCGTCGAGCCGGCGGTCACCTTGACGATGTTGGCGAGGCGGTGCGTCGGGTCGCCAGGGTTGGCGCGCTCAGGGCTGTAGCCGGCGAAGAAGTCGGTGTTGAAGGTCAGGCCCGAGACCTGCTCGACCACCGGCACGCAGTCTTCCTCGGTCGCGCCGGGATAGACGGTGGACTCGTAGATCACCACGCCGCCCTTGCCGATCGCGGCACCCACTGTGCGGCTGGCCGCCATCAGGGCGCGCAGGTCCGGCGTCTTGTCGGCATTGATCGGGGTCGGGACCGTGACGATGAAAACGTTGCAGGCCGCAAGGTCCGCGGGATCATCGCTGAGCTTCAGCCGCGGCGCGCCGGCCAGCTCCTCGGGGGACACCTCCAGCGTCCGGTCCTCGCCGGCCCGCAGTTCGGCGATCCGCTCCGCCTTGATATCGAAGCCCACCACGTCGTTGGCTGCGGCGAAGGCGACCGCCAGCGGCAGACCCACATAGCCCAGCCCGATCACCGCGATCCTGGCCGGTGTCCCGGTGAACGGATTGTCCAGCATCTGAGGTTTCGACAGGCTCCTTGCGAGGGCTCGTCACTAGCACAGACCGGTGGCCCTTCGCCTAGCGCCGCCTCGCAATTTGCAAACGCTGTCCGGGTCTCGAACGGACGACTCCCCGGTCACGCGAACCCTGCGGCAATGCGCACAGCGTTGCTGTAAAAGGGCGGTGTTAAGGTCTAGCCTGTATTTGCGGTATGCGGAATTCGGCTGTCTTCCAAGGCCGGTGGAAGGCCGGTCTATCCGTCGGGGGCTTTTGAATTGTTTGCCGATACGCTGCAGGACCACGGGTCTTCGCCTGCGCTAATCGATGAGCACGGCGGGGTTCTGACCTACGCCGAGCTGGCGGCCCGCGCCGACGCCCTGGCTGCGCGCATCGGCCCCGAACGGCGCCTGCTGCTCGTCGAAGCGACGAACCAGGTCGAGACGGTGATCGCCTACATCGCGGCTCTGCGCGGCGGCCATCCGGTGATTCTGACCTCCGGGCCCGCGTCACGCGAGATCCACGACGTCTTCGCGCCGACCATCCTGCACGGCGAGGGCCACATCCATGCCATGACGCCGCCGGCGGGCGGCATGGCCGCCGACCTCGCGGTGATGCTCTCCACGTCCGGGACAACCGGCAGCGCGAAGCTCGTGCGCCTGTCCCGCGACAATATCGAAGCCAACGCACGCTCCATCGTGAGCTACCTGGGGATCGCGGCGGACGACCGGGCGATCACCACGTTGCCGATGGGCTATTCCTACGGCCTGTCGGTGCTCAACTCGCATCTGGCCGCCGGCGCCGCAGTGATCCTCACCGACCGCTCGGTGATCGACCAAAGCTTCTGGACCCTGTTCGACGAGCAGGCCGCCACGACCATGGCCGGCGTGCCCTACACCTACGAACTGCTCGAGACCGCGGGCTTCCGCGAGCACAGCCATCCGAGCCTTCGGACCATGACGCAGGCCGGCGGGCGGTTGCCCGCGGAGCGGGTCGCAGCCTTTGCGACCTGGGCGCAGACGAACGGCAAGCGGTTCTTCGCGATGTATGGCCAGACCGAGGCCACGGCCAGGATGGCCTACCTGCCGCCCGAGATCGCCGCGCAGCATCCCGATTGCATCGGCCAGGCGATCCCCGGGGGCAAGCTGCGGATCGATCCGGCCAGTCGCGAACTCATCTACGCCGGGCCTAACGTGATGATGGGCTACGCCACCAAGGTGGAGGATCTCGCCCTGCCCGCCGGTCCCGCGGAGCTGCGCACCGGCGATTTGGCGGAGGAAGTCGCACCAGGCCTCTTCCGGGTGACCGGCCGCGCGGCGCGGTTCAGCAAGATCGCCGGCCTGCGTATCGGCCTCGACGACATCGAGAAGATCCTGGCCGAAGCCGGCTGCGCCGCGCTCGTCGCCGGCGACGACACCTTGATCGCGGTGGGCGTTATCTCGCCCTCGAAGGTCGAGGACGCCGCCACGGTGCTGCGCGATCGCGGCACGATCCCGGAATGGTCGCTGGCCATCTTCCCGCTGGAGGCCGCGCCTCGCCTGTCGTCCGGCAAGCCGGACTACCGCGCCGTGCTGGCCGCCGGCCGGGAGGCGCATGAGGCTCAGGCCGACGCCCAGCTTGACGAGGGCTTCGCGCGCATCTTCGAGCGCATCATGATGCGCGCCGGCGTATCCGGCGAGGACAGCTTCTCTTCGCTGGCCGGCGACTCGCTGTCCTACATCCAGGTCTCGATGGCGATCGAGAGCCGTCTGGGCGAGTTGCCGGGCCATTGGGAACAGCTCACGGTCGGCCAGCTCGACGGCATGGCCGCGGCCGCGCGCCACGCGCCGCGGCGGCGCATGGCGATCACCTCGCTGCCCAGCGAAGTGCTGGTCCGACTGGGCGCCATCTCAGCGGTCCTGATCCACCACATCGGCTCCAACCTGCACGGGCGGTCGGTCCAGGGCGGCGCGCTGGTCCTGATGATGGTCGCCGGCCTCAACCTCAACGGCTTCCAGCGCGACCATCTGCTGGGCGAGAAGCGCTGGTCGCTGATCAAGCTCTTCGCCCTGCGGCTGCTGATCCCCTTCTATCTGATGGTGACCGTCTACCGGTTCCTCGGAACCAAGGTGCAGGTCAGCTGGCCGACCTATCTGATGGTCGGCAACTTCTACGCGGAGGCGCGCGGCCCGCTGCAGGGGCTGTGGTTCCTGGAGGCCATGTTCCAGTGCCTCCTGGGCATGGTTTTGCTGTTCAGCATTCCTGCTGTCCGGCGACTGGCGACCAAGGACCGGTGGTTGTTCGCGCTCGGTCTGTTCTTCGTGGCGGTTGGGCTGAAATACGGCTTCCACCAGATCACGGAACTGCAACCCGTTCCCGGCCTGATGCGTCGGCCGGATGCCCACTTCGCCACCTACATCGTCGGATGGCTGGCTGCGGAGAGCACCACGCTACGCCGGCGGCTGATCACCTTTGCCTTGGTTGTCGGCCTCGTGGTGGCGGACTGGGGGATCAACGATTCCCATACGGCCGAGCTGACGGCCGCGGCGTTGCTGATCCTCTTCGTGCCGCGGATTCCCCTATGGCGGCCACTGGCCACCGGCCTTGGGTTCATCGCAGGCACGACGTTCTACATCTACCTGATCCATCCGGCGATCATCCACGTGCTCTACTACGTGCTGCACTTCACCAGCCGCCCCTTCGCCTTCACAGCGTCAGTGGCGGGCGGCGTCGCCTTCTATGCGGTCTGGACCCAGGTCATGCGCATCGCCGTTCAGCTCTGGCACCATCGCGTGGCGCCCATGCTGGCGTCGCGCCGCCCTGCCGCGACGCCTCAGGCGGCCGTGGCGCCCGGCGTCGGGGCCGGCAGCGACAGGTAGGCCAGCCGCTTCATCTCACGGCGGCCACGGGTCACGGTGTCGAGGATCAGGCCGCACATGGCGCTGAACACGGCCAGCAGGATCAGGCCGGTGCAGAGGATCGCCGTGGGCACGCGCGGCACCAGGCCAGTCTGGATGTAGGTGATCACCAGGGGCACGGCCAAGGCGAACGACAACGCCGTGAGCGCGCCGGCCACGCCGCCGTAGAGCTGCACCGGCCGCTCCTGGCGGAACAGCTCCATGATCAGCCGCAGGATCCGCCAGCCGTCGCGATAGGTCGACAGCTTGGAGACCGAGCCTTCAGGCCGCGCGGCGTAGGCCGTCACCACCTCGCCCACGGGCATCTTCAGCTCCAGCGCGTGGACGGTGATCTCGGTCTCGATCTCGAAGCCCGGCGACAGGGTCGGGAAGGTCTTGGCGAAGCGGCGCGAGAACACCCGATAGCCCGACAGGATGTCGCTGAAGGTGCGCCCGAACAGATAGGTCACGCAGCCGGTGAGCAGCTGGTTGCCGAACCGGTGGCCGCGCCGATAGGCCGCCTGGACCTCGCTCTCGCGGGCCCCGACCACCATGTCCATGTTCTCGGTGAGCAGCTTCTCGACCATGGCCGGCGCGGCGGAGGCGTCATAGGTCGCGTCGCCGTCGGTCATCACATAGATGTCGGCTTCCACGTCGGCGAACATTCGGCGCACGACGGCGCCCTTGCCCTGGATTCGCTCGCTGCGGACGATCGCGCCGGCCTTGCGGGCGACCTCTACCGTGCCGTCCTTGGAGTTGTTGTCGTAGACGTAGATGTCGGCGTGCGGCAGGGCGGCGCGGAAGTCGGCGATGGTCTGGCCGATCGCGACTTCCTCGTTGTAGCAGGGGATCACCACCGCAACCTTTGGCCCGCCCGGGGCGGACGGCTTCGGGGTCGCCGCCTTCGGGGCGGACGTCTTCGCCGCGGCCGGCGTCTTCGTCGTCTTGCTTGCAGTACGCGCCAAGGTTCAGGTCTCCACAGGCGATGGGGCGGCGGCGACGCGCGCCGAGGATTGGCCGACCAGCCTGGCGACGATGCGCCAGACGATCTCGGCGGCCAGATAGGTCATCAGGGCCACAATGGGATAGCGGTATCGCAACACCGGCTGCGCCAGGATGTAGGGCAAGGCCGGCAAGGTCAGCGCCGCCAGCACATAGAGATAGCGCCAATCGCGCGCGGCGAGACGCGCGGCCACGCAGACGCCGGCCAGGACCGTGATCGCCCAGATCAGGGCCTGGCGCGGCGCGAGCGCGCTGGCGGTGTCCGAATAGATCGACCAGAACCAGCGCGGCGGGAAATAGAATTCGACGATGTGGCGCACCGCGATCTTCACCGACTGCGCCGGGTGGGCCGCGATCCAGGCCTTGGTCTGGGCGCTCCAGTACTTGGAGTAGGCCTGCTCGCCGCCCATGCCCTTCAGCGTCGCGAGCGCCTGTTTGCTTGTGTAGGGATCGACCTCGCGCAGCCGGTTCACGAACACCGTCTTGGGGTCCTTCGGCGACACCGCCGCGTCGTGATAGCCGAGCGCGAAGTTGAAGCCGAAGTTGGTGCGCGACCACACCTTCTCGCCGAACACCGCCTCGTTGCGCATCGCCCAGGGATAGGAGATCGCCGCCAACAGCACCGCCGACAGCACCGCCGCCGGGATCATCGCCAGGAAGCCGTGACGCCGCCACGCCAGCAGGCCCAGCATGCCGTAGATCGCCAGGGCGGCCGGCGGGCTGAACAGCGCCATCACGCCGCCGGCGGCCGCCAGCAGCAGCGCCTCGCGCCAGCCCGGCGTCCGCGCGTCGGCGTCTCGGCGCAGCACATAGGCCAGCACGCAGGCCAGCCCCGCCGCGGCCACGCCGCCTTCCCAGACCCGGAAGTCGCGCATCTCCATCTGCAGGTTGAGGGGCGCCAGCACGAACACCGTGAGCGCCGCCAGCCGCGCGATCGCCGGCGAGCCCAGCCGCGCCATGGCCCGGTCGATCGCCCAGAGGCTCAGGCCCACGAAGCCCAGCGCCAACGCCATCAGCACGATCTCGGACGTCGACGAGGTGGGTCCGAACAGCCGATAGACCGTGCCGGCGATCAGCGGCATGGCCGGCGTCACGTGCGCCGTCAGGCCCGTGCCCGGCCCATAGGCGTCGGCCAGGTGGCCGGTGGCGGCGAAGGCGCGCGACACGCCCAGCATCTCGGAATTGGTGGCGGCGACCCGGCCGGCGTGCACCCAGGCGATCCGCAGCGCCAGTCCGGCGGCGATCACGATGGCGGCGACGGCGCGGAACACGCCGGGCCGTTCCGCCCATTCCGTCAGGATCTGCAATTGCCGGCGCATCTGGACTCCATGCGCCGATCGTCGCCGATCGCACGCCGCTGTTGGGAAGCCTACTACATCCAACCTGTTGATGGTTTACGACTGGGTAGCCCGCGCGTCTTCATGGTGGCGAAAGCATAGCGCCGCAACCTGAGTCGCGCGTCTCCGTCGATCGGTGGGCGCGCCCGGCAAACTCCAAGGCAGACGACGGCGCCCAGCCGTCGCATAGAGGGTCATGAGGTCACTTTTCGACTACGCCATGCGCCGGCTGCGCGATCCGGGCCCGCTGGGCCAGATCATGCGCTTCGCCATCGTCGGCGGCCTGGGCTTCCTGGTCGACGCGACGATCCTGAAGGGCGCGGTCTATCTCGGCGCGGGCCCCACGGTGGGCCGCGTGATCAGCATCTCGGTCGCCATGACCTTCACCTGGATGGCTCACCGGACCCTGACCTTCGCCGTGCGCAAGCCGCCGTCCTGGGCCGAGTACGGGAACTATGTCGTCAGCTCGCTGCTGGGCGCCCTGATCAACTACGGGGTCTACTGGGTGGCGGTCTACTTCCACGCCCCGCTGCTGCTGGCGCTGGCGCTGGGCACGATCGTCGGCTCGGTGTTCAACTTCCTGCGCTACCGCGTCCTGCTATCGGACAAGGACGCCGGGGAACTCCCGTCGCCCTGAGCCCTCGCCGGCGTCGAGCGGCGGCCCGAACCGCGCCTCGATGTCCTTCTGCAGCGCATTGGCCGCCATCAGCTGGCCACGGAACAGGGTGTCCGCCGCCCAGCCGAGGATCGGCACGCCGCTGAGCGCGCTGTTGGCCAGCATGTAGGCCGCCATGCGGGTCATGGTCCAAGCCGAGGCCTCGGCCCGCAGGGCCTCATAAAGCAACAGGCCGCCGGACCCGACGCTATAGGCCGTGCCCGCCATCGGCACCCAGGCCAGCGCGCCGTCCAGCCCGATGCCCCACGGGCCGATTTTGATCAGGTCGTCGGAGAGGCGACGGATGCGGGCCGCGTTGCGCCAGGCCCGGTGGGCGCGATCTCTAATTTTTTCCATGGACCCCCAACGAACATCGAACCGGCGCGGCTCCGCGCGGCATTAATCCAAATTACCGTTTCCGTTTCACTGACAGTCGATCTAAGTAGTTTGACCACGTGATCTTACTGCATTCAGAACAAGCTTTGCTGTAGAGCCCGCATGTATGGTAAATTCGAGTATACTTGGAACCTCTGATCGCCATATATTTTCAAGCCTGAATGGGCTTCGGGGACTCGCGGCTGTCGCCGTACTCTTCTTTCATCGCCGGCAATGGTTCGGAGACGGGTTCATCTTTCCCGACGCCTACCTTGCGGTAGATTTCTTCTTCATCTTAAGCGGATTCGTGATCAGCAGCGCCTACTCGGCAAAGCTGTCGTCGAGCATGTCTTTTGGCGCATTCCTGATCCGCCGCTTCAACAGGCTTATGCCTCTGGCGTTCGTGGCCGGCCTGCTTGCGACAATTGTCGCCGTCGTCAAATTTGCTCAGACAGGTCAGCCGGCCCCGGCGGATTTCAGCGCTGAGGTCGCGGGCGCGATGACGACGTTCCCCGCCTACTGGAATGCAGACGCCTGGCGCCTGAATCCGCCGGAGTGGTCGTTGTTCATGGAACTGGTGGTGAACGTGATGTTCGCGTTCGTGCTGACCAGATTCCGGCGGGACCTTTCGATCGCTATCGCCGGCCTGTCCCTCTTGGCGTTCCTTATTCTCTATACGCGGATCTTCAGCGGGTCGCCGGAGCAGTCGTCCCAGATCCTCCTTCAGATCCCCCGGGTTATCGTCTTCTTCTATCTCGGAGTACTGCTCTTCCGCTTCCGGCAGTCTGGATTCCTCAAGCGCGTCCGGCTGAACTTTCTGACGGGCTCGGCGCTGCTGCTGCTGACGTTCGTCCTTCGCGACGACTGGGCCTACGCCTCCGAGATTCGTCTCGCGCTGCTCCTGATCGTCTACCCGCTGGTGATCGTGGGATGCGCCAACCTGGAGCCCAAGGGCGCGATGGCCCGGGCCAGCGGAATTCTGGGCGATCTGTCCTATCCGCTCTACATCCTGCAAATTCCGCTCCTGGCGCTCATCGCCGGCGCATGCGCCATGGGCGGCCTGCGCCAGGAGCCCGGCTCGATCACTGAGGTACTGGTCCGGTTCGCCTTCGTCGGCCTGCTCTCATGGGCGATCCTGAAGCTGATCCACGAGCCGCTGTACGGCTGGCTGCAGCGCCGGACGCAGCATCGGGCCGCCGCCGCCCGCGAGGCGCCGCGCGGCGTGATTCAACCCCAAAGCTCGGCTGACGGCGGCGCGAGCATGGAGCCGGTCCCGGCCAGGCTCGGCTCGCGGTCCCGCAGCATCAGCAACGGCCCGTCCAGGTCCGCCACCTCCGCCCCCTGAGCCAGGATCATCGCCGGCGCCATGGCCAGCGAGGTGGCGACCATGCAGCCCACCATCAGGCCGAAGCCCAGGGTCCGCGCCTCGGCGGCCAGCGCCAGCGCCTCGGTGAGGCCGCCGGCCTTGTCGAGCTTGATGTTGATCAGCCCATAGCGGCCGACGCAGGCGGCGAGTTCGGCGCGGGTATGCAGGCTCTCGTCGGCGCAGAGCGGCACGGGGCTCTCATAGCCCGCCAGCGCCGCGTCCTCGCCGGCCGGCAGCGGCTGTTCGATCAGCCTGACGCCCAGGCGTGCGAACTCGGGCGCAAGGCGGCGCAGGTCGGCGAAGCTCAGCGCCTCGTTGGCGTCGACGATCAGCCGCGACCGCGGCGCGGCGGCGTGCACGGCCGCCACCCCGTCCAGGTCGTCCGGCCCGCCGATCTTCAGCTTCAGCATGGGCCGGGTGGCGTTGGTCCGCGCCGCTTCCGCCATCTCGGCCGGCGCGCCCAGGCTGATCGTGAAACAGGTCTTCACCGGGTCGAGCCTCGCCCGCCCCGCCAGGGTCCAGGCCCGCACGCCGGCCCGCTTGGCCTCCAGGTCCCAGAGGGCGCAGTCGAGCGCGTTGCGCGCCGCCCCGGCCGGCAGCAGGCCCTGCAGGGCCTCGCGCGTCAGCCCGGCCTCGACCCGCGGCCGCAGCCCCTCGATCTGGGCCAGCACGCCCTCGACCGTCTCGTCATAGCGGGCGTAGGGCACGGCCTCGCCACGGCCGCGATGCGGCCCCTCGGCGATCTCGGCCACCACCACATGGGCCTCGGTCTTGGTTCCCCGCGAGATCACGAACGCCTCGGCCAGCGGCCAGCGTTCGTCCCGCGCGGTCAGCACCGGCGTCGTCAGGTCATGTCCCCGGCCGCCGCGTCGAGCAGCAGGTAGAGGCGGCCCGGCTCGTCGCCCAGCAGGGAGGCCATCAGGAAGCCCTCCGGGTCGCGCACGATCGCGTCATCCACCAGGGTCTGGTAGCGGCGCACAAAGACCTGCACCTGGCGCTTGATGTCGTCGTCGGTGACCAGGCGGCGCGCGATGCGCCGGGTCGCCGCCGGAGCCAGGCGCTTGACCACCTCACGCGCGCCGTCGAGGTCGCCGGTCTGCACGGCGGCGGCGATCTCGTCGATCCGCGCCTTGGGCAGCAGCTTGGCCGACTCCACGCCCATCTTGGTGAGCTCGGCGCCCAGGATGTCCTGCAGCCGCTCGCCCTCGTCGTCGGCCCCGTCGATGGAGGCCAGCAGGTCCTTCCAGGTCCAGGCCTCGCCCGCCTCGCCGTCCCCGGTGTCGGCGGCCGCAGCGCCGGGCGTCCCGCCGGCCGCCTCGAACACCGCCGAGAATTCCTCGTCGGTGGCGGTGGGCGTCAGCTTGAGCCGGGGCCGCAGGCCGGGATCCTTCGGTGCGGGGGCCGGCGCGGGCGGCCGCGGGGCCGCGGGCTCCATCAGGTCTTCCAGCGCCAGCTCCAGCTCCGCCTCGTCGGCCGGCATCTCCGGTTCCGGCGGCGG
>JACXTT010014951.1_pt1 | contig 10105 bp, 11 predicted proteins | sample 9270951 | NCBI WGS metagenome assembly JACXTT01 (sample SAMN15532306, study PRJNA645909) | rock metagenome | isolation source: weathered quartz diorite | place: Puerto Rico | collected 2017-06-21
GACGAGCGCAGCAAGCGCGCGGGCGAAGAGCTGGGACTTTGAGAAGCTGCTGAGCCGGAGTAGGCTCGCCTCGGGATGGGTCGGCAGATCGTCGGGATCGCAGCGCTGGCCGCGGCCTTGTGGTTGGGCGTCGCCGCGCCAGCGCGTGCGCAGACGCCGCAGCAGCGCACCGAGGCCAAGAAGGTGGCGGGCGAGGCGCTCGATCTCTACAAGGCGGGCGACGACAAAGCGGCGCTCGAGAAATTCACCAAGGCCGACGGGCTCGTCCCCGCGCCGACCCTGAAGCTGTACGTGGCGCGCTGCCTCGACAAGGTCGACCACATGCGCGAGGCCGCGGAAAAATATCGCGAGGTCATCGCCATCGAGCTCAAGCCGGGCGCGCCCAAGCCGCACGTCCAGGCGCGCGAGGACGCCGTGAAGGAGCTCGCCGCGCTGCTCGCGCAAGTGCCGAAGCTCACCGTGCTGGTGACCGGCCCAGGCAGCGAGGCCGCCGAAGTCAGCCGCGACGGCAAGCCCATGTCGAAATCGACGCTCGGCGAGGAGCAGCCGATGGACCCCGCCTTCTACCAATTCGAGGCCAAGAGCGGCGAGAAGGTGGCGCGCGCTTCGGTGCGCCTCGACCGCGGCAAGACCGAGCGGGTCGAGCTCAAGTTCGCGGCCGACGACGCCGGCGTGGCAGGCGACAAGCCGCGCGACTTCACCGCTTTCCGCATCGCCGGCTTCGCGCTGGTGGGCGTGGGCGGGGCGGCCATCCTGGGCGGGGCCATCGCCGGGGGCCTGGCGCTGAGCGACAAGAGCAAAGCGCACGACCTCTATCCCGACGGCACCTGCAACAAGGCCGACCCCAAACAGGACTGCAGCGTCGCGGAGCGGCTCAACAGCGAGCGTACTGCGGCGAGCGCCACGCTGATCGCCGGCAGCGTGGTCGCCGCCACCGGCGCCGCGCTGCTCATCTACGCGACCGTCGCCGGCAAACCCGCCGAGCCCGCCAAACCCGAGGAAAACAAGGCCTTCGTGCTGCCCTACCTGAGCCCCACCGGCGCCGGTCTTTTCGGCACCTTTTGAGGCGTTTTGAGCTAGCCTTCGAGAGAGGGCACCTTGCTTAGAACACGACGCATGCGCTGGACGGTAGTGGCCCTTCTGCCACTGGCAGGCCTGGCGAGCTGCTTCTTCACCGGCATCGAGGTCACCGATTCGCCGCTCGGCGCCACCAGCAAGGCGGCGTCGACCAGCGCGACCGCCAGCTCCTCCAGCGGCGCGGGCGGCATGGCCTGCATGCACGCGAGTTGGCCCACGCCCCCCGACAAGGACGATCCGGGGCCCAACGACGTCGATTTCGTCGCCGCCATCCGCAAGATCTACATCGGCGAGGACAACCTCAAAGACGGCGCCACGGTCGGCTACGACCTCGACAAGACCTGCACCTGCAAGGGCGACGGCGTCAGCTGCCTCGAGCCGAAGGGCACCACCGAGAAGGACCACTGCGACGGGCCGAACGGCATCGACAACTACGGCGCGCACCTGTTCTACGACGCCAGCCTGTTCTCGACCAAGCTGTCGAGCGCCAAGCTGTCCGAGAACGCCAACGCCGGCAGCTGGTCGGTGCTCATCCGCGTCAAGGACTACAACGGCAAGTCCAACGACAGCCAGGTGACGGTGTCGTTGTACCCGAGCCCCGGCTACAACCAGCAGACCTGCGTGCCGATGACCCAGGGCCCCAAGTGGGACGGCAGCGACTACTGGCCGGTCGACATCATCTCGCTCGACAAAGGCAACGGGCCCGGCTCGAACGGCGGCGAGGGCTGCCCGGGGCCGATCACCGGCTACAGCTACGACAACCCGATCTACGTCGACAAACAGGGCTACGTGTCGGCCGGGACGCTGGTCGCCAACCTGCCCGAGTCGCAGCTGGTCATCTCCAGCCAGGGCACGACCATCGGCATCCACCTGACGGCGGGCTTCCTGACCGGCAACATCGAGATGGGCCCGTTCGGCTACCGCATCGTGAAGGGCATGCTCACCGGCCGGTGGAAGCTCGGCGACGTGTTCAAGGTGATCGGCGCGTTCACGGTCGGCAACTCGCAGCTGTGCACCAACAACGCGCTCTACGGGACGTTCAAGACCGCGGTGTGCAAGGCGCCCGACATCACCGCCTCGATCGGCGGGCCGACGACCCCGTGCGACGCCGTGTCGTTCGCCACCCAGTTCGAGACCGAGACCGCCCATCTCGGCACGGTCTACAAGGGCGCGCCGATGATGAGCGGGTGCACGCCGGCCACCGATCCGGCCAACGATTCCTGCTCGAAGTGACGCCGGCGCTCAGGCCAGCACGTGGACTTTGAACTCCGCCACGCCCGAGTTGGCCTCGAGGCGCGAGGTGATGAAGCGCTCGTCGGACGGGCGGCAGGCGATGAACATGCGCGGGCGGCCCTTGGGATCCGCCGGGATCCCCTCGAGCCCGACCATCTCGGCCTCGGCGGGCGAAAATAACTGGGCGCCGGTGGTCTCGAGCGCCTCCGCGGTCAAGAGCGATTTCCCGTCCACCCCGGCATTCAGAAACACCTCGAAGAGCTTCATGAAGTCGAGAGTCGAGAGTTGAGAGTCGAGAGTCAACAGCGAAGAGGGATTACCAGTATTTTTCCACCGTGACGTGCCCCGGTTCGCGGCGGCGGTGTTTCTTCAGGCCGCGCTCGGCGAGGAGGCGCTGCATGTCGGCGATCATCTCCGGGTTGCCGCACAGCATCACGTGCGAGGCGTCCGCGGCGAAGGCGCGCTCGGCGGCGCGCTCCAGCTCGCCGCGCGCGCACAGATCGGTGATGCGCCCCGACAGCGCTCCGGCGGCCTCGCCGCGGCTCAACGCGCGCAGGTAGCGGAACCCCGCGGGACGCGCGCGCTCGAGGGCCTCGAGCTCGCCCTGGTAGCCGAACCACCCGGCGTCGCGCACGCCGTGCACCAGCGTGATGCGCTCGAAGCGCTCGAAGATCGCGCCGTGGCGCAGCATGGCCAGGTACGGGCCAAGGCCCGTGCCGGTGCCGATCAGCCACAAATCGCGCGCCGCCGGCAGCTCGCTCGGCACGAAGAAGCCGTGCGGCCGCGGATCGACCTCGAGCTCGTCGCCGATCGCCAGCCGGTACAGGGCCGGGGTCAGCGCGCCGCCGGGCACCACCACCAAATAGAGCTCGAGCGGCGCGCCCGGCGCCGAGGCGAGCGAGTAGGCGCGTCGCACCATCTGGCCGTCGACGGTCAGGCCGATGTTGAGGAACTGACCGGGCTCGTGCGGCTCGGCCGCGGCCTCGAACGTGAGCGACCACAACCGCGCCGCCCACTCGCGCCGCGCGACCACTCTCCCTTTGACGAACGTCATTCCTGCGCCGCGGGCTTGCGACTGCCCCGCGTCGCTGCTTCGTAGCGCACCACGTCGTAGTAGGCGAACGGCGTCGGATGGTCGGCGCCGCAGCTCGCCAGGCGCTTCTGCTTGCCTTCGCGCTCGGCCACCACCACGCGGTGCTCGCTGCCGTCGCGGGTGCGAAACGCCGCAAAGTAGAGATCTTCGTCGTCATCGGCCGGAGCCTCGGGCGCGGCGCCGGGCGGCGGTTCGACTTCGCCGTGGTCGAGGCGTTCGAGCCCGTCGAGGCGCATCTCGTCGATCTGCTCGCGCAGCCACGCCTCGGTGGCCTGGTGCGGCAACGACAGCTGCGCCAGACCGCGGTAGCGCTCGAGATCGAAGATGCGCCCGGCGCGGTGCGCGGCGAGCAGACCTTTGACGTCGGCGGTGTCGAGCCGGCCGTAGTGCACGCCGTAGGGCAGGTACAGCAAGTTGGCGGCGAAGCGGTGCCCGCCTTGGTGCGAGCTCTGCCACAGCTCGCCGTCGAGATCGACTTGCTCGAGGGCCTTGTAGAGCGTGACGCCCTTGCGCGCGCAGCACGCGTCGCGCTTGCCGTGGGTGCACACCAGATAGAGCGCGCGCGTTTTTTCGCCCCCGGCGGCCTCGGCGGCCTCGGCCCCCCCCCGCACGACGGCCGCGACGTCGAGCGCGGCGAGCTCTTGGTAGGTCATGGCGAAGAAGCGGTACACGGCGCGCTGCGGGGCGGTCACCGCCACGTAGAAGCTGAGGTTGCGCGACGGCCGGTCGCGCCGAATGAACAGCAGCCGGCTCTTGGGCAGCTCGGTGCCGAGCTTGTCGAGCCAGGCGCGCGCCTCGGCGGGCAGCGGCGTGTCGGCGATGTCGGCCTCCCACTTGGCGCCCACCTCCAAGAGCAGCCACACCTCGACTTCGGCGAGGGCGGTCCCGTGGATGGGCTCCCGCGCCGCGAGCGACTGCTCGGAGCAGGGCAGGGTGGTGTCGAACGGCATCGGCAGGCTTTGCCTTATCACGACCCGCGTACGGGCTACAGGTGTAGACTTGCCGGCAATGACGGCTCCTGCCCGCGGTCCGGTCGGCTTCGACGAGCTGCTCGGCATGCTCACGCAGGAGGGCGTGCTCGCGCCCGGCCAAGCGCAGGAAATGTTCGAAAACAAGGAGCGCACCCTGGCGCGGCTGGTGACCGAGCAGCAAAAGGCCGGCGGCGGGGCGGTTGGCAACCGCGCGGCGGCCGCGGCGGCCGTCGGGCCGATCGAGCTCTTGATGGCGTTCGCGCCGAACGACGCCCGTGGCAAACCGCTGGTCGAAGACCGCGTCACCGAGATCTACGCGCGGCGCGTGGGTTTTCCGTACCTGAAGCTCGACCCGCTCAAGCTCGACGCCAACTTCGTGACCGGCATGTTCTCGCGGGCGTTCGCGCGCAAGCACAACATGCTGGCGCTCGGCGACAACGGCGGGGTGGTGCGCGTGGCGACCATCAACCCGTTCGACCCGTTCGCCATCGAGTCGGTGGAGCGCACCATTGGCAAGAAGCTCGAGCTGGTGATCGCCTCGAAGAGCGACATCCAGCGGCTCATCTCCGAGTTCTACGGCTTCCGGCGCTCGGTGAAGAGCGCCGAGGACAAGCTGCAGACCGGCGTGGACATCGGCAACCTCGAGCAGCTCGTGCGCATGAAGAGCGAGCAGGAGATCGAGGCGAGCGACGAGCACGTCATCCACGCGGTCGAATACCTGATGAGCTACGCGTTCCAGCAGCGCGCCAGCGACATCCACATCGAGCCGAAGCGCGACGACAGCGCGGTCCGCTACCGCATCGACGGGTCGCTCCACGAGGCCAACCGCTTGCCGCAGGTGGTGCACAAGGCGGTGGTGAACCGCATCAAGACGCTGGCGCGGCTCGACATCGGCGAGAAACGGCGCCCGCAGGACGGGCGCATCAAGACCGAGTTCGGCGAAAAAATGGTGGAAATTCGCGTGTCCACGCTGCCGGTCGCGTTCGGCGAAAAGGTGGTGATGCGCATCTTCGACCCCGACATCGTGCACGACGATCTGGGGCGGCTCGGCTTCAACGCGCGCGATTTGGACGTGTTCCAGCGGCTCATCTACCGGCCGCACGGCATCGTGCTGGTGACCGGACCGACCGGCAGCGGCAAGACCACCACGCTGTACACGGCGCTGCGCCGGCTGGCGACCGACGACGTGAACATCTCGACCATCGAGGATCCCATCGAGATGGTGTTCGACCGCATCAACCAGACCGCGGTCAACCCGTCGGTGGGGCTCGGGTTCGCCGAGACGCTGCGCACGCTGCTCCGCCAAGATCCCGACATCATCATGGTCGGCGAGATCCGCGACTTGGACACGGCGCGCTACGCGGTGCAGGCGGCGCTGACCGGGCACTTGGTGTTCAGCACGCTGCACACCAACGACGCAGCCGGCGCGGTGTCGCGCTTGCTCGATCTGGGCGCGGAGCACTTCTTGTTGGCGTCGACGTTGAGCGGCCTGATGGCGCAGCGCTTGGTGCGGCGGGTGTGCGGGGCGTGCACGGTGGAGCGGGCGCTCAGCGCCGAGGAGACGCGCGTGTTGGCCGCGCAGTTGGGGGCGGCGGCGGGGCGCGCCGTCAAGGTGAAATACGGCGCCGGCTGCGTAGAGTGCCGGCAATCGGGGTATTTCGGGCGCTCGGCGATTTACGAGATCATCGAGGTGAACGACGCGTTGCGGGCGCTGATGATGCGGCGCGCGAACGCCGGCGAGCTGAAGGCCCAGGCGCGCCAGGACGGCATGCTCACGCTGCGCGAGGCGGCCGTGGAGAAGATGCTAGCCGGCGAGACCACCTTCGAAGAGGTGGTGGCCGTGACGCACGCCGACGAGTGAGCCGTGACGACCCCCGAGAAACAGTGGCAGGGGTTTTTGGCGCGCTACGACGCGCCCATCGCCAAGCGGGCGCGGGCGGCGCGCAAGACGCTGCGGAGGCTGCTGCCGGGGGCGTTCGAGCTCGTGTACGACAACTACAACGCGCTGGTGATGGCGTTCGGGCCGAGCGAGCGCGCGTCGGAGATCATCTGCTCGATCGCGCTCTACCCGCGCTGGGTGACGCTGTTCTTCCTGAAAGGGGCGGCGCTCGCGGACCCCGAAAAGCTGCTCGTGGGCGGCGGCAAGACGATCCGCAGCGTGGTGCTCGCCGAGGACGACACGCTCGACCGGCGCGCCGTGCAGGCGCTGGTGCGGGCGGCGGCGCGCGGCGCGAAGCTCGGCGGCGGCGCGCTGGTCATCAAGTCGATTTCGCCGAAGCAACGGCCGCGACGACCGGGGTAGGATGGCGGCATGGCCGTCAGCAAAGACGACTTCAAGAAGGTGATGGGCTCGTTCGCGGCCGGGGTCACGGTGGTGACCACGGTCGACGCGGACGGTAAGCCATGGGGGCTGACGGCGACGGCGTTCAGCTCGCTGTCGATGGATCCGCCGCTGTGCCTCGTGTGCATCGACAAGAAGAGCGGCAGCCACCAGGCGGTGGAGGGCAGCAAGAAGTTCGCGGTGAACTTCTTGCGCGACGCGCAGGAGGCGGTGTCCAACAAGTTCGCGTCGCGCAGCGAAGACAAATACAGCGGCGTGGAGCACACGCTCGGGGCCGAGACTGGCTGCCCGCTGTTGGCGGGGGCGCTGGCGACGATGGAATGCCGGCTGGTGAACGTGTTCGACGGCGGCGATCACTCGATCTTCGTGGGCGAGCTGTGCAGCGTGGAAGTGAGCGAAGGCGTGCCCTTGGTGTATTGGCGCGGCGGCTACCGAAAGCTTCACGAGTAGCCGGCGCCGCGCGAACCGGCGGAACCTCGTTTCGGACCGAAACGTGGCGCGCTCCCGGCCTCGCGCGCCGAGCGGAGCCGCACCGAGTTGTTTGGCGCGAAACGTCACCCGCGGTGACCTTCGCCGCGCGACAAGGGGGTTGTTGGGGGCCGAACATCACCGAACGTGACGATTCGGGCGGAACGCTCAGGGGACGACCTCGACGCCCTTCCAGAACGCGATGCGGCCGAGGATGCGCTTGGCCTTGTCGCTCGGCGTCGGGTAGTACCAAGCGGCGTCCTGGTTGACGTCCGCGCCGACCACCACGTCGTAGTAGCTCGCGATCCCCTTCCAGGGACAGTTCGTGTGCGTGTCGCTCGGGCGCAGATGCTCGCGCTTGACGCTCGCCTCCGGGAAATAGTGATTGCCCTCGAGCACCAGCGTGTCGCTGCTCTCGGCGATGACGGTGTTTTTCCAGATCGCTCTCATATCAATGCTCGCAGACGGTGAGGCGCCCAAACATGAAGTCACTCGGCTGGATCGGCAGATTCCAGGTGGAACAGTTGCTCCCGGCCGCCCCCATGTCACCCAACGAAGGCCCTACGTAATAGGTGCCGTTTGCCGCAACGTTGAACAGGTGCCACGCGTTGTCGGTCCCTGCGCAACTCGCGGCGCCGCCGCAACAGGCCAGCGCGGCGTTGTTTCCGCACATCGTCTGGAATCCCGCCGCTTTTCGATACGCGGCGATCACGTCCTGACAATAGCCGCCATTGAACCATTGATCGGTGTTGACGTCCTTGAGGCCTTTGCATGTCTGGCAAAAATTGGCTAGCGCACCGCCAGGTCTACACGTGAAGGTGATGCACTTTCCTTTGTCGGTCAGGCATCCCGCCTGACCGAAGCAGTCTGTCCCGCATGGCTGGCACTTGCTCGTCGAGCAGACCGGCGTGCCCGCGCCGCACGCCATGCCGCACTTGCCGCAGTTTTTCGCATCAGAGTCGAGCTTGGCCTCGCAGCCGTTCGCGGGGTTGTTGTCGCAGTTGCCCAGGTTCGTGCCGCAGCACAGCCCGTTGGAGCAGTTGGCGTTCGTGCAATCGGCGGCGATCTTGCACGTCTTGCCGTCGGCGCACTTCGCGCAGCCCCCGCCGCAGTCGACGTCGGTCTCGCTGCCGTTCAGCTTGCCGTCCATGCAGCTCGCCGCCGGGCCGCACGTGCCGCCGTTGCACATACCGCTCTGGCAATCGCCGGCCGCGCCGCATTTCTTGCCGTCGCTGCACTTGTCGCACGTGCCGCCGCAGTCGACGTCGGTTTCGGCGCCGTCTTTGGCGCCGTTGCTGCACGTCTTGGCGAGCTTGCAGGTGTTGTTGTTGCACACGCCGGTAATGCAATCGTCGCCGCTGAGGCACGCCTTGCCGGCCGCGCACTTCGGACAGGCAGCGCCGCCGCAATCGACGTCCGTCTCGTCGCCGCCCTGCATGCCGTCGTCGCACGCCGCGGCGTCGCACAGGCCGTTCGTGCACGAGCCGCTGGCGCAGTCCTTGGCGTGCACGCAGCCTTCGCCGCCCGGGCACTTCGCGCACGTCGCCCCGCCGCAGTCCTTGCCCGTCTCGTCGGCGTCCTTGGCTCCGTTGCCGCAATGGCTCCCGGGCCCTTGGCCGTTCACGCCGTCGCCGCCGCCGCACGCCGCGCCCGTGCCGAGCGTCGCCGCCCCGACCCACGCCATCCACCGAGCCAAGCCCCAGCGCCGCATCCCTGGAACATACCAGTCTTTCGCGCGGATTCAGAACGGGTAGGTCGTGCCTTTGCCCGCGTTGTAGAGCGCGGTGCGCTCGGCGGGCGTGAGCACGCGGTTCCAAACGCCGACCTCGTCGAGGAGGCCCATCGCGCACTCGTTGGCGCACCCCGCGCTCCAGTTGCCGAGCTGCAGGTTGGCCGTGCCGCTGCACTTGCCGCTGACGGGCATGTTGCTCACCGTGCCGTCGTCGACCTGCACGTGGCTGCTGCCGGCGTCGCGCCACGCGACGACGAAGTGCCAGTTTCCGAAATCAATCCCGCCCGCGGGCGACTTCACCGCCACGTCGCCGCCCACGCAATCGGTCGGCGCCAAGAAGAAGATCGATTTCGAGTTGTAATCGAAGCGCAGCTTGAGCTCCGTGCCGGCGGCCGACCATTTGGTGACCAGCCAATTGGCGTTGCCGCTCGAGGTGAGGTTGATCCACAGGGCGAGCGTGAAGTCGCCTATGCCGACGGCGTTTTTCGGCGTGCTCGCGGCGCTGAGGCCCTGGTCGTTGGCGTCGTTGAACTTCGCGGCGCCGCCGATCTTGCCCTGCGCGCCGGTCACCGGTTGCATCACGGTGTGCATCGCGTTGCCGGCCGCCGAGTCGGCGCGGTCGCCCATCATTTCGTCGAGCTTGTAGTAGGCCACCAAACCAGCGAGCAGCGTGCTGCCGCCCCCGCCGCTGCCGGCCGCGCTCGACGACGCGGTGGCGCTGGACGAGCTCGCCACGGTGGCCGTCGCCGCGTTCGAGCTCGCCGTCGACGCGGAGAACGCGGTGCCGATCGATGCCGTCCCGCTCGCTCCGCCCGAGCCGGGCTCGACGTCGCGGAAGCCGATCACCTGCAAGCACGAGGTCAGCCCCGCGGTCGCCAAGGTCACGAACAGCGCGCGCCGCATCAGAACGCCCCCTCGAGCCACGCGCCGCGCGCCCCGAGCCGGACGCCCACCGCCGGCGCGGCGGTACGCGGCGGGGCCGTCGGGCCGACCACGATCGACGTGCCGAGCATCACGCCGCCGAGGACGAACATCGCCCTGGCTAGGTTTGCCATGAAGCGCGCGTCGCTGGCGCGCTCGGCGGCCGTTTCGTGGACGTCGTGGCCAGGAACGATCGCGTTGCAATGCGGATCGGCGGCGAGGTTCGGGCACGCGGCCTTCACGTCGCCCCAGATGCTCTTGGCGACCAC
>JACXTT010014952.1_pt1 | contig 10104 bp, 10 predicted proteins | sample 9270951 | NCBI WGS metagenome assembly JACXTT01 (sample SAMN15532306, study PRJNA645909) | rock metagenome | isolation source: weathered quartz diorite | place: Puerto Rico | collected 2017-06-21
AAGCGGGACAACATTCCACCGCACTCGTCCGCCAATATTCCGCCCGTGTATTCAACGCGATGATTGAGTCTAGTGGAATCCAGAATGTTGAAGACACTTTTAATGGCCCCGGCCTTGGGATCGCTCGCGCCGAACACCAGGCGCTTGATGCGTGCGTGCACCATCGCGCCCGCGCACATGACGCACGGCTCCAGCGTGACGTAAAGCGTGGTGTCGTTCAGGCGGTAATTTCCAATTTTTCCCGCACCGGCGCGCAGCGCCATGATCTCAGCGTGGGCGGTGGGGTCGTGCGCGGCGATGGGGCGGTTCCAGCCTGCGCCGATGATTTCGTCGTTGAGCACCAGCACCGCGCCCACCGGCACCTCGCCTTCCTGTTGTGTGCGTTCGGCGAGTTTGAGGGCGTGCTGCATCCAGTCAGTGTCGTTCGGCATATTATTTATGCAGCAGCCAAAACGTGCCGCCTGTCACTCCCGCTCGATTGTAAACAAGCATAAAAAGCTTGTATTTTCGCTAGCTTATATTTCGCCATAGTATCGATACCATGAAAAATACCATCGTCAAAATTGCTATTCAAACATGCTACGTCAATCAGCCATCTTTCTGATTGCGCTACGAGATTCTCATGTCTTTGACGGCGCCGCCTGGTCAACCGCAGGAAGCTGCAGCAGGTGCTCGCTGCGTCAGACGTGGACAACTCTCACCCGCTTGGGATCACGCCGGTATACGATCCGAAACGGCGGATGGATGAGTTCCCGCAGGAATGGTTGATCGAGTTCAGCTACGACCCGCCCAGTCCGGATGATCGGCCAGCGCCTAGACGCGCTGGAACACTTCCTCCACCAACCTCGCCCGACGTCGGGCACCCCTTGCTCCGCATACCAGGCCTGTACCTCCTCGAGATCGCGGAGGTTTGCGTCCGATCCGCTCACGACCACCATGCTACGTCAATGCGTTAAATTGCCCTATTGCGCGCCGCATCCAGCATGCGGCGCAACACTTTCTGCAACACAGCCCCCTCGGATCGATTCAGGAACTGATTGAAATAGCGTTCTATACATTGAAGATATACTGGCCACATGCGGCCATGCAATTCTTGCCCTGCGGGTAGCAGCACGCAATAGGCTCCTCGACGGTCGTCGAGCGCCTGATATCTGCGCACCAGCCCCTCTGCTGCCAATTTATCTACCAACCTTGTCAAATTACTACGTGATAATACGACGTGGTCGGCGAGCTCGTGCATACGCAGTCGATGCTCTGGGGCTCTTTCTAAGGCCCACAGCACGTCATACCACAACAAGGAAGGGAGTTCTGCGGCCTTTAATGCCTCCTCGATTTTATCTACGAGAACGGCGTGAGTAGTTAAAAAAAGCGCCCAAACCGACGTGTTGGCCATGATCTCACTCAATTGCACGCTAGTCGCGGTTGAGGCATTGCACATTGGCGTCCTTGAAGCGCCATGCTAACCCCCCCCTTTGGCAGTATCTGACCCGGCATTCCTCGCCGGTCTCCAGAGGGGGGAACCGAGGGGCCATATCACCTGAAATGAAGGCACATTTACAGGGTGGTTAGCGACCGTACGCCTCAATTATCCATATCTTTACCATGGTTATCACCATCCCAGGCAAGAAGTAATTGGCTGAAATAATAGTTTCATTTGCAATAATTGTCAATGTAAACTACAGTGATCATTGCATTCGCAATTACATTGAGGTGATGAAGACGCTATGAACTCGGTCGAGGGGCAATTGAGCCACGCTGTCATGGATGCCTTGGGCCCGTTGCAATTGGTCAGTCATACCTTGTGTCCCTATGTACAGCGCGCAGTCATCGTACTTACCGAAAAGGGGGTTCCATACACACGTACCTATGTTGACTTGGCAAAACCACCTGCCTGGTTCCAGAGTATTTCACCCCTAGGCAAAGTTCCTCTTTTGCGTGTGGGTGACGAGGTACTGTTCGAGTCAGCCGTGATTTGTGAATTCCTGGACGACGTGTATGCCCCTAAGCTGCACCCAACACATCCGTTGCAACGCGCCAAACATCGCACCTGGATGGAATTTGGGTCAGCGACGCTGGACAATATCTGGTATTTCTACACCGCGTCCGATGCCAAGGCACTCAGTGAACAGGCACAAAAGCTCCATGAAAAATTCTCTAGCGTAGAAAAGCAATTGGGCGCGGGCCCCTACTTTGCCGGTGATCAGTTTTCGATTGTGGACGCGGTCTATGGCCCCATATTCCGGTACTTCGACGTCTTCGACCGCATTGCCGATTTCGGTGTTTTTACCGGATTGCCCAAGACGCAATGCTGGAGACAAACGCTCGCCCAACGGGCGTCGGTACAAAACGCAGTGGCAACGGACTATCCCGAACAACTCGTAAAGTTCTTTTTAAAGAATCAGAATTCAGAAATCTCGAGGACGCTGACGACCGACACGCAGCACAATGCGGCACAGCTTCGGTAGCGGAATTCTTGAGGTAGGAACAATGAAATTGTTTCTGCTTTTGTTGGATTTTTTCACTTTATTAGTTGCAGTTTCAATGATCAATATTGCAACTATTCCATCAACTCAATATTATTGAGGAGATTCAACGATGGCCATTAGCACGCCCCCTCTTTCCACCTCGCCCTACGGCGCAACCCTACTGCGCGTTGCGTTGGGTGTTATGTGGGTCGCGCACGCACTATTAAAACTGTTCGTATTTACGTTGCCGGGTACTGCTGCCTTTTTTGCCTCCGTGGGCTTGCCGGGGATACTCGCCTATCCGGTATTTACCGCAGAGATAATCGGTGGGGGTGCCTTGATCCTGGGTATCTACGCGCGCCACACCGCGTTGCTCCTGTTACCGATCATGATGGTTGCGACCTGGGTGCATCTGCCGAACGGGTGGGTACACACCAGCCCCAACGGTGGCTGGGAATACCCCGCGTCCTTGAGTGTGGTGTCCTTGGTGGTCTGGCTGCTGGGCGATGGGGCCTACGCGCTACGGCAGTCCCCTGTCGCCGCGAAATCTAATTGATCTTCACTTACCAATGGAGGTTAACCATGAAGTCGAAGCTTGTGAATGTGAGTGAGATACCGAGTCAGGGTACCAAAAAGATCGATTTTTTTGGACGCGAGGCACTAGTCTACCTAGCGCACGGTGAGCCGCGGGCGATTTTGAATTACTGCGCACACGTCGGTGGGCCATTGGAGCTCAAGGACGGGGTATTGGTTTGCGCGTGGCATGGCGCCCATTTTGATTCCAATACCGGCGCCTGTAAGAGTGGCCCCTGTCCGAAGCACGCCAACTTGATGGTGATTCCGACACGCGTAGCAGAAGGCGTGCTGAACTATGTCTATGGTGAATAGTCGTTGCAACGCGAGGGCGCAACCAACAGATGCCAGTTAGCTGCATTTTTTATTCAGTTTCGCGTGAGTAATCGATAGACGCTATGACATTTATGAACGATGACAGGTGATCCCGATGACTAGGATGACATTGACGCCGGAGGAAGTATGGTTTCCCTTTTCCGAAAGTGTGATGGATTGGGATTTCGATTTCCATGAATTGCTACTAAACGATGAACCGCGCATGCACGCATATAAAGAGGCTATCCGTTCCACTGTGCGCCCAGGCGACATCGTGGTGGACGTTGGCACCGGTACTGGAATCCTTGCTATCTGGGCATTGCAGGCCGGCGCGACACACGTACACGCCATCGAACTGAATGAAACCATTCTGCAGCAGGCGCGGCATATGATGGCAACCAACGGGTTTGAGACACGCTGTAGCTTTTACCAGGACGTCTCCTATCGTGTGGTGCTACCCGAGCGGTGTGACCTCATGATTTCGGAGATCATCGGCAACATCGGCGATAATGAGGACTTTCTGGCGATCCTCATGGACGCTAAGCGTCGGTTTTTAAAAGAAGGCGGTCGCATGATTCCCCGCATAGTCACCAGTTTTCTCACCCCCGTGGAGGCAGTCAATGCACATCATCAAATCAAGATCGGGAAGTGCAGGGTCGTCAATGGCTCTTACAATTTGGATCGTCTTCTGGCAGAGCGAGGCCTTAGGAGCCATTTCGATATTTACTACGACGTGGTCATCCCCCAGAGCGCGGTGCTTGGCTCCGCCCGAGAATTGCGTAAGTTTCATTTCCAAGAGGGCGAGCCCACGGAGTACAGCGTGACGCTGAATTTCACGGTCCAACGCAGCGGTGAGTTGACAGGCTTCAAGGGTCATTTTGTTGCCCAGCTCTCCGACGACGTCGTGCTCGACATATCGAGTGATGATATCAGCAACGGCGAGGTGTCGTGCAGTTGGAAACATGCCTATTTTCCCTTGCAAACGCCGGTAGCTGTGCAAAAGGGCGATCGTATCGCTGCCGTCTTTTCCAGAGAGTATCCCGACACTGCAAAGAATTTCCGGCAAATCTATCGTTGGGAAGGTATGGTTTTGCGCAACGATACACCGGTCGGTTCCTTTGGGCAAGGGATGAAGTGCAGTACCGAAGGATAATTGCGGTAACGTAACAGCAAGCGGTAAATCATTTTTAAACTAATGGATGAGGATAGAGAGATGTCTACTACTGCCGACGTTATGCAAAACAGTCAATTGCCGTTTCAAGACATTACGCAGCATGAGATCCAGGCGTTGAAGGCCACTTACAACTTGGCCGACGCCCACACCCACCAATCACAGTCGGAGAGCCAGAGACGAATCATTTCGGAACTTCCCAACATATGGTTCAAGTCGGAGAAGACGACACAGCGTGACTCCGAGCTGATGTTCATCAACAATTTCTTCAACTTGCTTAATCAACGATCGGCCACCAAAAAAGTGGACAACATTCTTTTGGTCTACGCGGCATCGATTGCGATGCAGATTGTCGCGATATATCTCATGCAAAGGCGCATGTCGGTTAGTTTGATTGAGCCCTGCTTTGACAACTTGCACGACATCCTGAAGTACCAAAACATCACGCGATACCCGCTGGCCGAGGGCCTGCTGAGGAATGTCGATTCTATCTACGACAACCTCTGCGAATTTGCGGTGGGTGATGCGTTGTTTCTGGTCGATCCGAATAATCCGACCGGAAAGACGTTGCTAAAGTATGGAACCCGCGGATTCGAAGAGGTGCTGCGTTTCTGCCGTGACAAGAAAAAATTGCTGATCCTTGATCTGACGTTCGCGCCCTTTGCGGTCATGGATCCGGCGATTGGTCGCTTTGATCTTTACGAATTTCTGGAAAAATACCAGGTCAGCTATGTGACCATGGTGGATACCGGTAAAACGTGGCCGATCCAAGACACGAAGGCGTCGGCCTTGGTGGTGAGTGACGACATACGCGAGGAAATTTATAACATCCACACCAGCGTGCTGCTGAATGCTTCACCCTTCATTTTAAATATCCTCAGTCACTACTTCGAGGACTCGGCAAAGGATCGCTTTCAGTCAGTGCGAGGCTTGTTGGAGCGCAATCGGGCAGTGCTGAAGGAGAGTCTGATAGGGAACGGCCTCTTAGAATACACCGTACCCGACGTGGGCGTGAGTGTCGCCTGGCTGAAAATTGGGGGGGCCAAAAAAATGAAGGCCACGTCGTTACAAAGCATGCTGTCTACGGAAGGGGTGTACATATTGCCCGGGACTTATTTCTATTGGCATGAACCCTTGCGCGGCGAGGAGTATATCCGAGTGGCATTGGCCCGAGACAGCGACCGGTTTAATGCATCGATCGCACGCATGTTGGAATTGCTGCCATGACGCCTGAACCGATCACGATCGTCGATTTCACAATGTTTATGGGGATGCACTCGGACAACGAACGCACGCGTATCGCCTGCAAGAATTTTTTTGTCGAGCATGCCGATGCGCCATTGTACATGCCCTTGGATCACGTGGGCATGTGTGATCACATCGTGTGGCGGCATCCCTATTCCGTACAGGCCCATTACTACCCGTTCATGGATGTCCTACACAGCACCTATCAATTCAAACGTTTTACCTATGAGCCGAGTGTGCTGGCGGCGACGCCCGTGCCCGCGGAGAGCGAAGGGGTCGCGGTATCCTACGCCCTTTTGCGCGCGGCGTCGCAGCGCGCGCACGCGCGGTTATTTAGTTTGATCGACGTAAGCCGCCGTGTTGAACATGCGTCGCTAAAGGAAGGAGGGCTGGGGGTTGAGCGTCGTTTTTCCGGGGAGTTGGAGTTGTTGTATCAACAATCACGGGGCTTAGTGGTTCCTGAACACTTATTGAGAGAGAAAACGCAATGGACGGCATTATTCCACCACTTGTAACACCTATCACGTCAGAGGGGCAGGTGTGCGAGCAGAGTGTACGAGCGCTGGTTCACTCTCTGGGCGGTCACTATTCCGCGCTAATGCCGCTGCTGAGCTCTGGCGAAGGACGCTACGTCAATGCGAGCCAGTGGCGCGACATGGTGACGTACACAAGAAAATACAGTCGTGTCGCGCTTTTCCCCGGTGTCGTGCGTGAATCCACGCGAGCAGTCATTGCGTTGGGTCGGCATGCCAAGGAACTGGGAGTTGATGGCATTGCAGTGACGACACCTTTTGGTCGTGATGTTTCGCAAAAGGCAATCTTCGAGCATTTTCGGGAGATTTACGATGCTGTGGGGTTGCCTATCTTCCTATACAACGAGGAATTGATCTCCGGAAACGCGATTGAAATCCCAACGTTCGAAGCGATATTCGCTGCTGTGCCTATCGTCGGGGTCAAGGAGTCGAGCGGCGACATGGAGACTTTTCGGGCACTGCTGTCCATCGCGGGTAAGGTACCTGTATTCCAAGGATGGGAAAATTTGGCGCTGGCATCGAGCAATGGGGCGGGCTACATCTTCCCCTTGGCCAATCTGAACTGCGAATTGTGCCAGCGGGCTTTCGTGACTCGAGGGGCGGACCTTCAAGCCGAGATCAACGCCCAATGCGCAAAATACGGGTTGTTTGAAGACGACTGGTATAAGCGCATTAAGCGAGAATTGCAGCAACGAGGAATTATTTCTCATAGTGCTACCATTGAAGAGGCGCGACAAGCATATGCATGACAAGGGAGTGGCAACGGAGGACTTGCGGCGGCTATTGGTACTTAATCGAACCCTTGTGGATGCAGTTGACTACTCGCGCATGCTGGAGATTGAGTCGTGCTGGATCGGTCACCTGTTGCAGGGCGTTTCCCGAAAACCGGTTACCAGTTACGCGGAGTGCCACGACTATATCGCAACGAAGATCAAGACGGAGGCCGAGGACGATCCGACGGCCGTCGACTATGTGTCCCACCACTGCAACAAGGATGCTTTCGCGGAGGTGGTGCGACAGTTCGCGCTCGATGGATTGATTGAGGCGCAATCGTTTTTTGGCATTATTCCGCAATTACCGATCGAGGCACAAATGCCGGTGATGCGCATCTTCATCGATGAATTTGGCTGCGGAAACATTGAACAATCGCACTCGATACTGTACAAAAAATTATTGGTCGAACTGGGCCTTCCCACGGTGTGGGAAGATTATTTGGGAACGGTCAATCGCGAAATGTATGAATTTGTGAATGTCTTTTATTGGGCGGCCAGACGGGCTCCCTCACCGGAATATTTTCTGGGTGGGCTGGCATATTTCGAGGCTGTGGTACCTACAGGTTTCCAGTGTTATCTCGACGCTTGTCAGCGATTAGGTATCGTGAATTCAAAATATTTTTCTGAGCACATTCATATTGATATGTATCATGCACGGGATGCAATGAATGCCATCGCGGAATTGGAAAAGTATCGCTGGATCTCTTGGCAAGATGTGGTGGTCGGAATCGATTTGATCAGGGATATCACGAGTCGAGCCTTTGTGGCGGCAGTAAAATCCGCAATGTTGAAGGAGGGTGCCTGTGCATAAGCCAGACGCATACACATTGCTGCGCAGCGGCACGGACGAATTGACGGTCATCGTGGGTGACGCGAGGTACGTCATCGCCAATACGTGTACACATCGAAAAGGCGGACTCTACTACGGCAAGGTGGGCCCGCTCAATCATACGATACGGTGTCCCTTGCATCACAGTCTGTTTGATTTGCGCACTGGGAAACGTCTCGCAGGACCCTCTTGCAGTGATTTGACAATTAAATAAGAGGCGAAACGCAGAAACTCGGAAGTGAAGCTGTCATTTCTGCATCGCAAATCGGAGCCCGCGCTGCTCATCGCGATTGGCGCGGCACTGTGGGGCACCATAAGGGTCTTCGGCGCCGCATTGCTGCGTCACGGCTTGAGTCCTCTCGACGTGGTTGCCGGGCGGACCGTGGTTGCTGCAGCGTGATTTTTGTTGTTCGCCTATTATCACACCAGGGCCTTCCCGCGCGTGATGCGGCGCGACCTAGTCCACTACACGGTGTTTGCGCTGCTCGGCGTGTTGGGGGCGAGTTTTTGCTATGTGAGTGCCCTCAAGTGGATAGGCGTGATACAAACCACGACAATCTTGTACACGTATCCGCTACTCACCGTGATCGGTGCGCGGCTCGCGTTCGGTGAAAAAATTCGTGTGCTGCACCTTGCGTTGATTATCCTTGGAGTGGGGTTCACTGTGTTGCTAATGGGTGGCCAGTCATGGTCATTGTCTGAAACGAAGGTTGCGGGCGCCCTGTGGGCATTAAGCGCAGCGGCGTGCGTGGCACTGTTCGGGCTATTCGGAGCGGCAGCATTACTCGGTCGTGTTGGCGTATGGCTATGTGATCGCGTCGCTGCTTGTGCTAGGAATGGTCACCTTTAGCGGCACGTTATTTACAGTGAGCGAGCGACTCACTGCGGTGAGTGGCGGAATTTTGGTCGCGATGGGAATGGTGCCCGTGTTTCTCGGCTACACCGCATGCACCTCAGGATTGCGCAAGGTGGCACCTGGTGCGGCCAGTGGTCTGACCTTCTTGGAGCCGCCGGTAGCCTTTTTATGCGACACTTACCTCGAAAAGAATCGATTGCTGTCCAGGAATGGGTTCTGTTGCTGGGATCGTTTTGACGGTGTCCGCAATTGCCGCAATGACTTTGACTGAGGAGGGTGAGCCCCTTAAACGAGGATAATGGTCGCCAACACCGGTGAATTGAACAGGTCACACAAGGCGGGCGAGATGATCAGGTCTGCTCAACCTGTCTCGAATCCGGCCAGGGCGCCTTGCTGCTCCACTCTTGGATACTAGGAGGCTGGGATCAAAAGTCGATCTCCACGGGCTCATTGATTACGAGCATCCACTTGGCGTCCTTTTCGTGCCCCCATTTTCATACGAGGGTGCCAACGCTTCGGTCAACGGTTTAACGGACGGGTCCGGTGGCTGCATGGATTTGGCCTTCCTTGCGAACGGTTCCAGCGCCGCAGCCTGAGGCCCATGGCCGGCGCGATCCAACAGATATCCGAGCGGCGTACCACGGCGTTCTCGTAGGCCATGGCGGCCTTTGCCAGCTTGTGTGGATCGGCTTCGCGCCGATGTCCTTTGCGATCTGGGCCACGCCGTTGATGCAGGCCGCCTTGGGAAGTAGCGGGCGCAATCCAGGAGGGTCAGCTCCACGCCGGCAGCCTTCGCAAATCCCGCCTCGCTTTTCATCTACGCGAGCCAATCGGGGAGATTAGTCTTGGGCAAAGGCCACCGGGGCTTGGTAAATGAGGCGGCGGCCCGCAACAGGGAGATCCGGTAGTCGGGATCGAGGTATTTCATCCAACCTTCAGAGCTTGCCGCCATAGGAATCTGAAGCCCATACGAGAGCGCACCCATGGGGGGTAAATCGTTGGAGTTGTTCTGCGCCACAGTTGGGATGCAGGAGCCACCTGATCAAGCACAACCCAGTCATTGACATTCATGATTCGCCGACTCATTGATCATGTGATTCATGTGCTCCGCGAGAATATTTACTCATTAACGAACAATAACTTATAACCAACCTATTCCCACTCGATGGTTGCAGGCGGCTTGCCGGAGATGTCGTAGACCACGCGGCTGACGCCGGGTACTTCATTGATGATGCGGGTGGAGATTTTATCCAGCACGTCGTAGGGCAGATGCGCCCAGTGCGCGGTCATGAAGTCCACGGTCTCCACCGCGCGCAGGGAGATGACGTGATCGTAGCGCCGCGC
>JACXTT010014953.1_pt1 | contig 10104 bp, 5 predicted proteins | sample 9270951 | NCBI WGS metagenome assembly JACXTT01 (sample SAMN15532306, study PRJNA645909) | rock metagenome | isolation source: weathered quartz diorite | place: Puerto Rico | collected 2017-06-21
AGCGGCACGATGAAGGCCATCTGGAACAACGTCCGCGGCCTCGACCTGCTCGAATCGTTCCCGTTCGTGAAGCGGGGGAGGTTCGGCGCCATCGGCCATTCGCTGGGCGGCCACAACGCCATTTTTACAGCCGTTTTCGATCCGCGGATCAAGGTCGTCGTATCGAGTTGCGGTTTCGATTCGTTCGTGGATTACTACGGCGGCGATCCCGAGGTTTGGAAACCCGAGCGCGGCTGGTGCCAGACGCGCTACATGCCCAAGCTCGCGCCGTATGCCGGACGTTTGAACGAAATCCCTTTTGACTTTCGCGAACTCATCGGCGCGTTGGCGCCCCGGCAGGTTTTCGTCAACGCGCCGCTGGGCGACACGAATTTCCGATGGCGCAGCGTGGATGAGGTGGCCCAGGCGGCGTCACGGGTTTACGCGCTGTATCGCGCGCCACGGAACCTGCGCGTCGGACATCCTGATTGCGGACATTTGTTTCCCCGCGAGCTGCGGGAAATGGCGTACCAAATCTTGGATGAAAGACTGAAGTAGACTTTGGCGGCCACGGACCTGCGCGATGGCACAAAATGCGCCGGTCTTATCAAAGGTTTCTATTGATCCTGTAGATTCCGAAGAGCCAGAGGGCTGACGTCCGCTGGTAGGAGATTTTAGGAGCAGTTGCGGTTCGGTGACCACGGACGACGGATCACCGACCACGAACCACCCCTACACGTTCAACAGCTTCTTCGCGTTCTCGTAGAGAATCTTTCTTTCAATGGATTTGTTCGGTGCAAACCGGCGTATCGCGGCGAGGATTTGCGCGCCCTGACATTTCGGGCCGGACCCCAGGGCATCCTCGCAATCGCTGCCGAACACCAGTTTGTCTTGATGCCGATCGAGAAAGCCCGGCGTGAAATCCGCGTCGCGGGTCAGCGCGTTCAGACCGGAGCCGGCCGAGCAATCGCCAAAGAGGTTCGGGTAATCGCTCAGCCACCGGTCGGTAATGCCGCCGGGCGTCACTTTCCCTTTTGGATAAGCCACTTTCTGATCGTGCTTCTGGTCGATGTTCCCCCACCAGGTTTGCGCGTGTCCGATAAACTTCACCTTGGGAAATTTCTCGAGCATTTTGTGGAACCGCGCGAACCCGCGGTTGTAATCGCCTTCCCAGAAATGCAGTAACACCGGCATGCCATGGTCCCGCGCGACTTCGGCGACCCGCTCGATCGGCGCCGAATCGCACTCGACGCCAAACTTCTGCTCACCGATGCCGCGAGCGCCGAGCTTCAGATATTTTTCCAACTCCGCCCGCGCCTCAGGCAGGTCCGGCACTTCATTGGCGAAGAAGAGGAACGCCTGCGGATGCGCCATCGCCAGGTTTACCACCGACTCGTTGCCGTAGCATTCGGCTTGCAGCCCGTTGGCTCGGCCATCGAGCGTGGAAGGGCGCAAGACGGGTGACCCGGCGGGCAAAAGCACCGTGAGCGTCGCGCCCATCGCTTTCTGGTGCTGAATCAAGTCTTCGTCTGTCCGACCGTGATAATGCGTGTGCTGGTGGATGTCGATGATGGGCTCAGCGGGCGCGGCCTCAGCATGAGCCGTGTCCTTGCGGGCGAGGAGCATCGCCGCGGAAGCGCCGATGAACTGGCGTCGCGACAAAGTCAACCGAGGACGTGCAGGCATGGTTCGTGAGTTGAGGGCGAGAGTCTGTCGCGGATTTGTGGACGGTTCAAACAGGAAATGGGTCGCGGTGGCTCACTGCTCGAACTTGAGTTTGCGCGTGTCGCATTCCAATCCGGTCGGAACCGTGAGCGGTGCGTAGAGCTCCGGGCGACGCGCCCGGATCCATTTCCGGCCGCTGCTCTCCGCCAGCAGCGACGCGTCGAGGTCGGCCACGACCATGTCGTCATCGGCCTTCCAAGTCTCGACGAGAACGCGGCCGTAGGGATCGAGAATCATCGCGTTGCCAGTGCGGATTTCATCGTCATCGACGCCGACCCCGTTGCTGAAGACGAGAAACAATCCGTTGTCGTGCGCTCGGCTCGGCAGCCAGCGCATGAGCCAGCCGCGGCCTTTCTCGCCCCGCAGTTCCCGTTCGATCGCCGCGGGATGGGTGTGGCGTTCGTCCCAGAAGCGGCGGTCGATTACGCCCATCAGGTGCGGGTTCTTTGAGCGACAACCTCCGGTCTGATGCGGCGCGATGAGAATGTCCGCGCCCTGCAACGCCGTGAGCCGGACATTCTCGATGAGATTGCAATCGTAGCAGATCAACACGCCGACGCGAAAGCCATCCGGGAGGTCGAACACGGTGAACTCCGAGCCGCTGCGGATCGACCCGTGCTCGAAGGCGTGCAGTTTGCGATGCCGCCGCGCGCCGCCGTCGGCCATGGCTACGACGTAGCTGTTGTAGAAATCTCCCGCCGGACCTGTCTCGACCAGTCCGGCGCCGATGGTGATCCCGAACTTCCTTGCCAACGCCATCAATCGCTGCGAACTCGGCCCGTCGAAGATCGGCTCTGCGATTTGCGCCAGCGCCTTCACCGACAGATTTCGGATAAACCAATATCCGGTGATGCAGCATTCGGGAAATACAATGAGGCGCACCTTTTGCCGCGCCGCCCGTTCCACGAACGCCTCGATCTTGCGGAAGTTAGAGGCTTTGTCCGCCGGTGCGCTCTCGAACTGCACCGACGCCACGCGCAGAGTTCGCTGGGCCGATTTGGTATCCATGACTCACCGCTTGGATTTGCCAAGACGCCATGATTAACTGAGTGCGATTGACCGCGCAAAGACATTCGATCGTGCCCTACGCCAGGCTCGGCGCGATGATCGTGCTGTTGGCCTGGGCGTCGCAGGCGCTTGCCGTGGATCGGATCGAACGCGGGCTGCAACGCACCTTTGCCGAGATCGTGCATCCGTTCCTCGAGACGTACTGCTTCGCCTGTCACGGCAAGGAGAAGCAGAAGGGCAAACTGGACCTGAGCGCCTACTCGACGGTTGAGGCGATTGCCGCGGATTACCGTCGTTGGGATCTCGTCCTGGCGAAACTTAAGGAGGAGGAGATGCCTCCGGAGGAAGCCAAGCAACATCCGACGCCGGAGCTGCGCCGCGGAATCATCGAGTGGATTCGAGCGATGCGTCAGCACGAGGCCCAGCGCCATGCGGGTGATCCCGGTCCGGTGCTGGCCCGCCGTCTGAGCAATGCCGAATACAAGTACACCCTGCGCGACCTGACGGGTGTGGACATCCGGCCGGCGCAAGAGTTCCCCGTCGATCCCGCCAATGAAGCCGGGTTCGACAATTCGGGCGAATCGCTCGCGATGTCGCCGGCGCTCTTGAAGAAGCAGCTCGATGCGGTGCGTCGCGTCGCCGAACACGTTGTCCTGAAGCCCAACGGCTTCGACTTTGCGCCGCACCCGGTCGTCACGGAAACGGATCGGGACAAGTACTGCGTGCAACGCATCATCGATTTCTACCGGCGGCAACCCACGGATTTGGCCGATTATTTCCTGAACGCGTGGCGCTTCAAAAATCGCGCCGCCTTGGGCAAGCCAAAAGCGACGCTGGCGCAATTCGCTGCGACGGACAAGCTCAGTTCTAGGTACCTGGCGACGATCTGGTCCACACTCGCCGAAAACCAGGAAGAGCCCGGTCCGATGGCCACGCTGCGAACGATGTGGCGGCAACTGCCGGCGCCGACCGGGCCGCAATCGGACGTCGCCCGGCCCGGGTGTGAGCACATGCGCGAGTTCGTCGTTCAACTGCGGGAGAAACTCAAACCCGAGGTGGCGAACCTCGCCATCAAAGGAATTGCTGCCGGTTCTCAGCCGTTAGTGCTCTGGAAAGACCGGCAGTTTGCGGCGAACCGTCGGCGTTATGACCGCGGCGCGCTGCAACTGAAAGGCGATCGAATATCGGATGGCGAACAGAAGACGAACATCGTGGCCGAGTCGGCCCTGATCCTCCCGGCGGGTCCATCCGAGCGCGCCCGGTACGAAGCGGCGCTTGATCGGTTCTGTCGCGTTTTCCCGGACGCGTTCTACGTGTCGGAGCGTGTTCTGGTTTTTCTCAAGGAAGACAAGGACAGCCGGGGCCGCCTGTTGAGCGCCGGGTTCCACCTCATGACGGGCTATTTCCGCGACGATACGCCGCTTTACGACCTGATCCTCGACGCGCGGGAGCAGCGCGAACTGGACACGCTCTGGGAGGAATTTCATTTCATTACCCTCGACGCCATGCGGCAGTACAAGGACTTCATCTTCTTCGAGCGGGCGGAACCGCCAAGGTTCATGCAGGGCGCTGAGTTCGACTTTGCCCGGTCGGAAGACAAGGACGTGACGTCCGTGTCGAAGATCGAACAACTCGCCGGGGCCTATCTAGCCAAGGTGCGGCGAAACGGTGGGCAAGGCGAGGCCATCGGCGCCATCGAGGACTACTTCAAGCGCATCTCGGCCGACATTCGTTGGGCTGAGCAAGCCCGTTTGACGGCCGAACCCAGCCATCTCCGGGCGCTCCGGATCTTTGCCGAGCGCGCCTATCGCCGCCCGCTGTCGCCAGTGGAGGGCGACGATTTGCTCAAGTTCTATCGCGCCATGCGCGAAAAAGACGGTTTGCTCCATGAAGACGCCTTGCGAGACGCGGTGGTCAGCGTGCTCATGTCGCCGCAGTTTTGCTACCGCGTCGATCCTCCCGGGCCCGGCAAGGGTGTGCGTCCTCTGTCGGACCATGCTTTGGCCAGCCGGTTGAGCTACTTCTTGTGGTCCAGCATGCCGGACGAGGAGTTGCTCGCTCGCGCCAGCGCGGGCGACCTCCATCGACACAACGTGATTCTCGCCCAGGCCCGACGCATGCTGCGGGACGACCGCGTGCGGGGATTGGCCACGGAGTTCGCCGGCAACTGGCTCGACTTCCGCAGGTTCGAGGAACACAACGCGGTTGATCGCGAGCGATTCAAAAGCTTCAACAACGACTTGCGCCAGGCGATGTTCGAAGAGCCGATTCGTTTTTTCGTTGATGTCGCGCGGCGGGATCGTTCGGTGCTCGATTTCCTTTACGGTGACCGTACGTTTGTTAATGCAGTCCTGGCCGCCCACTATGGCATGGCCGACGTCGACGTCCGGTCGAACGAATGGGTGCGGATCGATGACGCGCACCGCTACGAACGCGGCGGGCTCTTGCCCATGTCGGTCTTCCTGACCAAGAACGCTCCCGGTCTTCGCACCAGCCCGGTCAAGCGCGGCTATTGGGTTGTCCGGCGTTTACTCGGCGAAGAAATTCCTCCGCCGCCACCCAAAGTCCCGGAGTTGCCCAACGACGAAACAAAGCTGGGCGATCTGACTCTGCGCGAGGCATTGGCCAGGCACCGTCAAGACAAAAGCTGCGCCGGTTGCCACGCGCGCTTCGATTCCTTTGGATTGGTGTTTGAAGGCTATGGTCCGATCGGCGAACGGCGCAGCACCGATTTGGCCGGTCGCCTGGTGGATACGCGAGCGACCTTCCCCGGCGGCGAAGAAGGGGCCGACGTGGATGGGCTTCGACGGTACCTGCGTGAACATCGGCAACCGGAGTTTCTCGACAATCTGTGCCGCAAGTTGCTAGTCTATGCCCTCGGCCGCACCTTGCTGCTCTCGGACGATGCGACGATTCACGCTATGGGCGTCAAACTAAAGACCGATGGCTATCGGTTCAGCAGTCTGATCGAGTCGATCGTGACCTGCCCGCAGTTCCTTAATCAGCGCGGTCAGGACGAGTTCGCAAACCAATGAGCCTGCGGAGCGAGGAGTTTCACAAAAGACTATGAACACCGTGTATGATATGGAGGGGCGAAATACCCGGTTTGATCCGTCTCCAATTTCCCGGCGCACATTCCTGCGTGGAGTTGGCGTGGCGATGGCCTTGCCGTGGCTTGAGTCGATTGCGGTTTGGGGTGGTGACGCAGCCAAGGACGGCGCGCCTGGGCTTTTGCCCAGACGATTCGCTGCGTTGTTCATGGGCAACGGGATCAACTCGCAGCATTGGTGGGCGAAGGGGTCCGGAGCTGACATGGAATTAGGCAAGAGCCTGCAGCCGATGGCCCCATTGAAGACCAAGATGAACTTTATCACCGGCCTGTTCAACAAGCACGCCACGGGCGTCGGCATTCATCCGGGCCAAACGGGGAATATCCTGTCCGGAGCGTCTCTGCAGCGGGGCGCCGTGCTCAAGGGCGACATCAGCATGGACCAGGTGTTGGCCAATCATCTGGGGCAGGAAACGGTGCAACCCAGTATGGTCTTGGGTTGCGAACAGCCCATCACTGGCTATCACGAAACGAATTTCTCGATGGCTTACAGCTCGCATATCTCGTGGCAGAACGCGACTTCGCCCGTGCCGATGGAAGTCTATCCCTCCCTGGCCTTCGACAGCCTCTTCGACAATCGTGGCAGCCGACGCAACCAAAGCATCCTCGACCGTGTGCGGGACGAAGCCGCCCGCCTGAGCCGCCGCGTGAGCCGCGGCGACAAAGCCAAGCTGGACGAATACCTGACCAGCGTGCGGGAAGTCGAGACGCGCATCGAACGCGTGCGCGCCAGGAAGGAAACGGCTGAAGCGCGGGCGCGAGACCATGGACGCACCGCGTTCACCATGCCGCGGCCGGATAACGGCCTGCCGGAGGACATCCGCGAACACATGCGGTTGATGTGTGACATCGTCGCTCTCGGCTTTCAGACGGACAAAACGCGCGTCGCGACCCTGCTCCTCTGTCGCGATCTTTCCGGGCTTTTCTACCCCTTCCTGGACGTCCGAACGGCTCATCATCCCGCCTCGCACGACGACCAGTCCGACGCTTACGAAAGGGTGTCGCGCTATTATTGCGGCCAACTCGCCTATCTCGCGAGCCGACTGGAAGCGATGCCCGAAGGCGAAGGCACCGTGCTCGACAATTCCTGTCTCCTGTTCATTTCCAGCATGTGGTCCGGCAGCAAGCACGACTCGAGCAAAGTGCCGGTTCTGCTCGCGGGAGGACTCGGTGGCACACTCGAAACCGGCCGGGTCCTGGATTACACCGACCAGGGCGACGACAATCGCAAGCTCTGCAGCCTCTACCTCTCGATTATGGATCGGATGGACGTTCGCCTCGAGCGCTTCGGCGACGCCGACTCGCGCCTGGCCGGCATTTGAACCGACGCGCGCCGTCCGCTGCGATGAGAGGAGAATTCGCCGATCTCGGCCGCCTCCTGTGGGTCGCGTGTCTGATTTGGGCATTCCAAGGGGCTGCTGAGGATTTTCATTTCGATGGTTCGATGTCCCGGCCGGTATTGGAGCATTATCTTTCGCGCTCGATCTCCTTTACAGAATTGCTTCATGACGATCTGAACAAACCCCGCAACAGCCGGGGCGTGGATCCGAAGGACAACTTGCGATTGATTCTGGGCGCCAAGGCCAAGTTTGTGGGCCGCGCGCTGATGGTGTGGGGCCGGGAAAGGAATCTTTCGAACTTTTTGGAAACCGCGAAGCCATATGCGGCCGCCCTGCACCAGGCCGATCCGGAAATCGTCCTGCAGGCGGCTGCGTTTGAGATCGTGACCCGTGCCGTGGAAACGATCTCGATTCCAGTGGCTGTATTGCGTGAATTCGATCAGCCGGTGACCAACCGCACTTTTCGTTACGAGGAGATGCTTTACCCCAACGGCCGCTTCGTCAACCACTGGGGCGGGAACGGGTCCGTCCCGGATATGAGCCGGCTGGAAACGCGGATGTGGTTCTATTTCCTGGTCACTTGCTACATTGATGTGGGAATCGAAGCCATTCATTTCGGCCAGGTCGGTCTGATGGACAAGAACGATCCTGGGCACGCCGGTTGGCTGGACGTGCTGGGCCGCGTGCGTGCGTACGCCCGCAAGCATGCCCGCAGACATTTCCTCGCTTGCGACGCGCATACTCCGACCGGGGGTTATGTGGAAGGTGGCAAACTGCTTTTCGATTTTCATTCCTTTCCGTTGCGCATTGTCGAAGTGCCCGACCAGCCTTACCAGGGGATCCTCAAGGTGGGCTATTCGGATTCCATTTTCACGAAGAGCCGAGGCGGCATCACACCCAGCGGTTGGGCATGCGAGCATCTGCCTTACTTGGTCGAGTTTGACAATTTCGGGCGAGGCAATCCGGGCAAACCGAGCAAGTCACCGTTCATCTGGGGCTGGGACGAAATCACCTGGTTCGCGCTGCTGCCCGAAGCGGAACGCAACGATTGGCTGCGCTACGCGTGGAAATGGGTTGCCGACACCGATCCGAACGGCCATCTGCAAATGCCTGGCAGCCGCGTGCTGACGCCCGGGACGCCCGAGGGGCCGCGTTGGTACTGGGCCAACACGCGCAGCGAGTCATGCCCCAACGGGTCCAACACGGAGGAAACAATCAAGGCGCTTTGGGGGACGGCCCAAGGCGTCGTCGAATGAAAATCCGCTGGTGGTACTTCCGTATCGCTCGCAAAACACAATTCCACACTTTGCAAAGTGTGGAATTGCACTTGGTCGCAACGCCTCCAATGCGCGCCGACCTCAGCGTCAATTCTTCTGCGCCTCAAACACCCAATCCTCCGTGTCCGGCGATACGAGCATGACCGTCGTCCCAGCGTTTGCGGACCCATTCACCAACGTTCGTTTCCCGGTCCGGGGATCAAATTGGGTTAACCGGTAGGTTGCGTTCGAGACTCCGCCCAGAACCAGGGCCGTTGATCTCGTATTCTCCGCATAGAACAATGCAACTCTGGTCGGGATCGGCCAAGCAGTAGCTCCGCCCCGGGCTTCCATCAGCAGCGTTTGGTTCGCTGCGGACAAGATCGTCCCGAGGCACGAGCCTCCACCATTCACGGTGCGAGCCACTCTCGAGTTGGGTGAAGAAGGCGTGCAGCGTCTGCAAATCCGTAACCGCCGGGAGCGTTTCCGGATCGTCCGGAAGGAAGGGCGAATTGCGTCCGGCCCAGCCGCCGTAGTACGTCCTCCAGAACCCCGGGACGATGTAGGCGCCCGCCATCGTGAGCACCCACGCGGCTTTGCGGAACGTTGCCTGGTCATGCGAATGCCCGCGATTGACAACCGTCGGATGCGCGGCAATTCCGCGGCGGAGGTAATAGGCATATTCCCCGTTGATTACGGGCCGGTTTCGATTCAGCCGCACGTCCTTCAATTCGTCGTGCAGCGTTTGTCGGTTCTTTGGCGTCGCGAACCGGCCGCGGCAATTCGCGTCCTGAGGTGGTGTGCAGCCGTCGCACCAGGGATATGCGTAGTCGCTGCCGCTGTGCTGACAATACTGACCCAGCGTATTCCAGGCGCTCGAGTCGCCATAGAAATCGTTCGGCAGAGTGCCATTGTCGTCATGAATCCCCCGGAGTCGCTGGTGGGGATCGTGGATCTGAATTTCGGCGCCGACCCGGTTGAACAGGGCGATGCACTCACCGCGTGGGAGCGCCTTGGCGGCCGGCCCCCATTCCACCGTGAGAAGGAAGAGAATGTTGAACGCGCTGTAGCGCGCCACGACGTAGCGGGCGTACCGCAATCGCGCCGCCTCGTCGGGAAACGACATCCAACACCGGTTGTCATATCGGAACGCGGGATCGATGCTGGACGCGGGCGTGAAGTACGGTTCCATCAAGATCAAACCCAATGTCATTCCCCGCGCGTTCGCCTGGCGCACTCGATCGTCCGCTTCCTTGAAATAGACCGGGTTGATCGTTTCGGCGCGGTAGTCGTGAAAAGCCGGTTGCTCCTGACCCTGCGCGTCGACCTGTGACGCCCGAACCAGGCCGATGACCTCCGTGTGAATATAGTTGAATCCCTGCGCCGCTCGAAGGGCGAAATAATTGCTCACGCTGCGCGCGTCCAACCCCTGGGCCGGATCATCGGCAAAGGATTCCCATTGGGTATCCCCGAAGAGCCAATACGGCGTGCCATCCTGATACTGGAAGTGGTACGGATAGCCCGTCATCGCCGTGACGCCTCCACGGTTGGTTGATGCGATGCAACTGAACGATCCTTTTGTGCCGTGCAAACCCGGATCGCTCGAGCTTACGGACCAACTCCAGTTGCCGATCACATCGGGCGAGAACCGCACTTTCCAGGTCGCGCCTCCGTCCCAGAACAACGG
>JACXTT010014954.1_pt1 | contig 10103 bp, 6 predicted proteins | sample 9270951 | NCBI WGS metagenome assembly JACXTT01 (sample SAMN15532306, study PRJNA645909) | rock metagenome | isolation source: weathered quartz diorite | place: Puerto Rico | collected 2017-06-21
GGAAGGGGCTCGGGGTGTGGGACCGGTGGCGGGGTCTGGGGGTTGGTTCAGGATGAAGGGGGGTGGGAAGTTTGCCGGCGTGTGGAGTCCGGGATAGCTGTACTTCGTATAGGGCGTGCCGTTACTACCAACGCCCGGGTCGGGATAGTTGGTCATGTGGTTGATCACGGCGTCCACGATGATCCCAACGCCCACGGCATTGCAGCGTGTCACCATGTCGGTAAACTCGGTGCCCGTGCCCGAGCGGCTGTGGACGACGGTGTAACTCACGGGCTGATAGCGCTCGCTCCAGTCGTGGCTGGGAACGATGCTGTGCTCCTGGGGCGGCGAGATCTGTACCGCCTTGAAGCCGGCGGGGCCGAGAACATTCTCGCACTCGGCCGCGATGTCGGTCCAGCGCCATTCGAAGAGGTGCACGAAGACGTCGCCGGCGGCCATGTGCCCGCTGGGGCGATAGGTGATGGGAAGATCGGGTCGTGGTGGTGGTGGGGGTCCCGGTGACGGCGTCGGGACCCCCCTATCACTGCAGGCCAGCGCGAAAAGAACAACTCCCGCCGTGAGGAGTCGGAACACGGCGGGGAGGCTCAGTAACCCGGGTTCTGCGCGAGGTTCGGGTTGGCGATCAACTCGTTCGCCGGCAGCGGATACAGATCGCGGAACGAGCCGATCGTGGTCCCGCCGGCAGAGCCACCCTTCCACGCCCAGAGGTACGCCCCGCCGCTGAACTTGCCGAAGCGCACGAGGTCGGTACGACGCTGTCCCTCGAACAGCAGCTCGCGGCCGCGCTCGGCCAGGATCGTGTCGACGGGAGGGAGCGCGGCGAAGTTGGCGCTCGTGTTTCCGAAGGCACGCTGCCGGACGGCATTGAGGTAGCCCAGCGCGGTCGCAGCGGTGCCACCGCCACCGCGGATGTTTGCCTCCACGTAGATCAGGTACACGTCCGCGAGACGAAAGATCGGGAAATCGGTATCAACCATGCCCTTCTGTGCGCCGCTGCCTCCAGTGGAGGTTCTGTTTGTGAACTTTGGCGCTGCGATGCCTTTGGTGAAGTCGCCTCGATCGCTCACGGAATCTGTCTGGCCGGTCTTATAGAAGAACGACGCTCGGCCGTCCGCGGTGGCGTATAAGCGATAGATCTGCTGCTTCATGCGATAGCCACCCCAGCAGTAATCGACGCCGGAGCTCTCCGCCTTCATGCTGCCGCCGCAGCCGGCATGGACCAGGAACGTCATGCCGCCCCACGTCTGGGTATGGTTTCCGTCCTGAGGCGCGACAAAGACCAACTCGGGGGAGGTGTTGTTATCAGCCTGGAAGTTGTGCACGAAGCTGGGGTCGAGCGTGTATCCACCTGCGATGACCGCCGCCGCCTCAGCAGCCGCACCGGGATAGTTCGTGGTCCCCGTGTACACCCCGGCGTTCAAGTACAACTTGGCGAGCAGCATGTGCGCCGCTTCGGGCGTCGCACGACCGTAGGTCGAGGCACCCTTCGGCGGCAGCTGGCTGGTGACGTCGGTGAGCTCGCTGACGACGTACGCGTAAAGTTGTGCGCGCGTCGCTTGTTTCGGCGGCGTCGACCCGAGAGGATCATTCTCGGTCACCAAGGGGATGTTTCCGAAGAGATCGATCCCGTGCCAATAGCTCAGCGCCCGCAGGAAGCGGGCTTCGGCGCGGTAGAAGTGGACATTGGTGCGCAGCGTGGGATCCATCTGGCCGCGCGAGTCGAGCTTGGCGTCGGTACTTTGGCGCAAGAACTCGTTTACCAGCATGACCTGATAGAACACGCGATAGTACATCGCGTTGACCATGCTGTTGCTCGCACCCCAGGTCCCTGTGTTGAGGTCGGGGAGCCCGGGGTCGTTCCACCCGATCACGGCTTCGTCGGTGGGCATTTCCTGCAGATACCAATAGAGGCGGAGGTATTCCCCGAACCCCTCGTCGATGCCACTGATGTCGGGATTCCCGTCAGGTCCGCGCTGTCCGGTGACGATCAGCCCACCGTAGATCTTGGCGAGGAACGCGCGGTAGGAGTTCGGATCGTTGAAGATGTTCGCGCTCGTGACGGTGCTCTTCGGAGCAACCGTCGGATCGGTGCAGCCGCTGCTCACCGCGGTCAACAGGAGGGCGGCAACGCCTGCGATCTTGATTGTGCGGTTCATGTCTCCATCCCCCTAAAACCGGACGCTCAGGCCGGTGGTGAAGGTGCGTGAGCGCGGATAGATGTTGTTGTCTATCCCGTTGAGGCCCGAGGTCGGATCGACACCACTGTAGCCGGTGAGTGTGAAAGCGTTCTGTACCGTGCCGAACAGCCGCAGCGGCTGGCCGCGATAGGAGAAGCCGTAGCCGAGCGTGATGTTGTCCATGCGGAGGAACGAGGCGTCCTCCACGAAATAATCGGAGTAGTACTGCGGCACAATGAAGCCCGTCGTCAGGACCGAGCGGTGCAGGTTACTCGGCATCGCCGAACCCGTCAGGTTCTGGTAGGCGCCTTGAGATGACGCGACGTTGTTGTAGACCCAGTTCCCCAGGTACGCCCGCAGCGTGAAGCTCCCGTCGAAGTGCTTGAACGTGAAGTAGGACGAGTGCCCCAGGATCCATTTCGGCGCCGGATCGTGGAAGGGGCGGCGGTCGGAGTCGTTGATGACGCCATCGCCGTTCCGATCGACATACATGTTGAGCAGCGTGTCGCTGTAGATCGGCTTCCCGTTCGGGCCGTACTTCTGCTGATAGACCCAGAACGAGTTGACCGGCACGCCCGGCTCTAGCTCCTGGACCAGGTTGCCGACCCCGCCCGAGATCCCTCCAGTCAGGACTCGCGTGACGCTCTTGTTCGGGTTGATCGAGAGGAGACTGTTGGTGTTGTGCGCCGCCGTGATCGTGGCCGTCCAGCTCAACCCCGTCCGGCTGCGCGGTAACACGTCGGCGTTGAGGCTGAGCTCATAGCCCTTGTTCCTCATGCTGCCGATGTTGGTGGTGATGAAGTTGCCGAGGTTCGTGCCGGCGGCGATCGGAATGAAAAAGATCAAATCACTCGTGTTCTTCGTATACCAGTCGAGCGTGCCGCTGTAACGCTGATTGCTGAAGCCAAAGTCCAGGCCGACGTTGTACGCGCTGGTCTTTTCCCAATGAATGGCTGGGTCGACCGCGCTCGGACGGATCGTCGGGATGAACGTGTTACCGAACAGCACCTGGGTCTGGGCATCACTGTAGGTGTACGTCGAATACGCGAGGTAGTCGCCGAAGGATTGGTTGCCGGTGCGAGCCCACGAGGCCCGAAGCTTCAAGTCCGACAATCCCCACCGTCCTTGCATGAACGGTTCCTGTGAGAGCCGCCAGGCCAACGCGACCGATGGGAACGTGCCCCACTGATTGCCGGGGCCGAAGCGCGACGATCCGTCCTGACGCAGGCTGAGCCCCGCGAGATACTTGTCGTTGATGTTGTAATTCAGCCGTCCAAAGAAGGAAATCAGCTTGTAATCGTTGATGAACAGCGTGCTCCGGACGTTCACAGCGGTGGGAATGCCGTTGGGGCCGAGCAAGTTGCTGCTGAGGCCGGTTTCATCGAGCCGCGGGTATTCGGCGTGTGACTGCGTGTAGGAGTATCCGGCGGTGGCGTTGAGGCGCCCGGGCCCCGTGGATTGCGCGGGTGCGTATCCCACGTAGGTCTCGAGGACCGACGTTCCCTGGCTGTTGTTCTGCATCGAGAAGCTGCCCTGGCCCTGCCGCACCTGTGAAGCAATGGTATTCGAGTAGAACGTCGTCCGGTCGGCTTTCGTGACGTCGTAGCCGACGTTGAGGTTGCCCGTCAGGCCCTCGAGGAACGGCAGTTTGTATTCTGCCTGCGCGTTGCCCACGCTGCGCCACGTCGTTCCGCGATCGCTGGCGAGGCCGAGAATCGACAGCGGATTGGTCGGGGCCGCGTTGGTCGTGCGCCAGTCCCAGTAGCCGGTCGTGCTGGTTGGATCCAGAACCGGCTGCGTCGGCGCCATCGCGGCCGCGTTGCCGAGCACGTCACCCGGTGTAAATCGGTCGAGCGTGCGCGATCCGCGAACGCTGGTCCGCAGGTTCAGACGATCGGACAGGTTTTGCCGATAGTTGAAGCCCAGCGAAACCCGGTCCACCGAGCTGGCGCGAATGATCCCGTCTTGCTTCAAGTACCCGAGGGAGAGCCGGTAGCTGTTGTCGGTGCCGCCGTTCGTGAAGGAGAAATTGTGTTCCTGGCCATACGCGGTGCGATCGACCAGGCCGAACCAGTCGGTGTTGGCGCCGCGCAGCGAGTCGACCCGCGCGGGCGCATACTGCGCCACCGCTGCGGCAAACTGCGCCGCGTTCAGCATGTCCGGGAGCCTCGTGACCGACGACGCGGAGGCACTGCTGGTGTACTCGAACTGGGTGCCCTGCGTCCCTCTGCCCGTTTTCGTCGTGATCAAGACGACGCCGTTGGCGGCGTTCGTTCCGTAAATCGCGGCAGCCGATGCGTCACGCAGGACCGTCATGTCTTGGATGTCGTTCGGGTTGATGAAATTCAGGGGATCGCGCCCAGCGGACAGCCCGCCGCCCGAGCCGGTGCCGAGGGGAATGCCGTCAACCACGTACAGCGGCTCGCTGCTGGCCGTGGCCGACGTGGGGCCGCGAATCCGCAGCGACAGGCCGCCACCGGGGTCGTTGTTATCGACGACCTGCACGCCGGCCACCTTGCTTTGAATCAGCATCTGCGGGCTCACGACGCGGCCGGTGTTGAACTGCGAGTCACTCACGGCAGTGACGGAGCCCGTGATGTCGCCGGCGCGCTGCACGCCGTACCCGGTAACGACGACCGCCGACAGGTTGACCGCCGATGGGGTCAACGCGACGTCGACCACCACCGTCTCGTCGCCAGTGACCATGACGGGCTGGTTCGCCGGGAGGTACCCGATGAGCTTCGCAAGCAGCAAGTCGCTGCCGCCGGGTACTCCGGTGATCGTGTAGCGGCCGTCGCTCTGCGTGACGGCACTGCGGCCGCCGACGGTGACGACGACGCCGATGATCGGTTGTTGTGTGGTGTTGTCTGTGATGCGCCCGCGAATGATGTGGGTGGGTTGCTGAGCGACAAGCGGTGCGGTCCAGGCCAGTGCCAGGAGCGCGCACGTGAAATAATGGAAAAGGCGCATACGACCCTCTCAGGCTGAGACGGTGAAAACTTGATCGGGCAGTCCAAAAGGCAGCCCGGTCTGGAGGGTGTCAAGGATGAGAAGAGCGGATACATTTTGCAGCATGCGCTACGATGGTTTCCGAAAGCGGCTCGTGGATGCGGTTCTGAACGCCCCCGGGGATACGCCCGAAACCTTGCGGCGCACAGTTCTGGAACGGGCGCGGGAAACGCCCGGGGCTAAGGTCAACCTGCCGCCCGCGCTGACCCATTACGTGGACACCGTTGCCCGCCACGCGCATAAGGTGACGGATAAGGACGTGGCTGCCTTGCAGAAAGCAGGGCAGTCCGACGACAGTCTTTTCGAGATCACCGTGGCCGCCGCAGTGGGTGCCGCACTGCACCGGCTGGACTGCGGCATGGCTGCCCTGCGCGGTTCGGGGGGAGAGCTGGACTGATGCGCGTGCGAGCGATCGAGCACCGCCACCGGCTGCCGCAGAAGTTGAAGCTGGGACTGATCCGGCTGATCAGCGGGCGGCGCGTGCCGGACGTCGTGAAGACGCTCATGTACCGGCCCGAGTTCTTCGGCACCCCGCAGTGCGCGTGGACGCAGGCGGTGATGCGGGGACCGTCCGAGTGGAGCATCGGCGAGCGCGAGCTATTCGCGGCATTCACGTCGCGCCTCAACCAATGCGTCTTCTGAACGGAGTCGCACGGCGCGGTCGCGTCGCTGGCCTTCAAAGATGACAAAGTCGTCAAGGCGGTCCTGCACGATTGGCGCAGCGCGCCCATCGACGCCAAGCTGCGCGCGATGCTGGGGTTCCTCGACAAGCTGACGCTGCGGCCGAACGACCTGCAGCCCGCCGACGTCGCGCCGTTGCGAGCCGCCGGTCTCTCGGATCAAGCCATCGAAGACGCGATCAATGTCTGTGCGCTCTTCAACATCTACGACCGTCTCGCCGACGCACTGGGCTGGTACCTGCCGGAAGCCGCGGGGTACGCGGCGTCGGCGCAGAACCTAATGAAGCGGGGATATCTGCTCTAGCTGTAGCCGGTCGTTGTTCTTCGCTACTACAATCAGCCGATTGCCGTTGGCGCGTTTTAGAAACGCCATGTGGCGCACTTGCCCGTCGATCGCCAGGCCGCTTTGCTCCATGTCCACGGCCACGAATCCACCGTGGCCATCACCCCTCAGGAAGAGACCGTAGCTCGCGTCGTAGCGGCCCTCCAGCGGCGTCACGCCGTAGAAGTTGCCGCCAACGACGAGATCGATCTTCCCATCGCCATCGAAGTCACCGGCGAGCGAGGCGTATATCGGAGCGAACTGCGCTTCGGTGGGGAGCGCATGCAGCTCGAACGTGCCGTCGCCCCGGTTCAGCGCGACGGCGCTCGCGAATGTGTCGGCCTCGAGCACGCGCGCTTTTTTCAGCTCCCTACTCGGAATGATGTCCTGAACGCGACTCGCGCCAAACGATTCGTACGTCGGATAACTTTTGCGCAGCGGCGGCATCGCCTGCACGAGCTCGTCGCGCCCGAGTAACGGATAGCTGGCACCGTGGCGATATGAGGTGAGGATCTGCTGGAGTTTCCCCGTATTGAAGAAATCGCCGACATACAGCCGCGCCGGCTCGGCGCGTGAGGCTCCGACAAAGGAGTTCAAGCCGAGGTTGCCGAGGATGAGATCGGGACGGCCGTCGCCGTTCAGATCCGCGGTCTGAATGCTGGTCCACCAGCCGTCGGTGCCGGCGAAGCCGGCCTCGGTCGTGCGGTCCACGAACCGGCCGTTCTCCTGGTGGAACACGCGAACCGGCATCCATTCACCGACGACGATCAAATCGAGCTTGCCGTCGCCGTCGTAGTCCACCCACGCCGCCCGGGTGACCATCCCGACGGCGTCGAGCCCGGGCGCCTTCTCGGCGGTCACGTCGCGGAAATGCCCGTGCCCGTCATTCTCCAACAGATAACTGCGCGGCGTGACGCCATACTGCCGTGACACCACCCGGCTGCCGACGAAGAGGAAGTCGCGGCTCGCGGCGACGCAGGACCCGTTGTGGAAGAAAACGGGCAACGCGTCATCGGCGCGGCGGAAGTTCCCGTGCCCGTCATTCAGGTACAGGCGGTCGCGCAGCGGCGCCCCTTCCCAGAATTCATTGCCGCCGCTCACGACGTAGAGATCGAGATTCCCATCGCCGTCGGCGTCGAAGAACGCGGCATCGACGTCCTCATCGAGGCTGTCGGCCTGGAACGCGGGCTCCGGGACGGCACGAAACTGGCCGCCCGCATCCTGCAGGAACAGCTGGCCGGGCTGCCACTTCGCGCCGCCGACGTAGATGTCGTCCCGTCCATCGCCGTTGACGTCGCCGACGGCGAGCGCCGGGCCCTCGGTCGAGAGCCGGTGGGGCATCAGCGGCTCGCGGGCGAAGTCGAAGAACGTGTTCTCGTGGTGCTTGTACGGGATATCGACCTGCGTGCTGAGGTCACGAAACACAGGACGATTTGCTGGACGCTCGTAGGAGTAGCGACCGCTCGCATCACGTTGTGAAACAGTGATGAAGCGATCCGCGGCGACATCTGTGAGGACCTGAAAGCGGCGGTCGGGCCACACGACGATCAACGAATCGACCCGCTGCGCGGCGCCGAGCCCGAAGTGCGCGCGCGGATCCACGGACGATTCGAAGCCGCGTGTCGGCATGACTTCTACGAGCTGGCGCCCGCCAGGACCGGCAACAATGACCTTGGCCCCAATCCCGGCGGTGTTCCCGCCGGAGCCGCGCAGCGTGACGGTGAGAAAGTGGTGATTGGCACTGTCCAGGTCGCGTGCCCGATTGCGGTAGACCGCGGCGGGCGCGTTGAGATTGTTCACCACGAGATCGAGCGCGCCGTCGTTGTCGAGGTCGGCGTACACCGCGCCGTTCGAGAACCCCGCCGCATCGAGTCCCCAGGCGTGGGCCAAGTTCGTGAACGTCAAATCGCCGTTGTTGTGGAACGCGTAATTCGGCTGGGGCACATGCGGCATCCGCGCGATGAGTCGGGCAGCCGGAGGCTCGGTGCCGGCGGGGATGCTGTTTAACGACGCGATGTAGTCGAGATCGTTCGGCCGGCGGTAAATGCCTGTGGTGACGAACAGATCCTTGCGGCCGTCGTTGTCGAAGTCGGCGAAGAGCGGCGCCCAGCTCCAGTCGGTCGCGGCGATGCCGGCGAGCAGTCCGATCTCGCTGAAGCGGAGCTTGCCTCCCGTGACACCGCGATTCAGCTGCAAGGTGTTGCGCGCGTACTGGTAGTGATAGCCCGCCGTGAGGTAGTGGTTGAACAGCTCATAGTTTTCCGCCGTCTGGGCGGTCTTCCGAATGCGCTCGCTGTCGGGGAGCATGTCGAGCACGGCGATATCGGGCCGGCCGTCGTTGTTGAAGTCCGCGGCGTCCGCGCCCATCGAGAACTTGCTCGTGTGGCCGGTGGCCTGCGTGATCGACTCGGTGAACGTGCCGTTGCAGTTGTTCAGGTAGAGAAAGTCATTCTCGGGGAAATCGTTGGCGACATAGATGTCGGGGCAACCGTCGAGATTGACGTCGCTGACCACCACGCCCAGACCGAATCCTTCGACGCCTCCGTAGATCCCTGCCGACGCGCTGACGTCGACGAAATGCCCATGATCGTTGCGATACAGCCGGTCGCCGGCTTTGGCGCTGCGCACCGTGCGGCTGGGGTTGGGACTCGCGGCGACATCGGCCATCGTGGAGGTGTTCAGCAGGTACATGTCGAGGTCGCCATCGCCGTCATAGTCGAAGAAGGCGGCCTGGGTGGAGTAGCCCGAGAACGCGAGTCCGTACTCTTCTGCACGGTCGGTGAACGTGCCGTCGCCGTTGTTGATGTACAGGACGTTGCGGCCCTTCATGCCGCGATAGTTCACGCCCGAAACGTAGATGTCGAGGAGCCCGTCGCCGTTGACATCCGCCATCGTCACACCGCTCTTCCAGCCTACGGAATCGGCGACTCCAGCTTTGGCGGTGATGTCTTCGAAACGGAAGTTGCCCAGGTTGCGGTACAAGCGGTTGGAGCCCAGGTTCGACGTGAAATACAGATCGACCAGTCCGTCACCGTCGATGTCGCCCGCGGCCACGCCGCCGCCGTTGTAGTAGTAGAGGTAATTGACGATGTTGACCGCCGAATCCTCCGGCAGCGTGTTTGCGAACGTGATCCCGCTCGCCTCCGGCGCGACGGGGACGAACAACTGCGGCGCGGGCGGCGTCCGGCTGCAGCTCGGCAGGAGCAATGCCGGGAGGGCGAGCAGAATCGGCAGATATTTTCGCAAGGGGCGCCAGTATAGCGTGAAAACTTTCGGTTCGCTCGTCGTGGTGCTGCTCCTCAGCGCTGCCGCCTGCCGCGAGAAGCCCATCGATCAAGGCGCGCTGATCACCGCGCGCACGATCGGGCTCGACCATCTGGAGCGCGGGCGTCTGGCGGAGGCCGAGCAGGAGTTTCGGAAAGTCATCGCGCTCGCGCCACGCGACCCGCTGGGCTATGCCAACCTGGGCCTCACCTATCTGCGCGCCGGCCGCTACGCCGAGGCGGAGTCGGAGCTCGATCGGGCGGGGCGGCTCGATCCCAAGAATCCCGACGTCGCGCTCATCATCGCAAAGCTGTATTCCCTGACCGGTCGGCCCGCCGAAGCACGCCGAGTCCTCAGCGCGGTGCCCGCGGAGCCGAGAGTGACGTACGCGCTCGCCGAGCTCGAACGCCAGAACGGCGACAGCGCGTATGCCGAGCGGCTGCGCCAGGTGCTCGCGCGCGTTCCGGCGAACCGCGCGGTGCGGCTGCAGCTCGCCGATGCGCTGCTGCGGCTCGGTCAGACCGACAGCACGATTCGCTACCTCGAGGAGGTGCGGCGGCTCCGCCCGGAGCCGCCGCGCGAGGCCAAACCGCATCTCGACGCGGCGCTGCAGGCGCTGCGCGCCCGACGGGCGGCCGACGCCCGAGCCGC
>JACXTT010014955.1_pt1 | contig 10102 bp, 9 predicted proteins | sample 9270951 | NCBI WGS metagenome assembly JACXTT01 (sample SAMN15532306, study PRJNA645909) | rock metagenome | isolation source: weathered quartz diorite | place: Puerto Rico | collected 2017-06-21
TTGATCGGGGCAAAAATCTATCCCTCACCCACCGAGCCGCCTATCGAAAACGGCATCATCCTCGTGCACGAAGGCCGCATTGTTGGGCTCGGACCAAGCGACAGAATCAAAGTTCCGCGCGACACCGTAAGGATCGATTGCAAGGGCTTGGTCGTCACCGCTAGTTTCTGGAACAGCCATGTGCACATCCTTATGCCCGGCCTGCTCCACGCGGAAAAGACGCCCTCCCCCCAGATCACCTTCCAACTCGAAGCAATGTTCACTCGCTGGGGTTTTACGACCGTCTTTGATATCGGGTCAGTCCTGGAAAATACGACGCTCATCCGTCACCGGATAGAAACCGGCGAGGTGAAAGGACCACGGATTCTCACGACGGGAGAGCCATTCTGGGGCAAGGGCGGAACCCCCATTTACGTCAAAGGTTTTCTCGAAGCCAATCACATAAATATTCCCGATGTCGAATCGTTTGCACATGGGATGGAGCGTGTGCAACGGCAGATTCGCGATGGCGCGGACGGCATCAAGATTTTTGCTGGCTCCGTCGAGGCAAATAGCATCCTGATTATGCCTTTAGACCTAGCCAAGCCCATCGTCGCCGAAGCTCACCGCGCTGGCAAACCCGTCTTTGCGCATCCGTCCAACCAACAAGGCATCGAACTGGCCATTCAGAGCGGCGTTGATATCTTGGCTCACACTACGCCCGAAGGCGGCCCCTGGAGTCCACAGCTTGTCGAAACTCTGAAAACGAAAAACATGGCTCTCATCCCCACTCTGACTCTCTGGCACGTCGAGACCAAAAATCTTCCTCCAGCGGAGTTCGAAAAGGGAATGAACGAAGTTGTGCTCCCTCAATTACGAGCCTATTCCGAAGCCGGCGGCCAAATCCTATTTGGCACGGACGTGGGTTACATCGAGCAGCTCGACACTTCCGAAGAATTCACCTGGATGTCCCGCGCCGGCATGACCTTCCAGCAAATCCTTGCTTCACTCACTACGAGTCCGGCTCAACGCTTCGGCTTTGCTTCTCACAGTGGCCGCATCGCCAAAGGAATGGATGCCGATCTTGTCGTGCTCACTGCCGATCCCGCTCTGGACGCAACCGCATTTTCCAAAGTCCGCTACACAATCCGGGCAGGAAAGCTCATCTACTCGCAAAAGTGAACTCGGTGCCGCCGCCTTTTTGCCTCGTTCTTAAGGCCCAGCGTCTTCCATTTTCCTCGGGGTTGGCTTGTCCTGAGCGAAGCCGAAGGGCTTCTAGCCGGCGTCTTTCCGTTTCCTCTGTGCTCTCTGCGCCTCTGTGGCTAATTTTTACCTCGTCTTCTCCAACTCTGATTGTTCCACCAGCGACACCAGCCACGTATTCCCGCTCGTGCTTTCCACGAGCTCAAACCTCTTCCCCTGACTCACACTAATCATCCCTTGGCCCGTGCCTTCATATCGGTAAGCTCGTCCGTTGAAATACATCACCTTCGTCGCAAAAAGCGAATAGCTATACCTGCCTGCACTTGGCTCGGTGACCGTCAACATGGACCTGGGATCTTGCTGATTTGCTGTCAGCTGTCCCACAAATTTCCCATCCACGGAAATCGTAATCTGTTCGCTCACTCGGCCATCATTGCCAAGCTGATCAAAAATCGTGAACTCCACCGGCTTTTCCGGTGCAGGAGTTTGCGGACTCGTAAGCATGGCCGCTTGCGCGCGCGACCCTTTGTCTTCTTGTGCCTTGTCTGTGTCTGCGCTGCTGAGCCCGAAGCCGATTAAGACAAACACTGCGCCTGCGAAACCCGCAATCAGCCGCGCCGCCCACCCGACTTTGGGTATCTTGAACTCCCGGACCTCGAATCCTCCGCCAATAATGGCGACCAAGAGCAGGATCGCGCCAAAACCGAATACCGCGATGTTTGTACTCATGGGGGGACCTTCTCTGCTCTAGTTGTGACATTTGGCCTCATTTCGTTTCACTCTTTGTGAAGGCCGCCCTCGAAAGGGAAGAGCTATTCTTGCCGAAACTGACGACTGAAGACTGAAAACTGATGACTGAAGGCTGACGAGTACCGCGAATTTTCCACAGATCGTTCGAATACTAAATATTTAGCTATTGACTTAGTATGAGTTTCGAGCTACTCTGGCGAGTGTAAGCTGAACTCCATTCGAATTGCCGTACCCCGCTTTTCTTTACCCCGAGCCGTGCTTACGACGGCCCTGTCACGTTTCTTTAAGTCCTTTAGAATGTGCACTTATACAAGTGTGTCAAAACAAAGGACTTTATCTCCTTTAGAATCCGCACTTACGCAAAAACGGGGGGAGGAGGTAATTATGGTTAACTGCGCGTCCGACGAAGGACGCGCATCCCTTTCCTTGCCAAGTATGCCTGTTTCACTTCCCAATTTGCGCCATCCTGCCAGAACGTGTACCCTTTCGCCCGCACGTGGGGGGAGGAAACCATGACTGATCGGCGTGAATTCTTGCAGGGCGCAATGGCCAGCGCCGCTGGCCTTTCCATGACAGGCTTGCCTGTGCCTAAATGGCCAATCCTTAGTGGAATTGCCGCGGACGATTTCTCCGCAATCCGCACGGAAATTGACAAGCGTCACGACGAAACTGTCCAGTGTCTCCAAAACTGGATCAAGCTCCCCAGCATCGCCGCCGAAAACAGAAATATGAACGAAGGCTGCGAGCTCATGATGGACATGCTCAAAGAAGCCGGCTTCGGCATGGTAAGGAAAATGCCCACCGATGGTCATCCCGGCGTCTTCGCCACGCTCGACGCTGGCGCTTCCAAAACCGTCGGCCTCTATTTCATGTATGACGTGAAGCAGTTCGATCCCAAGGAATGGTCTTCGCCGCCTCTCGATGCGGCCATCGTGGACCGGCAAGGTGTTGGAAAAATCTTAATCGGTCGTGGCGCCGTCAATCAAAAAGGCCCCGAAGCAACATTCCTCGCCGCGCTCCACGCCATTCGCGGAGCAGGCAAAAAAGTCCCCGTGAATTTTGTCTTTGTCGCGGAAGGCGAAGAAGAAATCGGCTCGCCGCATTTCCCGCAAGTGGTCCGTCAGCCGGAAGTTCTCGAAGCCCTTAAGAAAAGCGTTGGCGTCTTTATGCCGTTTGCATCTCAGGATCTCGACGGCACCGTCACAACTTTCTACGGCGCGAAAGGTGTCGTCGAACTCGAACTCGTCTCCAGCGGTGCCAAATGGGGCCGCGGCCCGGTCAAGGACGTCCACTCCAGCAACAAGGCCCGCCTCGACAGTCCCGCATGGCATCTCGTCGAAGCTCTTTCCACCCTCGTCTCAAAGGACGGAAACGATCCTGCGATCGACGGCTTCGCCGACAAAGCCCGCCCGCTCAGCGACGCCGAAAGGAAAATGATCGCCAAAGCCGCAAAGCGTTTGAATGAAGACACTGTGAAAAAAGGCATGGGCGTCCGGCACTGGGTTCACGACGTCAGCTTCGAGGAATCCTTGCAACTTCTCGTTTCGCGTCCCACCGTTAATATCGAAGGCCTCGTCGGCGGCTATACCGGCCCCGGCGGAAAAACGATTCTCCCCGGCCGCGCCGTCGCAAAAATGGATTTGCGCCTCGTGCCGGACATGAAAGCCACGGAAGCCGCCGCGGCGCTCAAAGCTCATCTCGCCAAGCGTGGCTTCAGCGACATCGAAGTTAACGTCACCGGCGGATACGATCCGACTTCCACTCCAATGGATTCGCTCATCGCTCGCGCCGAAAGCGCCGTCTACAAACGCTCTGGAATCGATCCCATCGAAATGCCGCGCCTCGCCGGCTCCTGGCCCGGTTACGTTTTCACCGGCGAGCCGCTCAAAATGCCCGCAAGCCATTTCGGCCTCGGCCACGGCAACGGTGCTCACGCACCCGATGAGTACTACGTCATCGAATCCTCAAATCCGAAAGTGCAGGGAATTGACGGCGCCGCGCAGTCCTATGTGGAATACCTTTACGAACTCGCGGCTACAAGTTAGGGCCACAGTTAATACATTTTCGCGGATAATTTTGCAAAGAGCACACTAACTCGAACGAACGGAGCCCTGCCACCGGACCATGTCCGCCCTCACTCATCTCTTTTGGCCATGGGGCATTCTCGTCCAGATTGTCGCGCTGATCCATTTCTTCCGGCGCCGCCCGGAAGGCTATTGGTTCTACATCATTATTTTCGGCGGCTTCATTGGTTCCGCAGCGTATCTGGTGGTCGAAGGTATTCCGGACCTCGGACTTTTGCGCGGAACATTTCAGGGCTTCGGCCGTCGGTCCCGCATTCAAAAACTCGAAACCGACATCATTGACAATCCTTCCCCCGCAAACTTCGAGGAGCTGGGGGAGATGTACCTCGACGAGAAAACATTTGAAAAATCCCGCGAAGCGTTCACAAAAGCAATCGCGGCCCGCAGCGATTCGCCGCACACATTTTATTTGCGCGCGAAAGCTTCGATTGGCTTGGGAGATTTTGCGGGCGCAATTCCGGATCTCGAGCGCGCCGTGAACAGCGATCACAAATTCGATTACTACCGCGCCGCGGCGATTCTCGCGAACGCGTATGCCCAAACCGGAGATTACCCGCGCGCCGATGCCATGTATGTCGAACCGATTCAGTTCACCAATACGCCGGAAACGCTATACAACTATGCAAATTTTCTGAACCTCGCCGGAAGAAAAGACGACGCAAAACAGTGGGCGCAAACGCTAATGGCGAAGAAGCGCACGCTGCCACGCTACATGCAACGCTATGAGCGTCCGTGGTTCAGGAAAGGAAAAGCACTCATCAAGGAACTGGAAGAAAAAAAAGCCGGCTGATTTTGCGGCGTGCGAAGGCCAATCTTCCGCTTACCAGCCTTTTGCTTTGCGCAGCTCCGTTATGTGTGCGGTGTGATGCGGCCCGTGCCACGCGTAAATGAAAAGGAGCCAATTGATATTTTTTTCGCCGTGCTCCGGATGCACTAGTTTGCGCGAAAAATCTTCGGGCCCAAGCGAACGCAGCAGAAGAACCCAGCGCGTGTGCAGCGAATCGAGCAGCGAGAGCGAAACTTCGACCGGAGTGGCGCGCGAATCCGCGAGCCGCGCCCATTTGTCTTCCTCGTACGGCTTGATCGTCGGGCTGGACTCCGTGAGCGCGAGCTTCAGGCGGATGTACGCGTTTAAGTGGCTGTCCGGCAGATGATGAACGACTTGCCGCACCGTCCACCCGCCATCGCGGTAGGGAGTATCGAGCTGCGATTCACTCAGGCCGCGAACTGCCGAGCGAAACTTTGCCGGAGTTTCGGCGATTGTTTCGATCGCGGACTGGCGCAGCGCGGGTGTGACTGCGGCGGGCATTTCAAATTTTCCTATGGGATAGCGTGGATCCATTTTTGTGGTTCTCCTCGCAGAAAGAGCTGGCAAGAAAAGAATAATCGCGAGGAAAATCCGCCGTCAATTTTGCGAATAGAAAAATTGCTTCCAAATTGGCTGCGTTTGCTGAGGATGCTCCGCGGGGCGGTCAAAAAGCCCGCAAATGCTACAATCTTTGATTCTGTATCTTTCAAGGCAGGATCTGAATCTAATGGGGTGGAGACAGAGGGAAATGGAAAACGTAGTAATCATCGGCAGCGGATGTGCTGGATTGACCGCGGCTATTTACGCCGCCCGCGCTAACCTAAAGCCGGTTGTGCTGGACGGGCATGAACCGGGCGGGCAACTTTCCCTGACCACGCACGTTGAAAATTTCCCGGGATTTCCGGATGGAATTATGGGGCCGGAACTGATTGCAAACATGCGCAAACAGGCCGAGAAATTCGGCGCGGAATTCAAATCCGGAGCCGTCACAGAAGTGGATTTATCGAACCGGCCGTTCAAAGTGACCGTGGGAAAAGAAACGCTCGAAACAAAAACGCTAATTGTTGCGGCGGGAGCTTCCGCGCGATTGCTGGGCTTAAAAGGTGAAAGAGAATTGATCGGGCGCGGCGTTTCGACGTGCGCGACCTGCGACGGATATTTTTTCCGCGGAAAACCGATCGCCGTGATTGGGGGCGGAGATTCCGCGATGGAAGAAGCGAATTTTCTTTCGCGCTACGCGAGCAAAGTTTATTTGATTCACCGGCGCAACGAGTTTCGCGCATCAAAAATCATGATTGACCGCGCAAAAGCAAATCCAAAAATCGAATTCGTCACGCCCGCGGTGGTGGACACAATTCAGGCGCCAGAAGGGCTCGTCACAGGCATAACGATCGCCAATCCGGAAACAAAGGCAAAGCGGGAAATCACGCTCGACGGGGTTTTCGTCGCGATTGGTCACGATCCGAACACAACCGTTTTCAAAGGAAAACTCCAGACCGACGAAAACGGCTATTTGATTTCCACTCACGGAACCTTGACTGAAATTCCGGGTGTGTTTATCGCCGGCGACGTGCAGGATCATCGCTATCGCCAAGCCGTGACCGCCGCCGGCTCCGGATGCATGGCCGCGATCGACGCGGAAAAGTTCCTGGAAGGGCACACTCACTCGAAAGCAGCTTCGTGAGCCGTCATAATAAACGGGTATGCTCCGCTCGGCTCTCCTGAAGCTTTCCGAAAGCAAAAAATTTGCAAACTGGGTCATTTCCAACGCGCAGATGCGAAGGATGTCTCACCGGTTTGTCGCCGGCGAAGAATTGGACGAAGCGCTGGCGGCCGCGCGCGTCTCGAACGACCAGGGGATGCTCGCGAGCCTCGATTATCTCGGCGAAAACGTTTCCTCAACGGCTGACGCGCAACACGCGCGCGATTCCTATCTCGAAATTTTCGAAAAAATTGCAGCCCAAAGAATAGATGCAAATGTTTCGTGCAAGCTGACCGCGCTTGGAATGGATTTGAGCGCGGATTTTTGCGAAGGACTTGTGCTTTCGATCGTGGAGCACGCGGCGGGAACCGACAATTTCCTGCGTGTGGATATGGAAGGCTCGGCATACACACAGCGGACAATTGATCTGGTGAAGCGCGTGCGTTCGCAGAGCCCGGCGATCGGCACGGTGATTCAAGCGTATTTGTACCGCAGCGAGGGCGACGTTCAGGATTTGCTGACGGTCGGATGCAGAATCCGGCTCTGCAAGGGAGCGTACAAGGAATCAGCGGAAGTTGCGTTCGAAAAGAAGGCGGACGTGGATGCAAATTACGTGCGGCTGGTGAAAACGCTTTTGCCGAGCGGGTTTTATCACGGGATTGCGACGCACGATCCGAAAATGATTGCAGCGACGATTCGCTGCGCGGCAGAACAGAAGATTTCCAAGGAAGATTTTGAATTTCAGATGTTATACGGCGTGCGAACGGATTTGCAACGGCGGCTGGTGCGCGACGGCTATCGCGTGCGCGTTTACATTCCGTACGGCAAAGACTGGTTTCCGTATTTCATGCGGCGGCTCGCGGAGCGTCCCGCCAACGTCGAATTTTTCCTCCGCAATTTCTTCCGCCGATAAATCTTTCGCAAAATAAATCGAAACAATCCAACACTAATTTTTAGCCGAGGCTTTCAGCGGGTTTGAGGGCGTGGATGGTGATGCCGGGGATGTCTTGCGTTTCTTTGCGCAGGGCTTCGGGCGTGCCGGTGAGTGCGGAGAACGTGGCGTAGTGCATGGGGATGACGTGCTTTACACCGAGTAGACGAATGGCATAGGCGGCTTCGCGAGGGCCCATGGTGTAGAGATCCCCGATGGGGAGGATGGCGATGTCCGGTTTGTAGAGTTCGGCGATGAGTTTCATGTCGCCGAAAACGCAAGTGTCGCCGGCGTGGTAAACGGCGAAGCCGCCGGCCATTCGAATGATGAGGCCGGCCGGTTCGCCAGCGTAACGCGGAGGATTCAAGCTATCGAGGGAATTCGAATGGAAAGCGTGTGTCAGAGTGATCTGAAAATCGCCAGTGACCTGGGTGCCGCCTTTGCCCATGCCAGTGACTTCTTTTTGGAAGCCATTTTCCGCGATGTATTCGGCTGTCTCATGAATGGCAAAAATTCGAGGATGGTACTGTTTCGCGAGAGCGAGCGTATCACCGAAATGATCACTGTGCGCGTGGGAAAGAAAAATGGCGTCGAGCTTGGGGACCTTTTTGAGGGATTCAGGGCACCTGGGGTTAGTGCTGATCCAGGGGTCGATGAGCGCCACTTGGCCGGAAGGCGTTGTTAGAGAGAAGGTGCTGTGGCCGAAGTAAGTGATGCGATTGCCTTTAGTGTCGAGCATGAAGAGGTCTCCTGAGGCAGGTTGGCGAGTGAAGTCGAGATCCTTCGGTCGTCCGCCGCGGCGGACTCCCTGCCCTCGCAGGAATGCGCTCGGGACAAGCAGGATGACCTACCCTCATGGGGTACGTCAGTTGAGAATCGCAAGCGCGCCGCGTACAATGACAGTGTATTGCTATCCTGAGTCAGTTTGAATTTTGAACTTATTGTGTCACGATTTTGCAAAATTCAAACTGACTCAGGGGGCATTGTTTGCTGGCCAAAAGCCAAATAGAATCTAGCGCATATTGCCTGCAGAGGAAGTCCGCTGGAGCGGGCAGCCGCTGTTCCGAGCAAAGGAGATCGTGAATGGCTTACGTGATAGCCGAGCCGTGTATCGGCACAAAGGACACAGCCTGTGTGGATGTTTGCCCGGTGGATTGTATCCACCCGCGCAAAGATGAAGCGGAACACGAAGGCGTGAAGCAATTGTTTATCAATCCCGTGGAGTGCATTGATTGTGGCGCGTGCGTGCCGGTGTGCCCAGTGACGGCGATTTTTGCGATGGAAGATTTGCCGGAGAAGTGGCAGGCGTACGCGGCGGGCAACTCTGACTGGTACGCAAAGAAATAAGCGTACGGGAAAATTTGTTGAAATGATTTGCGGCGCCCAATTTTGGAATTGGGCGCCGTTTTTGTATTGGGACCAAGGGAATCGGTGAACTCGAAGAGAGATCCCTCCACTTCGCGGCCCAGCGCGCTAAAAACGGGCGTTGGAAAAAGCTGGGCTGCTTCGGTCGGGATGACAAGATTGGATGGCACAAAAAATGTGCTTGGAGGCTGGTCGGGATGGCAAGTTGAGTGGGAAAAAAAAGCCGGGATGATGGCGGCGACATCTTACGCTTGGATGACAGTTCGTAGAGAATCTCATCGAGCTGAGATGAGGAGAGATCGGGGCAAGATCCCTCCACTGCGCAGCCCGGCACGCAGAAATCGCGTGCAAGAAAAAGCCGGGCTGCTTCGGTCGGGGTGACAGGGTTGATTGGGACAAAAGCGTCGGGACTTCGGTCGGGATGACAGAGGCTAGGCGTTGAGGCGGATGAGATTTCTGGGTATGACGGCGAGGGGCGGCCTGCGGCGGGAGTTGGCGCAAATGTCGGCGAAGGAGGTGTCGAATAGGAGTTTTTCGACGGCGAGATTGACATCGTGCCACAATTGCTTGAGGCCGCAGCCGTAATAGTCGGCGCAGGCGAAGCCGCGTTCGGAGTCGTTTTGGCGGCAGGAAGAATCGACGACACGGCTGTCCACGATGCGGAGAACTTCGCCGACGGAGATTCCGGCGGGGTTGCGCGAGAGGAGATAGCCGCCGTGTACACCGCGCCTGCTGACGAGGATGCCGCCGCGCTTTAGTTCGAGCAGAATTTGTTCGAGGTATTTGACGGGGATGCGGTCGCGTGCGGCGAGCTGATGGATGGTGACGACTTCAGGGTACTCCATAGCGAGATGAAGGACGGCACGCGTCGCGTATTCGCCTTTGGCGGTCACTCGCATGGTTTCGGCGCTGTAGACTTTCATAGCGTAATGGCGGTGTCAACCGAAGAAATGGATTTTTCGGAATTGTTATGAAGAGCCAACCAAAATGGCAGCGGAACAATCTAGGGGCATAGTTGGAAAGAAGGAGAACCGTTTTGGGAAATGGGATCAGGGTGAAGCTTTGGAGAATGGCGATTGCTTTTATGTGCGTGCCTTCCGTAATTGCAGGGCAGGCGGCCATGAAGCAGGCTCCCGCACGTACGGCGGCTGAAGCTCCTGTGCGAGCGGGCGGATTCGATGGCGAGTGGGAAGGTTCACTGCACGTGGGCCAGGCGGAATTGAAGCTGGTGCTGCACTTGAGCGGGGAAAAGAGCGGCGAGTTTCGGGCGAAGCTGGATA
>JACXTT010014956.1_pt1 | contig 10101 bp, 8 predicted proteins | sample 9270951 | NCBI WGS metagenome assembly JACXTT01 (sample SAMN15532306, study PRJNA645909) | rock metagenome | isolation source: weathered quartz diorite | place: Puerto Rico | collected 2017-06-21
CAGCTTGACTGGGATGTCAAAACGGTCAGGTAGCTGTAACACATCGGAGACCTTGGTGGGAGTGGCTGCAGATTGACCGTGCAGTACCGAACATCCAGATAAGACGCCGAGCAAAGAGGCCGAGAGAAGAAACCGTGAATAGCTCACGCGCACACCTCGTCGGGAGTCAAGCTCCCATTCCGATGAACACGAGTATCATGCTCCTCTGCAGTCGCAAGTTCAATCTTCTGTCGCATTCTCTTGACCTGATTCGCTCGGAATTACTCCGCGCCCGAGCTTCCGACCGCGGCCCGCCTTGCCTCGCGCCGCGCGGCTCACTACAATCGGCGCGCTGTCTAAACCAGGAGGCTTAAATGAAACTCAGGACGCTGCTCTTACTGACAGCTTGTATCTGTCTCAGCGCCGCCGTGGCTGCCGCCCAGGCGCCCGCGGGCACGCCCGCCGACGGGCACACCATTCACGTGCTGGCGCCGCATGTGGTGGAAGGCAAGGTGATGGGGCCGTTCCATCACTACTGCAAGGTCATCTCGCCGGAGCCCATCATCGAATGCCTGATCTACGAATCCACCGAACCCAACGCCAAGCTCTGCGAGATCGAGTACATCGTCGCCAAGACGCTCACCCGTACCGATCTGGTCCCGCTCAAGCTCTGGAACAAAAACTGGCACGACCACGAGCAGGAGATCTCCACCGGGCGCGTGCAGGTGCTCGACGTGCCGCCCGACAAGGCCAAGGAGATCGCCGACATCGTCTCCAAGACCGACGGCATCATCTTCCACCTCTGGTTCCACGACGACAAGCTGCCCTCGGGCAAAGTCGTGATCGCGCAGTCGGTCGGCCACGTCGACCGCAAACCCGAACCCAAAGCCAAATCGAAAGGCATGGGCTACTGACGGGCCGATTCTGGAGGTTGGTTTCCTTCGTGGCCTTAGTGTGAGCCTTCGTGCCCTTTGTGTTCTGCCTTTGGGTTTTCGCTTTAGGCCACTTGGAGATGCCTGCTATTAATAAAGATGGGCCGAAGTGGACTCACGTATCATCCAATCTCTGTGATGACGCGCGTCCTCTTCTGCCCACCCACCTACTTTGAAGTCCGCGACGTTAAGAATCCCTTCATGCAGCCGGGCGCGCCGCTTGATACCAAGCTCGCGCTCGAGCAGTGGGAGGCGGTGCGCCGGGCCTTCCGCGAGGCCGGCTGCACACTGGAGACCATCCCCGCCGTCTCTGACCTGGAAGACATGGTCTTCGCCAACAACCAGGTCTTCGTCGGCGCGAGCGCGGATGGTCCGTTCATCGTCCCCAGCCGCATGCGTTACGAGTCGCGCCGCCGCGAGGTGCCGCACTTCGTCGCCTGGTTCCGCGAGCGCGGATTCCGCGTCATCGAGCTCGACTACGGCGACGACTTCCTCGAGGGCCACGGCGATCTGCTCTGGGACATCGGCGGCAAGATCATCTGGGCAGGATACGGACACCGCTCGACCCGCGGCGGCGTGGAAAAACTTGCCGCCGCCATGGCGCCGCTGGGATTCAAAGTGGTCCCGCTCGAATTGGTTGACCCGGTCTTCTATCACCTCGATACCTGCCTCGCGCCCCTCACCGCGGAATCCGTCGTCATCTATCCCGGGGCCTTCTCGGCCGAGGCCGAGCGCGCGCTGCGCGCACACTGCCCGCGCGTCTACGAGGTCAGCCGCACCAACGCGCTTACGTTTGTCTGCAATGGAGTCGCCGCCAACCGGCATTTCATCACACCGGGTCTCACGCCCGTGCTGGAAGAGGCGCTGTGGCGCGAAGAGCTCACTCCGGTGGTCGTAAACACATCGGAATTCCAGAAGTCCGGCGGTAGCGTATGCTGTTTGAAACTTTTTCTGCCCTGAGACATCGAATGTAGTGCACGCCTTGACAGTTTCTTTCCCCGACATTTACAGTCCGCAACTCCGGAGGTTTCGATGACGGCCCCGCAGTCAGGGCCCTCGGCGCCCGCCGCCACACGCGCGCTCCACTGGGTGGCGCTCGCCCTCACACCCGCACTCGGTCCCACCCGCGCCCGACGGCTGGTGAAGCACTTCGGCGGCATCGATCAGGTCTTTCGCGCCTCGCTCACCGAGCTGGAAGGCGCAGGACTGCAGGCCGCCTCGGCGCAGTCGCTGGGAACAGGGAAGTCGCTCAAGCTGGCGGAAGACGAGCTGCATCGCGCGGCGTCGGCCAAGGCCGAGATCCTCACCCTCGATGATGCTGTCTACCCTGCGCTGCTCAAGCAGATCTACGATCCGCCGCTCGTGCTGTATGTCAGCGGCGATCGCGAGGTGCTCTCGCGCCCCGGTCTCGCCATCGTCGGCACGCGCCATCCCACTCCCTACGGCATCGGCATGGCGGAGCGTCTCGCCAATGACCTGGCTGCTCGCGGGCTGGTCATCACCAGCGGTCTCGCCCGTGGCGTGGATTCGGCCGCGCACCGCGGCGCCATCAACGCCCGCGGACGCACCATCGCCGTCTACGGCACCGGGATTGACGAAGTCTACCCGCGCGAGAACAAAAAGATCGTGGATAGTCTCCTCGCGCTCGGCGGCGCGGTCATCAGCGAATTTCCGCTGGCCACGCCCGCCACGCCCCAGAACTTTCCCATCCGCAACCGCATCATCAGCGGACTCGCGCTGGGCGTGCTGGTGGTGGAGGCCGGCGAGTACAGCGGCACGCGCATCACCGCGCGCTGCGCGCTGGAGCAGAACCGCGAGCTCTTCGCCGTTCCCGGCAATGTCACCAACCGCAACTCCTGGGGGCCGAACACGCTCATCAAGCAGGGCGCGCGCCTGGTTGCGACCTGGGAAGACGTTTGGGAAGAACTGCCCGCTCACGTTCGCGCCGCGCTGCCGTCGGAGAAGGAAGCTGCAACGCCCGAGGGCGAGACTGCATCTCTATTCCAGGACGACAAGGCCTCGCCGCACGAGAAGAAGGTTTTGGGTCTGCTGAAAAAAGACGAGGCCGTGCACATTGATGAGCTCGTCGAGCGCTTGGAGCGGGAAGTCTCGTCCTCGGAGATCTTCGCCGCGCTCTTCGAGCTGGAACTGGCAGGAAAGATCCGCCAGCTTCCGGGCAAGAACTTCGTCAAAGCATTCTGAGGTCCCGCACCGCGCTCTCGAGTGGGGGAACCCGGATGTACAAGCCGTCGCCCACATGCAGCTTGACATCCGTGGTAGCTTCGAAAAAAAGTAAAGCAGGAAGGGGACCGTTGCCCAAAGCGTTAGTCATCGTTGAATCGCCCGCCAAGGCGAAGACCATCAACAAGTATCTCGGCCGCGAGTACGACGTCGAAGCCTCGCTGGGCCACGTCAAGGACCTTCCCAAGAAGATCCTCGGCGTCGACCTGGAGAACGATTTCGAGACCGACTACGAGATCATTCCCGGCAAGGAGAAGGTGGTCGCCAAGCTCAAGAAGATGGCGCAGTCCGCCTCCGCCATCTTCCTCGCTCCCGACCCGGACCGCGAGGGCGAGGCCATCGCCGCGCATCTGGCCGAAGAGCTGGGCGACGGCGCCAATGGCAAGAAGAAGAAGAAGAAGGCTTCGGCCGTCCCCATCCGCCGCGTCACCTTCAACGAGATCACGCAGAAGGCGGTGCGCGACGCCTTCGAACACGCCCGCGACATAGACCAGAACCTGGTGGACGCGCAGCAGGCCCGCCGCGTCCTCGACCGCATTGTCGGCTATCAGGTTTCACCGCTCCTGTGGGACAAAGTCCGCCGCGGCCTCTCCGCCGGGCGCGTGCAGACCGTGGCTGTGCGCCTCATCGTGGAGCGCGAGCGCGAGGTCCGCGCCTTCGAGAAAAAAGAGTACTGGACCCTCGACGCCCACCTTTCCGCCTCGCGCCCGCCCGCCTTCGACGCCCGCTTCATCGGCCGTGGCGATGAGAAGACCGAGGTCCCGAGCGCCGCCGAGGCCGAGCGGCTCACCGCGCTTCTCAGGAAAGCCGCGTGGACCGTCCGCTCGGTGGACCGCAAGGAGCGCCGCCGCAACGCCGCGCCCCCGTTCACCACCAGCAAGTTCCAGCAGGACGCCTCGCGCAAGCTGCGCTTCAGCGTGAAGCGCGCCATGATGATCGCGCAGCGCCTCTACGAGGGCGTCGAGCTCGGCGACGAGGGCCTGGTCGGCCTCATCACCTATATGCGCACCGACTCCACCCGCGTCTCGCAAGACGCGCTCGCCGACGTTCGTCAGGTCATCGGCTCCGAGTACGGCGAGAGCTATCTGCCGGCCTCGCCGAATTTTTATAAGTCGAAGAAGGACGCCCAGGACGCCCACGAAGCCATCCGGCCCACCTCGGCCGCGCGTAACCCTGAGTCCATCCGCCGCTTCCTGCAGGATGACGAGTACAAGGTCTACAAGCTCATCTGGCAGCGCTTCATGGCCTCGCAGATGATGCCCGCCGTCTTCGACCAGACCACGGTGGACATCGACGCCGTCGCCGCCGGCGAGCGCTACGCCTTCCGCGTCACCGGCTCGGTGCTGAAGTTCGACGGCTTCCTGAAGGTCTACGAGGAAGCCAAGGACACCAAGGACGAAGACGACGAAGCGCTTACCCACAAGCTTCCCCACCTCGAGCCCGGTGAGAAGCTCACGCTGCGCGACCTCAAGCCCGAGCAGCACTTCACCGAGCCGCCGCCCCGCTACAACGAGGCCTCGCTGGTCAAGGAGCTGGAAGAGCGCGGCATCGGACGCCCCTCCACCTACGCCGCCATCATCAGCACCATCCAGGAGCGGCAGTACGTGCAGAAGACCGGAGGCAGGTTCGTGCCCACCGAGATCGGCATGGTAGTCACCGACCTGCTCGTCGCCAACTTCCCCGACATCTTCGACCTCGCCTACACCGCGCGCCTCGAAGAGGAGCTCGACGAGATCGAAGAAGGCAAGGAGAAATGGACCGCCGCGCTCGCCGAGTTCTACGGCAAGTTCTCCAAGGACCTGAAGTACGCGCAGAAGCACATGGAGAACATCAAGCGCATGGAGAAACCGACGGAGGAGAAGTGCGAGCGTTGCGGCTCACCGCTGGTCATCAAGTGGGGCAAGCATGGCTCCTTCTACGCGTGCAGCGCCTACGACAAGGACGATCCCAACAGCTGCACTTTCACCAAGGAGAACCCCATCGATCTGCCCGAGCTCGACTCCGCCGAGCTGCAGGAGACGTCCCAGGAAGAGTATTGCGAAAACTGCGGCCGTCTGATGGTCCTGAAGCGCGGACGCTTCGGCCAGTTTATGGCCTGCACCGGATACCCCGAGTGCAAGACCACGCGCCGTCTCGACCAGGGACGCAAGGTGCCCGACATCCCGCTGGACGAAAAATGCCCGCAGTGCGGGCGCACCCTGGTGATGCGCCACGGCCGCTACGGCGAGTTCATCTCCTGCAGTGGTTATCCCGACTGCAAATACATCAAGCAGAACTTCATCGGCGTGAAGTGTCCGGAGTGCAAGGAAGGCGATTTGGTGGAGAAAAAGGCGCGCCGCCGCGGCAACACCTTCTACGGATGCTCCCGCTATCCCAAGTGCACCTTTACCTCAGCCTGGAAGCCGGTGGACGAGAAGTGCCCCGAGTGCGGCCACCCGTATCTGGTTGAGAAGAACCTGAAGTCCGGTCCCGTCATCGCCTGTGCCAACAAAGGCGGTGGCGAGGAGGAAGAGCCGGCGCCCAAGCGTCGGCGCGGCAAGGCTGCGGAAGAGAAGAAAGCCGCGGTCAAGTGCAGCTACTCTCGTCCTCTCCCGGTTCCGGTCGAAGTTTCCTGATACGCCCAGCCTGAGCGCCCCTCCCGGCTCTCCGCGAAAGTGATATCATTTCTCGCCTGTCGTTGGACGGCAAGAATCCTGAACCGAGGACCAAGGAGCATCCTCCATGAAAAAGAATTCCCGCAAGTCCGCAGCCCCCAAGGCCAAGGGCCGTAAAGCCACGTATGAGGACGCGCGCATCCTCATGCAGCTTTACGATTTCCGCCGCGAAGCCGAGATGCGCAAGGCCCGCGCTTTCTTGGCCCAGTTCAACCCCTCGTCCTTTGACGATTTCATGCGCATCGTGGGCGCCTTCGGCACGCCGGAGAACAACCATTTCCGCCAGTGCATCAGCTACTGGGAGATGGTCGCCTCGCTGGCGCTCCACGACGTCGTCCCCCGCGACCTGTTCAACGCCTGGTGCGGCGAGATGTACTTCGTCTGGGTCAAGGTCCAGCCTTTCGTCGCGCAGTTCCGCAGCACCGCCAACCCCAACTTCCTGAAGAACGTGGAAGCGCTGGCCGAGGGTACCCCGGAAGGCCGTGAGCGCTGCGACATCATGCGCAACATGATCAAGCGCTTCGCCGAGCGCGCCGAGTCCGGGGCCGAGCGCCGCACCGCCTGAGTTCGCTCAGGAGATGTAGTCGCGGATGTACTCGTCGCGGGAGCGCGCCATCTCCACCGCCGTCCCGTTGAAGATCACCTTGCCGTCGCGCAGGATGAGGAAGGTGGTGTGCAGGTCGCGGCGGGTTCCCTCCGAGAGCGGTCTCATCTGGTTGCTCTCGGTGTCGAAGTAGTGCGAAGCCAGGGTGAAGGCGTCCTGCAGCCGGTGGCTCACCAGCAGCGCGCTGGTGTGGTAGAAGTCGCGCTGCTTCACCAGCAGGCCGATGATGCGCGTCGAGGTGATGGGGTCCAGCCCCGCGGTGGGCGAATCGTAGAGCAGGACCTCCGGCTGGCTGATGATGGCGCGCGCGATGGCCACGCGCCGCCTCATGCCTCCTGAAAGTTCCGCGGGGAACATCTCCAGCGTGTGTTCCAGCTCCACAAAGTGCAGCGCCTCCACCACCCGCGCCTCCACTTCCTCCACCGGGATGTTCTTTTCCTCGATGAGCCGGAAGGCCACGTTCTCCCGCACCGTGAGCGAATCGAACAGCGCGCTCTCCTGAAAGACCATGCCGATCTTGCGCCGCAGCTCGAACAGCTCCTCTTCCTGCATGTGCGTGACGTCTTCGCCCAGCACGAGGATGCGGCCGGCGGCGGGCTTCAGCAGCCCCAACGCCAGTTTGAGGATGGTGCTCTTGCCCGCGCCCGCCACGCCCAGCAGAGCTTTGGTCTCTCCGCGCTCCAGGGTGAAGCTCACGTCGTCGAGCACGGCCTGCCCCTCAAAGCTGAGGCTCACGTTTTCCAGCACGATGGCGGGCGCGTCATGCTGCGCCCCGCGGGCGGCTTGAGGATGGGGGAGGGTGGTGGGCATGGCCTGGGTGTCAGTTGAACGCCATCAGCAGGCGCGTGACGAAGAAGTCCACCACCAGGATGAGCACCGACGCGGCCACCACCGCCTGCGTCGTCGCCCGTCCTACGCCCTGCGTGCCGCCCTTGGCGCTGAGCCCGTAGTAGCAGCCCACGGTGGCGATGATGAACCCGAACAGGATGGGCTTGATGCCTCCCATCCACACGTCTTCCGAGTGCAGTGATTGATACGAGGTCGTCCAGTACTGGTTGGCGTCCAGTCCCAGCAGCAGGTACGAGACCATGAAGCCGCCCATCAGCCCCAGCAGGTCGCTGATGATGCTGAGGAAGAACAGCATCACCACCGCCGCCACCATGCGCGGCGTGACCAGTTTCTTGGTGGGATCGGTGCCCAGCGCCCGCATGGCGTCAATCTGCTCGGTCACGCGCATCGAGCCCAGCTCGCTGGCCATGCCGCTGGCGTTGCGTCCCGCCACCATCAGCCCGGTCAGCACCGGGCCCAGCTCGCGCACCATGGAGAGCGCCACCACCTGCCCGGTCAGCGAGAGCGAGCCGAACCGCTGCAGCGTGTCCGAGGTCTGCAGCGCCAGCACCGCGCCGGTGAAGAACCCGGTCAGCACCACGATGGGCAGCGAGCCCACGCCGATGATGTCCGCCTGCTGGATGGTGTCGGCCAGGTAGCGCGGCTGCCGGAAGATGTTGCCCAGCGAGCGCGCCGAGAGCTCGGTGTACTCCTGCACCGCCAGCACCGAGTTCTTGGCGTAATCGAGGGGAGAGATGATTTCCATGGTGGAGCAGGAACTATAGCAAAGCTTTTTCGCGCTTGTCATGCTGGCTCTGAGGGAATTCGAAGGGGAGGCATCCCACAAGACTGAGTGTGTCATCCTGAGCGAGGGCGCAGCCCGAGTCGAAGGACCCCGACACCGCTGAACAGCTCATGCCGTCTCAGGGAATTTTCACAAGATGGTATCGCAGTTTTGAAAAGGCGTGGTCCCAATCGCTGAGGGCGCGTTGGAACGCGCCTACGCGGGCTTGCTCTTCTTGGGGATCTCGATGCTCAGCCGCTTGATCTTCTGGTTCAGGGTGGAGAGCGGGATGTGGAAGCGGCCCGCGGCCTCGGTCTGGTTCCAGTCGCACTTTTCCAGCATGTCGGCGATCACCCGCCGCTCCCACGACTCCATGATGTCGAACAGCGAGGAATCCGGGCTCCGCTCCGGCAGGCGCTCCAGCACGCCGCGTCCCAGCACCGAGTCGGGCAGCAGATCCGGCCCGATCTCCGGCCCGGCCGAGAGCACCACCGCGCGCTCGATCACGTTCTCCAGCTCGCGCACATTGCCCGGCCAGGGATAGTCCATCAGCGGGCGCAGCGCTTCCGGCTTCAGGCGCTGGCCCGGCTTGGCGTTCTCCTCCGAGAAGCGCTTCAGAAAGTGCTCCGTCAGCAGCGGGATGTCCTCGCGGCGCTCGCGCAACGGCGGCAGGTCCACGGTGATGACGTTGAGCCGGTAGAAGAGGTCTTCGCGGAAGCGGCCCTCCTTCACGCCCTGCTTCAGGTCCACGTTGGTGGCCGCCAGGATGCGCACGTCCACCTGGATCTCCTGCACCCCGCCCAGGTGCATGAACTTGCGGTCCTGCAGCACGCGCAGGATCTTGGCCTGCGTCTCCAGGTTCATGGTGCCGATCTCGTCCAGGAAGATGGTGCCGCCGTTGGCCACCTCGAACAGCCCCTTCTTCGAGGCGATGGCGCTGGTGAACGCGCCCTTCACATGGCCGAACAGGGTGGATTCCAGCAGGTCGGCGGGCATCGAGCCGGTGTTGACCGGCACGAAGGGAGAGTCGCGCCGCGGCGAGTTCATGTGGATGGCTTTGGCGATCAGCTCCTTGCCGGTCCCGCTCTCGCCCTGCACCAGCACGGTGGAGCGGCTGGGCGCCACCTGTGCCACCAGGTCGAAGATGCGCAGCATCACCTCGCTCTTGCCCACGATGCTCTCGAAGTTGTAGCGCTGCTTCAGGGCGCGCTTGAGCTGGACGTTCTCTTCCTCGGCGCGCCGCCGCGCCACCGCCGCGCGCACGTCGGCCAGCAGCTTCTCGTTGTCCCAGGGCTTGGTGATGAAATTGACCGCGCCCTGCTGCACCGCCTTCACGGCGGCTTCCACCGTGCCGTACGCGGTGATCATGATCACCGGCAGCTGCGGGGAGCGCGCGCGGATCTCGCGCAGCACCTCGTGCCCGTCCATGCCGGGCAGCGCCAGGTCGAGCAGCGCCAGGTCGTAGGGCTTTTCGCCGATGCGCGCCAGTCCTTCCTCGCCCGTGCCCGCGCTGGCCACGGTGTAGCCTTCGATCTCCAGCAGCGTCTCCAGCGACTCGCGGATGGCGGCCTCGTCGTCAATGATGAGGATCGCCCCCGGCGAGGCGCCCTCCCGCGCCAGCGGATGTCCCGTCAGTACGGCCGACTCAGGCATGCACGGCCTTCCGGTTGCGGACCATGGGGAATTCCACGGTGAATCTGGTGCCTTCGCCCACGCGGCTGTCTACGCGGATCTTGCCTGCGTGCTCCTGGATGATGCCGTAGGTCACGGCCAGCCCCAGCCCGGTGCCGCGCCGCTCACTTCCCCCGCCTTTGGTGGTGAAGAAGGGATCGTAGATGCGCGCCAGGTTCTCCTGCGCGATGCCCGTGCCCGTGTCGCTCACCGTCACCTGCACCGACGAGCCGTTGCTGGTCTCCACCTTCAGGGTCCCGCCCTGCGGCATGGCGTCTTTGGCGTTGAGGAAGAGGTTCAGGAACACCTGCTGCAGCTTGCCCGGGTTGCCGAACACCGGCGGCAGGTCGCCGGCCATCTCGGCGACGACTTTGACTCTGGCGGTCTTCAGCTGGTGCTCGAGCAGCG
>JACXTT010014957.1_pt1 | contig 10101 bp, 7 predicted proteins | sample 9270951 | NCBI WGS metagenome assembly JACXTT01 (sample SAMN15532306, study PRJNA645909) | rock metagenome | isolation source: weathered quartz diorite | place: Puerto Rico | collected 2017-06-21
GTGAGCGATCCCAAACCGTCTGACTCGTTCTTCAGCTTGAAGGGCAAGGTGGCCGTCGTCACCGGAAGCGTCAGCGGTATCGGCCGCGCCATCGCCATGCGCTTTGCAGCCGCCGCAGCTTCGGTTCGCATTCTGGACCTCAACTTTCCCGAAGCCGGACAAACCGCCCACGAAATCCGAGAGGCGGGCGGCCACGCTGTCGCTTTTTCCTGCGACGTAACCGACCAGGCTGCCGTCCATAAGACGTTCGAGAAAATTTTCCAAAAAGACCGCGTGCAGATCCTCGTCAATAACGCGGGCATCTCTCACATCGGCAATGTTGAAACCACCAGCGAAGCTGACTTCGACCGCATCATGCGCGTCAACGTCAAGGGATATTACAACTGCATCCATGCGTGTGCCGGCCACATGAAAGAGAAAGGCGGTGGCGTCATTCTCAACATTGCTTCCATCGCCGGTACCAACGGTCTCGGCGACCGCTTCGCCTACGGAACCAGCAAAGGTGCGGTCATCGCCATGACTCTTTCTGTGGCCAAGGACTATGTCGCGCACAACGTCCGTTGCAACTCGATTTCCCCGGCTCGCGTGCACACCCCTTTTGTGGATAATTATTTGAAGAAAAACTATCCCGGCCGTGAGGTCGAAATGTACGACAAGCTCGCCAAAACTCAGCCCATGGGCCGCATGGGTGAGCCCCACGAAGTTGCCGCACTTGCTCACTTCCTTTGCTCCGACGAAGCCGCCTTTGTCACTGGCTCCGACTATCCCCTCGACGGCGGCTTCCTGCGCCTGCACGGCTAACCCATGGACCTGCAGCTGAAAGGAAAGGTAGTGCTTGTCACCGGTGGCGCCAAAGGCATTGGCGCTGCGATTGTCCGCGAATGTGCGCGGGAGCAAGCGACGGTGGTGATTGCCGACAAAGACCAAAAAGCCGCGAATCAGTTGACTGACGAACTGACCGCCAATGGGATAGCAGCAGGCTTTGTCCCAACCGAGCTGACGGATTCGCGCGCGTGTAAAACCGCCGTCGATTTTACCGTGCAGAAATTCGGCCGCATCAATGGTCTCGTCAACAATGCCGGCATTAACGACGGCGTCGGCATCGCACACGGCTCTCCGGAAAAATTCGTCGAATCGCTGCAGAAGAATCTTCTTCACGTCTACGACATTACCCATTACGCCTTGCCCGCCCTGAAGCAATCCCGCGGTGCCATCGTCAACATCAGCTCTAAAACTGCCGTGACCGGGCAGGGAAAAACGTCCGGTTACGTTGCCGCCAAGGCCGCCATCCTCGGGCTCACCCGCGAATGGGCCGTCGAGCTCCTTCCAGAAGGCGTCCGCGTCAATGCCGTCCTTCCCGCCGAAGTCATGACCCCTCTCTACGAATCCTGGCTGGCCAAATTCCCCGATCCGCAGCAGGCACGCGCGCACATCGAATCCAAAATCCCGCTCGGTCATCGCATGACTACCGCCGAAGAGATCGCGGCGACGGTCGTCTTTCTGCTCTCCGAAAAATCCAGCCACACCACTGGACAGCACCTCTTCGTGGATGGCGGCTACGTTCACTTGGATCGCGCACTGACTTGAGAAGAAGGCTGGGAACCGTGACCCATCGTTATTGCTTGACACTCGATTTGAAAGACGACCCTGCCCTCATCGCCGAATACCGGCGCCATCATGAAATCGTCTGGCCTGAAATCATCAAGAGCATTCGCGATTCTGGCATCGAGGACATGGAGATCTATCTCCTCGGCGCACGCATGTTCATGATCATGGAAGTGAGCGAATCTTTTTCGTTTGAAAAGAAGGCCCGGACCGACCGCGACAACTGCAAAGTTCAGGAATGGGAAACTCTGATGTGGAAATTTCAGCAGGCTCTGCCCGGCACCAAGCCCGGAGAGAAGTGGCTTCGGATGGATCGGATCTTCAAGCTGCCCGGCTGAAGCAATTTACTTTGGCGCTTCGGCCTGTACCGCCGCCAGCATCGGCATATTGGCATCGGAGTTCTTCCAAAGCGTTAGGAAAGCGTTGTAGTTCGTCCGCGCTTCGGCGGTCTGGCCCGCCATCGCCTTGGCTCGGGCCAAACCTAGATAAGCCAGCGGGTAAATCGGTTCGTTCAGGACCACGCCCGGCCAGTTCAGGATTTTCTGAAACTCCCCTGCCGCCGCTTCGCCCTGATGCGCCGCCAGGTACGCTTGGCCCCTCACATACACCGGATACATGTAGTCCGAAAAGTTGCTGCTCGCCGCGATTCCCAGCTCGTAAGCGGAAGTGGTCTTGAGAAATTCGATCGCCCGCGCCGGATCTCCATCAATCAGCGCAATCTGCGCGTAGATGGTTGGCACATAGTTGAACTGCACCACTGTGTCCTGTGGAAACCGGCTCCTCAACGCATCCACGAATTCGACAGTGCGTTCTCGATCACCAACTAGCGCCAGGGCCAGGGTCGCTACAAACTGCACGTCCCTGGCGTTTGACGATTTCAGTGCGCTGTTTGCAAAGCGCTTGGCTTCCGCACCATTGCCGAACAACGCCTCCCGCAGCCCTGCCGCAGCTTCACAAGCCGCGGCACGTTCCGGTTGGCCCGCCTGATGCGCTTCCAAAACTGCCTGTTTTGAAAAATCGCGGGCCCTGGTCAGTTGGCCGTAGAACGCTGCCGTATCTGCTTCGTAATACATCATCACCGCGGCATCGGCCGGTCGCGCTCCCGACCAGGTGACTTGCTCTTCCATGGACTTCGGATCGGTCTGCAAGAAAGCCAGCTGGTACAGAGCAAACCGAAAACCTGAAGAATCCAGCTTTCGCTCAGCGGCTTCAGCCGCCAGCGCCCGCGCTTCCTTTACACGATTCAAGTCGATCAGGACGGAAAGCAGATTGGAATAGGAAAGTGCGTCGTTCGGGGAGAGCCGCAGCGCCGCACGGTACTCTTGCTGCGCCTTTTCATACTGCCCTAGCGTCCGGTAAACCTCGCCAAGGTTGTTCGGCGGTACCGGGTCCCTCGGATAGGTTTGCGCCCACAGCTCATACGCTTGCTTCGCCTTCTCCAAATCACCGCTCACAAATTGGTGGTAGTGCGACTCGATATAAAATCGCTCCAGGTCACTGACCTTCGTCCGTAGTTCGTAGGCCTTGCGGGTATTCTCCGCAGCCAGCTCCTTCTCGCCCATGTTGTAGTACGTCGTTCCCAGCGTCGCGTAGGCGATCGCCAGATTCGGATCCAACTGGATCGCCCGCCGCAGCAGCGGGACTGCCGCGTGATAGTCGCCTTGCGTGAACATGGTCGTCCGGCCCATGGAATACGCCTGCAGCGCCTCGAGTGAGGGTGTCGTCGCCTGCTCGATCGGTGTCGCCAGCTTCTGCACCGACTTCAGCGATTCGCCCAGCCGTTCTCGCAGCTTGATCGCGGCCTCGCCCAGTTTCGGCAGCACCTGTTCTTTGCTGTTGGCCAACACCTGTTCCTGAGCCAGCGGGTCGCCGGTCTGGCAATTCACGGCGCTGATCCCCAGCACGTACTGGCTGCCGATATTCGAGATGGTCCCGCTCAGGTAAGCCTTGCTCCCAACCCTTTGGCAAAGTTCACGCGCAAGCTCAGGTGTCAGTTTTTCTCCGGCGGGCTTCCCCATCAGTTGCAGCGTCTGTTGCGCTTGCCGTTCCGACACCAAACTCAAAAAAGGCGACTGCTCGAGCTGTACCACCAGACCCTGGCGCAGCGTGTCATCGAACACCGCATCGCCCGTTTTGTTCGTAAAGTCCGCCAGCACAACGGTGTCGGATTCGTTCAGCGCATGTGCACGCCGAATTTCGTTCAGCCACCCGCCCAGCGCCATCACCACAACGACGCCGAGAGTCACACCCAGCGCAGTCCATTTCTTCCGCACGATCCACGGTTGGCGCCGAATCCCGGAACTTGCCAGCAGCGCCGCCGTCACGGTGTGACCGGACTCGAATCCCCGCTTCAGCAGCACTAGATCCGACCGCAACTCCGCTGCATTCTGGTAGCGCTTGTCTTTGTCTTTTTCGATCGCCTTGTTGATGATCGCTTCGAGTTCCGGCGAAATCTCCGGGTTCAGCGTCTTTGCTGCCATCGGTGGCTTGCTCAAAATTGCTTCGATGATCAAGCCGCCCGTATTTCCCGGAAAAGCCTTCTGTCCCGTCGCCATCTCGTACAGCAGCAAGCCCAAGGAAAAGATATCTGCGCGCATATCCAGATCGTCGCCACGAATCTGCTCCGGCGACATGTACGACGGCGTGCCGCTGATCACGCCCACAATCGAAATCGGGTTCTCCAGCCCCGGGTGCGACGAATCCGACACTTGCGTTTCGTTTTCGTCCCTTGCGATCAGCTTGGCCAGGCCAAAGTCCAGCACCTTCGCCTGTCCCCGCTTGGTGACAAAAATATTTGCCGGTTTGATGTCCCGATGGATGATGCCTTCGCTGTGCGCCGCATCCAGCGCATCCGCAATCTGAATGCCCAGGTTCAGAATCTCTTCCATCGGCAGCGGCTTGCCATCGATGTGCTGCCGCAGCGTCTCGCCCTCGATGAACTCCATCGCCAGGAACGGCCGCCCGTCCTGCTCGCCGATGTCGTGTACCGTACAGATGTTCGCGTGGTTTAGCGCCGACGCCGCCAGCGCCTCGCGCCGGAATCGTTCGAGCGCTTGTTTGTCATGCATCAGGTTGTCGGGAAGGAATTTCAGCGCAACGTAGCGTTCCAGCCGCGTGTCCTGGGCCTTGTACACAATGCCCATGCCGCCGGTGCCCAGCTTTTCCAGCACGCGATAGTGAGAGATACTCTGCCCGATCATCGCCGCAGCGCGCTTTCAAAAAGCAAAGTCTAAAGCGTTTGGTCGTCCGAACTGTGTCCGCTCAACGCATCGCTGGCCTTCCGGCGGTCCGTCTTCGGAGGCTTTGGAGTTCCCACTACCGTCAGCATGCGAGTGCCTTCGCCGTAGGCATCGGTGGCCGGAGTCTCTTCCTGCTCCAGAATGATGCTCTTGTTGCACACCGTGCAAACCATCGAGCCGTACGCATCTCCGTCCTGTTTCAGGAACCGGTTAAAGCGCATCACGCGCCCGCAGCACACCGGAATCCACACCTTTTGGGAACTTTCTGGGCTCATGCGCCCCTCTCGCAGTCTAAGTCGGCAAAGTATATACCGGAACCCCGTTTGCCGCGAATCTCGTTTTGATTGCTCGGACCTGAATCGGCGCCTGCCTGCTCTCTGTGCTTCGGTTAGACGCTCCGGTGCCTAAACCGCTTGCCGCTCTTGTACTCCGCCACGGTCTGTCCCTTGCCGCGCAACTTATATTTGTAGGTCGTCAGGCCTTCCAGCCCCATCGGCCCCCGCGCGTGCAGCTTCCCGTTGCTGATCCCGACTTCGGCCCCCAGTCCATACCGGTAACCGTCCGCAAACCGTGTCGAAGCATTCGCAAACACCCCCGCCGCATCCACTTCATTCAGAAATCGCTCGGCCGCCGCACCGTCTTCGGTCACAATCGTTTCCGTGTGCGCGCTCCCATACTCGTGGATGTGCGCGATCGCCTCTTCCAACCCATTCACCACCTTCACCGCCAAAACCAAATCCCCGTACTCCGTAGCCCAGTCCTGCTCGGTCGCCGCCAGAACTTCACCCAGTTCGGCCGCGGCTCGCGTCTTTTCGCACCCTCGTACTTCGACTCCCGCCGCTTGCAGCTCCGCCACCATCTTCGGCAAGAATCGCTCCGCGACGCTCTGGTCCACCAGCAGAGTTTCCGCCGCGTTGCAGGCCGCGGGATAGTCGGTCTTGGCGTCCATCACAATCCGCGCGGCCTTCTGCAAATCCGCCGCTCCGTGCACGTACACATGGCAGATCCCTGCACCGTGTCCCAGCACCGGAATCCGGCTCTCCCGCGAAATCCGCTCCACGAACTCTTTCCCGCCTCGCGGAATCAGCAAGTCCACGTCTTTCGTGAGACTGAGCAGCTCCATCACGTCCGCGCGCGACTGCAGCATCTGTGCCGCGTCGGCCGGTATCGCGCCCGCCTGGGCAATCGCCCCGCGCCAAATTTCGATCATTGCTTGGTTCGTCAGCGCCGCCTCCGCTCCGCCTTTGAGCAAAATTGCATTCCCGGATTTCAGTGCCAGTGACGCTACCTGCGGCAGCACATCCGGCCGGGATTCAAAAACCACCGCCACCACGCCCAGCGGGCAACTCTGTTTTGTCAGTACCAGCCCTTCGTCCAGTTCCGTCACGGCTAGCTTCCGCCCTAGCGGGTCGGGCAGCTCGGCCACGCTCCGCACCTTTTCTGCAATTTCTCCAAGACTCATTTCGTCCATCCGCAGCCGTGCCAGCATCGCCGCCGATACCTTTCCACTGGCCGCCAGCGCTTCCGCCGCGCGCACGTCCGCAGCGTTCGCCGCCAGAATCCGCGCGGCATTCTCTTCCAGCCCCGCAGCTGCGGTTAGCAGCGCATTGTCGCGAACCTCTTCGCTCAACACGGCCAGCTTCCGCGAAGCCGTCCGCGCCCGTCGCGCGGCTTCCGCCGGGCCTGCGCCCGGAGCTGCTTTAAATGGCTCGCTCGCGTGTCCGCCTGCGCTCATCCGACGGCCTCGCCCGATTCCAGCACTACAATATTTTCCCGTGTGAACCACACCTTCGCCGCTCCAGCTTTCCCGCTTGAGCTGCGCTCCTCGCTCCCGCAAGCCGCAATCCCGCGCGCGAATTCCCGTCCTTCCAAATCGCGAATGCTCACCACATCCATCGGCGCAAACTCTCGCTCTACCCGCACCACACCCGAATTCAGCAAGCTGGCCTTGCCCGCGGTAATCGCGCGCTGCGCGCCCGCATCCACCACCACCCGTCCCCGGATTCCCGCGGCATACGCGAGCCAGCGTCGCTTTCCGCGCATTCGCGTGGCGGGAGCAAAGACGGTCCCGACACTTTCTCCGTCAAACGCGCGCCGCAACGTGTTTCCATCCGCGCCGTTGGCAATCAACGCCACGCCGCCACAATTCATTGCGATCTCGGCTGCTGCAATCTTCGTTGTCATCCCGCCGCGCCCGCTCCGCGATGGCCCTGCGGCCTCCGCGCGCACTTCCTCCGTCACCCGTTCCACAAACCGCTCTGCTTCCGGCGCCTTGCCACCCGCCCTCGTTCGCAAGAAGCCATCCACATTCGTCAGCAGTACCAGTGCGTCCGCTTCCATCCCGCTCATCACCAGCGCCGCCAGCCGGTCGTTGTCGCTAAAGGCCGCGGTTCGGCCGCCCTTCACCAGTTCCAGCTCCGCCGTCGACACCGTGTCGTTCTCATTGATCACCGGCAGCACGGCAAATCCCAGTAGCTTTTCCATCGTCCGCCGCAGATTCGAATACCGCCCCCAGTTGCTAAAGTCCTCTTCGGTTAGCAGCACCTGCGCAATCTTCCGCCCTAGCTCGTCAAACAGCTTCTTGTACGACTCCATCAGCAAACTCTGGCCCGCCGCCGCGCACGCCTGCTTCACCGCCATGTCCTTTAGCCGCGAAGGGTGCAGGCCCAACAGGCTTCTACCCAGGCCGACCGCCCCCGACGACACCAACATCACCTGCCGGCCACCTTCCACCAGCCGCGCAATCTCGCGCGTAAGGGGCGCCACTCGCTCCTGGCACACTCCGCCCTTGGCGTCGGTCACCGTGCTCGTCCCCAGCTTGACCACGATTCGCCGCGCCGCCACCAGCTTCTTCCGCGCTTCGCTCTCCGTTACCTGCACTCTTTCTCTCCAGCCAACGTAGCTTCCTGGCAACGGGATTCACTTTCAGGTAACATCCCGCCCGATTCCTCTAGCGCCGGTCCCGCATCAGTTTATCGTAAAACTTCCGGCGCTTCCGCCGTCCAGGTTCGATGAAAAAACTTCGCATCCTGCTTTCGCTCACCACCGACGATAACGATTATCAGATCGAGCAGGCAAAGTCTGCCGAGGAGGTCTCCAAGCGTTTGGGCATTGAGACCAAGATCATTTACGCCGGCAATGACGCCATCAATCAAAGCACTCAGTTGCTACGCGTCATTCAAGCGGCTCCGCAGGATCGGCCGGATGCCATCGTCTTCGAACCTGTCGGCGGCACCGCCCTTCCCCAGGTTGCTAAAGCCGCTGTCACCGCAAATGTAGGCTGGGTCGTACTGAACCGCGAAGCCGCCTACGTGAGCGACCTCCGCCACTCCGCCAAATCGCCCATCTTTTGCGTCAGCAACGACCACGTCGAGATTGGCCGTATCCAGGGACGCCAATTTGCCGCTCTGCTCCCCAAGGGCGGAAATGTCCTCTATATCCAGGGGCCCTCGGAGAATTCCGCCGCTAAGGAACGCACTCAGGGCATGACCAGCACCAAGCCCGCGAACATCCAGGTCATCACCCTCAAAGGCCAGTGGACCGAAGGGAGTGCTCAAAAGGCCGTCCGCTCCTGGCTCATGCTCTCCACCTCCAAAAAAACGGTCATCGACGTCGTCGCAGCGCAGGACGACTCCATGGCCATGGGCGCCCGCCGGGCCTTCGAAGAACTTTCCAATGAATCCGAAAGCGAGCGCTGGCTAAAGCTTCCGTTTACCGGCTGCGACGGCCTGCCTGGCACCGGCCAGTCGTGGATTCGAACCGGCTTGCTTGCCGCTACCGTTTTCACTCCGCCCAACGCAGGCCAGGCCATTGATATGCTTCATCAAGCCATCACCAAGGGTCTTCAGCCTCCCGAACGGTTCCTCTCCGCTCCTTCCTCGATCCCCTCGCTCCCCGAGCTCAAAGCGCAAAACTGAGCTGCCTCGCGCACTTCAATTTGACCGGCACTAATTGAATCGGACGAGCTGTCTGCCTCCCAGGCGGAACGATCTTGATGGTCGCGGCAACCTCAGCGAAGAGGCGCTGGCCGAGTTTGCCAGATTCTTTTTAAGCGTTTGCATCGATCAGGTCACCTTTATGGAAGGCCTTGTCCAGCCAGAGCGGCTTCGTGTGCGAATCGTTCTATGGGCGGAAGAAACAGTGAGATTTGGAGCTCTCCCGGCCAAATCGACAAGCATTCTCGAAGCTGTGCTGTATCGGGGAGAACTTCCGCGCAGCGACGCAGCGCGTGTCGTTGGTGCAAGCGAACGACATGCTCGCCGCATCCTCTCGGCACTGATTGAGCGTGGCGTGTTAACTGCCGCCAGCGCGCGCGCGCCGTTGCGTCTGGTTTTTCCGGCGACACTGGCGCCGCGCTGGATGCCGGGATTGTTCCGGGAAAAACTCAATAAGGACTGAAGCAGGTACGCCTTGATTTGCTCCGCAGTCTGCCAATTCCGCCGCAAATTCAACGGCAGTATCATCTGATTTCGTGCAGCTCGGGAAAACCTTCAGAGGACTCACAGATGGGCGACGAACGCCGACTCTTGGTTTCCAGAGCTCGCCTCGCTTGCTCCTCTTGTTCAGAAGCGTATAATTCCGACGCGCTGCAAATCGTAAGCGTTTACTCCCTGGGGGTCTTTCCGCATGGACGGCCGTTCCCGCAAGCCCGCGGTCAATCGTCGTGACTTCCTTTCGCAAACTGCTCTCCTCGCTGCCGCGTTGCCCGCTTCGGTAACGCTGTCAGGAGCCGGACCCGATCGTCTCCCAGCCACCACAAATTCACCGACTCGCAGGGCGTCGGCCGGCGCTAAGAAAAAGATTCCCATCGGCGTCTTCGACCCCGTTTACGACCATCTCAATCTCGACCAAATGCTCGAAAAAGTCAGCGCCCTCGGCCTCGAAGCGATGGAAATCGGCACCGGTGGCTATCCCAACAATCCGCATTGCGCACTCGACGAACTGATCCAGGACCAATCCAAAGCCAAGGCCTGGCAAAAAAAGTTCGAAGCCCGGGGCATCCGCGTCGCTACGCTGAGCTGTCACGGCAATCCCGTTCATCCCAACACCCAGCATGCCCAAAAAGACATAGATACCTTTCGCAAGACCGTCCTTCTCGCCGAAATGCTCGATGTCAAGGTCATCGTCGGTTTCTCCGGTTGCCCAGGCGGCACTCCCACCGACACTCAACCCAACTGGATCACCTACGATTGGCCGCCTGAGTACCACGAAATGCTGCAATGGCAGTGGAAAGAAAAAGTCATTCCGTACTGGAAAG
>JACXTT010014958.1_pt1 | contig 10100 bp, 9 predicted proteins | sample 9270951 | NCBI WGS metagenome assembly JACXTT01 (sample SAMN15532306, study PRJNA645909) | rock metagenome | isolation source: weathered quartz diorite | place: Puerto Rico | collected 2017-06-21
GCTCGATCAAATGAGCCGCGTTCGGGGAGGCGTTTCAGTGTGGTTCTGGCACTCGGTTCGAAAGTATTCATGGCGGCCGTGAAAGTATCATCAAAAGTGGACTGTTAAAAGATCCACTTGTATGATTGATGACCAGTCCACTTTTCGAGGGCGCGCTAATGGAAATGGCCATCAATCTCGACAAGTACGATCAACTACCTTTGCATCAACAGCTGTACGAGGAACTCCGGCACTCGATTCTGAACGGCCGATTGAGCGCCGGTCAGCGGATACCGTCGACTCGAACGCTGGCAAAATCACTTGGCGTCTCCCGTGCGACTGTGACGCTGAGTTACGAGCAGTTGATCAGCGAGGGATATTTGCAGGCGCTGATCGGCTCCGGCACGTCCGTGAGCACTCAACTGCCGGATGACCTGCTGCAGGCACCTTCCGTGACGCCGGTCCGAAAAACGACGGCAACGGGCAGTGAGCAGTTGAAATTGTCGAGTTATGGCCGCAACGTCTTGCAACTTGTGCGGCAGACGGAAGAGCCGGCACTTTTCAATTTCAAGTATTGCCGCCCCGCAGTGGATCAGTTTCCGGTTGCCGAGTGGCGGCGGTTATTGTTCCGGCACTGCCGGTCTGGACAGCATGACTTGCTCGACTATGCGGAGGATGCTCGAGGTTATGCGCCGCTGCGTCAATCCATCGCACGCTATCTGGCGCGTGCGCGAGCCGTAAATTGCGATCCGGATCAGATCGTCATCGTCAATGGATCGCAGCAGGCTTTGCAACTGTGCGCGCAGATTTTGATCAACCGCGGCGACATGGTCGCCCTGGAGAACCCGGGTTATCTGGGCGCGCGCCAGGCATTCCTGACGCACGGAGCGCGGCTGCGTCCCGTCACCGTTGATGAGGACGGGATCCGCGTGACCGCTCTGCCTGGACAACAGACGCGTCTGCTGTACGTAACACCTTCGCATCAATTTCCCACAGGTGCTGTGCTGTCGCTGCCTCGGCGGCTGGAACTCCTGGCCTGGGCCGAACGCAGCGGCGCGTTCATCGTCGAGGACGATTACGACAGTGAGTTTCGATACGACGCGAGGCCCATCCCTTCGCTGCAGGGACTGGCGCAACATGAGAACGTACTTTACGTGGGGACGTTTTCGAAGGTGCTTTTCCCTTCGTTGCGTATCGGCTACATCGTTCTGCCTGCCGCGCTCGTCAACGTCTTCGAAAGAGCCAAGTGGCTGATGGATCGCCATACGCCCACGCTCGATCAGCGCGCGCTCGCGGATTTCATCGACGAAGGCCATCTCGAACGCCATCTGCGCCGCATGCGGGGGCTCTACGACCGGCGCAGGCAGAAACTCGCCGCCGCACTGCAGGCCCACTTCGGGGATCGCGTCACCATACTCGGGAAGAATTCCGGCATGCACCTGATGATCCGGTTGCAGACGTCATGGAGCTCAAAGGAAGTGACCGAGCGCGCAGCCTCCGCCGGCGTGGGACTGCTCAACGCGGGGATGTATTACCTCAAAGGAGATCGGGGTGATGAATTTGTGCTCGGGTATGCCGCGGTAAGCGAACGCAGGATTCAAGAGGGCGTAAGGCGGCTGGCGGGGGCGCTCAAATAAGCTTACAAAAACTCACCGAACTGACCCCCTGCCGCCTTCGGCGGCTCTCCCCCTCTGCGAGGGGGAGAATAGAGCATTCTCCGCCTCGCAGAGGGGGAGCCGCGAGCGTAGCGAGCGAGGGGGTCAGTTCGGCGAGTTTTAATTACAGGCTGTAGTACATGTCGAACTCGACGGGATGCGTCGTCATGCGGAAGCGCGTGACTTCTTCCATCTTCAGATCGATGTATGCGTCGATCATGTCGTCGCTGAACACGCCGCCCTTTGTCAGGAATGCGCGATGTTTGTCGAGCTCATCCAGTGCTTCCTCGAGCGAAGCGCACGGATGCGGAACGTCCTTGGCCTGCTCCGGAGGCAGATCGTACAGGTTCTTGTCGATCGGGTCGCCCGGATTGATCTTGTTCTGCACGCCATCCAGACCGGCCATCATCATCGCCGTGAACCCAAGGTAGGGGTTCATGGTTGGATCCGGGAAGCGCACTTCAATACGGCGGGCTTTCTGGCTGGTGACCAGAGGGACGCGCACAGCGGCCGACCGGTTCCGTGCCGAGTAAGCCAGGTTGATCGGAGCTTCGAAACCGGGTACCAGGCGTTTATAGGAATTCGTGCCGGGGTTGGTGATGGCATTCAGCGCCTTGGCATGCTTGATGATGCCGCCGATGTAGTTGAGAGCCATCTCGGAGAGTCCGGAGTAGCCTTCGCCCGCAAAGAGGTTCTGCTCGCCCTTCCAGATCGACTGATGGCAGTGCATTCCGGAACCGTTGTCACCCACGATAGGTTTGGGCATGAAGGTCGCGGTTTTGCCATATCTTGCGGCGACGTTATGAACCACGTATTTCAGGCGCATCATCCAGTCCGCGCGCTGGACCAGCGGAGCGAACCTGGTGCCGATTTCATTCTGACCGGCGGTCGCGACCTCGTGATGATGCACTTCAACGAAAACGCCCATTTGTTCAAGCGCGGATGCGATCGCGGAGCGAATGTTCTGCAATGAGTCGACAGGGGGGACAGGGAAGTAGCCGCCCTTGACTGAGGGACGATGTCCTTTGTTTCCGCCTTCAAATTTTTCACCGGTCGACCATGCGGCTTCCTGAGAGTAGATCTTGTAGCTCGCGCCGGACATATCGGCCGACCATTCCACCGCATCGAAGATGAAGAACTCGGGTTCGGGACCGAAGAAGGCCGTGTCGCCGAGGCCGGTCGATTTCAGATACGCCTCGCCGCGCTTGGCAATGGAACGCGGGTCGCGGTCATAGCCTTTCATGTCCGAGGGTTCAATCGTGTCGCAAGTAATGGCCAGCGTGGTTTGATCCAGAAAGGGATCGATGAAGGAGGAGTCCGGATCGGGAAGCAAAAGCATGTCGGATGCCTGAATGCCTTTCCACCCTGCAATCGACGAACCATCAAAAAAGTGCCCGGACTCGAATTTCTCTGGTCCGAAAGCTTTCACCGGAACGCTCACATGTTGTTCCTTGCCGCGGGTATCGGTGAAACGAAGATCGACGAATTTAACGTCCTTATCCTTGATTGTCTGGAATATGTCTTTTGGGGTCATAGTCTTTTCCTTACCCTTTCGCAAACCCGAATTTTGTTTTTTTATTGAGTCCGTGGCAGAGAATCACCGGAAAAACGGGCAACATTCTGCCATAAATAAAAAAAGCCTTCGACCCCTAAAATGAGATCGAAGACTTCGTTGTCGTGTCTGGCACGTCATTGTGCCTAACATCTTCTTAATGCTTTATACCGCAGAAATTTCTTTGATGTCCACGACAAATTCGGCATTTTGCCCGTTACAACCGTGGCGTTCGAGGGGTCTATGTAATTAAGGGGTGTGATGGGCTTAAGGGGCAAATTTACCGGTCCGACTGGCGGCCGCGCCGTGCTACACTCGCCTATCGGTCGCGCAGTACGGATCTGCCCAGCGTGTATCGCCTCAGACCCAGGCCGTTGGATCCCCCCAAAACTTAGAATTGAATGAACTTCGAAGCGATATCAGCCTGGCTCAGAAACACCCTGTTGCCTTACGGTGGGTTTGGTCTCATGGTTCTGGCGATGTGCGATTCATCTTTCGTTTCGTTGCCTGAAGTGAACGATATTCTCTTGATGACATTCGCGATCAACGAGCCGGAATCCATGGTGAAATTCGTACTATTGACGATTCTTGGGTCCGTCATTGGGTGTGCACTTTTGTACGCAGTGGGCCGGAAGGGTGGCGAAGCGTTTCTGCGAAGAAGCTTTGCCGACGAGAAGTTGGCCAGAATTCAAAGGTGGTATCAGAGGCACGGAGTCCTGGCGGTGATCATACCGTCGCTGCTTCCTCCGCCGACACCGTTCAAGGTTTTCGTGTTGTCGGCGGGAACCTTTGGAATTTCGTGGCCCAAATTTCTCACAGCCGTCATCATCGGAAGAGGTATTCGATATTTTTCAGAAGGGATCCTGGCCGTTATATATTGTCCCGCCGCAATTCAATTTGTCCAGGCGAATTACGGCAAGGTGGGACTCGGCCTCGCGTTCGTGATCGTGGCATGTGCTGTTATTTTCTTTCTTACAAGACGCCGAGTTGGGAATAGTGAAGTGTGAGAGATACATCAAGTCTTAAAACCTATATTGTTTTCCTGCTGCTGCTCGTTTCTGTGAGCTGCGTTTCAAGGAAACGCGTCGTTCCGGAGGAGCAGCGGCTGCTTCCGGCGAAGAGCGCCACACGCGCTGAGTTGTTCAATACGCTCGTCGGGCGGAGCAAGGAAGTGCAGACATTCCAGGGCACGATGACGCTGGATCTTTCCGGCGGTGGCGCAAAGTCAGGCGTACTCACGGAATACCATCAGACGCGCGGAATTCTGCTGGTCGATCGTCCCAAACACCTCCGCATGAAAGTCCAGGCACCAGTCGTTCTGACGACAGTTGTGGACATGGTTTCCGACGGCCGGCAATACCGCGTCTCAATTCCTATCAAAAACCAGTTTTTCGTCGGCGATGTCAACGCGCCGGGCAGTTCCAAAACCGCTCTGGCCAATCTTCGTCCGCAACATCTATTAGATGGATTGTTCGTTGACATCCGGCCGTATCTGAATAATCCGAAGATTGCGCGGTCGCTCGAAGAAACCGTCGAGGGCCGGCGCAGCTATTATGTTTTTAGTTTCATCAATGTTTCGAATCCCGAGGGGCAGTTGGTCGAGAAGCTGTGGATTGATCGAACGGATATGAACATCTCTCGCAAGCAGCTGTTCGGGAAGGACGGAGCCATCGAAACAGACGTGCAGTATTCGGATTACAAATCCGACGAGGGCAATGCCTTTCCACAACTGATCGTGCTCCAACGTCCGGCAGAAGACTACACAGTGAAAATGACGTTTATGAAGACGACGCTGAATGAAAAACTAACCGAGGATGCCTTCAATCTGGAACGTCCGGAGGGATCAGAACTCGTACAGCTTGCGAAGTAAATCATCGCGAAGCGCGAGCCCGAAAGGGCGAAGCAGTAAATTATGAATAAACAAATGATCATCGCGGGTCTCAAGGCTCGGCCCGTTCGAACAACCGTCAGTATTCTTGCCGTCGCGCTCGAAGTGACGCTGATCCTTGTTGTCGTTGGATTGACGTCCGGGATTTCAAGCGAAACCGGGAAACGCACCGAAGGTGTCGGAGCAGACATCCTCCTCCAGCCGCCGAACTCGTCTCTGTTTCTTGCACTGAGCAACACCACGATGCCCGTGACTCTTGGTGACAAACTTCGCGAGCTGCCGGGCGTGAAAGTGGTATCGCCGGTGCAGACGCTGGTCAATTCATCGGCAGGCCTGGAAATCATCTACGGCATCGATCCTGAAACATTCAATGCGCTCGGCAATGGTTTCATCTGGCACAAAGGCGGGCTGTTCAAAAACCCGGACGAGGTTGTCGTCGACGACATCTATGCGAGGGCGAAAAACGTCACCGTTGGTGACACGGTCGAACTTGTGGGTCACAACTTCAAAATCGCCGGCATTGTCGAGCATGGTAAGGGAGCGAGATTGTTCATCTCCCTGAACGCCGCGCAGGGCATGACCGGCAACACCGGCAAGGCTTCGATGTTTTTCATCAAGATTAACGATCCCGCTCAAGTCCAGAGCGTGATTGATCAAGTCAAGAAGCTCCTCGATGGTTACAGCGTGATTCCGCTGAAGGAATACACAAAGCTCATGATGTCCAACAGCATGCCGGCGCTGGACGCGTTTATTTCGAGCGTCGTGTTTGTCGCACTCTGCATTGGCGTTCTCGTGATTTTTCTCTCGATGTACACCACGATCACGGAGCGAACTCGCGAGATCGGCATTCTGCGTTCGCTGGGCGCCTCCAAACAATTCATTATGACTTTGATTTTTCAGGAGTCGGCAGCGGTTTGTCTGGTCGGAGTTGTGATAGGAATCGGTTCGAGTTTTCTCATTGCTAAGGCAGTGACGATGATGTTTCCCACGCTCATTGTGTTGATCACGCCGGATTGGATCGCCAGGGCAACTGTGTTTGCGGTATTGAGCGGCGTCATCGGATCGCTATATCCGTCGTTGAAAGCAGCGAAGCAGGATCCGGTGGAAGCCCTCGCGTACGAATAGCATTTGTGATACAAAATCTCAGTTTTGGACTTTTTAAATGAAAAATTTATTGGAAACCTCTGATGTCCGGAAGACCTACTCGGTGGGCAAGATTCAGGTCGAGGCGCTTCGCGGAGTAAACCTGCGAATCCGTCAAGGCGAGCTTGTCGCGATCATGGGCCCCTCCGGTTGCGGGAAGTCCACGCTGATGCACATTCTGGGTGCCATGACCAAGCCGACCTCAGGCAAAGTCTTCATCGACGGCCAGGACATCGCGGGCATGAATGACAGTCAATTGACCGGCACCCGGCGGGAAAAGATCGGCTTCGTTTTCCAGAAGTTCAACCTCCTGCCGACATTGACGGCTCGCGGCAACATCGACGTTGCACGGTATATTCACGGAAATCGTGCAAACGACCACGATCAACATCTCGCCGACATTCTTCAGTTGTTGATGATCGAAGACAAGATGGGCCGCAAGCCTTCCGAGCTTTCGGGCGGCGAGCAGCAACGCGTCGCGATTGCGCGCGCGGTTGCGAACAAGCCGGCTATTCTGCTTGCGGATGAACCGACGGGCAGTCTGGACACCAAGAATTCCGAAATCGTTTTGAAGATGTTCCGGGAATTGAATCGCAAGTTCAAGCAGACCATCATCCTGGTTACACACAATCCCGAACTCGTTGCTATTAGCGACAGACTCATTGAAATGCGCGACGGAGTCATCGTTACGGATAACGATCCCGTTTCCTGGGACACTGAAGGCGAGCTGGCACAACCCAGTGTATGAAGCGTTTTCTATTGTGGTCGTTTGAGCGAGGATCCGTCCAATACGACGTGATTTGCGTCGTGATCCTCACTTTTATCTTTCTCACACCGCAAGCCATCTTCAACGATCGCCCTGATTTCATGAGGATTCCCGAGGATCAGGCGATACGCCAGACCAGCGATGATGACGGACACACCGTTTTCACCGTCAAAGTAAACACGGAGCAAGCTGCTGTCGATCGGCTGAAAGCCTCTCTGGGCCAGACGGTCACGATTTCGCGAACCGAGCCGGTTTATGACGCGACGGGAGCGCTCGTCGCGTATTCGATCTGGATTGAAAGGTAAATCCTCAAATGAACAATAAGAAATTAGCCACAAAAAGGCACAAAAGTCACAAAAGGATTTTTGGTTTTCTTTGTGAATTTTGTGCCTTTTTGTGGCTAATCCTTCCCCTCCATGGTCAGGGCAAAATCACACTGGATCAGGCCTTCGTCAAGATGGACGAAGTCAGCAAAGACTTCCGCTCGACGGCAGCCGACATCGAGCGCACTCACGTCACTGTTCTCGTCAACGACAAGGACGTCAGCTCCGGAAAGTTTTTTTACGTTCGAAAAGGCAAAGAGCCGCGCGTCAAGCTCGAGCTCGAGAAACCGATGCGGCAGCTTCTTCTGATCGACAAGGGCAGGCTGCAGATGTACACGCCGAATCTCAAACAGGTTCAGGAAGCAAACATCGGCCAGCACCAGGAGAAGGTCGAGCTGTTCATGTCCCTTGGCTTTGGACAATCGAGCCAGGACCTGAAGAAGAACTTCGATGTGACGTTGGCCGCCGACGAAACCATCGACGGCAAGAAGACGTCTGTCCTGGACCTGAAACCCAAGAGCGGCGGCATGTTCAAATCCATGCGGATGTGGATGGATCAGGAGAAGTGGGTAGCGGTTCAGGTCAAGACAACGGAAAACAGCGGTGATTATAGTGTCTTCAAATTTTCGAACATCAAATTAAACACCAGCATTCCTGAGTCCACGTTCGAACTGAAGATGCCAAAGGATGTACACGTTATAAAGTTGTGACGCGTTGCTGCCGTTCGAGCGCGGAAAGCTCCCGCCACGTGTACCAGATGCGCTGAGACACAGTCCAGTTTGAAAGGATGGCCATAACCCAAAGGACGGCGGCCATCCGATCCCACAACGAACCGATAATCAAAAGCACAATCCGTTCCGGCCGTTCCAGGAATCCAACCTTGCAGGCGGCGATCAACGATTCAGCGCGTGCTCGCGTATAGCTGGTGAGAACCGAGCCGATCAGCACAAGCCCCGTCAAACCGACGTAGAAGATGCGATTGATCTTCGCGTACCAGATGATGAGGCCGAGCAGCAGAAGCAGGTCCGAGTAGCGGTCGATGACGGAATCGAAAAATGCGCCGAACTTCGTTTCGCGTTTCGTCCGCCGCGCGACTTCTCCGTCGACGATGTCGAAAATGCCGGCGAATATGATGACCAGGCCGGCCCACGTGAAGATCCCTTTAGCGAAAAGGATCATGGCGAAAATGTTGATGACCATCCCGATCAGGGTGAGGATGTTGGGATGGATGTGAAGGCTGGCAAGGCCTTTCACTATCGAATCGACGACGCGTTTGCCACCGGCTCCGATCCTTCCGGTAATGGACCTTGGCTCATGCATCGAATTATTGATCATCATGCATTGTGGTGAAGCTGATGATCTCGAATGTGCGCGTGCCCGACGGAATCTTCACTTCAACCGTGTCGCCTTCGCGTTTGTTCAACAGGCTGCGGCCGATGGGGGAAGTGGTCGGGATCAGTCCCGCGGGAGCATTGGCATCTTCACTCGTGACCAGCTTGTACGTGATCTCCTCGTTCTTATCGACATCGAGGAGGACAACTTTCGAACCGAGAGAGATCCGGTCCCGTGGAATCTTATCAAAATTGATCATGGACAGGTCCGCCAGCCGTTGTTTGAGCTGGCCAAGGCGAACACGCACAAAATCCTGACGCTCCCGTGCCGCCTGGTAATCGGCGTTCTCGCTGAGGTCTCCCAGGGCCGCCGCGGTTTTCAGCGCCTTTGGCAATTCTTCACGCAACTCTTTTTCGAGCGCCTGAATTTCTTCTTCCAGTTTCTTTTTTATATCTGAGCTCACAACTACGCCTCAAAATAACTTGAAGTTAATCGTTAAGAATTTTTTCGGATTCTGTCTGAAATCGTACAACAGTTTCTGAATCTCGGAGGAACTCTGATTCAGGCTGTTGTAAAGCGTCGGGTCTCTGATGAACTTGCCCGCCGTACCTTCTCCATTCTGAATGGACGCGACAAGGTCGGAGAACTTGCTCACGGTTTCCCGAAACTCATTGTAGACGGTTTCGTCTTTCGTCAGTTTTCCGAGAGTGCCTTCTCCGCGATCGATGCGATCGGTAACGGATTCTACTCTAGCGAGTATCCGGTCCGTTTTGTCGAATATCGCCGGATCGTTGATGAATCGGCCAGCCGTGCCGTTGCCGGTCTGGATGCGTTCCACCAGATTATCCACGCGGTCCAGCATGTTGTTTACCCGCTTGTACATCTCATCGTCGGAAACAAGTTTGCCGACGGTTCCGTTGCCTGTCCGCAGATCGCGCACAAACGCATCGGCTTCGCGCATGGTGGAGTTGGCATTGTCGTAAATCGACGTGTCGGTCAAAAGTTTGCCGAGAGTACCTTCGCCACGATCCACGCGGTCACCCAGTTTCTTCACCTGATTGCTGAGCGCATCCAGGTTCGCAACTAAGTCGCTGGTGCCGGTGACGATCTTCGCGATGTCGCCGACTTCGCTGCCTATCAGCTCGCCATTCTCCGGCAAGACCTGGCCGGCCTCGCTGCCGCGAGTGACATTGACGTACTTGTCGCCGAGCAATCCGATGGTGCCGATCGTTACCATGGAGTCCGTACGAATAATGTTCCTGTAGCTCTGATCGAGTTTCAGCTGGACTGCAACGGCCTTTTTCGGATCCGACTCTTTCGAGATTTTCACTTCGTCGACGTTTCCGATCGTGACACCTTCGAGCCACACCTCGGCGCCGCTCCGCAGACCATTCGCGGATGCGAAGAACGCAATCACGTTATATCGTTTCGTGAAGATGCCGGACTCGCCGCTGACGTAGAA
>JACXTT010014959.1_pt1 | contig 10100 bp, 11 predicted proteins | sample 9270951 | NCBI WGS metagenome assembly JACXTT01 (sample SAMN15532306, study PRJNA645909) | rock metagenome | isolation source: weathered quartz diorite | place: Puerto Rico | collected 2017-06-21
GCGGCCTGACCCGCCGCTGGCGCGCGCCGCTTTACGGCACCGCCGCTGCCCTGGTTGGACTCGCGTTGCTGGTCACCGTGTTCGGCCAGCTGATCGTGACCCGCGTCCCCGAGCTCACCCTCAAGCTCATCATCGGCACCCTGCTCATCCTTTTCGGCCTGCGCTGGCTTCACAAAGCGGTTCTGCGTTCGGCCGGAGCCCTGGCGCTGCACAACGAGGAGCGGGCATTTGACAGCGCGGTCCAGTCGCTCGAAGGTGCACACCAGGGCCGTGACTGGGTCGGCTTCGTTCTTGCCCTGAAGGGCGTCTTTCTCGAGGGCCTCGAGGTCGTGTTCATCGTCATCGCGGTGGGCGGCACGAGCGGAGGGCTGGGCTGGGCCGTAGCGGGTGGGCTGCTCGCGATGATCGTGGTCGCGATCTCAGGCGTCATCGTCCGCCGACCCCTGGCGCAGGTGCCCGAGAACACCCTCAAGTACGCGGTTGGCATCGTGCTCACGAGCATCGGTACGTTCTGGGCGGCAGAGGGCATGGGCGTGGCATGGCCGCTTGACTTCGTGTCGATCGCCGGGCTCGCGGCGCTCTACTTCATCGCCTCGCGCGCCGCGATCAGTTTCATTCGAAGACCGGCCGTCGCGTGAGGTTTGTCATGGCCGCGGTCGAAGAGGTCGTGGGCCTCTTCGTCGCCGACTGGACCCAGTCGCTGACCACGGTCGCGATCCTGGCGCTGGGTTGGCTCGCGCTCCCTCGCTTCCACGTCAACGGCGTCGCCTTTGTGCTCGCCCTGGCGCTGGGTGTGCAGCTAGTGGTGGCGACGCTCGCCGACGCGCGCCGCAAGGCGAGGAGCGCAGCCAACCATTAGCGCTGTGGTCCGGCTGGTCGCGCCGCCTAAGGTCGATGCGCCGGTGGCCACCCTGAAGGTCGGGACCTCGAATATCGAGCGCCTGGCGAAGCTCGGCATCAAGACCGTCGGCGACCTGCTCCTCGAGCTCCCGTTCGACTGGGAGTCCTACGGTGGACCGACGACCGTCGCCGGGCTGAAGGTTGGCGAATCCGCGATCGTCGTCGGCACCCTGGGGGGCATTCGCAGCCGCCGCCCGAAATTCAACCGCGGTGGCCTGAAGACCATCACCGAGAGCCATATCGTCGACGATGCCGGTGACGAGCTCCCACTCGTCTGGTTCAACCAGGCCTTCGTCGGCCAGCGGCTGAAGCCCGGCGATCGCATCGCTGTCGCGGGCCTGGTGCGGGCGAGGAAGTACGGCGATCCGCGCATGTCCAACCCGCACTTCGAGATCCTCCCGGCAGGAGCAACCGCGCCGGCGGGGATTGGCGGGCTCATGCCCAAGTACCACCTGGTCAAAGGGCTGACCTCGAAGAAGATGGCTCTTTGGGTCGCGGCCGCCCTGCCCGCAGCCGACCAGCTGGAGGACGTGCTCCCGGCAGAGATACGGCGCCGGCACCAGCTGCCCCCGGTCGCGGAGGCGGTGCGGAACGGCCATCAGCCGGAGAGCCCCGCCCAGTATCGCGACGCGAGAAACCGGATGACGTTCGCCGAGCTGTTCGAGCTGCAGACGGCCTTCGCGATGATGCGCGCGCAGCAGGCGTCGGAGCCGGCCGTGCCGATCCCGTATGTGCGGGAGGTCATCGAGACTTTCAAAGTCGGGCTCGGCTTCGAGCTTACCCGCGCGCAGCGGCAATCGATGTGGGACTCATTCCAGGACATGCAGCGGACAACGCCGATGAACCGTCTGCTGAACGGTGACGTCGGCTCGGGGAAAACCGCTGTGGCGGCGGCTTGCGTTGCCATGGCTCGCGCGGCCGGCATGCAGTCGGTGGTGATGGCGCCGACCGACATCCTGGCGCGCCAGCACCTCGCCAAGTTCCGCGGCTACCTCGAGGCCGGCTTTCCTGGACTGACGGTGGAGCTGCTGGTCAGCAGTCAGAGCGCGCCCGAGCGCAGGAGGGTGAAGACCTCAGCGGCCTCCGGGCATTGCGCGCTGGTCGTCGGCACCCACGCGCTGATCGAAGGCGATGTGCAGTTCGCCCAGCTCGGGCTGGCGATCGTCGACGAGCAGCACCGCTTCGGCACCAGGCAGCGCGAGTTGCTTCGCGCCAAAGGCCAGGGCCGCCCGCATTTCATGGCCATGACCGCGACCCCGATCCCACGCACGCTCGCGCTCGCGCTGTATGGCGAGATGTCGGTGTCGACCATCGACGAGCTGCCGCCCGGACGCATGCCGGTCGTGACCGAGGTGATCCCGCCCGGCGAGCGTGAGCGCGCCTACGACCTGGTGCGGGCCCAGGTCGGTGCGGGCCGCCAGGCCTTCGTCATCTATCCATTGATCGAGGAATCAGAGAAGAGCGCGGCGAAAGCCGCGACCGCCGAATACGAAAGACTGCGTCATGACGTCTTTCGTTCGCCGTTCAAAGTCGGCCTGGTGCACGGGCGGTTGAAGGCAAAGGACGCGGTGATGCAGCAGTTCGCGCGGGGGGAGATCCAGATCCTGGTCGCGACGGCGGTCGTCGAGGTCGGCGTCGACGTGCCGAACGCGACCGTGATGATGATCGAGGGCGCCGACCGATTCGGACTCGCCCAGCTGCACCAGTTCCGCGGCCGGGTCGGCCGCGGCGCGGAGAGGAGCTACGCACTGCTGCTCGCCGACGATCCGTCCGAGCAGTCGCTCGACCGCCTGAAGCTGGTAACGACCATCACCGACGGGTTCCGCCTGGCCGAGGAGGACATGCGCATCCGCGGCATGGGTGAGCTCATGGGTGAGCGGCAGCATGGCCTCTCCGACCTCGCCATGCGAGCGCTGAAGCAGCCCGAGCTTGTGAATGAGATCCGGCAGGAGGCCGAAGAGCTGCTGGTGTCAGATCCCAACCTCGCGCGGCATCCAGTGGTGGCGCGGGCCGTCGAGCGCAGGCTCGCGGTCACCTCGATCAGCTAGGTTTTCGCTCATGGCGCCGACGGTCGTCGACCTGACCCAGGAGCTGGTCCGGCTCGACACCACGAACCCTCCGGGCAACGAGCGCATCGCTGCCGACGTCCTGGAGCGAGTGCTGCATGACGCCGGCATCGGCTCGAAGCGCTTCGAGAGCACTCCCGGACGCACCAACCTGGTGGCCCGCATCGGCGGCACGGGCCACGCGCCTCCCCTGCTTCTGCAGGGACACGTCGACGTCGTCACCAGCGCCGGCCAGGCGTGGCAGCATCCGCCGTTTGCGGCTGAAATCGCAGACGGCTTCCTGTGGGGCCGTGGCGCGCTCGACATGAAGGGCGGCGTGGCGATGATCGTCAGCGCAGCCCTGCGCGCGGCGAAATCCGGCCGGCTGCCCGGCGACCTGGTGGTTGCATTCGTCGCGGACGAAGAGGCCGGCGGCGTGCACGGCGCCAGCTGGCTCGTCGACCACCATCCCGAGCTGTTCGTGGGGATCAAGCATGGCATCGGCGAGGGCGGCGGACATGCGCAGCACCTCGGTGGCCGCACGTTCTACACCGTCATGGTCTCGGAGAAGCGCGGCTGCCAGATGGTCGTCCGTCTTCGAGGCCCGGGTGGCCACGGCTCGATTCCGATGCGCGGCGGGGCCATGGCGAGGCTGGCCGAGGTACTCGGGAAGCTCGACAGTTCACGGCTGCCGGTGCACATCACGCCGCCGGTGCGAATGGAGCTCGAGGGCATGCGCGACGCGCTCGACGAGCCTCTGAAGTCGCAGATCGGTTCGCTGCTCGATCCTTCCCGCGTCGACGAGACGCTCCGGCAACTCGGGGCTTTGGAGGGCCATTTCGACGCGGTCCTGCACAACACGGTCAACCCGACGATGGTGAGCGGCGGGATCAAGATCAATGTCATCCCAAGCCTCATCGAGCTGCAGCTGGATGGTCGCCTGCTCCCCGGCTACCACCCCGAGGACATGCTGCGCGAGGTTCGTGAGGTCATTGGTCCCGAGCCGGAGCTGGAGGTCGTGCAGAGCGGCCCCGCACAACCGGATGTCGACCTCGGCCAGTTCGAGCTTTTCGCCGCGGTACTGCGCGAGGCTGATCCTGGATGCGTTCCCATTCCTTATCTCGTCACCGGCGGCACTGATGCCCGGCATTTCGCACGCCTGGGCATCCGGACGTATGGCTTCCTCCCGCTCAACCTCCCGCCCGGATTCAACGGCGCCGGCTTGCTGCACGCCGCCGACGAGCGGGTTCCGGTCAGCGCGCTCGAGTTCGGGGCTGAGTGCGTGTACGAGGCCGTGATGCGTTACCGCGGCTAGGCGCATACGCGGCTGTGAGCATCCCGAAGTACGTAGGCGCCTCGTAGCTGATCAGCTTTCCGCGCCAACCTTTCGAGGTTGCGCCATGGAGGATGAGCATCTGCCACCAGCTGTCGGCCTTTGCTCGCTCCACGAGATCAGGCGGAATGTCGCTGAGGCGTTGCAGCCGGTTGGTGAGCACGAGCTCACGGATGAGCTGGTCGTACTCACGCGCCGCAGGGTCGAATCCATAGGGACCATCAGGATCGTGTGCATGTCCGTGGTCTGCGCTGGCGATGAACGCCACTCGCCGCCGTGATGCGGCAGCCGCGCTGGCGATGGCCATGCCGGCGAGCACGTGCGCGTCGGCGGGCAGGTCCCTGGCCGGCGTCAACACGACCAGGCGCGTCGGTGGGCGCGACCGGCCACCCATGAACCACAGCGGGATGAGCGTGCCCCAGTCCATCGGCGCGACCGCCCCAGCGGGATCGTTGCCGCCGAAGCTGATGCCCACCGACGGCAGACCGCTCTCACCCAGGGCTGTGAGGAGGCTCCACGCCAGCGGTGCGTCGGTGGCCAGGTCCAGGGCGATCGAGGGCGGCGCCGCAGGCAGGACGCCCGCGACCCTCCCGGAAACGACCACGCCGAGCGCGCCGGAGATGTGGACGTTGTGCGGCGTCGCGACGACGACAGTGTTCGCTCGTGATCTCTTGAAGAGCTCGCCGAGGCGCCGCATGCCGCGCTGGGTGAGGAGCGCGACGTCCTTCTCCTCATCCGCGCAGGCTTCGCGGATCGCCAGCGAGCCGTGCGGAGCGATGGCGGCGAATACCAGGGGCACGGGCTAAGTATCGTGGTGCACGAAATGGAGCAGCTTTCACCGCTGCGGTTGACGGAGTACAGCCACGGGGCCGGTTGAGCCTGCAAGCTCAGCCCGGTGGAGCTAGGGCAGGTACTGGGGGCTCTGCCCCCGATCGTCGACCCCAATGTGCTGATGGGAACCGGTTCGCGTGACGACGCGGCGGTCTATCGAATCGCGCTCGACCGCGCCCTGGTGGCGACGGTCGACTTCTTCACGCCCATCGTCGACGACCCGGAGGCGTACGGCGCGATCGCTGCCGCCAACAGCGTGAGTGACATCTACGCGGTGGGCGCGCGGCCGCTGTTCGCCCTGGGCATCACCGCCTTCCCGCGCGAGAAGCTGGACACCGGCCTGGTCGAGAAGATGGTCGCCGGCGGCGCGGCCAAGCTGGCCGAGGCCGGGGTGCCGGTGATCGGTGGCCACTCGATCGACGACCCCGAGCCGAAGTTCGGGTATACGGTGGTCGGAGAGGTGCATCCCGACCGAATGGTCGGGCATGAGGGCGCCCGCGCCGGCGACCTCCTGTTCCTTACCAAGCCGCTCGGCTCTGGGCTGGTGGCGACAGCGATCAAGCGGGGGCTGTGCCCACCAGATCTCGAACGCGAGGCGATCAAAGTCATGAGCACCTTGAACCGCGCCGCGTGCGAGGCGATGCTGGCCGCCGGCGCCACCGCGGCCACGGATGTGACGGGGTACGGCCTCATCGGCCATCTGGCGAACATCAAGGGCGGCGCCCACCTCTTCCGCAACCGAATCCCGTTCATGGCCGGCGTGCGCGAGCTGGCGGAGCGAGATCTGTTTCCGGGCGGCAGCCGGCGGAACTACACAGCGTTCCGCGACCAGGTCGAATGGGGTGGGCTTCCCGAGCTCGATCAGATGATGCTGTGCGACGCCCAGACCAGCGGCGGCCTTCTGGTCGCGATTCCGCCCGAGAACGCGGAGACGTTCGGCGGCGAGCCGATAGGCGTCATGCAGGACGACGGCGGGATTCGCATCGTCTGATGGGCAACCTGCGCGTGAGCGGGGGCGAGGCGCGGGGGCGCCGGCTCAAGGCCCCACGCAACATCCGGCCCACACAGGGGATCGTCAAGCAGGCGATGTTCAACATCGTCGGCTCGATGATTGGGGACGCTCGCGTGCTCGATCTCTTCGCGGGCTCCGGGGCCATCGGCATTGAAGCGCTTTCGCGCGGTGCCGCACACGTGACCTTCGTGGACCGGGAGCCGCGCGGTCTTGCTATCCTGCGCCAGAACTTGGACGCCCTGGGCCTCAAGGAACGCGCGCGCGTGGTGCGCGCTGACGTGGCCAGGTGGCTCGAGGCGTTACCTGCTGATCTTCAGGCGGCGGACGTGGCCTTCCTCGACCCGCCCTACGGCGACGAGGTGCTCGACCGCTCGCTCCGCGCCATCGATCACAGCGAGTCGAGCGCGGTCGTGGTCGCCGAATACTCGCGCCGCCAGTCGCTGCCGGCCCTGTCGCGGCTGCACATCGAGCGCGAGCGTCGCTACGGCGACACGATGCTGGCGGTGCTCAAAACGTGAGCGCGGCGCGCCCCGCCAACAGCGAGAAGATCGCCGTCTACCCGGGCTCGTTCGATCCGTTCACAAACGGCCACCTCGACGTCGTCAATCGCGCGCTCGGCATCTTCGACAGGCTGATCGTCGCGGTCGCAGCCAACCCGGACAAGCGGCAGCCCCTCTTCACGGTCGATGAGCGCGTGCAGCTCATCCGAGAATCGCTGAAGGGCCGCGAGCGGGTCGAAGTCACGAGCTTCACAGGGTTGACCGTCGAGTTCGCGCGGTCACTCGGCGCGACGACGATCGTGAAAGGGCTGCGTGCCTATTCCGACTTCGACGCGGAGCTGCAGCAGGCCTTGATGAACCGCAAGCTCGCGCCTGACATCCACACGGTCTTCCTGATGTCGGGCTTTGCCCACATCTTCGTGTCGTCAAGTATCTTGAAGGACATCGCAAGCTACGGCGGCAAGGTGTCCGACCTGGTGCCGCCGCCGATAGCCCGGGCGCTGAAGGAGAAGTTCAGATAAAGGTCGACGAGCTGCTTGACCGCTTCGAGTACCTGATCCAGAACGCCCGTCATGTTCCGCTGTCGACGCAGGTGATGGTCAACGAGGACGAGCTGATGGAGCTGATCGACCAGATCCGCTTCAACCTTCCTGACGAGATCAAGCAGGCGAACTGGACCGTGTCCGAGCAGCAGCGGATCGTCACCGAGGCGCACGCGGAGGCCGCGCGCATCATGGCGCGCGCGAATGAACGGGCGGAGGAGACCGTGTCCGAGCACGAGATCCTGCGCCGGTCAGAGCGGCACGCGACGCAGGTGGTGAAGGACGCGCAGGGGAAGTCGGACCAGATCATCCGCGAGGCCGAGGCCTATGCGCTGGAACAGCTGAAACAGCTGGAGGCGCACCTCGGGCGGACGCTGGCCACTGTGCGGCGTGGGGTGGAGGCGCTGCAGTCGAGCACTGCGCAGCCCGAAGAGGCGGACCAAGCGCCGGTTAGTTAGGGTTCGGTAGAATCGCCGAGCCGTGGCATTACCGAAGGTCAAGCTGTCGAAGTCGAAGAAGGGCCGCCGCCGCTCGCACCTGGCGCTGGCGCTGGTCCAGATCCAGCCCTGCCCGAACTGCAAGCACATGAAGCGGCCCCACGCGGTCTGCCCGAACTGCGGCTACTACAACGGCAAGGAAGTGGTCAAAACCGCATAGGTGACGACGTCCATCTCCCGTTTACGGGAGATGGTTAGGGTGAGGGCCGTGAGGGTTGCGTTCCTCTATCCAGGTCAGGGATCTCAGCACAGCGGCATGGGCATCGACCTGCTCGCGGACGATGAGGTGGCACAGCTCTGCGAACGCTGCGCAAGCACCTCCGGCATCGACCTGCGTCACCTCCTGACCGCCGCCTCCGACGACGAGCTGCGCCTGACCCAGAACGCTCAGCCGGCGCTCACCTTCATGGGGGTCGGCCTGACGATGCTGCTCGCTCGAGCCGGCCACCGGCCGGCGGCAGCCGCCGGCCACTCGGTCGGCGAGTACGGGGCGCTCGCGGCCGCAGGGTCGGTCGGGCCCGAGCACGTGATCAAGGCCGTGGTGGAACGGGGCAAGGCGATGGCAGAGGCGACGCCGGCGGGCACGTCGTCGATGAGCGCCGTGCTCGGCATCGACGCGCAGGCGGTCGAGGTTGCGCTGGCCGGGATGAACGACGCCTGGCCAGCGAACTACAACACGCCCACCCAGACTGTGATCGCCGGCACGACCGCAGGCCTCGAGGCGGCAACGAAGCGGCTTCAGGAGGCGGGCGCCAAGCGAGTGATCCCGCTGAACGTGAGCGCCGCGTTCCACACGCCGCTGATGGCGCCGGCCGCGGAGCGGCTGCGGGCCGCGCTCGACCGCATCGAGTGGCGCACTCCTCGGCTGACAGTCATGGCCAACCTCAGCGGGCGGCCGCACCAGGGAGGCGACCGCATCCCTCACGTCCTGGAGATGCAGCTCCGCTCGCCGGTGCGCTGGGCGGCGTGCGTCCAGGGCCTCGTCGACGAGGGCTGTGACACATTCATCGAGGTGGGGCCGAAACGGGCGCTGACCGGGATGATGAAGGACCTCGCACCTGGCCGGACCGCGGTGGCGGTGTCGACCCCGGCCGCCATTTCCGATCTCGCGGGGCTGATACAGTAGATCCGACCCCCCTCGGGCGATTCGCACCTGGAGGCATGATTTGGAAACGCAGAAACTCAGCTTCGAAGACTTCAAGAACATCATCGTCGAGCGCCTCGGCTGCGAGCCGGAACAGGTGACGATGGATGCTTCCTTCCAGGAGGACCTCAACGCCGACTCGCTCGACCTGGTCGAACTGATCTACGCGTTCGAGGAAAACACTGGTCTCGAGATCCCCGACGAGGACGCCGAGAAGATCACGACCGTCGGGCAAGCCTGGGAATACATCCAGGAGAAAGCCGGCTCATAGCACTTCAGGCGACTTCACAAATTCAAACGCTGCAGCAGCTGCAGCAAAAGATCGGCATTCACTTTCGCGATCCGAGCCTCCTCCAGGAAGCGGTCACGCACAGCTCATTCGCCAACGAAAACCCGAGCGTGTCGCCGCGCGACAACGAGCGCCTCGAATACCTCGGTGACGCGGTCCTGCAGCTGATCAGCGCGGAGTATCTGTACAAGCATCACCCTGGCGCGACCGAAGGGGAGCTGACCCAGACGCGATCGGCGATGGTGAATACGAACACCCTCGCCGAGCTCGCCGAACAGCTCGACCTTGGCAGCTACCTCTATCTCGGCAAAGGCATCTCGAAGGGTGGCGGCCGCAGCCTCAAGTCACTGCTTGCAAATGGGTTCGAAGCGGTGCTGGGCGCAATCTTCCTCGACGCCGGCTACGACGCCGCGTATCACTACTACTTGAACCGGTACCGGCATCTGCCCGTGCCGGCGCAAGACGAGAACTTCAAAGGCCGGCTGCAGCAGGTCGCCCAGGAGCGCCTTGGCCAGACGCCGGTCTACGAGAGTGAGGGCGCGAAAGTCGGAGCGCATCGTGAGTACACGTCGGTCGTGTTCGCGGGCGGCGATCCGCTCGGCACGGGCCACGGCGCCACCAAGCAAGAGGCAGAGCAGGATGCCGCCCGAGCGGCGCTCGAGAGCCTGGTCGGAGCGATCCAGCCTTTGCCCGCCACGAAGCCGCAGCGCAGCGCGCGGACACGTGCCCGACGGCCGAAGGCGCGCGAGAAGACGGCAGTCTCAGCGTCATCAGGAGATGAGCCGTCCACGAACAACGTGCCGTTGACGGTCCTGCCCGAACCCGAAGATGATCCCGCAATGCCTGAGCCTCCGCGAAGCCGCCAGTTCGGAGAACCGACCGACTAGGTGAAGTTCCCGGCCTCATTTGGCACTAGGCAGCAGCCATGAGTTGCGCTAGCCACGATTGCAGGTGCTGGAGCGCCGGGATGTGCTCGAAGCCGCGGTCGGTGAACGGGGTTCCTGAGT
>JACXTT010014960.1_pt1 | contig 10099 bp, 9 predicted proteins | sample 9270951 | NCBI WGS metagenome assembly JACXTT01 (sample SAMN15532306, study PRJNA645909) | rock metagenome | isolation source: weathered quartz diorite | place: Puerto Rico | collected 2017-06-21
AACGTCAATTCGTATCACGGGCGCTTCAAAGGCTGGCTGCGCCATTTCAACGGCGTCGCCACGCGCTATCTGGAAAATTATCTGGGTTGGCGCTGGGCAATCGATGAGGACCGCATCGCTAGTGCGGAACCGTTCCTGAGAGCGGCGCTGGGAAAATTCAACAGCTAACGGTTAAAGCGCCAAAAAAAACCGCGCCCTCTTTCGAGGCACGCGGTTTTTGGGGAAAGCTAATTACGCTTAACCGTTGTGCAAAAAGCTCTTCAGCTTGTCCGAACGGGACGGCTGGCGCAGCTTGCTCATGGCCTTCGCTTCGATCTGGCGAATCCGCTCGCGGGTGACGTCGAACTGCTTGCCGACTTCTTCCAGCGTGTGATCGTTCGACATCTCGACGCCGTAACGCATGCGCAGCACCTTGGCTTCGCGCGGGGTCAGCGAGTCCAGCACTTCCTTGATGACGTTGCGCATCGAGGCGTGCAAGGCGGCGTCCAGCGGCGCCAGGGTGGCGTTGTCCTCGATGAAATCGCCCAGTTGCGAATCGCCATCTTCGCCCATCGGGGTTTCCATGGAAATCGGCTCCTTGGCGATCTTCATGATCTCGCGGACTTTGTTTTCCGGCATTTCCATCTTCAGCGCCAGGGTCGCCAGATCCGGCTCGCTGCCGGTTTCCTGCATGATCTGACGCGAAATGCGGTTCATCTTGTTGATCGTTTCGATCATGTGCACCGGCACCCGGATGGTACGAGCCATGTCGGCGATCGACCGGGTGATGGCCTGGCGGATCCACCAGGTCGCATAGGTCGAGAATTTATAACCGCGGCGGTATTCGAACTTGTCGACCGCTTTCAGCAAGCCGATATTGCCTTCCTGGATCAGATCGAGGAATTGCAGGCCGCGGTTGATGTATTTCTTGGCGATCGAAATCACCAGGCGCAAGTTGGCGACCGTCATTTCGCGCTTGGCGTGACGGGCACGCTTTTCGCCGGCGGCCATCTGCTTGTTGATCTTACGGAGATCGGCCAGCGGCAGCGCCACGCGCGCCTGCAGGGCGATCATTTTCTTCTGGTGTTCCTGGATGGCGGGCACGTTACGGCCCAGCACGGCGCTGTACGGATAGCCGGCTGCGACTTCCGCTTCCACCCATTCCAGGTTGGTTTCGTTGCCCGGAAAAACTTTAATAAAATGGGCGCGCGGCATGCCGCAACGCGACACGCAGATTTCCAGCACCGCTTTTTCGATGTGGCGCACTTCGTCCATCTGGCCGCGCAGGGTATCGCACAGCTTTTCCACGACCTTGGCCGTGAAACGGATGCCCAGCAACTCGTTCGAGATGACTTCCTGCGCCTTGACGTAGGCTTTCGAACCGTAGCCGTCCTTCTCGAACGCCTTGGCCATCTTTTCGAACTGCGCTTCGATGACCAGGAATTTGTCGAGGGCGCCGCGCTTCAGCTGCAGCAGCTGCTCGGCCGAGAAGCCGGCCGCGCCGCCATTGGCGTCGCCGTCTTCTTCGATCTCTTCTTCTTCCTCTTCCTCGTCGTCGCCTTCGGCGGCAGCCGCAGCGCTCTTGTGCGGCGCGGCCGGGGCCGGCGTCGACGATTCGTTCAGGTCGACGAAACCATCGACCACTTCATCGACCTTGATTTCGTCGCGCTCGATCTTGTGCGACAGGGCGATGATTTCGGCGATGGTGGTCGGGCAAGCGGAAATCGCCTGCACCATGTCTTTCAGGCCGCCTTCGATGCGCTTGGCGATTTCGATCTCGCCTTCGCGGGTCAGCAGCGCGACCGCGCCCATTTCGCGCATATACATGCGCACGGGGTCGGTGGTGCGGCCGAAGTCCGAATCGACGGTCGACAGGGCGGTGGCGGCAGCCGCTTCGACTTCGTCGTCGCTGGTGGCGGTCGGTACATTGTCGGTCAGCAGCATCATGTCGGCGTCAGGGGCGCGCTCGTAGACGGCGATGCCCATGTCGTTAAAAGTCGCGATGATGCCTTCGATCGCTTCCGGATCGATGATGTTCTCGGGCAGTTGATCGTTGATCTCGGCGTGGGTCAGGAAGCCGCGTTCCTTGCCCATGTTGATCAGGTTCTTGATCTGGTTGCGGCGGCGCTCCATGTCCGCTTCGGAGGTTTTCGAGTCGCCCGCCAGCACGCCCGACAGGCCGCCCTTGGCCTTGCGTTCCTTGGCTTTCGAAACCGCCTTCAGTTCGGCGCGCTCGACCGCGTTGAGCGCCGCCACTTCGTCGTTCTCGGGGGTGAATTCACTTGGCTTACGGCCACGGCGGCCCGGCACTTTGACGGACGGCAGCAGGTAGCCGGAGGTGTCGATCTGCGCCAGGGTGGCGGCGTCGGTGACCTGGCTGACCGACTGGCCGGCGGTCTGGATCACGGTCGGCTCGGCTTCGACGACCTTGCGGGCGACGCGCGGCTTGACGGCCTTGACGGCGGTTTCGGGCACATCGGCGGCAGCGGCGGCGGCAGTGGCGGCAGAAGCGGCGGCGGCCGGCTCGGCCGATTTCAAGGCGGCCAGCTTCGACACGCGCTTGCGCACGACGGTGGTGGCGGCAGCCGGTGCGGCCGCGGGGGCATCGGCATCATGGCTGGCGGCATCGACCGCGGCGACCGCCGTCACTGTTTCTGCACGCTCCACGTGGGCTTCCGAAGCGGCGTTGACGGCAGCCAGGCGCGAGCGCGTCTTGACGACGCTGACCTTGGGGGCGCTGTCGTCGCCTTCGATGAAGTAGGAGGTGGCCGTTTTCGGCACCGCCAGCGGCGCGGCTTTACGCGGTGCGGCCTGCTTGGCGGTCAAAGTCAGTGTCTTGGCGGTGCTTTTGGTCATATAACTCTCCAGTCGCGGGCGCTCTAGCCAGCGAAGTCAAAAATCCACCCAGGCCCAGTGCGGCGGGCCCGATGGCGGGGGTATTTCGGGGGATAGTCCCTAAGTGGGGGCTACACGCCGGATCTCAAGCGCGACAACGGTCGTCGCAGGCTCGGAGCGGCTTCAAAACGTGGTGTGATCAATTGGCGCGGATACAATGTTGAAGCAGAAAAGAAAAAAAGCCCGATCGTAAAAACCGGGCTTGAATCTATTTTCCGGGGGAGAATAGAGGAGACAGGCATATTATGCCCCAAGGGGCAGGCGCCGTATAATTGCAAGATCGCATGACCGATATCACAAAAACGCATACTCCTCAGCAACTCTCCCGCAAACACCCATCCCGACTACTCTGCGCCAGCGCAAGCCGCGCGTAGAGCAAGGGGCGGATCATACACGATTTCGCCGGCCAGCGCGCGCCGCGCGGCAGATGCCGCGGAGCAGGGCATGCTAAAACAACACGATTCGCAACACGCCACGATTTGCCGCCGCACTTGGCAAACCCCACATGGTATCCTCTCGTTTCCAGCTCTTACTATGAAGTCAATGAATACAACTAGCCCTGTCGTCGAGACCCCTGGCGACATTCCGGCTGCTGCCACCGCAGTACCCGAAGCCGCAGTACCCGAGACCGCAACGTCCGAAGCCGTTCCAGCAGCCGAAGCGGCGCCCGCAGCGCCGGCTGCGCTTGCCCCGGTGGCGTCGCCGCCAAGCGCCCGCACCCTGCTCAAGCAGTTGCAGGCGCAATTCCCCACCTTCGGCAAATGCCTGCCGCTGTCGATCGGCATCGACAAGCAATTGCTGGCGAAGATGCCCGAACTGGACCGCAAGACCATGCGCGCCGCCCTCGGCATCCACACCGGCTCGCTGCGCTACCTGCGCGCCATGGAAAAAGCCACCGTGCGCTACGACCTCGACGGCACCGCCGGCGCCGAAGTCACCGACACCCACCGCCTGCACGCCAAGGAAACCTTGCAGCAACGCTTCAAGAAAGAAGCTGAGCGCAAGAAAGCTGAAATCGACGCCGCCAAGGCCGTCGAAGCCGATCGCCTGCGTGCGGAAAAACTGCAGCAGCTGGCGTCGAAGTTCTCGCGCAATTGAGACCGTTGAGGACGGACGGACCGGTGCAAGCCATCGCCGCCGATGACATCGCCCTGCCCCCTTACGAGGGCATCGCGCTGGCCGACGTGCGCATGGTCAAATCCGACCAAGACGCCGCCGCCGCCCTCGCCGCCCTGCAAGCGATGGACGTGATCGGCTTCGACACCGAATCGAAGCCGACCTTTCTCAAGGGCGAAGTGTCGACCGGCCCCCACCTGGTGCAACTGGCCACCGACAGCACCGCCTGGCTGTTCCAGATCGGCGCCCAGCCGCCGACCGAAGCCATCGCCCACGTGCTGAAGGTGGTGCTTGAGTCGCCCGGCATATTAAAAGTCGGGTTTGGATTGGCAGACGATATCAAGCGCCTGCGCGCCAAGCTGGGCATCGAAACCGCCCACGTGGTCGACCTGGCCACCGCGCTGAAACAGAGAAGCGAGCGCAATTCGCTGGGCGCCAAAACGGCGGTGGCGCGCTTCTTCGGCCAGGCTTTGCAAAAGTCGAAGAAGATCACGACGACCAATTGGGCGATGCCACGCTTGTCGGAAAAGCAGATTTTGTATGCGGCCGATGATGCGCATGTGGCCTTGAAGCTGTATCGGCACTGGCAGGCCGACATCACATCCCGCCGTTGATCAGCACGGAAATGATGTAGCACCGGGGTCTGGCTCTGCGAGCCTGCCCCCCCCCCGCTTGTCCAGCCACAAAATTAAAATCTGGCGATCGGTTTTCGCACCGAAACACCGGCCACGACGAACATTGCTTCCATTCGCAAACTGGGGTCAGGCTCGCAGAGCCAGACCCCGTTGCTAATGGGATTCACGAACGGTCAACCACCGTCTTGATCTTCCCGTCCTCGAACGTAAACGTCGAACTCCCCTCCATGGCCACCTCGCTGCCCCTGGCCGGCCCGTCCGGCATGTCCACCGCCAGCACCCCGCTGAACACGATGGTCGCAATCACCTGCTCCGGATCGAACTCCAGCGACAGCACGTTCTGGCGGCGCTGGCTGAACATGGCGGCGGACGACTGTGCCAGGGTGCGGAAGGCGGCTATGCCGACGGTTTCGTGCGACTTCACGCCCTGGGCATAGTTATCGAAGCGGACGTCGGGACTGAGCACGGCGGCCATGCCGTCGATGTCGAAGGCATTGTAGGCGGCGATGTAACGTTCGATCAGGTGCTGGCGGTCAAGGTCGGTCATGGCGAATCTCCGGGTAGACGGCAAAAGAAAGAAGCTTGCCTTCAATCTTATCAAACGCGCTATGCTTGCGGCTCCTCACACCACTTTTCTTGAGCCCGGCCACATGCGCGATGCCAGCAAGTTTGCGTTCTTTGTATTCTGCGCCGCCGCCGCGCTGCCGGCCCGGGCCGCCGCCGTCCCGGTGGTGGTGGCCGACACCATCGAGCAGCGCGTGCTGGCCTGTACATCCTGCCACGCCAGGCCCAACGCTCCCGACGTGTTTTTCCCGCGCATTTCCGGCAAGCCCGCCGGCTATCTCTACAACCAGCTCATCAACTTCAAGGAAGGCCGCCGCCAGTATCCGATGATGGCCTACATGGTGGACCGCCTGCCGGACGCGTATCTGAAAGAGATCGCCGGCCACTTCGCCGCGCAACACCTGGCGCCGCCGCCGGTGCAAGTCGCCGATGTGGGCGCCGCGGTGCTCGAACGGGGCCGGCAGCTGGTGCTCGAAGGCGACAAGGCGCTCAAGGTGCCGGCCTGCATCGCCTGCCACGGCGCGCGCCTGACCGGGGTGCAGCCGTCGATCGCCGGCCTGGCCGGCCAGCCGCGCGATTACATCAATGCCCAGTTCGGCAACTGGCGCAATCGCAGCCGCCGCGCCCGCGCGCCCGATTGCATGGCCGAGATCGCCAACCGCCTGAGCCTGGCCGATGTCGCCGCCGTCTCCGGCTGGATCGCCCAGCGCCCGCTGCCGGCCGATATGACGCCGGCCGCCGCGGGCGAGATCGCCAGGCCGCTGCCGCTCCCCTGCGGCAGCGCGCCGGATTGAACGCCCGATGAAAAAGAATCTGCTCATTCCGCTGACTGTCGTCCTGATCGTCGTGGCCGCCGCCATCGTGTTCGCCTGGCCGCGCGAGCAACTGGCGCCTTCGAGTTCGCCCGCCGCCTTCGCCGCCACGCCCGACAATCTGGCGCGCGGCGCGTACCTGGCCCGCGCCGGCGACTGCATGGCCTGCCACACGGCGCGCGGCGGCGCCGAATATGCCGGCGGGCGCACCTTGCAAACACCGTTCGGCGCCATCGCCACGCCGAACATCACGCCGGATACGGACACCGGCATCGGCCGGTGGAGCGCCGACGATTTCTGGCGCGCCCTGCACAACGGCAAATCGCGCGACGGCCGCCTGCTGTATCCGGCGTTTCCGTATCCCAGCTACAGCAAGGTGAATCGCGCCGACGCCGACGCCCTCTTCTCCTTCCTGCGTTCGCTGCCGCCTGTGCGCCAGGCCAACAGCGCGCACCAGCTGCGCTTTCCCTACAACACCCAGGCGGCGCTGGGCGGCTGGCGCCTGCTGTATTTCAAGCCCGCCGTGTTCGCGCCGGCGCCCGCCCGATCGCCCCAATGGAACCGTGGCGCCTACCTGGTCGAGGGACTTGGCCACTGCAGCGCCTGCCACGCGGCGCGCAATTTCGCCGGCGCCAGCGCAGCCACGCTGGAAGGCGGCCTGATCCCCACCGTCAACTGGTATGCGCCTTCCCTGACCGCCGATGCCGAGGCGGGCCTGGGCAGCTGGGCGGTGCCAGAGATCGTCGAACTGCTGCACACGGGCGCCTCGCCGCGCGCCACCGTGTTCGGGCCGATGGCCGAAGTGGTCGAGCGCAGCCTGCAGCATTTGAGCGAGGCGGACGTGACGGCGATGGCGGTGTATCTGAAATCGCTGCCGGCGGCGGCCGCCGAGCGCGCTCCCGGCGTCGATCCGGCGCTTTTGCAAGCCGTGCTGGAGCAAGGCAAAAAACTCTACGACACCCACTGCATCGACTGCCACGGCGAAAACGGCAAGGGCGCACCGCCCGCCTATCCGCCGCTCGGCGGCAACCGCGCCCTCACCATGACATCGGCCGTCAATCCCATCCGCATCGTCCTCAACGGCGGCTTTGCGCCCGGTACCGCCGGCAATCCGCGGCCGTACGGGATGCCGCCGTACAGCCACGTACTCAACGATGGCGAAGTGGCCGCCGTGGTGACCTATCTGCGCAACAGCTGGGGCAATCAGGCGCCGCCGGTGACGGCGCGGGAGGTGAACCGGTATCGCAGTACGCCGGTCGAATGAGCCTGCCCCGCATGATTGCATGGAGAAGGCGCCAGGCGCCCGATCAACGCCTGCGCGCGTAGACGCCGATGGCCTTGCCGCCCAACGCTGTCTCTCCCTCATGGCGCATGCCAAGGCGCTCGGCGACACCCTGCGATCCCAGTTTCGCTGCAGCGATCAGCGCGCGCACTTTCGGCTCGCCGCGCGTCTCGAACGCATACGCCATCGCCGCCGCCGCGGCTTCGCCGGCATAACCCTGACCCCGGAATGCGTGGAAGGTGTTCCAGCCCATCTCCATCGCGCTGGCGTCCTCGCGAAAAAAGGCGCCGACGCTGCCGACGATCTGGCCGGTCCGCCTGTCCTCGGCCATCCACCAGCCGGCGCCATCGATGAGCCACAGCCCGGCATGGGAGAGGAAGACACGCCAGGCGGAGTCGCGGTCGGCGGGGCCCATGTGCAGCGCGGTTTCGGGATGCATCACGTGATCGGCGAAAGCAGCGAAGTCGCCGCGGCGGTATTCGCGCAGGATCAGCCGGTCTGTCTGAAGCTGCGGGACCTCGGCTGTGAACTTGTCACTCATTTGCCGTTCACACCATTTCCGCAAATCCGATCCGGTCCGTCGTCGCATTCCTCGCATCGTCCACCGCGATTTTGTGCGCCGACAGCAAGGCTTCCAGCGAGGCATTCATGGTGTGGCACCCGAGATCCTTGCCGCTGTTCATGCGCGCGCGGATGCCGGCGATGTCGCCCGCTTCCAGCAGGGCCATGTGCGCCGGTCCCGGGGTCAGGCATTCGGTGGCCAGGTGATAGCGGTTGCCTTGCGATGAAGGCAGTAGCGCCTGGCACAGCACGCCACGTAAAGCGTGCGCCAGCGCCTGCGACTGGGCTTCGGAATTGCCGAGCAGGCGGATCATTTTTTGCAGGCCCAGCTCGGTCGAGCGGGCGTGCAGCGAGGCCAGCACCAGCGGGCCCGATTCGGCCAGGGCCAGCGCTTCCTGCGCCGTCTGGGCGTCGCGGATTTCTCCGATGACGATGACGTCGGGGCGCTCGCGCAGGGCGTCCAGCGCGCCCAGGTAGTAGCTCTCGACGTCGCCGTCGATGCCCACTTCGCGCTGGGTGATGATGCATTTGCGCTGGGGAATCAGGGTTTCGACCGGGTCTTCGATGGTGATGATGTGGCCCGAGCGCTGCTTGTTGATGTCGTCGATCATCGAGGCAATGGTGGTCGACTTGCCTTGGCAGGTGTCGCCGATGATCAGCACCAGGCCGGACGTGAGCTTGGCGAAAGCCTGCTCGTCGGGATGCAGGCCGAGGCCGGCCAGGGCCAGCGGTTCTTTCGGAAAACGGCGGATCACGCAGCCCAGGCGCTTCTTGCCCTGAAAAGTAAAACAGTTGGCGCGGATGCGCGCCGTGTGCAGGTCGATCGAGCGGTCGAAGGCGCGGTCGGCGATCCGCTCGGCCCAGTTCGGTTCGATGACTTCGAAAAACTCTTCCAGCTCTTCCTTTGTGATGGGCGAATCCGTCACCGCCACCAGGCCCTTGGGCTGGCGCAGCATCAGCGGGCTGTTCTGGTGAATGATGATGTCGGAGAAGATCAGGCGGGAATTGAGCAAATGTAAAATCTGCTCGACCAGGGTGCCGAACACCGGGTGGTCTTCATTTTCGACATACGACAGCGTGCGAATCTGGGATGACTGGTGATTTTCCATCGGCGTCTAACGCAACAAGGTGAATTAAGTGGAGCAATTATAAGACCAGCAGGTCCAAAAAGATTGCATTATCGAAATAAAAAAACCCGACAAAAAACACTTGGCAAAGCAGCGCGGCAAGCGCAGCATAGGTTCCATCGAAGCGCCCCGCCGAAGCTGGAGAAAGCCATGAAACGCCATCATCGATTGCTGCTGCTGGCCGCGCTGATCGCGGCGCTGGTGTTGTTTTTTTGGCCGCGCAGCGCCTCGGCGACGCCGCCTGTCGGAACCACGGACCGCACCGCGGTTGCCACCGGCGGTCTCGACAGTTTTGAACAACGCTGCGAGGCGCAGCTGCGTCCGAGCGTGCGGGTGACGGCGTCCCCGCTCAGCTACGTGCTCAACAACAAACTGTCGACGCGCCTGCTCAGCAACCGCGCCGCCTATGCATCCTCCGTTCACACCATCATGGGCATGACCTTCAGCAGCACCCATGCCGATATCAGCCTGGACGGCCCGGCACTGATCGACGCTGCAAAAGGCCGTGAGTGCATCGCGCCGCGCATTGAAGTGGAGCTGAGCTTCCAGCCGCTCGAGGTGTTCGTGGCGCGCGAATTTTCGCCGCAGTCCTGCGCCTATCGCGAAGTTCTCGCCCATGAAATGAAGCACGTCAAGATATACGCCGACAATCTCACCCGCATCGAAGGCATGGTCCGCAGCGCACTGGCGCGGCGCTACGAAGACCGCCCGGTATACGCTCCCGCAGGCCGCGGGCTGGCCACGGTGCAGGATGACATCGACGCCTGGCTGGGCACCATGCTGCGCGACGAACTGGCAAAGGTCGAACTCATGCAGGTGCAGCTGGATGGAACCGATGAGACCGAGCGGCTGTCGCATGCTTGCATGGGGGAGGTGGCGTCGATGATGGGAAGCAGTTTTTAGATCAAACAAAAGTGAAAACCTACTTTCGTTTGGTACTAATATGAAACCCTAAGGAAAAACCGCCTTAGACGCGCAAGCCAGTCGGGCGAAAATCGCCGGCGGAGCCGGTAATGCCGTTCAGTTAGTGGCGTTAGGATGTAAAAGCTGGGGTCAGGCTCGCAGAGCCAGACCCCGATGCTAATGGCGCCGGCAGCAGGGGGGACCGGCCCTGCGGGGCATGGGGTC
>JACXTT010014961.1_pt1 | contig 10098 bp, 7 predicted proteins | sample 9270951 | NCBI WGS metagenome assembly JACXTT01 (sample SAMN15532306, study PRJNA645909) | rock metagenome | isolation source: weathered quartz diorite | place: Puerto Rico | collected 2017-06-21
GTCGAACGGTTTGCTGATGAAGTCGCGCGCACCGGCCTGCAGCGCGCGCAGTTTCTGGTCGGGCTGGGCGGTGATCACCAGCACGGGCAGGTAGCCGCCGGGCTGGTCCAGCTTGAGTTGCTCGATGACGGCAAAGCCATCCATCAGGGGCATCTGCAGGTCGAGCAGGATCAGGTCGTAGTCGTGTTCGGCGTGCAGCGCGGCCACGCCGGCCGGAGCCATCGTGCTGCTGACGGCGCAGTAGCCGGCGTTGGCCAGCAGCTTTTCGAGCAGCAGGACATTGGCGGGCTGGTCGTCGACCACCAGGATGCGGGCTTGTTGGATGGCGGTGGAGAGCATGACGGTTCCTAAGGATTCGCAGCAGCGGCCGCGTGTTCGTTGGCAGCGGTCGCTGCCAGTTCATTGGCGGCGACATGCTCGAGTGCTTCATCGAGCGCCGTCATGAATTCCGGTACCCGGATTGGCTTGGTCAGGTAGCGGAAGAAGCCCGCTTCAAGGCCGCGTGCGACATCGCGCGGCATCGCATTGGCCGACAGCGCCAGCACCGGGATATGGGCCGTGCCAGCATCGGACTGCAGCAGGCGCAAAGCGCCAAAGCCGGACAAGCCTGGCAGGTTGATGTCCATCAAAATCAAGGCCGGCTGGCAGGCATGGGCCAGCTGGATGCCCAAATGGCCGTCGATGGCGCTAATCATGTTCAGGTCGGAGCGGCGTGCGATCAGTTGCTCGACCAAGGCCAGGTTGGCCGGATTGTCTTCCACATACAGCAGGCTGCGCAGGGGCCGCGGCCGGACCGCCGGTACGGCGTCCTTTGCGCCGACTGCTGGCGCCAGCTCGGGCTCGAGCACCGGCGCCACCGTGGTGCTGAACTCGACCCAGAACACGCTGCCCTGGCCAACCACGCTGTCGACCCCAATGCGCCCACCCATTTGCTCGACCAGCTGGCGGGTGACGACCAGGCCAATGCCGGTGCCTTCCTCCAGCCCGATTTCCTGGCCGAGCCGGTTGAACGGCTGGAACAACTGGCCGATCTGCGCCTCGGTCAAGCCGGCCCCGGTGTCACGCACGCTCACCCGCGTTGTGTTGCCGCCAATATCAACGCAGCTGACTTCAACCTGGCCTGCGGGTCGGTTGTATTTGATCGCGTTGGACAGCAAGTTGATCACCACTTGCTTAACGCGGGTGCGGTCGGCCACGATGAAGGCGCCGTCGCTGAAGGGTGCAAAACTCAAGGTAATGCCGCGCTTGTGGGCCTGCGGACCCATCATCACCTGGCAGTCAAACAGCACGTCGCTGACGGCCATCGCTTCGAGCGACAGGCTGACTTTGCCCGATTCGATCATGGTCAGGTCGAGGATCTCATTGATCAAGTGCAGCAGATACCAACCGCCCTTGGTGATCTGGTCGATCGAACTTTGTTGCTCCTTACTGGGCGGCGGCTCGGACGAGGACATCAACTGGGCAAAACCGAGCACGGCATTCAGCGGCGTACGCAGCTCATGGCTCATCGACGACAGGAACTCGGACTTGGCGCGGTTGGCCGTCTCGGCCGCAGCCCGCGCGATTTCCAGCGCCGCATTGGTCTCCTGCAAAGCATGCTCAAACTGTTTGCGTTCAGTGACGTCGCGCGCGGCGGCAAACACTCCGGTCAGCTTACGGTCGCGGTCGTGCAAGGTGGTGGCATTAAACGACACCACCGTCTGGCTTCCATCCAGGGCCAGCGCAGTGAGTTCGTAATTGGTGACTTTGCCGTCGCGCAGCACGCTGCGGATAGCTTGTTCTGCCCGCTCCGGTTCGGTGAAATAGTCCTTGAACGGGGCGCCGATCAATTCGTCGCGGGTGCGTCCTGTCAGCGCTTCCATTTGCTTGTTGACGTCGCTGATGATGCCGCGCGGGTCGGTTGTCGTCAGGGCATCGATATTCGATTCGATCAGCGAACGCGTATAGAACTGCAGTTCGCGCAAGCGTTGGTCGAGTAGGGTCTGTTCGACCAACGCTTGCTTGCGTGCCGTGTTGTCGGTCCCGATCAGCAGGTAGCCGATGGCCCTCCCTTCGGCGTCGCGCAGGGCCGTCACCGACACCATGGCGGGGAGGCGACTGCCGTCCTTGCGGATATAGGTCAGCTCATAGATGTCTTCGATGCCGCGCGAGGCCTTGAATACCAACGCCTCGAAGCCGGGCTTGATCGACGTATCCAGCTCACGCGACAGGGCGGCCGCGCGCGCCACCAGCTCCTGGGCGTCCGAGATGCCGGCCGGCGTGATGCGGTCGACCACTTCGTCAGCCCGGTAGCCGAGCATGCGTTCGGCGCCGACATTGAAAATCTGGATCACGCCATTGGCATCGGTGGCGATGCAGGAGAAGTTAGCGCTATTGGAGATGGCGTCCTGCAGGGCGCCGGACTTGAGCACCAGCGGCTGGCGTGCGCCGAGCAGCAGGCGCAGGCGGATCCAACGAAATAGGGAAAAGAAAGCCATGGGGTGCCTTGGAGTTTCAGGATGGCGCTTGGTCGCGCTGGCGTACGTCGTCGAGCAGACGTGCGAATTCTTTTTTGACCACTAGGTAGCACTCGCAGACATCGGCTTCCAGCCCGGCGCGATTGAGCACGCTGATATGGCCGCGCCGGTTGCTGATATAGCCATGCCGCTGCAGGCGGCCGGCGGCCTCGGTGACGCCTTCGCGGCGCACGCCGAGCATGCCTGCGATCAGCTCCTGGGTCATCGTCAGTTCCTGGGTTGGCAGCCGGTCCAGCGTCAACAGCAGCCAGCGGCACAGTTGCTGCTCGACCGTGTGGTGGCGGTTACAAACGGCCGTCTGCGACATCTGGGTCAGCAGCGCCTGGGTGTAGCGCAGCAGCAGGCGCATGACGGGGCCGGAACGGTCGAATTCTTCCATCAGGGCCGTCGCACCAAGGCGGTAGGCCTGGCCGCTGGTCTGCACCACGGCGCGGCTGGGCGTGCTGTGGCCGCCCATGAACAGCGACACGCCCAGCAAGCCTTCATTGCCAACCCCGGCCACTTCGGACGAGGCGCCGTTCTCCAGCAGGTAGTGCAGTGAAATGATGGCGGAGGTGGGAAACACCACATGCTTGTGGCGCGCGCCCGATTCGGACAACACGTCGCCCACGCGCAGCTGCACCAGCTCAAGGTGGGGCGCGATGCGCGCGAAATCCGCATCGGGCATGGCGGCAAGCAGGTGGTTGTGGCGGGGATCCGGGACGCTGGACATGACACCTTCTATTTCCAGTCGTCAGGCGGGCCCCGGTTGGGCGGCGACCGACAGAGTGTCGCCTAGGACAGGGTAACACACCCCGTCGTCCGTGTTGGACTGTAGGAGAGTGTGGGTGGAACGGTCTGTGGGTTACCGCACATAAGGGCAAGTTCGACTCGGAAACTATTTGAGCTTGTGCGCGCCACCGAACAGAGCGGCCGAAAGCAAACGGGGATAACGATGCATGCCATTCACCTCCTGTCGAGCTCTTTCGACACGGTGTTCATCCCCACGAAAGAAACCAATGAAAACTTCAGTTCAACTCGGGCGCTATGGCGCCTGGCTCGGCGCCCTGCTCGTCAGTGCCGCCTTGTCCGCCTGCGGTGGCGGCGACCAGGGACGCAGTCCCATCCTCGGCGTCGATGCCGCGCCACTCACGTCGGTCAGCGTCACGCCGGCCCAGGGTGCAGTACCGGTCGGCGCCATCCAGCAATATGTAGCCACTGCCACTTACGCCGACGGCGCCTCGCGTGACGTCACCACCACCTCGGCCTGGAGCTCGGCCACCCCGGCCGTCGCCAGCGTCGGCGCCACCACTGGCATTGCCACCGGCGTGGCTGCCGGCAGCAGCACCATCAGCGCCAGCTTTAACGGCAAGTCCGGCAGCGCCGTGCTGACCGTGCAGCCGGCTGCGCTGGTGTCGATGACGATCGCCCCGCTCAATCCGGCGCGCACGATCGGCGTCAGCCAGCAATTTACAGCGGCAGGCGTGTATACGGACGGCTCGGCGCGCGACATCAGCGCGATTGCCGCCTTCAGCTCGGCCACCCCGGCCACGGCCACCATCACCAGCGGCGGCCTGGCCAACAACCTGGCGGCTGGCACCAGCGTCATCACGGCCAGCGTCGGCAGCATCAAGGCCAGCACCACGCTGACCGTCAGCGCCGCCACTGTGCAATCGCTGGCACTGACGCCGCTCAACCCGACGATGGCCATCGGCGCCACGCTGCCCCTGGTAGCAACGGCCAGCTATTCCGACGGCAGCACAGTCAACGTCAGCACCAATGCGGCGTATGCCTCGGCCACGCCATCGGTTGCCACTGTCAACGCCAGCACTGGCCTCGTCAGCGCCGTCGCTGCCGGCTCCACCGTCGCCACGGCCACCTTTGGCGGCAAGAGCGCCACCACCATCGTCACCGTCAACCCTGCGGCCGTGGTGGTACCACCCGGTTCAGTGACGCTCAATTCGATCGCCGTCACGCCAGCGAATGCTTCGGCAGCGATTGGTTCGACCCAGGCCTTCGTGGCCACGGCAAGCTACTCTGATGCCAGCACCGCCAATATCAGCAGCACGGCAGCGTGGACCTCCGGCACCACTGGTGTCGCCACCATCCTGCCTGGTGGCAGCGCCAGCGCCATTGCCGCAGGTACCAGCACCATCACCGCCAGCTTGGCGGGCAAAAGTGGCACCGCCACCTTCACGGTGACGGCCGGCGCAGCGCCTGGCGCCACCATCAACCTGGGCGGGGCCACCAACTTTGGCGTATTGGCCGGTAACTCAATCACCAATAATTCGGGCGGCACCACGCTGGTGACGGGCGATGTCGGTTCACCGTCGCAGACGGTCGACCCCGTGCAAGTGGCAGGTTTCGTCAACTACAAATCCGGCTTGCCGCTGACCCAGGCGCTGGCCGACCTGCAGACTGCCATTACCGATGCCAATAGCCGCACCTGCGACGTCAACTCGGCAGCAGGGATCGACCTGGGCGGCTTTACCTACGGTCCCGGCGTGTACTGCTACGCCGGCGCCATCAGCATCACCGGCACCTTCACGATGAACGGCCCTGGCCTGTACATCTTCCGCACCACGTCGACCCTCAACACGACGGCCAACTCGATCGTCGCCCTGAACGGCGGCGCCACGGCGGCCAATGTGTTCTGGGTGCCGAGCGGCGCCACTACCCTGGGCGCCAACAGCGTCTTCAAGGGTTCCATCATGGGCCAGAGTTCGGCCATTACCCTCGGTGACGGTGCCAGCCTGCAGAACGGCCGCGTCCTGACCGGCAGTGCCGCAACGCTGCGCAACAACGTCATCACCCGTTAATTCGCACGATCCCATGGCGGCGGGCTTTTCCCGCCGCCCCCAATGCCTGAACTGCCGGCCCCAAGAGGCCGGTCCACGAGAGAGAACAACATGAACATCAAGTCACCTTCTACCCTGCTTAGCCTCGCCGCCATCGCCCTGTGCACCAGCACGGCCGCGCGTGCGGAAGAGCCCTTCATCAACGCCGATTGGGCCGATACAGCCTGGTATGTCGGCGCCGGCGCCGGCAAGGGCCGCGCCAACGTCGACGAGCTGCGCATTGCCGCCGCCCTGCGCGGGGGTGGCCCGATCGATGCGCGCGTCAACACCGACGAACGTTCGACCGTCTACAAACTCTTCTTCGGCAAACAGCTCAACCACAACTTTGCCCTGGAAGGCGGCTATGAGGACATGGGACGGTATGGCTTTAACGGCACTGCCACACCAGGCGCTGGCGTCTTCAACGGCAATGCCTCGTTCCGCGCCCTGAACCTGGACTTGCTGGCACAGATGACGATGACGGAGCGCGCCTCCCTGTATGCCCGCCTTGGTGCCCAGTACACGCGCTCGAAGGCATCGTTTTCCGGCAACCGCCTCAACGCGGTGACCGGGCCGAATGCGAGCGAGTCCAAGGTCAATCCGCACCTGGGCCTTGGCCTGGAATACAAGCTCAATGAAGCGCTGGCCTTGCGTGGTGAAGTCGAACGCGCTCGCGTGGCCGACGCGGTTAACAACCGCGGCCATGTCGACATGTTCACGCTGGCCCTGGTGTACAAGCTGGGCCGCCCGGCCGACCGCCCGGCCTATGTGCCGGTGGCAGCAGTGGCGCCGGCCCCGGTCATCGTCGCGCCCGTCGTGGTGCCACCGCCACCGCCGCCACCAGCACCGAAGCCGCAGCCACGTTCGGAAAAGGCCACCTTCTCGGCCCACACACTGTTCGACTTCGACAAGGCGACACTGAAACCGGAAGGCAAACAGGCATTGGACCAGCTGGTGGCGCAGCAGGCCGGGATTAACCTGGAAGTGATGGTCGTGGTTGGCCATACCGATTCCGTCGGCACCGATGCCTACAACCAGCAGCTGTCCTTGCGCCGTGCCGGGGTAGTCAAGGAATACCTGGTGTCGAAAGGCATCGACGGCCCGCACGTCTTCACCGAAGGCAAAGGCGAATCGCAGCCAGCGGCCGACAACAAGAGCGCGGCGGGCCGGTCCGAAAACCGCCGCGTAACGGTGGAAGTGGTGGGCACGCGTACCGTCAAGTAAGCGGCAAAAAAAATGATGGACATGCCAGGGTTGCCCCCGGCATGTCCAAGCGCGCGCCCTCCTGGGGCGCGCGCACCGCTGAAAGGTCAGTGACGCTTGACGTTGTTACCGATCACACCGCCGACGACAGCGCCGCCAACGGTACCGGTCGCACTACCACCGGTCAACACCGATCCGGCCACGGCACCGATACCAGCGCCCGCAGCCGTATTCCGATCCTGCGGAGACAGGTTGGCGCAAGCGCTGAGCGACACCACCAGGACCAGCGCGCTACAGCGGCGCAGTAGTTGTGTAGTCGTATTCATGATTGCTCCTTTCAAGTTGCAGTCAGGACAGCGTAGCCCCCTTCCTGCCGACAATCTGTGCGCTAACTCGCTCCGGCGGTCGGATGTCGCTCCGCGGGCGTCCGTGCGGACGCAACGGACACTGCAGACACAGAAAGTAGTCCTTATAAATCAATGACTTAACATCTGGCACGGTTAATGCATTAGCAAGGACATCACTTCATTTGTGTTCGAGCCATGATTCGCGATACCTCGTCCCAAGATACCGCCCTGACCGCCCCGTCCGGGCACTTCACCAAACGCCGCCTGATGTTGGGCGGCGGTCTTGTTGCCATCGTGCTGGTCGCATTTGCCCTGCTGACGGCCTGGCGCAATAGCGACGCCTCCGTCAATGGCCAGCGCCTGCGCATTGCCGAAGTCACCCGCGGCACCCTGGTGCGCGACGCCGCCGTCAACGGCCGCATTGTCGCGGCCACCAGCCCTACCCTGTATTCCACTGCCCCCGCCACTGTGAACCTGAAGGTCCAGGCCGGGGACAAGGTAAAGAAAGGCGAGGTACTGGCGATCCTGGAGTCGCCAGATCTCTCCGATGCATTGAAGCGCGAGCAGTCTTCCTGCGAACAGCTGGAAGCGGAAGTGGCGCGCCAGCAGATCCAGGCCAAGAAGCAGAAGCTTTTGGCCCAGCGCGAAGCCGACACCGCCGAGATTGACCGGCTGTCGGCCCAGCGCACGCTGGAGCGCTACCAGGGCGTCGCCAACGAAGGCATCATCGCCAAGATCGACTTCCAAAAAGCCAAGGATGCGCTGAATTCGGCCGAGATCCGTGCCCGCCATGCCCAATCGGCTGCCGCCCTGGAAGGCGACGATGTGGCGCTCGAATTAAAGACCAAACAGAGCCAGCTGCAACGCCAGCGCCTGACACGCGACAACGCCCAGCGCCGCGTGGACGAACTGACGGTGCGCGCGCCGATGGACGGCGTGATCGGTACCCTTAGCGTCACTAACCGTACCGTGGTGCAGGCCAATGCGGCCCTGATGACTGTGGTCGACCTGTCCCGCCTTGAAGTCGAAATCGAGGTGCCCGAGACCTTTGTGGCCGACCTGGGCCTGGGCATGACGGCGGAAATCATGATCGGTAATACCAAGGCCATGGGCAAGCTGTCAGCCCTGTCGCCCGAGGTAGTCAACAACCAGGTGCTGGCCCGGGTGCGCTTTAACGACGCCCAGCCGGAAGGCCTGCGCCAAAGCCAGCGCGTGTCGGCCCGCCTGCTGATTGAAGAAAAGCCCAATGTGCTGATGGTGGCGCGCGGGCCTTTCGTCGAAAGCGAAGGCGGCCGCTTTGCCTACCTGATGAAAGACGGTGTGGCCATCCGCACGCCGATCAAGATGGGTGGCACCAGTATCAATGCAGTAGAAATCGTCTCCGGCCTCAAGCAGGGCGACAAGGTTGTGGTAGCGGGCACCGACACCTTTGCGAACGCGGCCCGCGTTTCAATCAACAAGTGATCACGATAAAGGACATCCCATGTTGCGCATGCAAAACCTGAGTAAGGTCTACCGTACCCACCTGATTGAAACCCATGCCCTGCGTGGTTTTGAGATCAATGTCAACAAGGGCGAATTCGTCACCGTGACCGGTCCTTCCGGTTCGGGCAAGACCAGCTTCCTCAATATCGCGGGCCTGCTGGAAGAATTCACCGACGGCGAATACATCCTCGATGGCGTCAACGTCAAGGGCATGGACGACAATGCCCGCTCGCGCCTGCGCAATGAAAAACTGGGCTTCATCTTCCAGGGCTTCAACCTGATCCCTGACCTGAACCTGTTCGACAATGTCGACGTGCCGCTACGCTACCGTGGATTCAATGCGGCCGAACGCAAGGAGCGCATCGAAGACGCGCTGGCCAAGGTTGGCCTGGCGTCGCGCATGAAGCACTACCCGGCCGAACTGTCCGGCGGCCAGCAACAACGTGTGGCCATCGCCCGCGCACTGGCCGGCTCACCCAAACTGCTGCTGGCAGACGAACCCACCGGTAACCTGGACACGCAGATGGCGCGCGGGGTGATGGAGCTGCTGGAAGAGATTAACGCCGAAGGCACAACCATCCTGATGGTGACCCACGATCCGGAACTGGCCGTGCGCTCGCAGCGCAATGTCCACATCATTGACGGCCAGGTGTCCGACCTGGTGCGCAAGACGCCCAACCTCTCTGTGACCCGTGGCGCCAACAGCGCCGCATAAGGAGTGGCCATGTTCAAGTACTACTTCATGTTGGGGCTGCGCAGCCTGCGCCGCAACCCGGCGCTCACCGCCTTGATGGTGCTGACCCTGGCCATCGGCGTGGCGGCGAGCGTGTCGACCCTGACCATCCTGCATGTGATGTCGAGCGACCCGATCCCGACCAAGAGCGACCGCCTGTTTGTGCCGCTATTTGATAACGGCCCGGCCGAAGGCTATGTTGCTGGCGAAGAGCCGGGCGACCGACAGCTGAGCTACAAGGACGCCACCAACCTGTTGGCCAGCGGCCAAGGCGACCGCCGCACCGCCATCATGGGCCTGTTTATGCCGGTTGAGCCACAGCGCAAGGACCTGGGCGTGTTTAGCTCGCAGGGCCTGGGCGTGACCTACGAGTTTTTCGGCATGTTTGATGTACCCTTTTATAAGGGCCAGGCCTGGACGGAGCAAGAAGACAAGAACGGCGCCGACGTGGTTGTCATGTCGCGCGCGCTGGCAGACAAGTTGTTCGGCGCCGAAGACCCCATCGGCCGATGTGTCACGATGATTGGCTCGCCCTACCAGGTGGTCGGTGTGATCGACAAGTGGCTACCGATCCCACGCTTTCACCGGCTGATCAGCGGTGACGGTGCCTTCGGCCTGGAAGACGAATACTTCGTGCCGCTGGCCAGCGCCGTGCGCCATGAGCTGAACAACTCCGGTAATACCAGCTGCAGCGCCAGCGTCAAGCCGGGCTATCAGAATTTCATCGCCTCAGAGTGCACCTGGCTGCAGTTCTGGTTCGAGCTCAAGTCGAGCCAGGACCGCGCTGCCCTGCAAAGCTACCTGGACAACTACGCCGACGACCAACGCAAGTTGGGCCGCATGAAGCGCAATGCACCGAACAAGCTGTATAACGTGCGCGAATGGATGGAATATATGAAGGTCGTCGGCAACGACAATAAGCTGTCGGCCTGGCTGGCCTTTGGCTTCTTGCTGCTTTGCCTGGTCAATACCATCGGCCTGCTGCTGGCCAAATTCTC
>JACXTT010014962.1_pt1 | contig 10097 bp, 12 predicted proteins | sample 9270951 | NCBI WGS metagenome assembly JACXTT01 (sample SAMN15532306, study PRJNA645909) | rock metagenome | isolation source: weathered quartz diorite | place: Puerto Rico | collected 2017-06-21
GGTCCGGTGTCGGCGCTTAACGACTCGCGCCAGGGGATACCCGTTCTTCCAAATACCCGGCTGCCCCACCCACCCGAAACCGGGAACGAAGGCCCAACTACCGTAGCGATACGGCATCCACCCCCACGGATACGCGGAGACCCACATGTAGCCATAGCCCGGATAAAAGACCCATCCGCCATCCTGGAACGGACTCCAACTGGCATCCAGGAAGTAGGGTTGCCAAACCATGCCGTAGCCTGGCACCGTCATGTAGCTGCCGTAATAATTCAGATCACCAGCACCGTAGGAATACGGCGACCCGCTGGAGGAATTGCCGCTGGCATAGCGGTCGTGATATTCGCTCTGCTCCTTGTCCCAGTCGTCGTACGAGTTTTCTTCGATATTCTTGGCTACATCGTAGCGGTCGCTGTTGATGTCGAAGGTTACGCTGTGCTTCTCCGCAACTTCCAACGGCCCCGATTGGCCACTCACACTCACGCGGCCTCTAAACACCGCCAGAACGGACTCGTCGTTGCCGAGGCTTACCCGGAAATGCGAGGGCTCACCCAGAGTGACCGACTCGCGGCCAAAGTTCAGCGTGAACTGGTCATCTTTTTTCCCACGAAAATTGATATACGCTGTGCCCGCTGCGAGTTGCATGGTGCTCAGCTTCTGGCCATCGTCGCCCAGAGCGAGGCGGGTGAACTCGACTTCGGTGTTGGGGACAATGCGAAGCGCGCTACCGTCTTCGAATTCAACTTCTGCGCGGCCATCATCGCCGGTCTTCAGGCGGGATCCCTCGATCACAGGCATGTTGAGAAACGTTTTGTCGTATCCGTCGCCCGTCCCACGGTCCATCTGCACGGTGCCCTGGACCTCGCTGAGACGCACGATGCGAGCTTTCGATTCGGCTGCTGCCGTAACCACCAGAACTGCGCCCAAGAGTACGCCCCAAATCGCGAGGCTTTTCCCCATCCTGCCCGTTGTCATATGCGTCTCCCGAGACTGCCCCTAAAGCGTTAGAACCCTCAGTTCGTCAATTAGTTGCCGCGGTCTTGTGACGAAATGCCCGCGACCATGCCCGGGTACCGAAACCCCAAGTAACCTGCCAAGAAACAACAGGTTACGCACCCTTTTTTCGAACTTCTGAGGACTCCATTCAGTGTGGGAGCGTCAGGAGGCGAAGTCAAGCGATTTTATTCCCCGGAAACGCCAGGCGGCTCCCCTTCTGTCGGCCGGTCGCGAGAGCGCCAAACAGGCGTTAGCGCCCTCCCGAGGATCGCTCCAGCAACCGCTGTGCCCGCGCCCGGGTCACATTCAGCACCGATGAGTCGGCCACGATTTCCTGCAGAATCGGCGCTATGGCTTGAATTTCAACTGGCGGGGACGTGCGCGCGGACTCTTCCGTGCGTTTCAGTTCTTCCGCGAGCGCCAGTTTCTGGTAGTGCAGGCTGTACTCCAGTCGATGGCCGAGTTCGAGCGTGGCTGACAAGCCCTGGAAAAGACTCGTAATCTCCTGCACGGCCAGGTTGTTCGAGTAGTTGTAGGTTGCCTCCCCGCTCTGTTGAGCATCCTGGTAAGCAAGCTTCTTCTTGCCGGTGAAGGCCATATTCTTGCGGTGAGAGTCGATATCCTTTTGAAAGTAGCCCGCCCTGGCCGCCAGGTCGAAGAGCTTTTCCCGCACGCCAGGCGATACCGTGAATTCGTATTGGAAGCTGTCGGAATCTTCGGACTCGGAAGTTGCCCTGCCGTTCGATTCGTAACGCGCCTTGCCGTCGGAATGTACCTGCACCGAGTAGTGCTCCGGCTGCGAAGTCGGGAAATCGAGCGTGAAGGCGACTGTTGCCTGGTCCTGGTTTGTTTGGGAATGAAGCAACGCCGAGAGAAAAACGAACAGGCAAGCAACGTGAAGCGCGCGGAGCATGGGTCGCTGTAATCATTGGGTACACGGGCAAGATTCGTCAAGCGGCTGGTCAGTTCTCGGCTCAGTTGTCAGCTCTCAGGGAAAACCTGGTCTCGCTGAACCCGACAACTGAGAACTTGATGGCAATGTGCCTTACTTGCACACCGCTGTGTATCCCACTGTGTTGTTCAACGAAAAGTAAATCTGGCCAGAGATCAATCCGTTGTTGTTGATCCCTCCCGCGGTAGCATTCTTTGCGCCGGTGAACACGATGTTGGCAAAGATGCCGTTCTTGTAGATGAATCCGAAGGCGCGATCCGCGGAGAGATGGTTGCCGACCATCACGCCGATATTGTTCACGCCGTTGAGAATCGTTCCAAAGCGCGAATTGGGATAGTCAATCGCAGTGTAAGAACCGTGCTGCCGCGTGAAGCCGTGGAACAGCGTCCCATCGGAGTAGGAACCGACTACCGCACCGTTGTCGTTGATCGCCTGCGGTCTGGTTGAGGGCGAGGCCGGATATCGAATGATCGTGTACTTGCCGTTATCGAGTTCGAATCCCTTGACGGTTGTGCCCTTGGCAAAGGCGCCTACCACTACTCCGGCAGAGTTTATGCCATAGAGCCAGCTGTGAGTGGCTTTGGGATAGTCCACTTCCACAAAACCGCTCGCCGACTGGGCAAAGCCGTGAACGTGCTGGATGCCTCTGTTGTCCAAGTAGGAACCGACATTCACGCCCGCGAGGTTACGACTGTTGAACCACGTAAAGGACGAATTCGGAGCCTCGAACACAGTGAATTTCCCAGCCGTGGAGCGCGAGAACGCGACCAAGGCACCGGAGTTACTGTCTTCCAGTTGACCCACCACCGTGCCGTCATCGGTGACGCCGTCGACTTCGGCCAGCGCATAACCTTGTGGGGCGGAAAAAGTAGTAAACGTGCAGGACGCCTGGTTGCCGGCGAATGAACTGGCGGCGAGCAAGAGCAACCAAGCAAACGCAAAAGCACTGCGGGGAATGCCCATCAAGTCCTCAGTTTTTCTCAGGGTCTCAATTCAGAATTCCCACAGAAGCCGTCGGAGGGAATGCCAGCCATGAATCAGAATACCCAAAAAATCGGCAGGATTCTGCGCCTCCTGCCCAAACGAATATCCCTGGCCGGTTCGGGCTCACCAGGCTGGACGCCCGTAACTTGACTGTGGACCGTGAAGCGCATCACCATCCCACGTGCCGCCTATAACTGCCAATCCCGCCGTGAGCGAGACTCCCGATTCGCCTTCTGGCCGCGCCACCGCCGAGGCTGCGCCCCCTGGTTCGGATCCTATTCCCACCACTTCCGATCTGCGTGAAGCCCGGCGCTACCTCCCTCACGCTTCTGCCGAAGAACAGGATGCTTTCGCGCAACGCCAGCTGCGTGCCCGCGCCCGCGCCACCTTGCTTCTCGATTTCTACCGCCGTCATCCCTGTCATCTCGCGGATCTGCATCTGCTCGCCTCCTGCGCGGTGGCACTCGGACGTCTCCGCGGATTCTCTCCGGAGTTCGACGAAATGGGCGAAGAGTTCATGCTGGCGGGCGCGGACGGGCGTCCGCGCACCCGCGCGTGGCTGAAGTATGTGGAAGCCTGCGATGCTGGGCGCCCGTGGCAAGTCCGGGATGAGTTGTGGCTCGCCGCTCACATGGAAGACATGGAGCGCGTCCGCCAGAGCGGTCTTGAAGATCGCTTCCGCCGGCAAGCAGCCGCTCACGCCGATGACCCGACCTGGCAAGTGATCAACCAGCATGTTGAGGCGACGCTGGGCACGCGGCTGATGGACCGCATTGCCCTCGACGGCACGGTTGCGTATGAAACCGCTTTCGCGCACAGCCTGTCAGCTACGTTCATTCGCCTGTGCACGGTGAGCTGGCAGATGGTCCGGCGTTACTGGTGGGAAGGGTTTCGCGCCGTCGCGTTCGGTGGGGGTGTGCAGGACAGGGTGGCCGGCTACCGGCGGCTGGCTCTCAACGCTGCCCGCTACTCTTTCACCGCCTGGAACGCCTCACGCGTTTACCGGCGCGGCATGCGCGAGCGGGATCGCGGGCGCCGCACCGCCGAAGACGGTTGGCCATTGCTCGCCGACGTACTCGGACCGCGGATCCACGAGGTCCATCCGCTGATTGCCCGTTTCTATCAGAACCCGGCTCATTTTCAAGTCAGGGTGAGAGTCGACCTGCACACACTGCCGGCCAAGCTCTGGTCGCGGGTGATCACGCTGCTGATCGGTCAGGGACCATACCAAGAAAGCGGCACCGAAGTGGACGCAAAATTCGGAGTCTTCCGCCGCCGCGATGGTTCCATGCACTTTTTGCGAGAGCTCTACATGGGCGAGACTTTGCGAGTCTTTGATTCCGACTTTCTCGTAAAGACTGTGGGTGGCGCGCCGACATTGTTCGAGGTTTTCGTCGACAAGCACATCGAGGTGGAAATGTCAGTCACGCCGTTGCCGGAGGGCGCCCTCAGCATTCGTGGCAAGAACTTCTACTATCGCGGCACGCGACTGCCTTGTCCCGGCCTGCGGGTGGAGTTTCAGAGCCACGTGGTGAAGGATGACAGTTCGAGAGATGTGCTGAACATCGAAGGGCGGCTGCTCATGCAGCCTGACACCGGCTGGGGACGATTCCTGATGTGCCGTCTCTTACGCCGTCCAGAAGTTCTCGGGACGATTCGCTACGTCGCTCGACCGCTTGCGGCAGCAGCCGCTCCCGCAAACAGTTCCTTTTCGTAAACCGTTTCCGCGAGTTGCCCCGTGCCCAGCCAGCTGCGCGCTGCCCTGGGCGCGGGCTGGCCGCCAAGCCGCCGCCTCAAATAGAACCATGCGAAAACCAGGCGCCCGCGGCGTCGTGCTGGGGCTTGATCATCCCCAGAGCACCACTGCCGCAGGGTCTCGAAGCCCCATTCGGTGGCCAGTTGCAGCAGGCTGCGAAAGATCACAGCATCGAGCAGACTGCCCATCCATCCGTGACGTACGTCATAGTCATAGACAGTCTTAAAGAGCGTCCCACCGGGGCATGGCCGGTACAGCCAGATCCCGCGGCCGTTGCGGATGATCGACTTCCAATCGTCGGAATCGAATTCGAAGCTGGAATGTGAGTGCTCGGAGTTGGTCAGATAGCGCCCGTAGCCCTTGATCGTGATCCCGAGGGCGATATTGGTGCGGTAGTCCATCAGATGGTAGCCGCGCTCGTCGGTCTGATCGAGATAACCGATGTGGTTGAAACGGATGTCCCAGGCGCTGTGCTGTTCGGGAACCTGTGAGCGCTGCCACACCACTTCCACTGGCGCAGGGATAATCGCCTCGACCACGATTTTGCGGGCGCGAGGCTCCGGGCTCATGCCTTGCTGGCTCCGGTGGAGAGGCGGATCTGACGCCCCATCCGCAGCCAGCCGGTGAGATCGTGCGTGAAAGCAAAGAAGGCGCACACTCCCATTACCGACATATACAGCCGCAGCAGCGCCGGCACGGCGGGAGGATCAATCACAATTCCCGGCGCAAGCAGCCGGTCCGGCCACACGTTTTGCGCAACCAGGACGATGTAGGCTCCCACCATCAAGCTGAGCACGATGTGCATGAAGTACTCCGCTCGCGGTAGCCCGCCTTGATCGCGGCGGCTGACCGTCTCTTCCCACACATCCGACCAGGCAATGAACACATCGGCGCCATAGAGAACGACCAGCAGCAGAAGAGCCGCTCCGTGAAAGCGCAGGTTGGCGATGATCAGAAACTGCAGCCCGTAGATCACATGCCGCACCAGGTGCCAGAATTGCTCGCGATGGCATTCCGGGCGGGTGTGCAAGGCGCACTTGTAGTGGTGAAAGTAGGTCACATCGAAAACGCCGATGTGGCCGATCACGAGCAATAGATAGAAGGCAGCTGCAATTGTGTCGCTGATTCCAGAGGATCGGATCATTGTGTCAGCAGGAACCCGCCATAGCCAAGCACGGCGCTGACGCCACTGAAACCAAAGTCATTACACGACTAGCCCGCCTGCCGCTCTTTCGTTGCCGCCGTATGCAGATGGCAAATCGCGATAGCCAACGCGTCGGCCGCGTCGGCGGACTCGGGGACCTGATCGAGGTTCAGCAACCGGGTCACCATCTGCTGCACCTGATGTTTCTCCGCCTTGCCGTATCCCACCACCGCCGACTTGATCGAGAGCGGAGAGTATTCGGCAACTTCAAGCCCCGCGGTGGCCGCCGCCAGCATGGCAACTCCACGCACCTGGCCCAGCTTCAAGGCCGATTTCACGTTCACCGCGTAGAAGACGTCTTCAATGGCAACGCGATCGGGATGGTGTTCAACGATGAGCTCATGCAATCGGATGCTGATGCGCGACAACCGCGTGGACATCGGCTCGCGAGGAGAAAGCTTGATCGCGCCGCAGTCCAGATAGAGCAAGTGATCATCCGCGAGCAACTCGACCACGCCATATCCGGTGTACTCGGTACCGCAATCAATTCCCAAGACGCGCATCTTGCTTGCAGTTTAGCGCCGAATTGCATCTTTGCGGATTAGTTTCGATCTAAACAGGCAGGAGGTTAACCAGCATGGCACGGATCGCAGGGGTAGACCCGCAACAACAAGGTTTCCTGAGCGGCTTGTTCACACGAATCGTCTACGCCCTGACGAAGCGCAAGCTCGGACATGTCATTGCGCCCGTGCAAATTACTGCTCACCATCCAAGAATTCTCTGGGGCTACGGGCAGATGGAGCAGTCTCTGAGCTCAAGGTCCCTCGTGGATCCGGTCTTGAAACACTTAGCCGAGATACGCGTCGCCACCCTGGTCGGCTGTCCCTTTTGAATCGATATCGGCTCTGCCGTGGGCAGAGATGGCGGGGTCCCCGGCGAGAAGATTGAAGCACTTGGAGATTGTCGGAGCAGCAAGCTGCTCTCCGAAGTGGAGAGGCTCGTACTCGAATATGCCGACGCCATGACCAGCACGCCGGTCGAGGTACCGGACATGCTTTTTGAAAGGCTGCGAGAGAAATTAACAGCGGCGCAGTTGGTGGAACTGACGGCTGCGATCGCCTGGGAGAACTACCGTGCTCGGTTCAATCACGCGTTTGGCGTGGAGTCGGAGAATTTCACCGAAGGCAGCCATTGTGCGATGCCGGCTCATTCTCCAAGCATCTGAGGCTTAACGCCCGGTGCTCACTCCGAGGGCGTTAGCTTTAACCTGGGCGCTCCCGACCTCTTCACCGCGAACCCCGTTATCGGGACACAGGTGGTGTAGCCCGTCGGACGCGTGACATCCGAATCACGAGCCTCGCGCTTCACGCGGTAGGTGCGCATGTAAGCGCAGGTCGGCTGAAGATCGTCGAGCGACAAGAGGACACGGTCATCATCGATTCTCGGCGACATCGTTTGTCCGTCGCGCGCCAGCCATTTTTGAATTGCCGCTTTGTCGGCGTTCAGCGCCGGAGCATCGGAGTACTCCTGAGCAGGAGCGTTCACAACCAAGATGAACGACAGGGCGAGAAAGCCGAGGCCCAGCGTTTTCATATCTGCCCCCTCCTCACTTCGATTCGCGGATTATAGCTCACGTCTGAGTGCTCTACTGCTGACGGAAAGCCATTTTCTAGAACAGTTGTTTGCGGAACCCGAATTTTCCAAGCGGCGTGAAAGGTGCGCTTTATAATTCCCCGGTCATCAGCACAAAACAATGAAAGATCGGATTGTTCATTTCCTTCAGAAATACTTGTTCAACCCGCCCATCCGATTTCTGTTGGCTCTCGGCTTGGCGCCACCCGGCTATGCAATGCTCGAAACCATCGGTCGCAAGACTGGGAAGCCGCGCCGCACTCCGGTAGGCGATGGACGCGTGGGCAATCAATTCTGGCTGGTCGCCGAGCACGGAGAGAAAGCCGGTTATGTCCGCAATATTGCGGCCAATCCGCGGGTGCGGGTGAAAGTGCGCGAGGGGTTGCGGATGCGCTGGTGCACGGGCACCGCCCGCGTGCTGTCGGACGACGATGCGCGCGAGCGCCAACGATGGCTGGCGAGTCAGCGCCCTGGCAGTTCCAGCAATGCCGCTGCCGTACGCTTCTTCGGCACTGATCTGCTTACGGTGCGCATTGATTTGGACGCGTAGTGGTTGGTGTAAACGCCTGTCTACAACAGTCTCTCTGACGAGCTTGTTAATCTGGGTTGTTATGGAACCATTTCCGTGTGGATGACGCCATAGAGTTTGTCGAGTCCGGAAACTTTTACCGGCATGCGCGAGTCTTTGGCGATCCAGATTGTTTCTTTGTCTCCGCTGTTATCGGTTGCACTCAACTCGACTTCGTAGGAATCGAACGTACCCGCAGGTACGGTTACACGCTCCACGCTTACGACCTTCAACTGCCAGAGCCTTTCCTTCAAGTGCTCGATGTCCCAGTCGCGGACGGCAGTCGAATATCCGTCCGCCAGCGGCAGGCAGCCTATTGTCACCATGGACCCGGTGGCGTCAGCAAAGATTGGCCCACCCAAATCGACCGCGACCGGCGTGTTCTGGCCACTTGCATTTGTGGAGGTGCCGGTGACTTTGTTGCCGTTGAAATCAAGGCTGATAGCCACCGGCTTCCACGGCTGGTCTGAATGCGCAAAGTGCTTGAACGACTCCTTGCGAAGGATCAGCGTGCTTTTTTCCAGGGTCCAGACATCCGTAACGGCGCCATCGGGAACGTTCAATGCAGTAGTGACTGACCACACGTCGCCGTCGTCTTTGACCGTAGTGGAATAAGTGCCAGCCGAGTCTCTTTTCGCCCGATCCTCGGTTGCCGTGTTGTAGTTCCAGGTCCCCTTGGTGGGGGACGCCGCCGGTTTGGGGACGCCAACACTGTTCGGGGCTGTTTCTTTCGCCTGACTGCTGAACTCGCCACCAAAGGACCCAAAAGTGCTCACGGTATACGACTGTGCTGCAAAAAATGCTGGAATTACTACTGTTGTAAGGAGAAGAGCTACGTGGCAGCTAACTTCGCACATCTTGGCTTTGCCTTTCTTGAAAGGGGCTCAAGGAGCTGGCCGAGACAGGATTCTCGTCCCTTCGCGACAGAGTGTCAACTCTGGGAGTCGCGCAGTCGTGGGCGTCAAAAGCCGCGCGCAGAGCGCCAGAGTTGAGGTATTCAATATTGATGTCTCTGAAGATCGGAATCCGCGATTCGGTGCGAATTGGCTCTGGATCACCCGCGCTCACATCAGGAATGTTAACGCGGCGGAGGGTTGTTGGCCATAAATCGCGATTGCACTCACAATCGCGGTCGGTCCATGGTTCGCAAGATGCTTGACCGCTTCGTCCTCCGCGCGACGCCTCCCCTCACCAGACTCGGTCCCGAACTATCGATTGTTGTTCAAGGCGGGTCTTATCCACAAAGGACTGGATCGCAGCGTTAAGTCTGCGCCGGTCATTCTCACCGATTTCAACGAACCGGAATGGTTGCAGCGTGCGGGAAATCGGATTCAGCATTTCTGCCGTGCCGAACACCAGGCCAGTCTCCGCCCGGAACATCAATTTAACGGGGGAGCCCTGATTGAGAGGGCTGGACAAGCAAAGCAGGCCGCCCGTAACGGAAACGACCTGCAGTCTTCCATGCACCTGGTGTCCACTCGGGAAGCGAAGAACAGCCGTGGTACTACGAAGCAAGTTCAGTCGTGGCGGTCGCGAATGAGCTTCTGATTGCGATGGCGGAGTCATGCTCAAGGCCAGTATGTTCCGGGCTTTCCAACGGTAGAACGTTACGGAAGGACCTGTCCGAAGAGCCATTCGCGCGCGGCTGGCGAAATCTCGCGGCTTCACCCACAAGGCGATACAGTAACCGTTGAGGACGATCCACTCGCAGAAGTATGCGATTCCTGTTAGAGGCACGGTCGAGCGTTCAGGAGGTTTCACCCGTGAAGAAGCACCCGATCGCTGTAAAGCTATTTCTGCTGTTGTTCTTGTCCTTGGTCGTCGCGATCGTTTACGGCGTGCGCGGGTTATACGACGCTCGAGCTCACCGAGCCGCGTGCTACCGCGCCAACCTCGAGAAGCTCAATGCCCTCGAACCTTCGACGGCGACAATCAACACTGAAGTCCAGGAGATCCAACTCGACCAAGACGTGATCGATCAGCTCGAGGGTACAGACGACGACACCGTGATCCAACGTCGGAACCGCATGATCGACGGCGTGAAGCTCAAGCTCACCAAGGTCAACAA
>JACXTT010014963.1_pt1 | contig 10097 bp, 7 predicted proteins | sample 9270951 | NCBI WGS metagenome assembly JACXTT01 (sample SAMN15532306, study PRJNA645909) | rock metagenome | isolation source: weathered quartz diorite | place: Puerto Rico | collected 2017-06-21
GGGACACTCCATGTGAAAACGTCTGCCATGCAGGGATTTACATTCCAGCGTCCTTCTCCCCTCCGCGAGGGGAGAAGGTGCCGAAGGCGGATGAGGGGAGCCTAACTTAAGGCCATTGCAGTTAGGATGTTGGGATGTCGAGATGTTGGGAAGTCCCGCCAACCGGCGCCATCGCCGGGGCGGGCACATCCCTGCATCCTTACCATCCCGGCATCCCAACTTGCCCACACCGGAAAGACCTCGAGAAGGGAAGCTTGCAACTTTTCGGAGTGCGGCGGCGAAGCTGCCGCTTTGAAAGCGGCGCTGCAGCGCAGCACTCCAAAATCACAGACTGGCGTTGCGAGCAGATCCGTTTCTGGCAAGTGGCGACACGCAACTCGCAACCGCCGAGGGCACGTTTCCTGCTCCCAATTCCCTGGAGGAGAACGACCTATGCACCGAACCAAACTATTCGCAGCAGGAGTGTTCGCTCTGCTGCTCGCGGCCGCCTGCGGATCGTCGCGCAACCCCATCGGCGACATCTTCGGCACGGGCACGAACAGCTATTACGACATCCGCGGTACGGTCGACTCTGTCGACACCAGCAGCCAGTCGATCTACCTGACCAACGTCAGCGGCTACAACAGCAACCTGATGGGAACCGGCGGCAATACGGCGCGGGTCTATTACGACAACCGCACCACGGTCACCTTCCAGGGGCGGACGTACCGGCCACAGGACCTCGAGCGCGGCGACGAAGTGGTCGTGCACGCGGCGCAGTCCGGAAGCCAGCTCATCGCTCAGTCGATGGACGTGACCTACAACTCGCGCGGCGGCATGACCTCCGGCTCGACCGTGCCGTACGGCTCGTTCGCACACGGCACCGTCCGCTCGGTCGACACGTACAACCGGGCGATCTCCATCGACCGCGGCTACGGCTCGACCATGACCGTCTACTACGACGCGAACACGCCGGTCTACTTCAACGGCCGGACGTACTCGCCGTCCAACCTGGAGGTGGGCGATGAGGTCGACATTCGCACGTCCGACCTCGGCCGCGGCCGCCTCGGCGCGCAGGACATCACCGTTACGCGCAGCATGAGCGGCACCAGCAGCAACGGCACGTACGGCTCTCCGAGCAACTACGCCACCATCCGCGGCACGGTCCGCTCGGTCGACACGTACAACCGCACCATCGCGCTCGACAGCACGACGTGGATGTCGGGATTCCGCGGCAACAACACCCGCGGCAATACCATCACCGTGCAGTACGACCCCAACGCGCGCGTCAGCGTCAACGGCCAACTCTATCCGTTGACCGACCTCCAGCGCGGCGACGTGGTCGACGTGCAAGTGCAGAACGACGGCGGATCGACGTATTACGCGCAGGGCATCACGCTCGTGCGCGACGTGAACCAGCGGTAGGGCGCACCCTCATCCGGCCCTTCGCTTCGCTCAGGGCCGGGTGAGGGCTCTAACTGATCGCCGCCAACGTCGCCCTGGCGATCTCTGCCTCTTCATCCGTCGGGATCACCCACACCTCCACCCGCCCGGCGCTGATGCGACGCTCGTCGTCGCGCTTCATCTCATTGAGCGGGCCGTCGAGCGTGATGCCAAGGAAGGCGAGGCGCCGGCAGACGCGGGCGCGCATCGACGCGGAGTGCTCGCCGATGCCGCCGGTGAAGGCGACGGCGTCGAGGCCCTCCAGCGCCACGGCGTACGCGCCGATGTACTTGGCCACGCGATAGGCGAAGACCTCCATGGCCAGCTCGGCGCGCGGAGTGCGGGCGTCTGGCCCGCTCTCGCCGGCCGTCTCGGCCGGCGATGCGCCATGCCGCGGAGCGGGACGCTCCACGGGTGCGGGCGAGACGCCCGCACTCCACTGCTGCAGCGCGCGCAAATCGCCGCTGATGCCGGAGAGTCCGAGGAGGCCGCTCTGGTGATTGAGCAGATCGTCGACCTCGGCCACGCTCCTGCCGCCGCGCAATAGATAAAGGATGAGGCCGGGGTCGATGTCGCCCGAGCGCGTCCCCATCACCAGCCCTTCCATCGGCGTCAGCCCCATCGACGTATCGATGCTTTTCCCGTCGCGGATGGCGCAGACGCTGGCGCCGTTGCCGAGGTGGCAACTGACCAGCCGCGGGCGCGGCAGGCGCGAGGCGATGTAGCCGTGCGAGATGCCGTGAAAGCCGTAGCGGCGCAGGCCGAAGTCGCGCGGGACGGCGTAGGTGAAGGCCACGTCGGGAAGGGTCTGGTGAAAGGCGGTGTCGAACACCGCCACCACACGGCACGCCTTGCGCGCCTCGGTCAACACTTCGACCGCCAGCGGATTGTGCAGCGGCGCGAGGGCCGCCAGCGCGCGGATCTCGTCGAGCACGACGTCGTCGACCATCGCCGGAGCGGCGAAGCGCGCGCCGCCGTGCACCACGCGGCATCCGACGGCGTCGACGGGCGCACGCGCCAGCACGTCCGATGCCGCCTTCCCCATGCCCGCAGTCACCTCGACGACGCCTTTGTCGACCAGTTCCCCATCGCGATAACGCGCGAACTTCAGCGTGGAGCTGCCGGGGTTCAACGCCAGGATGTTCATTGTCATGTGTAGCGGCTGCCGCTTTGGCCGCCGGCGCCCGAAGCGGGCGCCGCTACACCACTCCTCAATACGGCCACACCCAATCCCGCACCCGCGGCAGGTCGTCGCCGTGCTCGCAGACGTACTCGTGGTGCTCGACGAGCATGTCGCGCATGTCCTGCTTCACGTACGCGTAGCGCGAGCCGAGGCGCGGCACGCGGTCGATCACGTCCATCACCAGGTGGCAGCGGTCGAGCTGATTGAGCACCGTCATATCGAACGGCGTGGTGGTCGTCCCCTCCTCCTTGTAGCCGCGCACATGTAGGTTCTCGTGATTGGCGCGGCGATAGGTGAGCCGATGAATGAGCCAGGGGTAGCCGTGGAAGGCGAAGATGATCGGCTTGTCCACGGTGAAGAGCGAGTCGAAATCCTTGTCCGACAATCCATGCGGATGCTCGCTCGCCGACTGCAGCGTCATCAGGTCGACCACGTTCACCACGCGCACCTTCAGATCGGGGATGCGCTGCCGCAGGATGTCCACCGCGGCGAGCGTCTCGAGCGTGGGGACGTCGCCGCAGCAGCCCATCACAACGTCGGGCTCGGCGTCTTCGTCGTTCGACGCCCAATCCCAGATGCCGATGCCGGCGGTGCAATGCTTGATGGCGGCGTCCATGTCGAGATACTGCAGGGCCGGCTGCTTGCCGGCGATGATCACGTTCACGTAGTTGCGGCTGCGCAGGCAGTGATCGGCCACCGACAGCAGCGTGTTCGCGTCCGGCGGCAGGTACACGCGCACGACCTCGGCCTTCTTGTTCACCACATGATCGATGAAGCCGGGGTCCTGGTGGCTGAATCCGTTGTGGTCCTGCCGCCAGACGTGCGACGTCAGCAGATAGTTCAATGACGCGATCGGCCGCCGCCAGGCGATGTGCCGCGTCGTCTTCAGCCACTTCGCGTGCTGGTTGAACATCGAGTCGATGATGTGGATGAAGGCCTCGTAGCAGGAGAAGAGGCCGTGCCGGCCGGTGAGGAGGTAGCCCTCCAGCCATCCCTGGCACATGTGCTCGCTGAGCACTTCCATGACGCGGCCGTCGCGCGCGATGTGCTCGTCGGTCGGCAGGATCTCGCCGGTGAAGACGCGGTTGGTGGCCTCGAAGACGGCGGAGAGGCGATTCGATTCCGTCTCGTCGGGACCGACCAGGCGGAAGTTGTCGGGATTGCGCTTGATGACGTCGCGCAGCAGCGCGCCGAGGACGCGCGTGGCCTGCCCGAAGGCCTTGGCCGGCTGGGGGACCTCGACCGCGTAGTCGCGGAAGTCCGGCATGCGCAAGTCCTTGAGCAAGATCCCGCCGTTCGCGTGCGGGTTCGCCCCCATCCGCCGCTCCCCCTTTGGCGCGAGCGCGCGCAGCTCCGCGCGGAAGGCGCCGTTCTCATCGAACAGCTCCGCCGGCTTGTAGCTCTTCAGCCACTGCTCGAGGAGCAGAAGATGCGACGGATTCTTCGAAAGCTCGCCGAACGGCACCTGATGCGAGCGGAAGGAATTCTCCGTCGGCTCGCCGTCGACCTCTTTCGGCCCGGTCCATGCCTTCGGCGTGCGGAGGATGATCATCGGCCAGCGCGGCCGCTCGCCCGATGCGCCGGCCTTGATCCGCGCGATCTCATCGAAGACCGAGTCGAGCGTCGCCGCCATCAGCCGATGCATGGTCATCGGCTCATTGCCTTCGACGAGGTACGGTTTGTATCCGTAGCCTTCGAAGAGATCGTTGAGCTCGTCGTGGCTGATGCGCGCCAGCACCGTGGGGTTGGCGATCTTGTAGCCGTTGAGGTGAAGGATCGGCAGGACGACGCCGTCGCGCGCGGGGCTGAGGAACTTGCTGGAGTGCCAGCTCGCCGCGAGCGGCCCGCTCTCCGCCTCGCCGTCGCCGACCACGCACGCGGCGATGAGATGGGGGTTGTCGAACACCGCGCCGTACGCGTGCACCAGCGCGTAGCCGAGCTCTCCCCCCTCGTGGATCGATCCCGGCGTCTCCGGCGCGACGTGGCTCGGAATCCCGCCCGGAAAGGAAAACTGCTTGAACAGTTTCCGCATCCCCTCCGCGTCTTCGGTGATGTTCGGATAGACCTCGCTGTACGTCCCCTCGAGGTAGGTGTTGGCCACCACCCCCGGCCCGCCGTGCCCCGGCCCGGCGACGTAGAACATGTCCACGCCGCGCTCGCGGATGATGCGGTTGAGGTGGACGTAGATGAAGTTCAGGCCGGGCGTGGTTCCCCAGTGCCCGAGCAGCCGCGGCTTGGTGTGCTCGATCTTGAGCGGCTCGCGCAGCAGAGGATTGTCGAGCAGGTAAATCTGCCCGACGGAAAGGTAGTTCGCGGCGCGCCAGTAGGCATCGGTGCGGCGCAGCTCGTCATCGGAGAGGGGCATGCGGGGACGATATCAACAGATTGTTGCGCGTTGCCAGTTGCGAGCGGGGCGGCCGGCTCGCAACGCGCAACTCGCAACTCACTTCCAGCACACGCTCGTATTCTTCGCCTCGAACGAGTTCCCCGGCATCGGCTCGAAGGGGACCAGCGCCTCCGGATGCGCCGACTGTTTGCGCACCGTATCGGAGTACTTGCCGAGCGCCGCGTTCATGGCGTGCAGGCGGTCAAGCGCGTTGACCTGCTGCAGCGGCAGCGTCACCACGCCGGAGCGATAAACCTCGGCGTTGCTGTACGCCTCCCCCTTCACGATCTTGCCGACCAGCGTCTCCTGCATGTCGGCGGCGCTGAAGCCCTGCGCGCTCTTGCCGCCGACCACGTTCGGCGGCAGCAGCTCCGGGTTGATGATCCATCCCGGATGCTTGCTGGCCACCTCATTGCCGAAGACGATCAATTCATCGACGGTCATGTTCAGCGCCACGTAGTCGCGCAGCGGCAGCGGCTTGTCGCCGGTCCCCGTCTCCTGCACGTGGCCGGCGAGGTGCGGGCCGGTGGCGCACGAGTCGCCGAAGGAGAGTTGCACCGCGCTCTCGGTCAGGTACATGTACGTGCCGTAGTCGCAGCCGCCGGGAGGCGTGGGGGCGTCGTCGCCGCAATACGTCGAATGCGAGTCAGTGTCCTGCAGGACGTGGAGATAGAGGCCGATCCGCGCCACTTGCACGGGCACCGGAACCGGCACGGGATCCTTCCACAGCGTGCCGGTGGTCATGTTCGTGTTGTCGAGATAGGACTGAAGTTGGTCGTAGTAGACGCTTTGGCCGGTGTTCGTATCGTAGTTGAGGACCTTCTTCCCGGCGGGGACGTTGAGCTTCACGCCGCGGCTGTTCTTTCGTTGGATCAGCGGCACCGTTCCGGCGATGTCGATGCCGCTGACGCACGTCGTGCCGTCCGGACCGGTGAGCCCGACGGTGCAGAGCAGCCCGGGCTCACGCGTCGGCAGCATCGCCCACTGCCGGAAGTTGGCCAGCGTCTTCTGGTAGGTGTCGTCGATGTGCACGGGATAGCCGGGCTGCGGGTAGTGAAGCGGATAGAGCGCCTCCACGCCGCCCGCGCCGTGCACGTCTGTCCCCTTCCCGTTCGGCGAGAAGAAGACGACATAGTGGTCGAGCGGGCCGTCGGTGTTTGTATTCGTGCGCACGAAGCCGTTGAAGGCCGCGCTGATGTAGTTCACCCCCGAGTTCTGCCCCGAGGCCTGCACGCCGCACTGGTCGATGGGGATGTATTGGCCGTAGTCGGTGACCTCGTTGTAGGCGGCGATCCAGTAGGCCACGTCGGCGCGATAGCCGAGGGCCTGCGCGATGAAGTAGGTGGAGTCCGCGTGGACCATGCTGCGGCCGGGCTTGATGGTGGCGAAGTCGAGCACCTGCGCCGGGCAGGCGCGGTTCGGCGAGACCGGCGGCGGACAGGTCGGCTGGATGCACCAACTGAGCACGCCGTCGCTCTTGCGGCGCGGGAGGCAGAGGTCTTCGAGGAAGGCGTCGGCGGTGGCGGCGACGCTGAGGCAGATGAGGAGGATCAGCGTGCGGGGGCTCATACCTCCCAGACGTCCAACATGAGTCTCGCGTGAATTGCGATATAGGATGCTCTTTCGAGGAGGTGTTGCATGCGCAACCGGCTGACGAGGATTCTCCTGGTGGCGGCGCTGGCGGGCGTGGCGGCGTTCGGCCAGGAAAAGAAGAAAGAAGCGGAACCGCTGAAGATCAAGGTCGGCGACACGGCGCCCGACTTCACACTGCTCGAGTACGACGGCACGAAAGTGAAACCTGTATCTCTGCACGACTTCAAGGGGCAGAAGCAGGTGGCCCTGGCCTTCTTCGTCTTCGCTTTCACAGGCGGCTGAACGCAGGAGATGAAAGCCTTCCAGGCCAACTTGGCCAAGCTGGAAGGCGCAGACACCCAGGTCTTGGGTGTGAGCGTAGACAGCCCCTTCGCCAATCACGCCTTCGCCGCGCAGAACGGCATCACCTTCCCGCTCCTCGGCGACATGGATGCCAAGGCGATCAAAGCCTACGGACTGGAAAAGGACTACAAGATCGGCGGCGCCACCATGGCTTCGGCGCGCCGCGCGACGTTCCTCATCGACAAGGAGGGAAAGGTGGTTGAGGCGCAGGCGGACAGCGAGGCGGTCGATCCGACAAAGATCGTCGACGCCTGCCAGATCCCGCGGCACGCGAAGTAGTCTCTTGGAGTGCGGGCGTCCTCGCCCGCACCGACCGGGCGTCCCGCCCGGTCGAATTCTTCGCGCCAGGTTACCGCCGGGCGAGACGCCCGGCGGGTGCGGGCGGGACGCCCGCACTCCATTCACTGTAAGCACTGAAACGATGATTTCACACGCCTCGAAACCTCCCCGACGGCGGATTTGCTATCGTCGCCACATCCCCCGCCCCGTGGGAGTCCAACAAACGAGAGGAAACCACCGATGAGCACGAGACGATTTGGCTCCGCGATTTCCGTGATCGTGTTGTCGCTGTTCACCACCGTCGCTCTCGCCGAGGAGGCCAAGTCGACGACGGCGCCTGCGGCGTCGACCACCGCCCCGCGCTACGGCACCTGGGGCGTCGACCTGGCCGGAATGGACCGCTCGGTCAAGCCCGGCGACGATTTCTTCAAATTCGTCAACGGCAAATGGGCCTCCACCACGCAGATCCCGCCGGACAAGACGGGCTACGGCGCATTCGCTGTTCTCACCGATCTCTCCGAGGCGCGCGTGCACGCGCTGCTCGACCGCTGGGCCGCCGACAAGAGCCTGAAGCCCGGCTCGGACGAGGCGAAGGTGGCCGCGATCTACCGCACCTTCCTCGACGAGGCGACGGCGGAGAAGCTCGACGCCAAACCGATCCAGCCGTATCTCGATGCGGTGAAGAACGCCAAGACGCGCGAGGACATGGCGCGCGTGATGGGCGGCTCCACCCGCGGGTTCGGCAACTCCTTCTTCGGCGCCGGCGTCAGCGACGACGCGAAGAATCCCGACAAGTACGCGCTCTACCTCTCTCAATCCGGCCTCGGCCTGGCCGACCGTGAGTTCTACCTGCGCGACAAGTTCAAGCCGCAGAAGGATCGCTATCAGAAGTACGTCGCCGACATGCTCGGCCTCATCGGATGGGAGGAGCCGGAGAAGAACGCGGCGGACATCGTGGCCATGGAGACGAAGATCGCCGACGCGCATTGGACGCGCGCCGAGAGCCGCGACCGGGATAAGACCTACAACCCGATGACCATCGCCGAGCTGGAGAGCAGCACGCCCGGCTTCCCCTGGCCCATCGCCTTCAAGGCAGCGGGCCTGGACAAGGCCGACCGCGTGGTGGTGCGGCAGAACACCGCGCTCCCGAAGATCGCCAAGATCTTCGGCGACGCGCCGGTGTCCACGCTGCAGGCGTGGGAGGCGTTCCACCTCGCCGATGAGGCGGCGCCGCTGCTCTCCAAGCGTTTCGTCGACATGCATTGGGAGTTCCGCTCGAAGTTCCTCAACGGCACGCAGGAGCAGGTCCCGCGCTGGAAGCGCGCCGTCAGCGCCGCGGAAGGCTCGATGGGCGAGGCCATCGGCCGGTCGTACGTCGCCGAGTACTTCCCCCCCGAGTCGAAGGCGAAGATGGAGAAGCTGGTGGCCGACCTCCGCACCGCGATGAAGGGGCGCATCGAGAACCTGCAGTGGATGGGGCCGGAGACGAAGGCGCGCGCGCTGGAGAAGCTGTCGAAGTTCACCGTGAAGATCGGCTATCCGTCGGCGTGGCGCGACTACTCCAAGCTCGAGATCCGCGAGGGAGAGCTGGTCGGCAACGCCGAGCGCTCCGCGAAGTTCGAATGGGCGCGCCAGGTGAACCGCATCGGCAAGCCGGTGGACAAGGCTGAGTGGGGAATGACGCCGCAGACGGTCAATGCCTATTACCAGTCCACCAAGAATGAGGTGGTCTTCCCGGCGGCGATCCTGCAGCCGCCCTTCTTCGATCCGAACGCGGACATGGCCGTGAACTACGGCGGCATCGGCGCGGTCATCGGTCACGAGATCACGCACGGCTTCGACGATCAGGGGCGGAAGTCGGACGGCACCGGCATGCTGCGCGACTGGTGGGCGGCCGACGACGCGGCGAAGTTCGAGGCGCAGGCCACCAAGCTCGGCGCGCAGTACGAGGCGATCAACTTCCCGCAGCTCCCCGGCCTGCATATCGTCGGCCGCATGACCATGGGGGAGAACATCGGCGACCTCGGCGGCATCCTGCTGGGACTCGACGCCTACAAGCTCTCGCTGAAGGGTCAGCCCGCGCCGGTGCTCGACGGTTTCACCGGCGAACAGCGCGTATTCCTCGGATGGGCGCAGGTGTGGCGGACGCTGACGCGCGACGACGCGTTGCGGCAGCTCATCACCACCAACCCCCACTCCCCCGGCCAAGTCCGCGCCTTCGCGCCACTCCGCAACGTCGACGCCTGGTACGCAGCGTTCGACGTTAAGGAAGGGGACGCGGAGTACGTCAAGCCGGAGGATCGCGTACGCATCTGGTAGCGCATTCAACGCGCCGCTCAACGCAAACGGCCACCCGCGAGGGTGGCCGTTTCACGTGAAGGGGCGCGGCCTCTCACTTCATTCGCGTCGACTTGCTTTCCGACGTGGTGGTCCACTTGCCATCCGCGCCGGCGTACTCAGCGACTGAGGTGTAACTGTCTTTCGCCGTCTTCATGACGCTCCGCGTCTTCCATCCCGGATAGTCGGCCGTGAACGTCCACGTATTGCCCTCGATCTTGAGGAGCGCCAACACGGCGTAGCCGAAGCTGTCCACGGTGTACGACGAATACTGTTTCAAGGCGGGGACGTAGCTGATGATGCGCATCGACTTGTAGAGACCGGCGGGACCGGTGAGCTCGGCGCGGCAGACGACGTGCAGGTTGGCGAACCACTCGCAGTCTTCCGTCCCCGAGGCCTTGCTCGCCGCGGCCGCCGCCGAAGCCTTGAAGTCAATCTCGGTTCGCCACTTTCCGGTCAGGTAGTCGAGCCTCTTTAGCCCCGGACCTGGTTGGGCGGGGACCTTCGCCACCGCCAACAAGCGAACCCTCCAGCCCAACACGATGCGTTTTGACC
>JACXTT010014964.1_pt1 | contig 10097 bp, 10 predicted proteins | sample 9270951 | NCBI WGS metagenome assembly JACXTT01 (sample SAMN15532306, study PRJNA645909) | rock metagenome | isolation source: weathered quartz diorite | place: Puerto Rico | collected 2017-06-21
CCCGGATCAAGCGCCTAGCACGCAAAACCATTTGTTTCTCGAAATCAGTCTTTATGCATGACACCGTCATCGGACTCTTTGTGAATCGCTACGAATTCGGAACCCCGATTTAATTTCACTCTATCAACAATTTGAGAACACGACCATCTTTAGTAGCGGCCCGTGCCAGAATGGCTTCTACTACTGTCGTCTTGCCAATGCCTGCCTCGCCCGTAACGAAGATGATTTGGCGTTCGCCTCGTCCTGCCTTCTCTAACCACCCATGGAGTTGGGCCAGTTCAGCCTCACGACCAACCAGACGAGTTCCTGGTTTCTCGTTGCTCGTTTCTTGTTGTTCGTTTGCCTGACTAGAAACCAGAAACCTGGAACTAGCAACGGGCGGAGCAGCAGCACCGAGCGAGGCCAGCACCCGATATACTCGCACCGGCTCGGCAATGTTCTTGACCGTTCGCTCACCCAGAGATTCATAGTGCAGGGCGAGCTTGTTTTTGACCTGATCATAGACAGTGCTTGAGATGCAGATACCCCCTCCCTCAGCTAAGGCTTCTAACCGCGCTGCAATGTTGACCCCATCACCATAGATTCGTTCGCCCTCGACAATGACATCTCCTACATTGATGCCGATGCGAAACTCCATCCGACGATTAGCGGGCAACTCAGCATTTCTGGTCTTGAGCGCGTCCTGGATCTCGACCGCGCCCTGCACCGCATCCACAGCGCTGGCAAATTCCGCCAGCAGATTATCGCCCGGCGCATCCACCACTCGACCGTGGTGTTGCTGGATGAGAGTAGCCATCACCTCGCGGTATGCGGTCAAAGTGCGAATAGTCGATATCTCATCCTCGCCCATGAGACGGCTGTAGCCCTGTACGTCCGCACTCAGGATCGCCGCTAGCTTGCGCCGCAGCACTCTCACCGGCTGGGATCGTTGGGCGCTCGGGGGAAGAGAAAGCGTCGGGTCCGTAGTAGGCGGCGCCAAGGTGAAAGCCGGGTCCCCATACAACATGTAACTCGCCCACGTCATATTCTGCGCGCCTCTCTGCGTAATCATCTGGTGGCGAGCCCGTAGCAACGATTCTCCCAGGCTGAGACCCAAGGTCATGTGCTGATAGAAAACCGTGGCAAAAACCCTGCTCTCCTCATCGTGCACTACCCAAAAGGTCCCGATATAGTTTTTGACTCCCGCCAGCAAAAACGCGCTGCCAATGCCAAAGGCTTGCCCTTCATACTTGTAGCTCTTCTTCCACTCGGCAGTGACCCCGGCCTGGCACGAGTTGGAAAACACCAAGAGAGGGGGACGAGAAAGCTTGCCCAACTCTCCCGCGGTCAGCACCCCGTCATGCAGCACCCACCCGCTGTGGCTCGGCGTCTCAGAATCATACTGACTATGCCCAGCAAAATGCACGATGTCATGAGCTTGCAGCGCCGCCAACAGCGACACCCGCCGCACCTCACGCCCCCCCAGTAAGGTTACCACCACCTCACTCATTCCTGCCAACAATTCGCACAGCCGTTCAGCTTCCGCTCTCGCCTGCGGCAGCGTTTCGGTGGGGTCGGCAATCAACAGTACCCGCAGTATCCCTTGCTCTCTGTGAGCGACTCCTCTCTCCGGCAGTGGGGCGCTCGTGATGACTTGGCGGCCCAGGCGAAACTTCATGCTCAGAAATTGTTCGCCGTCGTAGCATAACTCCCACGGCGCTTGGATGAGGGATTCATCTAACCGTAGATACAGATCGCCGGGTTCTGCTGTCCGCAGTCGTTGCCGCGTAGCCTCGGGGAGTAAATGTGAGAACAACAGTTCACCAATCCGCTGCAGGTCCCGGACAACGGCCATGTGATCATCCTGGCCATATCCCGGCAGGCCAATACTCCCCACCTCTGCGCTTATTTCCCGCAAAAAGGCATCGTCCACGCGGGTCTCACTGCGCGGAATGAGGGCGCCCATCTCCGCCAAGTCGATGATATTCGTGTCGCCCTTCCGTAAAATGGTGAGATAGATCGGTGTCGCCATGTCCCCTGTATGTTCCGTAGCTCTCTAGCCTTGTTGAAAGATTCTATCTCTAGTCCTGAAGCGTTCCCATTCCTACCACGACGGCGCGCTCTCGGTCAGAAGAAGATGCTGCCATAGGCTATACCCGCCGACGCTCGTCGATCAATGGTCACGACTTCTCCGCTTGCTCGTCCCACCCGTGATCCAATTTGTCGCGAGTAAGAGTCTTATCTAGCAGAACCACAACAATACACGGAATCACAAAACATTCAGAAAGGAGGTGGGGTCATGTAACAGAATGCACAAGAAGTTTGGACAGTAGGCTGTTTGCGACTCGGGCAAGGGAGCCAAGAGGCGGTAGTCTGGGAACGGCTGGATTGGCGCTCTCCTGGATAAGAATCATTCTACAATTACAAAGAGGAGGAAGACCATGCCGAGCATCACCCGATAATCACAAGTGAACAAGCGGAAGAAACAAACATTTCAGTTGGAACCAAAAAAGCGATGATGTGTACACGATTATATGAAAACAAAGGAGATATCCCATGCGTCTCACAAGAAGTAAAAAAGTAGTTGGCCTTTATGTCGCGATCGTTCTGGTGCTGTTGGGCGCCTTTGCAGACCGCGCCCATGCGGTTGTACGGGGGGAGTCTTACGCGTATGTCAGCAAAGTTCAGATCGGGACTGACAACTATCTCTATATCGACGTCCTTGGCAATTTTAAGAGCACTCATGGCTGCTCGCAGCCCTGGTATGCACGTAGTCTTTATCCACTGTCCGATACTCGCACCAAAGCGTGGCTGCAGCTGGCCACAGCGTCGTTGTTGTCAAACACCCCTGTCTATATCCAATCCAACGGGTGTACGACATACGGCCACCTGATCATGGAAGCGCTGCAGCTGGACCTTACGTACTAAGAACGCGGGCCTCAATAGCAAAGGAGAAGCTCTTGACGGCGACGGTGGCCTGCGGTCTCCTCCCCGCAACCTGAGCGATTGAGGCTGAAGGACGGACATTCTCTTCATGCCATATTTTGGGGCGCCGAGAGTGTCCGCCAGCGTCTTCTAGGTATCTAGTAACTCCTGCCGAAGGACGGCACGGAAACGAAAAGATAAGGAGAGTCATTATGCAGAACAGAATACGATGGAAGACAATAGCGACGATCAGGGCTTTGGTCCTGGGAGCGATCGCTGTAGTAGGGTGGTTTACGCCATCAGCCGAGGCAGTCGAGCTCAACGTCTGCGAAGTGCTGGTAGAGGATTTGTTGATTCCTCCGCAGACCGTCGAAGTAAGTAAGTGTATCAAAAATTTGCTCATCGCAGTGGCCTTGCCCCATTGTTTGTTGCCCACCTGTGAGCTGCACCCAGAGTGTGTGATTACCCGTACTGTGGTAGTTGCTGCTGAGCAACTGTTACACGCGGGGGATGTCCATTGCACTGTTAGTGACATCGATCCAGAAGAACTCTTCGAGAAATGGGTGCGCGGCACGATTACCAATACTGCGGACATCCTCACAGGGGGTATTCCTACAGAGCTTCTAGCAGCAGCTCAAACGCATTTTCAGGCGCTGGCGGCGCGGGGCAAATTCGTACCACAGCCGGTGCAAGCCATTTTAAACGCGGTCGCCAATCGGGCGGCGCTTTTGAGAATAAAAAGTTTTACCCGGCAAGATGTACAGGGCATCAAGATTATATCTGATGAAGATCCCGATGCGGACATGTACCTCAAAGACTGGGCCGCTGCGATTACGCTCGGTCCTGTGATTGTCATGAAGAAAGACTATTTTGACGCGCTCGTAGCGGCCACGGGGCCGACAGTGACCCTGACCCATATGCTCAGCGGAGGACTCCCGCCGACGCTCACCTCCGCGATTGATACCCTAGTGCACGAAATGATTCACGTTCGGCAGTACCGGGAGCTTGGCTCCGAGAACTTCATCGTCAACTATGCGCTGGAAACGATTCCAATGGGCTATGGCAAGGAGAGCTTTGAACAAGAAGCTTACACCTTTGCAGCCACCATGGCGGATGTGCATGAAGGGGTCTGGTGCCGTGAGATGCGCACGAAACACAACGGGTTTATTACGGAGTACAATCTAGCCCTCAAGCCGCTCACCTGTACGGCCTACATGGAGCCTCTTATGCCTATCTTGGCGGATATGGTGGAGTAAATGAAGGGATGGTATTGGTATTGTCGGTAAGCGGGCTCCGGATTGGAAAAACAAAGGACTCTTTTACACCGGCGGGAGGCGTGCTCTCTGTCGCCCTTGGCTCCTCTCGCCGGCCATAGACGTACAGCTGCTATGCCACAAAATTGATAAGAACAAAATGTTCTACAATGTATATGGTTTGCGCCTCCGAGTTTTTCAATATGTAGTAGGGCTCGATTTTATTTTTGCTATGCTGGAGCGCTGACTGCTGAGAGCTTGTTTTCATTTCAGCCCCGCCTTGCGCAAGGCGGTAAGATGACGCTCTAGCACCGCGGGATCTTTGATGGGGACATTCTGCCGAACCCACTCCAAAGAGATGGGTCCGGCCTGCACCACCTCAGCTCGAGCCTCCGCCTCCTGGCCTAACTCGCTATAAATGACTGCTGAGTTAAAGTGGCCTATCCAGGAATGAGGATTGAGGGCGAGAAAGCTCTTGCCGGGCGCCAGCGCCTCCTCATACCAACCTGCCAGGCGATAGGCAACGCTTAATTGGAAGACAAACAAAGCCGGATAATGGGGATCGAGGCGCATCGCCTTCTTGGTCAGCTCTATACCTTCCTCTGGCCGCCCGGCAAAGGCCAAGATGCCCCCCAGCGCTATATAGCCACTGGCGAAGTTCGGATCGAGGGCCACGGCCCGCTCCGCCTCAGCGATGGCTTGGTCATGCTGTTTTTTCCACAGATAGCTCGTGCCCAATAAGGAATGAGGTCCGGGCAAGGAGTCATCGAGGGCAATGGCCTTTTGCCCCAGTTCAATCGCCCGATCCAGAGATTGAGTAGGGTCGGTGGTCCATTGATACACCCGATCGTTCCAGTAGGTCCACCCCAGCATCGTATACACCACGGCATACGTCGGGTCCAGCTCTGTCGCGCGCTCGAACATCTGCCGTGCCCGCTCATTCATCTCTTTTCTCTTCGTCTCGTTCTGTATGCGGAGGTAAGACTCTATCCCGCGCAAATAGAAGTCATAGGCCTCCAAGTTGTCCGTCGTTTTGCGCGCCAGCACCCCTTGCTCCCATAACGAGAGTTGGAGTTGCAGCGTCGTCACGATCTTCTGCACGATCTCATCTTGTAAAGCGAAGATGTCTTTCAGCGGCCGGTCATAGCGCTCGGTCCACAGGTGATGGTCCTGGGCGGCATCGATCAACTGCGCGGTAATGCGCACTTGACCATCGGCCTTGCGCACACTGCCTTCGAGCACATACTGCACGCCCATCTCCTTGCTTACCTCTTGCACCTTTATAGCCTTGCCTTTGTAGGTCGAAGCGGAGTTGCGCGAGATGACAAAAAGACTAGAGAGGCGCGAGAGCGCGCCGGTGAGGTCCTCGGTGAGGCCGTCGCTGAAGTACTCTTGCTCGGGATCGCCACTCATGTTCGTGAACGGCAGTACGACGATGGAAGGCTTGTCAGGCAGCGGCAACGCTCCTGGAGTGAGGAGCGTTGCGTGGTGAGTGATGAATGGAGAACGAACAAGAAGCATCACGACTCCGGCGACAATGAGTAGCCCTGCAGCAACCAGTACGGTGCGGAGACGAAGAGCGTAGCCCCCCTTGTTTTCAACTTTTGCATTTCGCCGTTCCGACTCCTGGCCGTTCCCGAGAGGCAAATCCCTCCACCTTCAGCCAGACTCTCCACCCGCGCCGCGATGTTGACCCCATCGCCGTAGAGCCGCTCGCCTTCCACAATGACATCGCCCACGTTAATGCCGATGCGAAACTCCATCTTCCGAGCATCGGGCAGCTCCCCATTCTTGCCTTTTAACTCCTGTTGAATCTCGACTGCACACTGCACCGCCTCGACTGCACTGGCAAACTCTGCCAACAAGTTATCACCCGGGGCGTCCACCACTCGGCCGTGATGGTGTTCAATCAAGGTTGCCATCACACCGCGGTAGGCGGTTAAGGTACGGATGGTCATTCCTTCATCCTCGCTCATCAAACGACTGTAGCCCTTCACATCCGCACTCAGAATCGCCGCCAGCTTGCGCTGCATGACCTGAACCCGCTGCGGGTGTTCAGGGGCAGAGGCGAGAGAAAGAGGGCGGGCGGTTGTGAGCGGTAACACGGTGAGGGCTGGATCACCATACAACATGTAACTGGCCCAGGTCAGACTTTGCCAGCCGCGCTGCGTGATCACCTGTTGGCGAGCGCGCTGTAGCGCTTCTCCTAGGCTGAGGCCTGAGACCAACTGCTGGTAAAAAATCCTGGCGAAGAACTCACTTTCTTCATCGTGCACGACCCAGAAGGTCCCGATATAGTTCTTGACTCCCGCCAGCAGGAACGCGCTGCCAATGCCAAACGCTTGGCCTTCAGACCGAGCGGTCCCCTGCCACGCCGCCGTCACCCCGGCCTGACAGGAGTTAGAGAAGACTAACACTGGGGGATGACTCAGTTTACCCAACTCTCCAGCGGTCAGCACACCTTCACGCAACACTCACCCGCTGTGACTGGGGGTCTGGGCGTCATAATAGCTATGCCCGGCAAAATGCACGACGTCATGAGCTTGCAAAGCGGCCAACAGCGGCACCCGACGCACTTCCCTCCCTCCCAGTAAGGTCACTGTCACCCCACTCATGCCCGCCAACAAGGCGCAGAGCCGCTCAGCTTCTTCCCCTGCCTGCGGCAGCGTTTCCGTGGGGTCAGCAATCAGCAGCACACCCAATGGTCCCTGCTCTCTGGGAGCGGCTCCTGGGCTGGGCAGTGGAGTACTCGTGATCACTTGGCGACCCAAGCGAAACTTAGCAGCGAGAAACTGTTCCCCATCGTAGGCCAGCTCCCAGGGCGCCTGCAGCAGAGCCTCATCGAGCCGGAGATAGAGGGCACAAGGTTGAGCAGATCGTAATCGCCGCCGCGCCGCTTCGGGGAGCAAGTGCGAGAACATCAGCGCGCCCAGTCGCTGCAGCTCTTGCACTGTTGCTAGCCCTGCACCTTGGTCGTACTCCGGGGTTGCCACGTTGAGGATCTCGGCACTCAGCTCCTGCAGAAACGCATCGTCTACGCGGGTCTCACTGCGCGGAATGAGGACCCCCACCTCCGCCAAGTCGACGATATTGGTGTCGCCTTTCCGCAAAATAGTGAGAGAGATCGGTGACGCCATGACCTGTAAGGCTCCCTTTTCTTCTTGAAAGCTTCTGTCTCCAGTCCTGAGTCGCTACTACTCATACCACGAAGGAGCGCCTTATCAGAAGTCCCCGAAAGACGCCGCCATACGCTACAACTCGTCAGCGTTCCTCGATCCACGGTCAAACCTCGCGCAGCCTTCTTGTCTAATCCGTGATCCGATTTGCCACGCTTTAGGGTCTTATCCAACGTAACGGCATAAGGTCACACCGACCCTAACCCAAACAACAAAAGTTTTACAAGGCGGACATCGTTATGTGGAACTTCCTCACTTCACCTGGAGCCACGATTATAGTTGTTGACTTCGTACAGAACCTTCCAGTGCTGCTTTCTGGCTTGATAGGGATTCGGTGGTTCTCTGCTGGAATACTCGTCTGTGTGACGGTCAGCCACTATGTGACTCAGCGAACCCTGTCTAGGGTTGAGACCGCATCTACTCCCGTAGGTCACAGGGAAGCGGCACAGCAGCTTATGCTCTCTTTTCTCAAAGAGTGATCCGATTCGTCAGGATCGCAAGTCTTATCCGACAGAAACGCAACGCCGCACGAGATCAAAACAAGTGTGGCTTATGCAAGCAAAGGAGGTGAAGGGCATGTAAAGAAAATCATCAGGAGTTGGAATATCGGGCTGCTTGCGGCTCGGCGAAGGTGTCACTCAGGATTCTTCGGCTTCGCACGGGCGGCAAGGAGCATAGTGACCTCCATCAGCATATGAAGAACCCACATTCCTTAGAGGGAGAAATTGACAGATGAAAGCAACAAACAAAACTGTTGTTTCGATGGCGCTCTGTGCCTTGACGCTAATGAGTCCCGCAACAAGGGCTGCAGTACGATGTAACTGCCAAGACTTCACACCAACTAGGAAGAAAGGAGAAAGAGCAATGAAGCGATTAATGGTAGCAGTACTCATAGGGACAAGTCTGATTGCAGGGTCCACTGCCTCTGGACAACAAGATATCCACATCGACCCTACCACTGGGGATGTGGGTATAGGTACCCAGGCACCGGAAGCCAAGCTACATGTACAGCAAGATGGAGCAACCGGAAAAATCGAAGCTCAGATCGAGAATGACGTCACGTATATTAACACGGTAAACCCCCTGATGCCGAGCCGCGCCAGTACAGAACTGAAGCTGAAGGCTCGTAGTAGTGAGAAGTTGCAAATTACTCCTCCGGGTGGCCAGCCCTCCGCGCCTACTACCGAAGGAACAGCGCAAATCCGGGTGGAAGCGAATCATCGTGGCGGGCAGCGTAAGCTCACGATCAGTGTCGTGGAGCCCGGCATGCCAATCACCTTCGAGACCAACGGTGGCGAAAGCCTGCGCATTGATGAGGCCGGCGTCAAGGTGCCGCGGAACCAGCTCGACGCCGGAGGCGGCCTCGCCATTAGGGGCCGGCCCGTCATCAACAATTCTGGCCAATGGGTTGGAGACCCCTCCAATCTCATCGGCCCGCAAGGACCGAAAGGCGATACGGGGGCTACGGGGGCCACGGGAGCAACTGGGTCACGAGGGCCCAAAGGCGATACGGGGGCTACAGGAGCGACTGGATCACGAGGAGCGACTGGACCGGCTGGACCGGCTGGGCCGCCCACGACCAGCGTCGCTGTATGTGGTACTTCGGGGACGTGCACCAGCGCTTGTCAGGGACGAATCGTTGTCGAGAAAGCTTCGCCTTGCTACGTGTCGGCGGACACAGGGGAATGCCAAGTGAACATCTTAGGAGGTGCATGCTGCGTCTGCGCGCTATGAACAATAGTTAGGGTGTTTTAGGAGGAAGTGGCAATTGAAGGCGCCCAGCCCTGGTTATGGAGACGCGCGATGGCGCGTCTCCATCCATTCGCGCCGAAAAGCAACGCAGGAATCGTTCTTAGGAAGTCCCGCTTCCCCTTTGGGACACAGGAAGGAGCGTAACAATGACTTGTTGTATGCGTGGAATACTGCTGCTGAGCCTTACGCTGGGGGTCGTGCCAGTCCAGGCGGCTCCGCTGCCCTTCGCCGGAACAATGACGATTCACAATGAGCAGCTGAGCTTGCGAGTCGCAGGCGCACCGCTCCGGCAAGTGATGGAAGAGTTAAGCCGCCTCAGCGGAACGCAGGTCCTGTGGCTTAGCGGTATCGCACGGGAGGAGCCAGTCGCGATGGAGTTTAACGATCTCCCCCTCTCCGAAGGGCTCAACCGTATCCTCGCGGGGAAAAATTTCCTGCTGTTTTATAGCTCTGCGGCCCAGAAGGCACGGCTTACACAAATCTGGATTTCTTCTCAGGGCAGCAGCAAGCCGGTGTTATCCATACCTGCGGTGTCTGAAGCCGAGCTGCTCCCAGAGGCTGAGGAGGCAGCCTCCCAAGAGCAAGACGAATTGGCTTCGATGCCCTTCGAACGGCTGCAGCAAATCGCCGTGCAGGAGCAAGATGCCTCGGTCCGTGCCACAGCGATTATGTATTTAAAGGACTATGCGTGGACCGATCCGCGAGCGATCGTTACCCTTACCCAGCTTGCAGAGCACGATCCTGATCTGCACGTCCAAAGTGCGGCTGCTGAGGTCTTACAGGGCTTGCATGAAGCGTCGGACTAACCCTACTAACCAATGGTGCTAGTTTAAGTGGACCTTGAAAAGCGAGAGGAAAAGCGACCTGACCGCACTGCGTTCGCAGCTTGCGCGTGTCAGGGCTAACGCATTAAAACGGCTCTCCCAGCAGCACCTTAAGGAGGTAGTCAGGATTGAGGGCACAGGCCAGACGCTTGCGCGGCAGGCTTTTGGTGGTGGGCTCTTGGCGTAAG
>JACXTT010014965.1_pt1 | contig 10097 bp, 9 predicted proteins | sample 9270951 | NCBI WGS metagenome assembly JACXTT01 (sample SAMN15532306, study PRJNA645909) | rock metagenome | isolation source: weathered quartz diorite | place: Puerto Rico | collected 2017-06-21
TGTTGCCGGCGCCACCGCGCAGACCGGAGTAATGGGTTTCGGCAGCCATCACCGGCTCCACCGCAAAGGCCTGTTCGGCATCAACGACGACCGCCCGGTGACGATTTCCGTGGTCGACAGCGAGTCGAAAATCCGCGAGATTCTGCCTGAGATTCGCGCGATGGTGAAAGAGGGATTGGTTCTCTTGATCGATGCGGAGTTGGCCTCATGATATAAATTACTTAGGAATGGGTCGAACGGTTCTTATTGTCGACGACGAGGCCGACGCGCGAGAGGTCCTGCAACGCATTCTCGAGCCCGGGGGTTACGAAATTGTTCAGGCTGAGTCCGGATCCCAGGCGATAGCGCTTGCCAGCACACTTCAGGTCGATGCATTCCTGCTCGACATTGATATGCCCAGGATGAACGGAATGGATCTTTGCCGAGCGCTGCGCAGCATAGAGACATACGCGACGACCCCGATTATTTTTTTGACGGGGGCGACCGACGATTCCATCCTCGAAGCGGCATTCGAGTCCGGAGGCGATGACTTCATTCCAAAGCCCTTTACCCATGCCGGAGTCCGCGCGCGATTGAAAAATCACTTGCAGCGCACGGAGTATCTGCAGCGGCTCGAACGCATGCGAAAAGTCCTGAAACAATATCTGTCCAAGCGGACCCTCGAGGTTGTGGAGGATGCGTCGATGACGGGAAAGCTGCCGCCGCCGCACGAGCTGGATCTGGCCATCTGCTTCACCGATATGCGCGGCTTCACGGCATTCTCCGAAGAAACCGAACCAACTCGACTGTTTTCGCTGGTCAGCGCCCTGCTGGCCGAGCAGGTCAATCTCATTCACGAGTACGGCGGCTATGTCGACAAATTCGGCGGCGACGGCGTGATGGCGATCTTCGAGGGCCCCGACATGGTTCTTCAAAGCTGCCTTTGCGCGCTCAGCATCATCGACATTGCCCACATCAAACATTCCGCCGATCTTGAAGAGATCCGGCGCTTTGGTATCGGCATTAATACTGGACGCGCGGTGGTCGGCAATATCGGATCGCCCGAGCACCTCGATTATTCTGCAATCGGCAGCACTGTTAACCTCGCCGCCCGCCTCTGCGGTCAGGCCGAACCCACATCCATTGCAGTCTCGAAAGCCGTGCGTGACGGCGTTGGCGCCGACAAACGCCTCAAATTCCATTCCGAACGCGAAGTGTCGATTCGCGGCATCCGGGGCCCCGTCACGGTTTACACACTCAGCCGCCCTTAGTGTCTTGGCGTCTTTGTGGTTCATAATGAACTCATGATCGAAAGCCCTGTTCTCGACCACCTCCGCCGTATCACAGCTCCAGCGCGCGTTCGCACGGATGCAGACACCGTTCGGGAGAACAGCACCGACGCGACCAAAGTTTTCCACCCCGCCGACGTCATCGTCTTCCCCGACACGGCCTCCGAGGTCTCCGAAATCGTCAAACTCGCGAATCGCGAGCGCGTGCCTGTTGTTTCCCGCGGTGGCGGTGTCGGATTTGCGGGCGGCGCGGTACCCATACGCGGCGGAATCGTCATATCGATGCGCGGACTGAATCGTATCCTCGAGATCAATCCGGTGGACCTCCTTGCGGTGCTCGAGTCGGGCGTGATCACCGAAGACCTTCACAAGGCAGCCGAGGCGAAAGGATTGTTTTACCCGCCCGACCCCGCGAGCCTGAAGCAATCGACCATCGGCGGAAATGTCGCGCACAACGCCGGCGGTCCGAGGGCCTTCAAGTACGGCGTGACGCGACAGTATTTGCTGGGCATGGAAGTCGTGCTGCCGACAGGCGAGATCGTGAACACCGGCGGACGTGTCGTCAAGAATGCGGTCGCATATGACCTTACCGACCTGATGTGCGGGTCGGAAGGCACTCTCGGCATCATCACAAAACTCATCATGCGATTGCTGCCGAAACCAGAGATGACGCTCACGGTAATGGCATCCTTCGCGAGCGTGCGCGAAGGCGCCGACGCAGCAAATCGTCTGATCGAAGAAAAAATCATTCCGTCAAAGCTCGAGCTTATCGATCGTCAATCGCTGGCTGCCATTCGTTCTTACATCAAAGATGAAAAGATTGAGGCCGCTGTCGCGCTCCCCGAAAGCGCCAACGCCGTCCTGCTTGTCGAAATCGATGGAGATCGCCAGGCCGCCGAAAGCCAGATGACGAATGTGCGGCGAGTTCTCAAGCGTTCGGCGATCGGGCTCGAACAGCCCGCGAACAGCGAGGATGTGTGGGCCATACGCCGATACCTTTCGCCGGCGGTCGGCCGCCTGCGGCCGAACAAGATCAATGAGGATATCGTCGTGCCGCGTTCTCGCGTTCCGGATTACCTGGAAGCGATGGAAACGCTCCAGGCCAGATCGGGATTGCCCATCGTGTGCTTCGGCCACGTCGGCGACGGAAACATTCACGTCAACCTGATGATCGATGCAGCGAATCCGGCAGAGAAGACGAAGGCGGAAGAAACGAAGCGGAGAATTTTTGAGCTCGCGATCGAAATGCGCGGCACGATTTCCGGCGAGCACGGCATCGGAATCATGAAGCAGGAGTTTCTGCCGATGGCGCTGGAGCCGCCCCTGATTGCGGCGATGAAGGCGATCAAGGCAGCGCTCGATCCGAATAATATTTTGAATCCCGGGAAGATTTTTCCATGAACCTCACACTTGCGCCCGGCATTCTGGATGAAGTGATCGCCCATGCGAAGGCTTGCTACCCGCGTGAAGGCTGCGGGTTGCTGACGCACACCCGATTCATACCGGTAACGAATATTGCCCCTGGCGCGACTGAATTCGAAATGGATCCGGCGGAATTCGTTTCGGCGTTGCGGGACCTGCGGAACGCGGGAGAACAGATGACCGGCATCTATCACTCGCATCCCCACGGTCCGGCCCACCCCTCGAAAACCGATATTGACCGGGCGTATTATCCCCAGGAGGCACACTTGATCGTCTCGCTTGCCGAGCCGGAACGCCCGCGGGTCTCGGCTTTCCGCATTGCGAACGGGGAGGCCCTCGAGATCGAGCTTCGTGCTATAGTCTAGAGACTCTCAGGGGGTCGCATGATTTCGCTCCTCATTGCCACGCTTCTCGCATGGACGCCGTTTGCCGCCGCCCAGGAATCGAAAGACTCGAAGGATATCCAGTTCGACGTCCGCGCCCGGCAGAGTCTGTTGATGGGATCAGGCGCTGCCACCGGCACGCCATATTACGACGTGGTGATTACCAGGCAGCCGACCCAGGGAATCCTGATCAAACTGCCGTACACCAAAAAAGGCGGCAAGTTTTCGTTCGACCTTCATCATCGGATCGCCATGACTGAGGACTTTGGCTTGCCGGCCGAGGTCACGACGGTTGTGGAAGTGCTGAGTGGCGGGACAACCAGCCTCGGCGTCTACACCATCGCCGACAAGATCAACGCCGGCGACAAATTCGACGAGCCCATCAAAAAGGCCAGCGCCGCCGAAATCGACAGGTTCGTTTCGCCGATGTCGCGCAAGACCGTCACCATGGACATCCGGCCCGGCCCTCAATCCATCAGCATCGTCGGCCAGATGCTCATCATCACGCGCGGCCAAACCACGACTCGTATCGATACCCCCGGCACCCGAATCGCCGCCGTCTCCAACTTCAAGTTCGAGGAGTCATCGCTCGGCCTTCCACTGGCGAAGTAGATCTGACAGTTCCCGTCACGGCGAGTTCGTAGGTGTTGAGGACTTTCTGGGCGGCGAGTTTCCAGGAAAATTTGGCGACCTGTTCGAGGCCTTTCTGGATCAGTTTCTGGCGGAGGATGTCGTCGGACAGGATGGATTTCATGCCGCGGGCAATGTCGAAGACGTTTTCGGGATTTATGAGCACGGCGGCATCGTCCAGGACTTCAGGCAGCGATGACGTGTTCGAAGCCAGAACCGGTGAGCGGTTGGCCATGGCTTCGAGAGGGGGCAGCCCGAAACCTTCGTAGAGCGATGGGAAGGCGAAGAGTTCGGCGGATTGGTAAAAGACACGGAGTATCGGGTACGGCACAAAGCCGAAGAATCGAACGTCCTGCTGTGCGCCGCTGCGAATCACGGTTAATCGCAAGTATTGATGCCTGCTCAGCTCGTCGCCGATGATGATCAATTTGAGACTCCTGTACTTCTCATCCTCGACGAGTTCGCTCTTCAAAACGGCGAACGCTTCGATCAATCGATGAAGGTTCTTATGCGGCCGGATCTTTCCCGAGTAAAGCACAAACGGGTCTTTGAGTTGATATCGCTCGAGCACGTGTTTTCGTTCCTCGGGCGTGTGCGCGAACGCAAAGCGCTCATCGAGAGCATTATGCACAACCGAGATCTTCCTTTCCGGCATTTCGAAAATATTGATCAGGTCTTCCTTGGTCGATTTCGAAACCGCCAGCACGTGCTTCGCGGTTTCGACAACGCGCTTCGTTCGCAAATAGCTCCGATAGTTGTGAAGCTTCGAGTTGTCCTCATGGGGAAACAGCAGGTGCACGCAATCGTGAATGGTGACCACAAGCTTCGATGGATTGAAAAACGGCGCCTCATGATGCGGGACGTGAACAACATCGACGTGCTGCCGGCTCAGGGCAAACGGAATCGCAACGTGATTCCTCCAGAACCCCTCCTCTTCGGGCTCATAGAGTTGCTTGAAATTCGTCGGTAAGGGGCCAAGTTCGTGAAAGTTACGCTGCGATCCGATCAGGAAATACTCATTCTCAGTATCGATCGCACCAAGGTTGCGCACGAGATTCCAGATGTAGGTACCCACCCCGAATTCATTGATCTTGCGGATGTCGATCGCGATGCGCATGGTTAAGTTCAGTATAATCGGTGTGTGAGGCGCTTCCTCATATATCTGGCCCCGATACTGGTGGTCATGGTTGTCCTTTCCGGCCCTCTCCAGGCGCGCGCGGACTCCAGCACCGTTCTTGTTTTTCCCTTCGAAAATGCGTCGAACGACCGCACGCTGGACTGGATTGGCGAAGGCATTGCCGAGTTGATCATCGAACGGCTTCAACCCGAAGCCGGAGTGTACATCTTCCCGCGCGATGAGCGGCTGGTTGCATTCGAGAAACTCGGCATCCCCGAAACGACGCTGGTGAGCCGTGCGACAGCGTTGAAACTTGGTTGGGATGTGGGCGCAGATGTCGTCGTCACCGGAAGGTTTTCAGGAACTCCGGATAACTTTCAGATTTCCGCCCGCGTCGTCGATATGGAGAGCGGTAGCGCAAAGGAGATCACCGCAGAAGGCAAGCTCCAGGATGTGATCCCTCTCAGTATGTCTGTCGCATGGCAACTGTTGAAGAAAGTCGTCCCGGGCACCGTGTCGCCTGAATTCGATTACATCGGCCGGCCGCCGACTCCACGCAGTGCGTTCGAAAACTACATTCGCGGAATTTTGAATCAGGATCTGATGAAACGAATCGAGCAGTTGCAGACGGCCATTCGTCTTCATCCGCAATACGGACCCGCGCTCTTCCAACTGGGCCGCGCTTATTATCTGGAGGGCGATTTCAAGAACTCGAATCAGTGGCTGCAGAAGATTACCGAGACGAGCTTCCTCCGGCGCCAATCGCAGTTCCTGGTCGGGCTGAACGATTTTTATCTTGGCGATTATCCCGTCGCCATCACAACGTTTCTGGCCCTTCCACAAACCTATGATGTGTTGTTGAATCTCGGCGCCGCATTTTCAGAGAATGGCAATGCCTCTGCGGCGATGGCCGCGTGGAAACGCGCCGCCGAGATCGATCCGCTGGCGAGCGACCCTTTGTTCAACATGGGATACGCGAGCTTTCTCAAAGGTGATTTCGATAATGCGGCAAAATACTTAACGGAATCACTGAAACTTCGGGGCCGCGACAGCGAGGCCCTGTTCCTGCGCGGAAGGACCTATGAGAAGCTCGGCCGCCTTGATGAATCGCAAAAAGACATCGCGCAGGCGACACGCTTGTCCCAGCGTGTCGAGCGATGGTTGAACCAGCCGCTTCCCAGGCTGGATCGCCTCGCCACGAGCACCGTTTTTCGAAGCCATAATGAAATCTGGACAGAGCCGCGCCTTGCCCGCCGCGCGCGGGGCCAGGACCTGATGGCATGGCTGGAATCAATCCAGACGAATGTCGATTCTTACCTGTTCGGCGATGCCCTTCGCGAACTGCAGGATGTGCTTCGCATCTTTCCTCAATCTGCCGAAGCACGCTCTCTTTTGGATGAGGTCCATCGCCAGCAGAATTTAGTCAGATGAGCGGATGCGAATGCAAGCCCGATAGGGCGCAGCCATCAATTAAATGAAAACTGCACGCAACCTGGCGCTCGTTTTGCTGTGTGCCATCGCCTCGGCCCAAAGCCAGGCGCCGACAGCGGCGGCGGCGAGAATCGTTCAGATCGATCTCTCCGATATCGTTCACCCTGTCAGCGCTGCGTACGTCAAGGACGGATTGGATCACGCGAAGGATATCGGCGCGCGCGCGGTCATCATTCGCCTCGATACTCCGGGTGGCCTCGTGGATTCGATGCGCGACATCGTCGAAGCCATTCTGTCCTCGCCTGTGCCCGTCATCACCTGGGTTGGACCGAACGGCGCGCGCGCCGCGTCGGCCGGCTTCTTCATTCTTCTCGCGGGCGACGTTGCCGTGATGGCGCCGGGAACCAATAGCGGCGCCGCGCATCCGGTGACCTCGACGGGCCAGAAAATCGAAGACGTCATGGAGAAGAAGATTGTCAGCGATGCTTCGGCCTACATTCGAAGTTACACGGCGAAGCGCGGCCGGAATGCGCAATTCGCGGAGTTGGGTATTACCGAAAGCCGCTCCTGGACAGGCGAAGAAGCGCTGCAGAACAATCTGATCGACGCCGTGATCTCCGATGTGGCCGGCATCGTCGAACGGTACGACGAAAAAGAAATTCACCGCTTTGACGACAGGCCCGAAACGCTTCACCTGCGCGGAGCCACCATCGAAACATTCGAGATGACCAGCCGGCAAAAGATTTTGTCGCGCGTTCTGGATCCAAACCTCGCGCTGGTCCTCGCGCTCGCCGGATTGCTGGGGCTGTATGTCGAGATCACCCATCCGGGCATGGTTCTGCCCGGCGTGATTGGCGGAATCAGCCTCATCCTCGCGCTCTTCGCATTCAATATGCTGCCGGTGAACTGGGCCGGGGCGGCGCTGATCCTGCTGGCAATTGTTTTATTTGTTCTCGAAGCAACAGTCACAAGCCACGGCATTCTCGCGTTGGGCGGCATCGTGGCGATGATTGCGGGCGGTCTCATGCTTGTCGAAGGCCCGATTCCGCAGCTTCGCATCCGGCTGTCCACCACACTGGCTGTCGCCATTCCTCTATCCATCATCACCGTCATTCTTGTACGGCTCGTGTACCTCTCGCACCGGACGAAGTCCATCACCGGTGAAGAAGGCATGATTGGCGAGCAGGGCATCGCCAAGACCGAAATCCACAATGAAGGCAAGGTTCTGGTACACGGCGAATACTGGAACGCGTTTTCAAATAGACCTATTCCGGCCGGGGCCCGTGTTCGTGTTGTAAAAGTTCAAGGACTCAAAGTCGAAGTCGAAGCGGTCGATACGAACGCGGCGTAGAATTCCAGGGACGCACCCCGAATTCTGAAGTACAAGAATTCGGGGCGCGTCCCTGGAATTCTGCTCCCGTTCCACGGAGGACAACATGGACCAATTTCCGCTATTGCTCATTGCGGTAGTGATCGTTTTGATCTGGCTGTTCAATTCGCTGAACGTCCTTCGTGAATACGAACGCGGCGTGATTTTCAGGATTGGGCGCCTGGTGCCTGAGCCCAAGGGGCCGGGCCTGATCTGGGTGATCTGGCCGATCGATCGCATCGTGCGCGTGAGCCTTCGCACGATCACGATGGACGTTCCCACCCAGGACGTCATCACGAAAGACAACGTCAGCGTCAAGGTGAACGCCGTCGTTTACTTTCGGGTAGTGGACCCGCTTCGGGCCATCGTCGAGGTAGAGAACTATCTGTATGCAACCTCGCAGCTCGCGCAAACGACGCTGCGCTCGGTGCTCGGCGAAGTCGGTCTCGACGATCTGCTCAGCCAGCGCGAGAAATTGAACCAGCGGCTGCAGGAAATCCTGGATCAGCATACCGACCCGTGGGGCATCAAGGTGTCGCTGGTCGAAATCAAAGGCGTGGATTTGCCCGAGAACATGCAGCGCGCCATGGCGCGGCAGGCCGAAGCCGAGCGCGAAAAGCGCGCGAAGATCATCCACGCCGAGGGTGAGTTTGAAGCGTCTCGAATGCTGGCGGATGCCGCGACAAACATTGCGGCGGAGCCGGTGGCGGTGCAGCTCCGCTACCTGCAGACATTGACGGAGATCGGTGCGGAGAAGAATACAACCATCGTCTTTCCGCTGCCGGTCGATATCCTCGACTACTTCATCGAGGCCCGAAAAGGAAAATAGATGGAAGATCCAACATCGTGGAAGGGACACACGTTCACGCTGATCGTCTTTACAGGGATCGTCGTGCTGTCTTCGATTTTTTTCATCCTGGGAATGCTGGTCGGGCGATCCCAGGGCCAGAAGCTGGCTCTCGCTGCATCCGTTTCTGCTGCCGGCAAGTCGGACGCGGGCAGGCCCGCGCCCCGGGAAGACACCAGGCCCGACCTGACATTTTTTGATTCCGTTCAGAAAACGGAGCCGTCTGCTCTGGAGCCGCTGCCGGCGCCGAAGATCGAGCCCCCGGCTGCGCTTCCTGCACCTTTCCCAAACGTCTTGAACTATCAGATCGGGGCGCTCCGGAAGTCTTCCGATGCGGACAGGCTCCTCGATCAACTGAAGAAGAAGGGTTTTCGCGCATTGATCCTCGCGCCGGCGCCCGACGATGCGAATCCGCTTTTCAGAGTTCAGGTCGGCCCCTTCGCGGACATGATCGAAGCCGAAGACGCGAAGAAGAAACTGGAAAGCGAGGGGTACCAGCCTATACTGAAAAAATGACCGTTGGACCCGAGACCCTCACCCGCCGCTTCGCGGCTGCCCTCTCCCACTGGGAGAGGGAGGGCGCGCCGCAGACGCGCCGGGTGAGGGTCTCAGTATTTGCCGGTATCCTCTCCGGAACTCTCCTGACTCTGTCTCTACCTAAGCCCGATCTTTACGCCTTCGCATGGATAGCATTGGTTCCGTGGCTTTATGTTGTCGCGCAGAGGCCCACTCTCTCTCAAACTCTCTTTGTATCGTACGCCGCAGGCCTCGTCTTCTTCGCGGGCACGTTTTACTGGATCTCGGAAACGATGGCGATTTACGGAGGGCTTTCGGTTCCGCTCGCCGTCGGAGTCGGCGCGCTTTTTGCCGTGGTGTATGCCTTGTACTTCGTTCTCTTCGGCCTCGGCCTGCACTTCGCGGTGAATCGATTTGGGCTCCGCGGCCTTTTCTTTGCCGCGCCGCTCTGGGTCACGGTGGAACTGCTGCGCGCACTACTCTTCTCCGGCTTTCCCTGGATGCTCTCCGGATATGCCCTCGTCCCATACACCGGCATCCTCCAGATCGTGACGTGGACCGGAATATACGGCCTGTCATTCCTGGCGACCGCCGTGAACAGCGCCATCGTCTACGGCCTCGTAAATCGCAGCAAAGTCTGGCTCGCCGTCGCGGCCGCAATGATTCTCGTCGCGACGATTCTCCCCGTCATCGGCGAAAGACCTTCGAACAATCCGATCGCCGTGCGACTGGTTCAAACGAACATCTCGCTCGATCAACCCTGGAAGAAGCCCGACTCCGACAATCTCCTGGACGAACTCGGCAAGCTCTCCACGCGCGACACCACGCCGCCCAGGCTGCCGAGACTCGTGGTGTGGCCCGAAACGCCCGCTCCGTTCTACCTGACTGAAGACGCCGAGTTCCGCGTGCGCATACAGGACATCGCGCGGAAGCTTGGCGCATATTTCCTTCTGGGGTATATCGATGCACTTGGCGAGGGACCTGCGAACAGCGCAGGCTTGCTGGATCCCGAGGGCATCCAGATCGGCCGTTACGACAAGATGCACCTGGTTCCGTTCGGCGAATACGTGCCGTTCAAGCGCTTGCTGTTTTTCGCAGAGAGTCTCACGCGGCA
>JACXTT010014966.1_pt1 | contig 10095 bp, 9 predicted proteins | sample 9270951 | NCBI WGS metagenome assembly JACXTT01 (sample SAMN15532306, study PRJNA645909) | rock metagenome | isolation source: weathered quartz diorite | place: Puerto Rico | collected 2017-06-21
AAGCCCTAGGAACGCCGGACCAGAAGCGAGAAGCCCCATGTCGCCCGTTGTCAGAGACACCGCCTTCATCGAGAAGCGTTCGCCGAACCTGGCGGTCCAGTTCCGCGAGCGGGTGCAGATGAGCCCGAACTCCGAGGCGTTCCGGGTGCCGGCCGAAGACGGACAGCCGTGGGTCTCGAGCACGTGGAAGCAGACCGGCGACCGGGTCGAGAAGCTCGCCGCCGGCCTGCTGTCGCTGGGAATCGAGTCCGAGCAGCGGGTCGGCATCGCCGCCGGGACCCGGCTCGAGTGGATCGAGGCCGACCTCGCGGTGCTCTGCGCGGGTGCGGCGACGACGACGGTGTACCCCTCGACGATGGCGGTCGACGTCGCCTACATCCTGGCCGACTCGGGTTCGCGGATCGTGTTCGCCGAGAACGACGAGCAGGTGCAGAAGCTGCGTGACCACAAGGCCGACCTTCCGGACCTCTTCAAGGTCGTGGTCTTCGACGGTCCCACCGACGGGGACTTCACGATCGGCCTGGACGACCTGCTGGCCCTCGGCGAGAAGCACCTGGCCGACCACCCCGACGCCGTGGACAAGGCCGTCGCCGGGATCGCGCCCGAGCAGCTCGCCACCCTGATCTACACCTCGGGCACCACCGGCAAGCCCAAGGGCGTCCGGCTGACGCACGCCTCGTGGACCTACGAAGGGGCCGTCGTCCAGAGCCAGAAGATCCTCGACGAGAGCGACGTGCAGTTCCTGTGGCTGCCGATGGCCCACTCGTTCGGGAAGGTGCTCCTCTCCGCCCAGCTTGCGTGCGGGTTCGCGACCGCGATCGACGGCCGGGTGGACCGGATCATCGACAACGTCGGGATCGTCCGGCCGACCTTCATGGGTGCCGCGCCCCGGATCTTCGAGAAGGCCTACGCCCGGATCATCACGATGCAGGAGGCCGAGGGCGGCCTGAAGGAGAAGATCTTCAACCAGGCGTTCGTCGTCGGCAAGAAGGTCGACGCGCTCAAGTTCGCCGGCAAGCCGGTGCCGATCACGCTCCAGCTCCAGCACGCGGTGTTCGACAAGCTCGTGTTCTCCAAGATCCGCGACCGGTTCGGTGGCCGGGTGCGGTTCTTCCTGTCGGGGTCGGCGGCGCTCAACCGCGAGATCGCCGAGTGGTTCCACGCCGCCGGGCTGCTGATCCTCGAGGGCTACGGCCTCACCGAGACCTCGGCCGGTGCGTTCGTGAACAGCCCGGACGACTACAAGATCGGCACCGTCGGGCAGATCTTCCCCGGCGGCGAGGTCCGTCTGGGTGACGGCGACGAGATCCAGATCAAGGGCCCGAACATCATGCAGGGCTACCACAACCTGCCCGAGGAGACGGCCGGCACGTTGACCGAGGACGGCTGGCTGCGGACCGGGGACAAGGGCTCGCTGGACGCCGACGGATTCCTGACGATCACCGGCCGGATCAAGGAGCTCTTCAAGACCTCCGGCGGCAAGTACGTCGCGCCGCCGGCGATCGAGGCGAAGATGAAGGCGATCTGCCCCTACGTCAGCCAGTTCATGGTCTTCGGCAACGAGCGGAACTACTGCATCGCACTCGTCACCCTCGACCCCGACGCCATGGCCGGTTGGGCCAAGGAGAACGGCAAGGCCGGGGCGTCGTACGCCGACCTGGTCGCCTCGCCCGAGGTGCACTCGATGGTCGACGACTACGTGATCCAGCTCAACACGCAGCTGAACCGCTGGGAGACGATCAAGAAGTTCGAGCTGCTCGACCACGACCTCACCATCGAGTCCGGTGAGCTCACCCCGTCGCTGAAGGTCAAGCGGAACGTCGTCGAGGAGAACAACAAGGCGCTCATCGACGCGCTGTACGCGTAGGTGCCCTCCACCCTGCCCGACGGAGAGCCGGCGCCCCCGGACGGATCGCTCCCGGGCTCGGCGTTGGCCGAGCTGGGCAGCCGCAGGCTCGGCGTCTACCTGCACGTTCCGTTCTGCTCGGTGCGGTGCGGGTACTGCGACTTCAACACCTACACCGCGACCGAGCTCGGCGGCGGTGCCTCGCAGGCGTCGTACGCGGCGACCGCGATCGCCGAGGTGGGCCTGCTCGCCGGGGTGCTCCCGGGCGCGCCCGCGGTCGAGACCGTGTTCTTCGGGGGCGGTACGCCGACCCTGCTGCCGAGCGCGGACCTGGTCGCGATGCTCGACGCTGTCCGCAGCCGGTTCGGGTTGGCCGTTGATGCCGAGGTCACCACGGAGGCCAACCCCGACAGCGTCAGTCCCGAGAGCCTCGCGGAGCTGCGTGGCGGTGGCTTCACCCGGATCTCGTTCGGGATGCAGTCCGCGGTGCCCTCGGTGCTGGCGGTGCTCGACCGGACCCACGACCCCGAACGGGTTCCGCAAGCCGTGGCCTGGGCGCGCGCAGCCGGGTTCGAGCAGGTCAGCCTGGACCTGATCTACGGGACGCCGGGGGAGTCACTCGCGGAGTGGCAGACGTCCGTCGAGGCCGCTCTGGCCTGTGCGCCGGACCACGTCTCGGCGTACTCGCTGATCGTCGAGGACGGGACGGCGCTGGCGCGCCAGGTCCGCTCCGGGGTGCTCCCGATGCCGGATGAGGACGACCTCGCGGACAAGTACGCACTCGCGGACGACCTGCTCGTTCAGGCGGGACTCGGGTGGTACGAGGTCTCGAACTGGTCGCGCGACGAGGGCGCACGCTGCCGGCACAACGAGCTGTACTGGACTTCGCAGAACTGGCTCGGCATCGGGCCCGGGGCGCACGCCCACGTCGGCGGGGTGCGCTGGTGGAACGCCAAGCACCCGACCGCCTACGCCGCGCGGCTGGCGGCGGGGGAGTCTCCGACGCTGGCCCGCGAGATCCTGGACGAGGAGACGCAACGGGTCGAGCGGGTGCTGCTGGAGGTGCGCCTGCGCGACGGGCTGCCGGTCGAGCTGGTGGATGCCGGCCGCGTCGACGGGGTTGTTGCCGAGGGGCTCGCCGACGTCGAGGGGGACCGTCTCGTCCTCACCCGGCGAGGTCGGCTGCTCGCCGACGCCGTCGTCCGCGACCTGTTGTAACGCTGGTTGAGGCGCGAGCGCGCTAGCGCGAGCCTCGAAACCCGGTGAGGGTCTGCGCCTACGTCGCCGGGGTTCGAGGCTCCTGCGCTCGTGCCTCGCTCCGGAGCACCTCAACCACCGGAGGTCACGAAGTCGATCAGCTCTTCGACCCGACCCAGCAGCGACGGCTCCAGGTCGGCGTACGAATTCACCTTCGACAGGATGTGCTTCCACGCGCGGGCGATGTCGGCCTGGTCGCGGTGCGGCCAGCCGAACTGCTGGCAGACGCCCTTCTTCCACTCCAGGTTGCGCGGGACGGTCGGCCAGGCGTCCTTGCCGATGCGCTCCGGCTTCACCGCCGCCCACACGTCGATGTAGGGGTGGCCGACGATCAGGACGTGCTGGCCGATCGGCGACTTCGCCACCGACTGCGCGATCCGGCTCTCCTTCGAGCCGTGCACCAGGTGGTCGACGAGCACCCCGACCCGACGGTCCGGCCCCGGGCCGAAGTCGCGCAGGTGCGCGGAGAGGTCGTCGATGCCTTCGAGGTACTCGACGACGACGCCCTCGATCCGCAGGTCCGCACCCCAGACCTTCTCGACGAGCTCGGCGTCGTGCCTGCCCTCGACGAAGATCCGGCTGGCCCGGGCCACCCGCGCCTTCGCGCCCGCGACGGCGACCGACCCCGACGCGGTCCGGGTGGGGGCGGCGGGCCCTTTCTTCGTCGGCGCGACCAGGATCACCGGCACCCCGTCGAGCAGGAAGCCGGGGCCGAGCGGAAACGTGCGTCGCTTGTTGCGTCGGTCCTCGAGGATCACGGTCCCCAGGTCGCGCTCTACCTTGACGATCTCGCCGCAGAAATCGGTCTGCACCTCCTCGACGACAGCGCCTACCTCGGCCACCACCTCGACCGAGCGCCCGTTCTTGGGCGCGCGCCAGTCGGTGCTGAGGACGTCGGAGCCGTAGCGGTCGAAGGTCACCGGTCAACGCTAGGCACCGGTTCGGCCAGAGTCGCGCAGGCTCGCGGAGCGACCAGTAGCGTCCTGCCCATGACACGGAAATCTTGGGTCGTGGTGCTGGTGGTCGTCGCGATGATGGGCCTCTCCTCGCTGACGTCGGCGGGAGCGGTCGACGCGACGCCCGTGAACCAGGAGCCCCCCGAGATCTCCGGAGCCGCGCGGCTGGACGCCACCCTGAGCGCGTCGACAGGGGAGTGGGCACCGGTGACGGCCTCGACGACCTACGCCTACGTCTGGCTGCGCGACGGGTCGCCGATCACCGGCGCCGACGAGTCCAGCTACCGAGCGACCAGCACCGATCTGGGCCATGCGCTGTCGGTGCGGGTGACCGCGACGACCGGCTCGGCCACGAGTCTTCCGGCGACCTCGGCAGCCACGGACGAGGTCGGCCCCGGGGAGTTCTCGGGCGTGAGCGCCCCGACGATCTCCGGCGTACGGCGGTGGGGCCGGACGCTGACCGCCTCGACGGGCACCTGGAGCCCGGCACCGTCATCGATCAGCTACCAGTGGCTGCGCAACGGGTCGCCGATCGCCGGCGCCACCAGCCGGTCGATGAAGCTCCCGGTCGGCGACTTCGGGACGCGGATCTCGATCAGGGCCGTCGCCCGCCGGACGAACTACGTGACGTCGAGCATCGTCTCGCCACAGACGGCACCGATCGGCCACCGCGTTCCGGTCAGCAAGGTCTTCACCTACAGCATCGCCACCCGAGGCCACGTCACCGCCGACCTGTCGACCTTCACGCAGATCGCCGCTCATGTCTACGCGAACCCCCGCGGCTGGCGGGCCGCCGGCTACGAGTTCCGTCACGTCCAGCGCGGGGGAGAGTTCACCCTGGTGCTCGCCAGCGCGGCGGCGATGACCACGTTCGGGCCGCCGTGCGACCACACCTGGAGCTGCCGGGTCGGGCGCTACGTGGTGGTCAACCAGACCCGCTGGCTGCACGCCTCGCCCGCCTGGAACGCTCAGCACCTGCCGCTGCGCGACTACCGGACGATGGTGATCGACCACGAGACGGGGCACTGGCTCGGCCACGGCCACCTGACCTGTCCGGGACCGGGTCGGCTCGCCCCGGTGATGATGCAGCAGTCCAAGGGCCTGCACGGCTGCCGGTTCAACCCCTACCCGCTGCCCAGCGAGCGCTGGACCAGCCGTTAGGAATATTTCTCAGCGCTTCTCACTTGCATCGGTAGTGTTCGCGATATATCGTTAACACATCGAGAAGTTCGGCGATTCCTTCGCCGCCTCGATCCGATGCAAGGAGAAAGCAATGAACCACCAACACAACACCCCGTGGGGCCCGTTCGACGCGGTCCAGGTTGAAGCAGTACGCCGCCAGCGCGGCCACGGTCGTCGTGGACAGCGAGGCGGTTGGGGAGGCCCGATGGGCGGCCCGCCGCCGTGGGTCGGCGAGATGTTCGGCCCGCAGTTCGGCGGTCCGCGCGGCGGTCGCGGAGGCGGGCGCGCACGTGTCCGCCGCGGCGACGTCCGGTCGGCGATCCTCGACGTGCTCGCCCAGTCCGAGCAGCCGATCAACGGCTACCAGGTGATCCAGCAGATCGCGGAGCGCACCGAGGACGCGTGGAAGCCGAGCCCCGGTTCGGTCTACCCGACGATGGCGCAGCTCGCCGACGAGGGCCTGATCGAGGACGCGCCGGTCGGTCGCAAGACCGTCCAGCTCACCGAGGCCGGGCGCACCCACGTCGCCGAGAACGCCGACGAGATCGCGGCCGTCTGGGCCGCCTTCGACGAGGACGAGCGCGACGACTCGCACGCCGACCTGCGCCAGGTCATCAAGCAGACCGTGGGCGCGATCGTCCAGGTCGCCACCGCCGGCACACCTGCCCAGCAGGACAAGGCCGTCGAGATCCTGGCGGACACCCGCCGCAAGCTCTACGGACTCCTCGCCGAGGGGCCCGAGGCCTCAGAAGAGGAGTGATCATGAACAGCTGGTACACCGGCAACCTGAATACGGGGAACCTGCGGCTCGGTGATGCCGAGCGCAAGGCTGCCCTGCGGGACCTCCGCCGGCAGCACGCCCGGGGACGGATCGACGACGCCGAGCTCGATGAGCGCAGCGACGCCGCCCGGACCGCGCGCACCCACGGCGATCTCGGTCCGGTCTTCGCGGACCTCCGGCCGCTGCGGTCACCGCGGCGCCGCGTCTACCGTGCCCGGTGGCTGCCGTTCCCGCTGTTCCCACTGCTGTTCATCGGCCTGATCGTGCTCGCGGTGACCGGTCACTTCCCGTGGTTGGCACTGCTCATCGCGGCCGTCGTGCTGGTCGTCCTCGTGCCCCGGCGCCGTCGGTACTGGGGCCACTGGGGCCGCTGGGCCTGCTAGATCAACGGAAGCTGGCGCCGTACGCCGGGGAGCTGTTCGTAGCCCCGGCGTACGGCGTTCTCCAATTCCTCCCGCGGATAGGGCCAGTCAGCGGCTTCGAGCGCCTGGACCTCCGGTACGCCGCGGGTGACCAGGTCCCGGATCGTCTCGGCCACGACGCCGAGGGCAGCCCGCTGCTCCTGCACGAAGTCCTGGTCGACCGGGAGGCCGTGGCCCGGCACGATCCGGGTGCCGGCACCGGTCAGGGTGAGCACCAGGTCCAGGGTGGCCGGCCAGTCCATCGGGAAGCAGTCGTGGCCGAACCCGGGCACGGCAGACCGCTTCGCCGACTCCTCGACCAGGTCGCCGGCGAGGACCACGTCTGCGTCGGGGACCCGGATGACGATGTCGCCGTCGGTGTGGCCGCGCCCGGGGTGGACGAGCTCGAGGATCCGGTCACCGAGGTCGAGGGTGAGCGCCGAGGAGAACGTGCGGGCGGGGACGGCTTCGACCACGTCGACGAGGTCGGTGGTGCGCGGGTCCGGATCATCCGCCGCCGCTTCGCGGACCTCGGCGGCGTGCGCCGGAAGGGCCGCGGCGGCCGCGTCGTGGGCGATCAGCTCCGCGCCGGCCTCGGCGAACACCGCGTTGCCGAAGGTGTGGTCGAAGTGCACGTGGGTGTTCACGGCGGCGACGATCGGGGCGGTCGAGACGCGGCGTACCTCGGCCAGCACCTCGCGGCCCAGGGCGACGGTGGCATTGGTGTCGATGACGACCATTCCGGCTGACCCGGCGATCAGGCCGACGTTGACGTCGAACCAGTCGTGGCGCGCCACCCAGACCCGATCTGCGATCTCCTCGAATCCCGCCATGGCGTCACCCTAGGCTGCGCCGACCGCCACAGGCCGCGTCCGGCGATCCCGTTGCCTGCTGCGAGCCGCCATGCACGGCACCTGGCTGCGTTGTCGTCCTCGACGGCCAAACCCGGGCCGCCTTCGTCCTCCGCCTTGCCAGGCACCGCGCCTGACGACTCTCGCTACGGCAGAGGATCGCCGGACCCGGCCTAGTAGACTTGGCACTCCGCAACCGTGAGTGCCAAGACCAGACGAGAGGAGCCGGCCGTGGTCGAAGATCGCAAGCTCGCCGTGCTCCGGGCCATCGTCGAGGACTACGTCGCCACCCAGGAGCCGGTCGGCAGCAAGACGCTGGTCGAGCGGCACCAGCTCGGCGTCTCGCCGGCTACGGTGCGCAACGACATGGCCGCGCTCGAGGAAGAAGGCTTGATCGCCCAGCCGCACACCAGTGCCGGGCGGATCCCCACCGACAAGGGCTACCGGTTCTTCGTCGACCGGCTGACCAACCTCAAGCCGATGTCGGCGGCCGAGAAGCGCGCGATCGCCGGCTTCCTCGAAGGCGCCCACGACCTCGACGACGTCGTCCAGCGCAGCGTGCGGCTGCTCGCCCAACTGACCCAGCAGGTCGCGATCGTGCAGTACCCGACGCTGGCCCGCTCCACCGTCCGGCACATCGAACTGGTCGCGATCAGCAGCACCCGGATGCTCGCGGTGCTGATCCTCTCGACCGGTCGCGTCGAGCAGCGGGTGGTTGAGGTGCCGGTCGACCTGACCGACGACCTCCTCGGCGAGCTCCGGGTCCGGATCAACAACGCTGCCGCGGGCGCGCGGATCGCCGATGCCGCTGCTGCGCTCGGCGGCCTCGCCGACCAGTCGACCCCGGAAGCCAGCCGCACCTACGCGGTGGTCGTGGCAGCCCTGGTCGAGGCGATGTCGGACCACCGCTCGGACGAGCGCGTGGTCGTCGGCGGCACCGCCAACCTGGCCCGGTTCGGTGACAGCTTCGACCAGACCATCAAGCCGATGCTCGAGGCGCTCGAGGAGCACGTCGTCCTGCTCAAGCTCCTCGGCGAAGCGACCTCGTCCTCCCAGGTCACCGTGCGGATCGGTGCCGAAGGCCCCTACGAACCGCTCGCCTCGACCTCCGTGGTCGCCACCGGCTACGGCCCGTCGGACTCCTCGCTGTCGGCGCTCGGCATCGTCGGCCCGACCCGGATGGACTACCCCGGCACGATGGCCGCTGTGCGCGCGGTCGCCCACTACGTCTCCACCATTCTCGACGAAGCCTGACAAGGATTTGTGAACGCACGCATGACACAGGACCCGTACGCCATCCTCGGCGTCGATCGCGACGCGGATGCCGATGCGCTGAAGAAGGCCTACCGCCGACTGGCGCGCCAGTACCACCCCGACGTCAACTCCGACCCGGGTGCGCAGGAGCGCTTCAAGGAGGTCTCGGCGGCGTACGAGATCCTCTCTGACCCGGAGAAGCGCCGGATCTACGACCTCGGCGGCGACCCGTTCGGCCAGGGCGCCGGAGGGTTCGGCCAGGGCGCCGGCTTCTCGTTCACCGACATCATGGACGCGTTCTTCGGCGGGCAGCAGCAGACCCGGGGACCGCGTTCGCGCCAGCGCCGCGGCCAGGACGCGCTGGTCCGGCTCGACCTCGAGCTGGCCGAGGCCGCGTTCGGCGCCACCCGCGAGCTCAAGGTCGACACCGCGATCCTCTGCTCCACCTGCCAGGGCTCGGGTGCGGCTGCGGGTTCCCGGCCCGTGACCTGCGAGACCTGCCACGGTCGCGGCGAGGTCCAGCACGTGCAGCGCTCGTTCCTGGGTGAGGTGCGCACCCTGCGCCCGTGCGCCGCCTGCCGCGGGTACGGCGAGATCATCCCGGACCCGTGCCGCGACTGTGCCGGCGACGGTCGGGTGCGCTCGCGCCGGGCGATCACCGTCAAGATCCCGCCGGGGGTGGACACCGGCACCCGGGTCCAGCTCAGCGGCGAGGGCGAGGTCGGTCCCGGTGGCGGTCAGTCCGGCGACCTGTACGTCGAGATCAACGTCGCGCCGCACAAGATCTTCACGCGCGAGGGGCTGAACCTGCAGTGCCGGGTCGCGGTGCCGATGACGGCGGCGGCGCTGGGCACGACCATCGAGCTGCCGTTGCTCGAAGCCGACCTCGAGGCCGAAGGCATCGACGTCGAGCGGTCGGTCACCCTCGATGTGAAGCCGGGGACGCAGTCGGGCACCGAGCACGTCCTGCGCGGACGCGGCGTCCCGAGCCTGCGCAACCAGGCCCGCGGCGACGTCGTCGTGATGATCGAGGTCGAGACGCCGAGCAAGCTGGACGAACGTCAGGAGGCGCTGCTGCGCGAGCTGGCGGCGCTGCGCAACGAGGAGTCTCCGGACGGCCGGATCCAGCCCGCTCACAAGGGCCTGTTCGGGCGCATGCGGGACGCGTTCAACCAGAAATGAGCCTGCCCGTCTTCCTCGCCGAGGCCGTGACCGGTGCTGCTGCCGGCGACCGGATCGTGCTCGACGGGGACGAGGGCAGACACGCTGCGACGGTCAAGCGGATCCGGGTCGGGGAGCAGGTCGTCCTCGCCGACGGCGCGGGTACGTCGGCCACGTGCACGGTGACCACGGCAGGCAAGGCCAGCCTCGAGGTCGAGGTGTCCTCGGTCGCCTACGTCGAGCGCGCCGTGCCGCTGGTGACGGTGGTCCAGGCCTTGCCCAAGGGGGATCGCGGCGAGCTCGCCGTCGAGGTGCTCACCGAGATCGACGTCGACCGGATCGTGCCGTGGGCGGCGTCGCGCTCGGTCGCCGTCTGGAAGGGTGAGCGCGCGGCCAAGGGGCTGGC
>JACXTT010014967.1_pt1 | contig 10095 bp, 9 predicted proteins | sample 9270951 | NCBI WGS metagenome assembly JACXTT01 (sample SAMN15532306, study PRJNA645909) | rock metagenome | isolation source: weathered quartz diorite | place: Puerto Rico | collected 2017-06-21
GAAAAGCACGATATGGGCCCCTATATCCAGCTGCACATGACGCGCTGCATTATGTGCTTCCGCTGCGTATTTACGGCCGACCAGGTGACCAAGAAACGGGTGCACGGGATACTGGACAGGGGCGATCATGCTGAGATAGCTACCTATATCCAGCAATCGCTCGACAACGATTTTATCGGCAATATCATTGATGTATGCCCCGTAGGGGCGCTGACCGACAAAACTTTCCGGTTTAAAAACCGGGTATGGTTTACCAAACCGGTAGATGCGCATCGCGACTGCCCCAAATGCAGCGGCAAAGTACAGCTGTGGATGCGGGGCAACGAAGTATACCGTGTTACAGCCCGCAAAGACGAATGGGGGGAAGTAAAAGACTGGATTTGCAACGAATGCCGCTTTGAAAAAAAGCAGGTGAGCGACTGGGTGGTAGAAGGGCCTTCTCATGTAAACCGCCATTCGGTTATTTCGCAGGGGCATTACGAAGGGTTGAAAGTGCCGACCGAAACTCTTACCGCTGTGCTGGACGGACGTAGTCCCAAGCTGCTGATGGATATCCATTCGGTGAGCGGGGTAAACCGGCCGGATATTCATTTGAGCGCTATTGAAGGGCCGGCCCATTCGGATGATTTTGAAAAGCCGGGACCGTAGGGCGTGGGGACACAAACCATGGTGGTATAAAATCAAAAAAGAAGAATGATATTAACACGGGAACAAATACAAAAAATTATTACCGACTATTTTATTCAAAAGCCGGTAAAAAAAGTATGGCTTTTTGGTTCCTATGCACGTGGGGAAGCAGATGAGGAAAGCGATTTGGATGTTTTGATTACGATAGAGAATGATAAAAAGGTAGGTTTACGGTACCTGGCATGGCATGAAGAAATTGAAGAACTTATTCATAAGAAAGTACAGGTTGTAAGTGACGGTTCAGTGTCGGAGTATATACGCCCTTTTATAGAAGCCGATAAAGTACTGTTGTATGAGAAATAAGCTGGGTGATAAACAACGAATACAACATATTTTAGATGCCTGTAAGAAGATAAGGCTGGCAACGGAAAATTACGACGAAGATAAATTTATCAGTGATTTTATTATAAATGCAGCAGTTTGCAATTTTATAATGATAATCGGAGAAGCAAGCGCAACGATTACAACTGAATTTAAAAATAGTCATGCTGAATTTGACTGGGCTTTAATGAAAGGAATGAGGAATATTATTGTTCATGAGTATTTCGGTGTGGATGTTCAAAAGGTTTGGGACACGGTAATTAATGATATACCGAAGCTGAAAACCGATTGCGAAAACGTATTAAAAGATTTATAACAAATGGTATTATTAGTTATTGACTGGCTCCTGCTCGCGGAAAAATTGGCACTTGTGGTGGTAATTGTTTCTCTTTCACTGGTAATAGCCATGTATGAAACCTGGGCCGAGCGGAAGATAGCCGCTTATATCCAGGACAGGCTTGGCCCCAACCGCGCCGGCCCTATTGGTCTTTTTCAACCCCTGGCCGACGGGTTGAAATTGTTTATGAAAGAAGAGATCATTCCCAATACGTCCAATAAGTTTCTTTTTATCCTGGGGCCCTGCCTGGCGATGATGACGGCTATGATGACCAGCGCGGTGATTCCCTGGGGCGGCACCATCAACTTTTTTGGCCGTCATGTGGGCCTGCAGATAGCCGATATCAATATTGGTATCCTGTACATTTTTGGCGTGGTGAGCCTGGGCGTGTATGGCATTATGATTGGCGGATGGGCTTCCAACAACAAGTTTTCGCTGATTGCCGCGCTGCGCGGCGCTTCGCAGATGATTTCGTACGAGCTGGCCATGGGCCTGTCGCTCATTGCGCTGCTGATGCTGACTGGTTCGCTGAGCCTGAAAACGATTGTAGAGCAGCAGGTAACCAGCGGGGTATGGAACGTGGTATACCAGCCGCTGGGCTTTATCATTTTTATTGTATGCGCGTTTGCCGAATGTAACCGTACGCCTTTTGACCTGGCAGAGGCGGAAAACGAGCTGAACTTCGGCTACCACCAGGAATATTCTTCCATGAAACTGGGCTTTTATCTTTTTGCCGAGTACATCAACATGTTTATCAGCAGTGCGGTAATGGCTACCCTGTTTTTTGGCGGATACGATATTCCGTTCTTTAATGAAGCGGCCCATATAGCCACCTGGGGCGCCAACACGGTGGCCCTGCTGGGCGCTTTGGCCCTGTTCCTGAAAATTGTGTTTTTTATATTCGTGTTTATGTGGGTGCGGTGGACGATACCGCGTTTCCGGTACGACCAGCTGATGGACCTGGGCTGGAAGTCGCTGATACCGCTGGCATTGGTGAATATGGTGCTTACCGGCGGGGTTATCCTGTTGAAAGCGAACCACTGGCATTTTTAGCTGATAGTTGACAGGAAGAAGGGACGGAAATGGGGACCAAATAATTAAGTTGCTGAGTTGAACATAGAAATAATATTTTTGCGAACCGCAATAAGGTTGAACCAATGGATGCATTAACAAACAGAGTAAAAGCAGTAGAGCGTAAGCCGATGACCCTGTTGGAGCGCATTTACCTCTGGAATATCTTTAAGGGCATGGCCATTACGTTCCGGCATATCTGGAAACGCAAGGCAACGATTAAATACCCCGAGCAGAAGCGCTCTTTCAGCCCGGTGTTTCGTGGTCTGCATGTGCTGAACCGCGACGAGGAAGGGCGTGAGCGTTGCACCGCCTGCGGGCTTTGCGCCGTAGCCTGCCCCGCGGAAGCCATTACCATGGAAGCCGCCGAGCGCAAACCGGGCGAAGAGCACCTGTACCGCGAAGAGAAATATGCCGCCAAATACGAGATCAATATGCTGCGCTGCATCTTCTGTGGTCTTTGCGAGGAAGCCTGCCCGAAGGATGCCGTCTACCTGAGTGAAACCTTTGCACCGGCCAACCTGCAACGGCAGACCTTTATTTACGGCAAACCGGATTTGCTGATACCCGACCCCAATAAAGAACCTGAGCTGTATAAGAAAGCGGTGGGAATAAGAGAACATAAGAATTAGACCAATAAATGAACATGGGACTTACTCAATTACTTTTCTGGTTTTTAACGGTTCTTGCACTGGGAAGTGCTTTAATGGTGGTAACCAGTAAAAATCCTGTTTATAGTGTACTATACCTGATCATTGCCTTTTTTGCCATCTCCGGGCATTATATTTTACTGAACGCCCAGTTCCTGGCCATTGTAAATGTGATTGTATATGCCGGGGCTATCATGGTGTTGTTTCTCTTTGTGATCATGCTCATGAACCTGGATGCGGATATTGAGCCGCGCAAACACCGCTGGCTGAAGCTGGCGGGTGCGGTAGCCGGCGGCTGCCTGCTGCTGGTGATGGTAGCGGCATTAAAAAGCGCCGACATCAAATCGCAGATGGCGCAGATGGGAACGGGCGATATAGGACTGATCAAAAACCTGGGCAATGCCCTTTTTAACGACTACGTGGTGCCGTTTGAAATAAGCAGTGTGCTGTTTTTGAGTGCAATGGTGGGTGCAGTGGTTATAGGAAAGAAAGAATAAATTTTAATAACTACAAGCTGGATAAGATGCCGATAAACTATTACATATTCGTAGCAATTGCCCTGTTTTGCATTGGGGTGGTGGGCGTATTAACGCGCCGCAATGCCATCATCATTTTTATGTGCATTGAGCTTATGCTGAATGCGGTAAACCTGCTGCTGGTGGCGTTTTCCAAAATGCCGCACCCGGCTGTTGCAGGCGTACCTGCCGGTTCGGGCATCGACGGCCAGCTGTTTGTATTCTTCATCATGGTAGTGGCAGCGGCAGAAGTGAGTGTGGGGCTGGCCATTATTGTTATGATGTACCGCAATACCCATTCAGTGGATGTAAATTTCCTGAACCGCTTAAAACATTGAGGTCCGAAGTCAGAGGTCCGATTCCTCCGGCTTCTGACCTCTGACTTCAGACTTCATACTTCTTTATAATGAGTCAACTTGTATATTTAGTCCCCTTATTCCCGTTGATTGGCTTTCTTATCAACGGCCTGTTGCGCCGGCAATTGTCGAAACCACTTACGGGTGTTATCGGCAGCGGGGCCATCCTGGCTTCCTTTATTGTGAGCATTGTGCTGTTTATGGACGTAAAAAGCGGCCATAGCGGGGTAACCACGTTGTTTGATTTTATCAGCTTTGGTAAAGTACATATCCCGTTTGCCTTCCAGGTAGACCAGTTGTCTTCGTTGTTTTTACTGATTATAACCGGGGTGGGCTTTTTGATACACCTGTATTCCACCGCCTATATGCACGAAGAAAAAAGCGAGCATTTTGCGCGGTATTTTGCCTATCTCAACCTCTTCGTGTTTTCGATGCTGCTGCTGGTGCTGGGGTCTAATTATGTGATTATGTTCATTGGCTGGGAAGGGGTGGGTCTTTGCTCCTACCTGCTCATTGGCTACTGGTTTAAGAACAACAGTTATAACGACGCGGCAAAGAAAGCGTTTGTAATGAACCGCATTGGCGACCTGGGCTTTTTGATTGCCATTTTCTGGCTGCTGGATAAAACCGGTTCGGTAAGCTATTCCGATGTGTTTGCCAATGCAGGGGCGCGGTCGCAAAGCGATATTACCATTATCACCTTATTGCTTTTTGTAGGCGCTGTGGGCAAAAGCGCCCAGATACCGTTGTATACCTGGCTGCCCGATGCCATGGCAGGCCCTACGCCCGTATCGGCGCTCATACATGCTGCTACCATGGTAACTGCGGGTATTTATATGATTGCCCGCAGCAACATTCTTTATACGCTGGCGCCGGTGTCGCAGGCGGTGGTGGCCATTACCGGTCTTGCCACGGCGCTGTTTGCCGCTACCATTGCATTAAAGCAAAACGATATTAAAAAAGTGCTGGCCTATTCTACAGTAAGCCAGCTGGGATATATGTTCCTGGGCCTGGGCGTAGGGGCGTATACGGGCGCGGTATTTCATGTTATGACGCACGCGTTTTTTAAAGCATTGCTGTTCCTTGGTGCGGGTTCTGTTATTCATGCCATGGGCAATGAGCAGGATATCCGCCGCATGGGAGGCTTAAGAAGATATTTACCGGTTACCCATATTACGTTTTTACTGGGTTGCATCGCTATTGCGGGTATTCCTCCGTTCAGCGGTTTCTTTTCCAAAGACGAAATTTTAGCAGCTGCTTACGACCGTAATAAGCTGTACTGGATACTGGGGGTAGCCGGCGCCGGTATGACTGCCTTTTATATGTTCCGCCTGTATGCCACTACTTTCCTGGGAAAGTTCAGGGGCACGGAGCAGCAGGAGCACCATTTGCATGAAAGCCCGCCTGCCATGACCATTCCGCTGATCGTACTGGCGCTGTTGTCGGTGGTTGGCGGTTTTATAGGCGTGCCGGAGGTGATTGCCAAAAACAGCCATTGGCTGGGGCAATTCCTGGAGCCCATTTTTGCGCAGTCCACAAAGCTGCAGGAAGCAACGCCTCCCAACAGCGGTACCGAGCTGGCGCTGATGGGCATTTCGGTAGCGGTGGCTGCCGTGGCGCTTTTTGCTGCGCTGGGCATCTTTAGCCGCAAACCCGAGCTGGGCGAGGCTAAAGGGCTGGGCAAAGTATTGGCCAATAAATGGTATATAGATGAATTGTATGATGCGATAATAGTAAAACCATTAAATGCCCTGGGCCGGTTCCTGGACCAGTTTATGGAAAAGTCAGGCATCGACTGGATTGTAAACGGTGTGGGCCGCGGCGTGCAGTATGCCAGCCGGCAAATGCGGCTGTTGCAAAGCGGGCAGGTAGGGAATTATGTGCTGCTGATGATTGCGGGAACGCTGATTTTATTTGCGCTGCAGTTCTTTTTGAAAAAGTAGACAACCGATTATTGATACCCCGATAATAAATTATGATAGCTGTTTTATTGATATTAATCCCATTGATTGGCGGACTGGCGTTGTTTGCTGTAAAGCGTGAAAGCAGTGCAAAAAGACTGGCATTGACGGCTGCTGTGGCCACGCTGATCGTTTCCCTGCTGGGTCTTACGGTATTGAAACAGGCTTCGTATACCCAGTTTAATGCCGAATGGGTGCCCGCGCTTAACAGCCGTTTTCATATTGCACTGGATGGCATAGGCCAGCTGCTTTGCCTGCTTACGGCGATTGCCTTCCCGGTTATTTTTATCGCCACCTGGAATAATACCTATAAAAATGCGCCCCGGTTTTATGCGTTAATGCTGTTGTCGATGGCGGGGCTGATGGGTGTGTTCCTGGCCATGGATGCGTTGTTGTTTTATTTCTTCTGGGAGCTGGCGCTGATACCGGTGTATTTTCTTTCTTCGATATGGGGCGGCGAAAGAAGAATTGCCAGCACGTTCAAGTTTTTCATATATACGTTTGTGGGCTCGCTGCTTATGCTTACCGGTATTATTATCGTTTACTTTTTGGCCGGCTCGTTTGATATCAGCGCCTGGTATGCGGCCAGGATAACGCCACAGACGCAACCCTGGATATTCTGGCTGTTCTTTATTGCCTTTGCTATTAAAATGCCCATCTGGCCGCTGCATACCTGGCAGCCGGAAGCCTACGAGCAATCGCCCACGGCGGTTACCATGGTGCTGAGCGGTATAATGGTAAAGATGGGTGTGTTTGCCGTAATACGCTGGCTGGCGCCGGTGCTGCCCTCGGCCACTTATCTATGGGGCGATACGGTGTCGATGTTTTGCCTGATAGGAATGATTTATGCGTCGCTGATTGCTATAGGGCAGGACGATTTGAAGCGGCTGATTGCCTATTCTTCCATTGCCCACGTGGGGCTGATGTGCCTGGCTATTTTTGCTTCGGATAAAAGCGGCCTGCAGGGCGCGATAATACAAATGTTCAACCACGGCATCAACATTATAGGGTTGTGGATTGTGGCGGATGCCATTGAAAAGAAATACGGTACGCGCAAAATATCCGAACTGGGCGGGCTGGCGCAGAAAGCGCCGGGACTGGCTATACTGCTGGTTATTGTGGCGCTGGCCAATATTGCGCTGCCGCTTACCAATGCCTTTGTAGGCGAGTTTATGATGTTTAACGGCGTGTTTTCTTCGCCGGTTACGCGGTACGGTGTAATGGATACGGTTACGGCGGGTATCTGCATCATCCTGTCGGCCGTGTATACGCTGAACATGATCAAGAAAGTGTTTTTTGGTGAAACGAATACGCTTACGGCTTCCGGCAGTGATACGTCGGTGGCAGTAAAGTTTTCGCTTATCATAATTGTGGTGCTGATTTTTGTGACAGGTATTTATCCGAAGCCGATGCTCCAGCTTACCAACGAGGTGGTGGATATGATACTTGGAAAGATGAAAACAACCATGTAAAGAAGATTTTAAGCAACGTATGAACGCAATAATTTTTTCGGCTATCTGGGGAATCGTGATGATGTACAGCGGCATTTTTATTAAGCGGCGCGCTGCTGTGCGCAACCTTGCCATTTTAGGTGTTGGCATCCTGCTGGTATTGAATGTTGCCGATTTGAACGGCCATCATCTTTTTCATATTGATGTAAAGAACATGCTGAGCTTTAACAGCTTTGGCCTGTTGTTTAACTGCATCGCGTATGCAGCCACCTTTATTTACCTGCTGTTAAGCGCAAAAGATGTGGAGGAAGTGGGCGTTAACGTTTCTGAATATTTTGCGCTGATCTTTTTTGTGTTGTGCGGGGTGGCTATTGCCTCTTCCTTCAATACCCTGCTGATGCTGTTCCTCAGTATTGAAATTATTTCCATTCCCCTTTATATCCTTACCGGGAGCGATAAACGGAACCTTAAAAGCAACGAGGCCTCGCTTAAGTATTTCCTGATGGGGTCTTTTTCTACCGGTATTATGCTCATGGGCATTGCATTGATATACGGCGCTACCGGCTCGTTTGGGCTGGACATGATGGCGTTTGCCGCCAAGGGCTTTGCCCCGGTGCAGATGGCGGGGTTGCTGTTGCTGCTCATAGCCATGTCGTTTAAAGTATCTGCCGCGCCGTTTCATTTCTGGACGCCGGATGTGTACGATGGTGCGCCCACGGTATTTACTTCCTTTATGGCCACGATAGTAAAGGCAGCTATTTTTATTGCTTTTATACGCCTGTTTGATGCTGCTTACGGCACCAGCCTGGAGCAATGGAAATTAATACTGGCGGTTATTATTGCCGCTACCCTGTTTATCGGCAATATTACGGCGGTGTTCCAGCAAAGCGTAAAGCGGATGCTGGCGTATTCCAGTATTGCGCAGGCCGGGTTTATGTTGTTTGCCCTGTTTGGGTACAACGAATTTGGCAAGGAGGGCATCATCCTGTATGCCGCCGCTTACAGCCTGGCTACCATCGGTATTTTTGCCATACTCATTAAAATGAAGGATTATACGTTTGACGGTTACAATGGCCTGGCCAAAAGCCAGCCTGTGCTGGCCGCCGCCAATACCATCTTCCTGCTGTCGCTGGCCGGTATCCCCTTAACGGCCGGTTTTTTTGCCAAGTACTATATGCTGATGGCTGCGGTAAAGACCGGTTCTTATTTGTGGCTGGTTATTTTTGCGGTGCTTTGTGCTGCCGTGAGCGTATATTACTATTTCCGGGTTATACAGGCCATGTATTTTAAGGATGGCGAGAGCCAGGTGGCCCCCATCAGCCCGGCCTTCAAAATCATTCTTGCCCTGCTGGCAGGCCTGGTTATCCTGCTGGGCATATTCCCGCAATTGCTGCTCGATAAAATGTATTTCTAGCCCCGGGCCTGCCAAAGGCTCCGTTCATATAAGTTCTCCGGCCGGTTCGGCGGAGTTGATTAACTTTAATGAATGAAGTTCAAGGACACCCTTTCCCTGTCTTACCGCAATATCCGGAGCAATAAGCTGCGCACCTTTATTACGGTAGCCATCATTGCGCTGGGCATTGCTGCGCTGGTGGGCATCAATACAGCTATCGAGGCCATGAACCAAAAATTTACCGAAAGCTTCTCTGCCATGGGCGCCAACGGCTTCAGCCTGCGCTACCGGCAAATGTGGCGGATGCACAACGACAGGGCCGCCAAAAAAGAAAAGAAAGGGGAGAAGAAGGAAAAGCAATCCAACCAGAACAAGCCCATTACCAAGCTGGAAGCTGAGACGTTTAAGCAGGACTATAAATTTGTTGCCCAGGTAGGGTTGTCTTTTATGGGGTCCAACAATGCTACGGTAACCTACGATAATAAGAAGACCAACCCCACCGTGCGGATATACGGGGGAGATGAAAACTTTATTGATCTCAACGGGTATAAACTGGCCACGGGCAGGAACCTCAACGACCTAGATGTGCAGTCGGGCAGGAATGTATGTGTGCTGGGAAAGGATGTGGCTACCGCCCTGTTTGGCGAGAACGCCGAACGCCCGGTAGAGAAAATAGTACGGGTGAGCGATATTCCTTTCAGGGTAATAGGGGTATTGCAGGAAAAGGGCTCCACGCTCGGGTTTAGCTGGGATAATGCTGTTATTACTTCCTACAACAATGTGCGCCGTTTTTTTAATAACAATTCCAGCGCCTCTTTTTCCATAGGCATTAAAGTGCCCGATATAAAAATGCTGGATGTGGCCATAGGCGAGGCGGAAGGCACTTTCCGCGCTGTAAGAAAGCTGACCACCACGGAAGGCAATAATTTCCTGGTAGACAAGAGCGACAGTTTTGTGGACATGCTGATGAAGCAACTGAGCTGGCTAACGGTATCGGCCGTTGTAATAGGGTTTATTACGCTGATGGGCGCCGCCATCGGGTTGATGAATATTATGCTGGTGGCGGTAACCGAGCGCACTAAGGAAGTGGGATTAATAAAAGCCATCGGCGGCAAAAAAGTAAACGTGCGCAGGCAGTTTTTATACGAAGCCATTATTATCAGCCTGCTGGGTGCTGCTTTTGGCATTCTTGCCGGTATACTATTGGGCAATTCCGTTAGTATGCTCATGAGTACGGGGTTTGTGGTACCCTGGGGCTGGGTTGTACTCGGCATTATTATCTGTACCATTGTGGGGTTGCTGGCGGGGCTGTACCCTGCTTTCAAGGCCGGGCGGCTTAACCCCATTGAGGCG
>JACXTT010014968.1_pt1 | contig 10095 bp, 13 predicted proteins | sample 9270951 | NCBI WGS metagenome assembly JACXTT01 (sample SAMN15532306, study PRJNA645909) | rock metagenome | isolation source: weathered quartz diorite | place: Puerto Rico | collected 2017-06-21
GCGGGGGGGTGGGGGGGGGGGGGGGGGGTTTTGAAAAGCGGGGGAAGTCGGGGGGCGAAACCGTTTGGGTTCGGGATCGGGCGGGTGGAGGACGCAGGCTCCTAGCTGCCGCGGTCAGTGCGTCAGCGCCTGAAATCCCAACCGGGGGGAAGATTGCTTCGGCAAAGCGCTTGATCACACCACCCTCGAAGGCGTTGGGCAGGTTCACGATGAAGTACTGGATCCCCGCCTCGGCGTATTCGTGGATCAGCTCGGCGATGCGGTTCGCGTCGCCGTGCAGCGGGTGCCACGAGCGGATGAACGCTTCGTCCTGACCGGTACGGCGCGCGGTGTCCGACACGACGCGGTCGACCTCGCGGCGGTCGCCGAAGATGGCGTAGAACTCGAGCGTCTTCAAGACCGAGTCATAGTCGCGTCCGACGTTTGCACAGTGCTCGCGCAGCACCTCGAGCTTGTGCCGGACGGTCTCGACGTCGGCGTTGAAGTTGCATGCGTCTCCATACTGGGCGACCAGCTTGAGCGTCACCCTCTCCCCCGCGCCACCGATCCAGATCGGCGGATGCGGCTTCTGCACCGGCTTTGGCTCGTTGATCGCGCCGCGGACCCTGTAGTAGCGGCCGTCGAAATTCGCCTCATCTTGCGTCCACATCGCCTTGATCACCTGCAGCGACTCACGCAGCATGCGCAGCCGGTCGGGCGTGTCGGGATACTCGTAGCCGTAGGCCTCGTATTCGTGCTGGTACCAGCCGGCGCCGATGCCGAGGATGAGGCGCCCGTGGCTCAGAACGTCGATGCCGCTCGCCATCTTCGCCAGCAAGGACGGCGGGCGGTAGCCGTTGCACGTGACCATCTGGCCCAGGCGGATCGTCCTCGTGTCGCGGGCCAGCGCGGCCATCGAGGTCCAGCATTCGAACACCGTCTCGCGCTGCGGCGTCGGCACCGTGTGGAAGTGGTCGTAAAGGAAGACGGCGTCGAAGCCCGCCTGCTCGGCTTCCCTGGCGCAGCGGCTCATGGTCTCGTACTTCTCGACGGGGTCGCGCACGTCGGCCAGGTCCATGCGCCAGCCCTGCGGCACGAAGACGCCGAGCTTGAGCTCTCTGCCCGCCACGGCCCTAATTTTCGGCCGTCCTACGAGGCGGGCGTGTCGGCGGGCGCCGCGGGCGCCTTGTATGGGCTACGTCAGCTTGGTAGGAGGAGGCGCCTCGGAAGGTGGCCCCGGCCATTCGGCTGGTGGTTCCGCAACGGGCGCCTCCGGCGCGGCCGGCTCGGGCGCGGCCGCGGCTGGGGCGGGCTTCGGCGCCGCTCTGCGCGTGCCTCGCCACGGAGTCAGCATCCCGAAAAGGAAGCCGACAGCGATCGCGATAAAACCGACCCCGATCACGAGCCGAGAGTCCGCCGCGGGCACCACGTTGGCGACCAGTCCGGTGTCAGATCCGGTCGTCGCGGTCAGCGTCTGCGCTTGCGACCAAGACAGCTTCCAGATGGCCGTCTTGCGGTCGAGCGTGAACAGCGCACCGGGAGCAGACGTGATGACGTGCGGGACAGTCAGCGCAAACGTGATGACGAAGATCGAGGAGACCTCGTCGCTGCTGATGATCTGCTGCTCACCGGGCGAGGGCGAAGGCGTCGGGACGGGCTCAGTCTTGAAGGTGTAGGTGTCGGTCTGGCCGGTCGTGGTGTGCGTCGCCGAGGCGAAGAGGCCGCCCGTGTTCGACAGGTTGATGCCGATCCCGGTGCCAGAAGTTGCCCCGGATGGGGACAGCTTGGAGGGCGCCGTGAGGAACGCAAAAGCGTCCTTCTCCGTCTTGAACGGAATCATGACCTGGGCTCCCTTCTCGTCACCCTCGGTGACCACCGTGATCTTTCCGCCGGGGAACTTCGTCTGCAGGTTGGCGTTGGCGGTCGCGATGTCTGAGGGGCTCATACCTGTGACGGTGGCGCCGTTGGCACCATCCATCAGCGACTTGGGAAACAGGAATTTCAACCCCACGGTGACCGAGCCGTCCGAGTTGAATGTCGCGCTCGTGTCGAAGCCGCACGCTGCGGCGCCGAACGCCAGAGCTGCGACCAGAACCATCCTCGCGACCGCTTTCGGCACGGCCGATATGTTGAGGGTCGCGGCCGCGATTTGATCCGGGTTAAGCCAGTTCGCTCGCCGCCCGAGCGTGTGTAGGAAGCGACGCCAGGAAGTCCTCGATCGCTCGGTTGACAGGCTCCGGGTGGGTCAGATTGGCGGAGTGGCCCGCACCCCCGATCCTCGCCACCCCACGACAGCCGCCCAGCCCGGCGCACAGCTTCTCGGCCATCGAGATGTCGATCGCCACGTCGTCGCCGCCGTGGATCACGATCGCCGGCGCTTTGATCTCGCCGAGGCGGTCCGTGACGTCGTCCCGATCCATCAGCGTCCGGTAGATCTGCGTCAGGGTGGCGGGATCCCTCGCCTTCCACTTGGCGATCCAGGACGCCGATTCGGGTCGATCGTTGCCGACAATGATCGCGGCCACCATCTCCAGCAGCTGGTCGTTGGGCCCCGAGCCAACCCAGACCTCATGCATCAGGTCGTACTGAAGGGACTTTTCAGGATCTTCCTTGCCGGCCTGGGTGTCAATCAGGACGAGCCCGGCGGCCCGGTTCGGATAACGGAGCGCAAACCGGAGAGAGATGAAGCCGCCCTGGCTCATGCCCCCGATCACCGCGCGCTCGATCCCGAGGTGGTCGAGCAGCGCAGCCAGGTCGTCGGCGGAGTCCCAGTAGCTGAACGGCTCTGGTGTCGATACCGTGCGACCATGGCCGCGCTGGTCCCACGTGATGATCCGGTGGCGCCCGGCCAAGTCGCGCACCTGGGGTTCGAACATTTCGCCGTCCTGCAGAAAGCCGTGGCTGAGGACGAGCGGCATCCCCGTTCCACCCGATTCCGCGTAATGCAGCCGCTGGCCACGGACCTCGGCAACGGGCATGGCGCAAGCCTAATCTGTCTGCTCTAGATGGACGAGCCGACTTTTCTCGACGTCCTGGACGCGGCCAGGCAGATCCGTCCCCACCTGAAGCCGACCCCGCTACGGCGCTACCCGGCGCTGGAACGCCTGGTTGGAGCCGAGGTCTACGTCAAACACGAGAATCACAACCCGACTGGCGCCTTCAAGGTACGCGGTGGGGTCAACCTCGTGAGCCGCCTCGACGACGACGAGCGCAGGCGCGGCGTGATCTCCGCATCGACGGGCAACCATGGCCAGTCTGTCGCGTACGCGGCCAGGCTCTTCGGCGTAAGCGCAGTCATCTGCGCCCCTCGCGACGCCAACCCGGTGAAGGTCGAGTCGATGCAGGACCTCGGCGCAGAGATCGTCCTCGAGGGCGAGCGCTATGACGATGCGCGCGTCAACGCGGAGAGGCTCGCCCGCGAGCACGGCTATCGCTATATCCACTCCGGCAACGAGCCGCTGCTCATCGCGGGCGTCGGAACACACACCCTCGAGGTCCTGCAGGAGGAGCCCCGCGTCGACACCGTCATCGTCCCGATCGGCGGCGGATCGGGCGCGGCCGGCGCATGCATAGTGGCCAAGGCGGTCAATCCCGAGATCCACGTCATCGGCGTCCAGTCCGAGCACGCCCAGGCCGCCTACTTGAGCTGGAAGTCGGGCGAGCTTCGGGAGTCGCCCAACCGGACACGCGCGGAAGGCCTCTCGACCGCAGTGCCCTTCGAGCTGCCGCAGGGGATCATGCGCCGGCTTCTCGACGACTTCGTGCTCGTCTCCGACGACGAGATCGACGCCGCCACCGCGCTGATGATCGAAAAGACGCGAACGCTTGTCGAGGCCGCCGGCGCGGCGCCTCTCGCGGCGGCGCTGAAGTTGCGTGACCGGCTGCGCAGCCGCACCGTGGCGCTCATCTGCAGCGGCGGCAACATCAGCCCCGGACAGCTCAAGGCGTTGCTGACCCAGCACCCGCGAATCGATTAGTCTCTCTGCGCCCACCCGGGGCAACACGAGGAGGCTACGAATGATCTCGATTCGCAAGTTCGTCGGTTACACCGGTGCCGCAGCAGGCATCAGCGCCGCGATCGCGATCGCGGTGGGATCACAAGCAGCGGTCGCTGCAGGGCCTTCGAGCCGGGTAAGCGATCAACCGGTGACGATAAAGGCTGCCCTCAGCGCCGCATGCACGGCCGCGATTCAAGCCGTCAAGACCGCGGCGATAAATGACGCGTCCGAAGATGCGGCCGAGCGCAAGGTCGCAAAGACAGCGCCTGACGAGTCGACCGACGCCGCAGAGGACAGCGCCGAGCGTGCCAGTTTCAAGTCACTGTTCATCGCCGGGCGCACCGCGTGCGAGCCTGCGACTGAGTCGGAACCTGCGGAGAAAACCTTTAGCCCTTCGACGCAATGCACCGCGGCCCTGCAGTCGCTCAAGGCAGCGTGGGCGCAGGGACGCCCGACGACCACGGCGCAGTGGACGCAGCTCCAATCGCTCGCGCGGGCCGTCCGCGCCGCTTGCGGCTGGGCCGAGGGCGGTTGGGCCACCGGCGGCAGCCGGTAGCGGCTTACCTCTCCGGCGAGGTCTGATTTATCGCGAGCTCGGTCAGCGCGTAACCGGCGGTCAGGAAAGGTATGACCGATTGCGTGAACGCGCTAACCAGCGCCGGAGGCGATGTAGGCAGTGACGCCGCAACCGCTTCTCCCAGCCCGAGGCCGATCACGCCGGGCAGGACCGCGAGCTGAAGCCGAACGTTGCGTCGCCGCAGCTGTTCGCTGATGGCCGCGATCAGGACCAGGTCGGCGAAGCCGATGTTGAAATGCCCGCCCTCGAATGGAATTCGAAAGTTGAGCCAGATGAGGTGCGGATCTGGAGTCGCTGTCGACGTTGTGGACGTGCCCGGGGAGGGTCCTGAGAAGACGGCGTTCTGCGCGACATCGAGCGCGCTCAGGATGAGGAGAAGGACCAGGAACCGCACGAACCGAGGCGGCATGGCGCGGCCGAGGATGATTCCCACGAGCACGCCGAATCCCAGCACGACGACGTCGCTGAAGGGATAAAGAGGAAGGCCGAGAGCTGTGCCGGCCACGATGAGGGCCATGACCGGGGTCGCCGCGATGGCGGCCCAGCGGGTCGAAATACGTACGGCAGCCCATGGCAGCAGGGCGCAGCCGACAGCGACGGCAAGGCTGATCAGGAGATGCATTGGTTTGGTCTATGCAACATATCGAAACAATTGATTGGCTCTATGGCCCGAATCCCCCTAGCCTCACGTTGATTACGCAGATGGGTGACTCCGAAGCGGTGCTGTACGGCTCGCACGATTCGCGCGAGTCGAACGCGATGGTCGATCTCCTCAACGAGCTCGGCGTCAAATTCGAATTCCGCGCGATCGACCGCGACCTCGGTGCGATGCGGGAATGGGAGCAGCTCGATGGGATCGCGTTCCGATGCTTCGCGTCGGCAACAACCGAATCGTGCGCGGCTTTGACCGGATCAAGCTGCAGCAGCTGTTCGGTTGGGTCGGCTGCTGACTAGCTCTGTGCCGGGCTGAACAGAGTCAGCTGAACGGACTCCGGTCCGACCAGACGCACGTTGCAGTCTCCCCACGGCGTGACCACGGGGCCGCCGATGACCTCAGCGCCGGCCCTCGCGAGATCTCTGGCCAGCGTTTCGCTGTCGTCCGTCAGAAAGCCGATTCGCACGGGTCCGGCCACCCTCCTCCCCACTTCGATCCGGTCGATCGCCTCGGCCTGGACCTGGTCGAACAGCTCTAGCGTCGCGCGACCGGCGTCCAGCAGCACGCCGCGTCCGCCATCGTTGTTGAATTGCGCCAGCTGCGGCAGCCCCACACCATCTCGAAAGAACGCCACGGCGGCGGCGAGGTCGTTGACGGTCAGAACGAGTCGCATCTCGCGGATTGCCAATTCAATTCCTCCGGGTCGCGCGATCGGCCACCCTGCGCAATGACACCAGAAAGCTGAACCAGACGACGAACGCGGACCAGCCGAGGCCGAGGAGGACTCCGCCCACCACATCGCTCGGCCAGTGGTCGCCCGCCCATACTCGGGCAAGACACGCCAGGAGGATGACGGCAGCAGCCGCCACCCACAGCATCCACCTGTAACCCGGCCTCACGCGAGGCGCCACCGAGAAAGCGAGCATGAAGCTGAGCCAGGTGAAAAAGACGGCGTGGCCGCTGGGGTAGCTGTAGCCCGCCGCGGGCGACAGAATGTGCACCTGGTCGGCGCTCGGACGCGGGCGCGCCAGCACCAACTTGATGCCGTTGTCCAGCAGGTTCGACGTGGCTCCGAGGGCCATCACAAAAGCAGCGCGCCTCTCCACGACGAAGACGATGACGACAGCCACTGCACCCACCGCGACCTGCACGTAGCCTGCCGTGAGGTTGACCAGGTCGAACACATACATCACCGGGCCCCACGGGAACGACTGCACGAAACTCGCCCCAGCCACATCGAAAGGCAGCAGTGGCTCCGTCGCGACCATGTACGTCTCGATCACAAAGACGATCGCCACCGCGACAAACACCGCCCAGAGCCACCCCCAGGCACGGGCATGAGTGTTGGTTGCCTGTGCGCTCATTTCGCCAGCAGGACCCTCAGCGCGCTGGTCTCGGCCGTGATCGTCGCCGGCGTCCGCCCGACCTGGAAGTTGTCGGCGTAAACGCGCACGCGCGGCCTGGTCTTCACCTCGAGCTTTCCGAATCGGAACACCTGGCCGGACCCGGATTCGGCATGCTGGAGCAGCAGCGCTGACTTGAGCGCGCGCCCGACGATGTCGGTGCGCGAGCGACCTGCGTGCACCGAAAACTCCAGATAGGGGTCGATCGGCGTCGCGTCGCTGACCGGCAGCTGGCTGCCGATCGACGCGGTGTTGCTGAAGACGAGCGACATGGCCGACCCGCTTCCCTCGAGGTCACCCCTCAGTTCATACCGAAACTGCCGGGCCGAGACCACGTCCCGCAGCTTGACCGCGAGCTTGCCGAACTCCATGTCCTTCGCGGAATCGCCGAGCGCGATGGTTTCCCCGAACAGTCCGATGGCGCAAGCCTCGACGAAGACACGGCCGTTGACTCGACCCAGGGTGATTGCCCGCGACCGACCGGCTCGCGCGACTTCGATCGCGTCGTCGACGTCGGCCGGCAAGCCGAGCGCCCGAGCAAGGTTGTTGAAAGTCCCGAGCGCCACGATCCCAACCGGGTGCTTGGAATCGGCGAGCTTGCGGACGATGAACTCGACGGTGCCGTCGCCGCCCGCCACCACGATGCGGGCGCGGCTGGACACCAGCTTCTCGATGTCCTCGGCTGGGTCGAAGTCGACGATCAGATAGCCGGCAAACGCTTTCCTCAGCCTCGCCTCGACGTCCTGATTCACGCCGCCTGCTCCGCGGCTGAGGACCAGCAGCCGGGTCGCCCTGGTTCGAGTCCTGGCCGTGGTCATGCGCTCGGATCAGGCGGTGCCGGTGCGCACCCCGATGTCGCGAAGCCATCGGCGGTACGCGATCGCCGTCCGATCGCTCCGGAGGTGAAGCTCCGCCTGGAGGTCAAGGGGCAGGAGCTCAGGCCGCTGCGACTCGAGGATAGGCCTGTCCTGGGCGAAGATCCGGTCCTGGAATTCGACCATCGGTGACTCAGGCTCGTAGTTCATCGCCATCCACATCCAGGCCGTGCTGTCGACCGCATCGTGAGGAGTGACCGAAAGGAGCATCCCGAAAGAGTGCTCCCCGTGCTTGATGAAGGACGCGGAAAGCGGCCGGTGCACGCGGTACGTGTAGGTCACCACCGAACCATGTCCGGTGGCGTAGGGATCGGGTTGAAAGACTTTGACTCCAGTGGCAAGCACCCCGTTCTGGTCGGCGGTGGCCTCGTAGTCGGCGATCTCCGGCCGCGAGCGGTCGCCCAGGATTCCTTCGTGGACGAATGGAAAATGGCCGACGTCCAGGAAGTTCTCGACCACGCGGGGCCCGCTCGCCTTCACGCGATATGGTCCCGCCCGCAAAACCTGATACGTGGAATCTTCGAGCAGGTCGAAGGTCGGCACCCCGGCGGTCGGGCTGCCGAGGCTCACCCACACCACGTCATGGGCGACAGCCGTGCGATAGACCTGCACGCAGGCTTTGGCCGGTGGCGTCTGCCGAGGGTGTGCCGGCATGAGCACGCAGCGTCCGTCGGCTCCATAAGTCCAGCCGTGATAGGGGCACTCCAGGGCGCCGCCGTCGACGACCCTGCCCAGGGAAAGTCGCGTTCCGCGGTGCACACACAGGTCGCGCCATGCGTGATGGCTGTCGCCCGATCGCCACAGCACGATGTCCTCGCCGAGGAGGCGTCCTGCGAGCGGGCCGCCGCCGGCGAGCTGGTCCGCGCTTGCCACCGGGTGCCAGTCGTTGACCAGGACGGGGTCGTCGATCATCCAGGTGGCTGACGCCTATCGTCGAGGACAGCTTCGAGCGCGGCCGCCTCCCGTCGCAGCGCGGCTGCGCGATCCACTCGGCCCATGCGCTCGTACACGGCCGCCGCCGCCGTCCGGTCCGTGACCTCGGCCCTGAGAATTTCGGCGATGTCGTTCCTCGACATCTCGCGCCGAGCGACGTCCGCGACACCGACCCCGACCCTCGCTTTCGCGATCTTCCGACGCAGCAGCTCCTGGCCGTGCGGGCCCGCGACCGCCTCAGCGTTGTCGATCGCACTGATCGCGGATCGGAGCGCCGCCGTGGCAGCGGTGTCGCCCGCCTTCAACGCGGCCTTCAGCGCCGCCTGCAGATGTCGTCGGAGGTCGTTCCCTTCGCGGTCATCCCCCATCCAGGAGACAGTAGCGCGAGCGATCAGTTTTGAACCGAAGACGGGTCTACGGAGAGGTGCTGGCGGGGTGAGCGGGTTAAGCCCGCTCCAGCTCGAACTTGCCCGAATCACCCACCTTGACTCCGGCCGAGCCGAGAATCTTCTGGCTCAAGGACAGCGCCAGCACCCCACCGCCGGCGGGCATCGTGTTCGAGTTGAAAGACACGCCGTTCAACTTGCCTTTGACGCGCATCTGCTTGAGCCCGCCGAGCTTGGCGGTCACGTCCTTGGGTATGTCGGCGACCGCAAGCCCTGAGCCGCGCTCGGCCCTGAAGTAGCGGATGGTGGCTCGAAAGGTCTGACCACCCACGTCGGCAGGATCATAACCCCGCCTTCGACGCCGGCCACGAGGGAACGTTTGCCCCGAACGGCAGGTTGACCTCTTCATGGATGCTCAACGCGTAACCCACACGATGCCACCCCGAGTTGCGAGCGCGGCCGCGCGAGCGCGGCTCAAAGACGGAGTTCACATCGAGCTCAGCCCGCGACGAGTCCGCGCCTACTTCGACCACCAGGTGCTCGCGGACAGCAAGAGCGTGCTGCTGGTCTTCGAGACGAGGCGTCCGCCCGTGTACTGGTTTCCCACGGCGGACGTGCGAATGGACCGGCTGACGGTCAAAGAGCCGGCGGCCGGGGCGGGCGGAGGAACCGTGCGCTGGCGCTCGAACACCGCCGGCAGTCCCGCCGACAACCTTGGCTACAGCTACGCGAATCCTGGAGGGGACCTGGCTCCACTCGAGGGTCACATCGCTTTCCACTGGAATGCCATGGACGCGTGGTACGAAGAAGACGAGGAAGTGTTCGTCCACCCGCGCGATCCCTACACGAGGGTGGACACGGTCCGCAGCTCCCGACACGTGCGGGTCGTCGTCGACGGTCAGGTGGTCGCCGAGACGAACCGGCCCGTGCTGCTTTTCGAGACAGGGCTGCCCACCCGCTACTACCTCCCGAAGCTGGACGTACGCATGGACCTGTTGGAGCCCACGAGCACCGTCACGCACTGCCCCTACAAGGGCGCTGCCGGGTACTGGTCGCTGCGGGTCGGCGCCAAGAAGTACGACGACTTCGTCTGGAGCTATCCACGACCGATCCCGGAGATTCCCAAGATCGAAAACCTCCTGTGCTTCTACAACGAGAAAGTCGACCTCTATGTGGACGGCGTTCTCCAAGAACGGCCGGCGTCGCCGTTCTCTTAATCCGATAACACGCGACGAGAGGGACCGCGTGGTCCCTCTCATCCGCCGGCGACCGCTCTTCCGTTTACCGGC
>JACXTT010014969.1_pt1 | contig 10094 bp, 13 predicted proteins | sample 9270951 | NCBI WGS metagenome assembly JACXTT01 (sample SAMN15532306, study PRJNA645909) | rock metagenome | isolation source: weathered quartz diorite | place: Puerto Rico | collected 2017-06-21
ATCGACTATATTAACGCCCACGCTACATCAACCCCTGCAGGTGATGCCAGCGAGGCAAAAGCTATTCACGAGGTTTTTGGAACGAGCAAGCCGCCGGTAAGCTCAACCAAATCTATGACCGGCCATGAGTGCTGGATGGCCGGCGCCAGCGAAATAGTGTACTCTATGCTGATGCTGCAAAACTCGTTCATAGCGCCAAACATTAACTTTGAAAGCCCTGATGAGGATTCTGAAAAGTTAAACATCGCTACCAAAACCATTGAGCAAAACATTGATGTGTTTTTGTCAAACTCGTTTGGCTTTGGCGGTACCAACTCGTCCCTGATCATCAAAAAATATATTGATTAATCTTATCTAAACCACCTTATGTTATTTTCAGAAATTATAGCTAAAACCAATGAATTCCTGGCCGAGGAATTTGAGATAGACGTAGCTAAAATTACGCCCGAAGCTGTATTGAAGGATACCCTGGAGCTTGATAGCCTTGACTATATTGACCTTGTGGTAGTAATTGAAAGCAATTTTAATTTTAAAGTACAGCCAGAAGACTTTGCTGGCATTACCACCTTCCAGGATTTTTACCTGTATGTAGAAACCAAGGTAAATGCCAAAGAGCTTGTTTAAAGCAAGTGTTAGTGAATTTTAAGAAGAGCCAATAACTTTAAGCCTTAGCCTGTAATACCTGCAACGTTTTTAACATTCTGCATTCAATATGTTTACACCTCCCGCAAACACGCCGGACCTCATTCCGCAGAAAGCCCCTTTCGTGATGATAGATCATTTGATTTATAGTGACGAGAAAAGCAGCCGCACCAGCTTTTGCGTAAAGGCAGATAACGTATTGGTTGAAGACGGTGAGCTTGGCGAGTGTGGATTAGTTGAAAACATAGCGCAAACCGCGGCGGCTCGTGCCGGATATATTGCCTTAAACGAAACAAAACCCGATGCAATTGGCTATATTGGCGCCATTAAAAACCTGGAAGTATTTGCGCTACCTCAAATAAACGATATCTTAGAAACCGAAATTACTATTGATAATCAAATATTTGATGTAACGCTGATATCGGGCAAGGTGAAGCGGGGCGATGAAATACTGGCGCAATGCCAGATGAAAGTTTTTATAATTCAACAACAATAAATTAAATCTAAACTAACCTTACAGTCATCGCTGTATGGTTCATCATCATACATACAGGGCAAAATTTGCCTTTTTTATCAGAAAAGAACATTGCAAAAAACACTAAAACATGCCACCGAAATAAGTGTAAAGTTTAGCGAGGTAGATTCGTTGGGCATTGTGTGGCATGGGCATTACGTGCGTTATTTTGAAGATGGCCGCGAGGCTTTTGGAAAAGCATTTGGTATAGATTACCTTACAGTTTATAATAATGACTACGTTACGCCAATTGTAAGCATGGATTGTAAATACAAACAAGTGTTGCGTTACGGCGATAGCGTAATTATTGAAACCGAGTATATACCCAGTGAAGCCGCCCGCCTTAACTTTAATTATCGCCTGCTAAACGCGGCAACGGGCGAGGTGGTGGTTACGGCATCAACAACACAGGTTTTTTTAAGCCGTGATACTTTTGTGTTGCAGCTAACCAATCCGCCATTTTTTGAGGACTGGAAAAAGAAACATTCTTTGGCTTAAACGGTATTTACATAGCAGCCTTGGGGCTCAATAAATTATTATTAACAAAGGCTTAGGGCTATGAAAGCCTGGGGCAGTACTCATAACAACAGAAATTAAATTGATGAAAACCGAAAAAGTTGATGTGTTGGTAATAGGTGCCGGGCCGGCGGGTACTGTGGCTGCTTCTATTGTGAATAAAGCGGGCTTTAAAGTTAAAATTGTTGAAAAGCAAAAGTTTCCCCGCTTTGTAATTGGCGAAAGCTTATTGCCCCGTTGTATGGAAGCCTTAACCGAAGCTGGCTTTGTTGAGGCCGTAGAGGCCAAAGGTTTTCAGAAAAAGTTTGGGGCTAAGTTTGTTAAAAACGGCGTGATTTGTGATTACTACTTTTCTGACCAGTTTACCGATGGCTGGAACTGGACCTGGCAGGTACCACGTGCCGAGTTTGATAAAACCCTGGCAGATACCTGCGAGCAAATGGGCATCCCGCTAAACTACGAAACCGCGGTTACCGACATTAAATTTAACGGCTCCAATTCTGTTACCACCATTGAAGATATTGATGGCAACCAAAGTCAGGTTGAGGCACGGTTTATTATAGATGGCAGCGGTTATGGCCGGGTAATCCCCAAGCTTTTCAATTTAGATAAGCCATCTAACATGTCGGAGCGGAAAGCTTTGTTTGCCCATACTGTGGATGTGAAGCGTAATCTTTACGAAGAGCCAAACCGCATTACCATTGTAGTTCATAAACCGGGGGTATGGATCTGGATTATTCCGTTTTCAAGCGGCGTAACCTCTTTGGGCTTTGTGGGCAATCCTGATTTTTTTAACAATGTTGAAGGAGAAAACGATAACGAAAAACTGCGCAGCCTGATAGCATCTGACCCGTACTTAAGTGAACGTTTTAAAGATGTTGAATTTGTTTTTGAACCACGCATATTACAGGCCTGGAGCAGCACCACAGATATTTTTCATGGTGAAGGGTTTGTGTTAACGGGCAACGTAACCGAATTTTTAGACCCCATCTTTTCATCCGGCGTAACATTGGCAACGGTATCCAGCCAAAACGCGGCGCATTTAGTAATCCGCACGCTAAACGGTGAAACGGTTGATTGGAATAAAGAATATACCGACAAGGTGATGCAGGGGGTAGATGTATTTCGCTCTTATGTAAACGCATGGTATGAAGGCACCCTGGATACCATCTTTTTTTCGGAGACATTTGTACCCGAGATTAAAAACCAGATTTGCTCGGTTTTGGCCGGTTATGTATGGGATTTAGAGAATCCTTTTGTAAAAAACCACGATACAGCAATTAAAAAATTAGCAAGAGTTATTCAGCTAAGCGGACAGCTTAGCTAAGCAGAGAGATATAAAATGGACAAATTAATGAATGATCTGAAAGAGCAGATCATAGACCAACTGAACTTACAGGATCTTAAGCCGGCAGATATTGATAACGATGCTTCCTTGTTTGCCGATGGCTTAGGGTTAGATTCGATAGATGCCCTGGAATTGATTGTTTTAATGCAATCGCACTATAAAATAAAGCTGGCCAAAGCCGAAGACGGACCAAAAGTGTTTCAGTCAGTACGTACGATGGCCGAGTATATTACGGCTAACCAGGCAGCATAGGAAGAGTCAAGAGGTTAGCGTCAAGAGTTAAGACGGGAAAGAACTATCGGAGGAAAGACTTACGAAGTTTTAAAAACTTCGTAAGTCTGGGAAGTCTAAATCATTCTATCGCGAGTTTAAAATCCAGGGGCGCTTAAAGAGGAAGTGACGTATATAGGATGGCGCAGACGACTCACCCCGACGAGGCTACGCCCGTCTGCCCCTCTCTCCGACTGCGTCGCATAGAGGGGCGAGGAAATAAAATAAAAAATGGGGTTCACCCTCTATGCGGCTTTAGCCGAAGAGAGGGTCGGCCAGCGAAGCGTTGCCGGGGTGAGTCGTCACCAATGTACAGAGCCATTTGCAATGGAAATTTTTTCAAAACAACACTTCACACGCTGCAGCGTTATTGTAAATAAAACGTGCTAAACTTTATGTATAAAGCATTCATCACTCTTTTAATATTATCGACCACATTTACAGCCAATGCGCAGCATGCGGGTTATACCCAGCTTACAGATCTATCGGCATTTAAGGCGCAGTTTACAGCTACTGCTCAAAAAACAACCAGTATCAAAAGTGATTTTGTGCAGGAAAAAAACCTAAGCATGCTGGCCGAAAAGATCACCTCGAAAGGAAAATTCTGGTTCAAAAAGGATAACATGGTGCGGATGGAGTATACCAGTCCGTCCAAATACCTGATGATCATTAACAAGGATAACATATTGGTAAAGGATGAGCAAAAGGAGAATAAGATCAACACCAAATCAAACAAACTTTTCCAGCAAATCAACAGGATTATTGTTGATTGTGTGCAGGGCAGCATCCTCAGCAATCCAGATTTTAAGGTGAAGGTATTTGAAAACAAGGGGGCTTATTTGATTGAGTTGTCGCCGGTAGCAAAGGGCTTAAAAGACTTTTTTAAGAGCATCAATATTTCGGTTGATAAAAAGGACAACTCGGTAAGCAATATTGATATGGAAGAGCCATCGGGCGATAACACTACCATTCATTTTATAAACAAAGAGATCAATGCGACACTGCCAGACGCGCTTTTTGCTGCTAAGTAGCTGTATGTTGCTGCTGTTTAGCTGTACATCGGTTTATAAAAACCTAAAGCCGACTACGGGTAACTTTGATCACATCTACAAATTCAGACCGAAATTTTCTGTAGTGCTTTACAATGCCGAAATCAATGTTACCAGCCATCACCTAAGTGGCTTGCTGCTCATGAAAATTATGCCCGATAGCAGTACCCGTATTGTATTTTCGAGCGAAATGGGGGTTAAATTCTTCGATTTCGCTTTTCTGAAAGATGGGAGCTTTAAGGTGTATTCCATTGTCCCTCAAATGGATAAAGGCCCGGTTATTAAAACCCTGATGAAGGATTTTGATTTGATTTTACTGCGCCAGCAAGGTAGTCATGAGCATTATATGCTGAAGGATAGCAGCCATTTATATTATGTGTTGCCGCAACAAAAAGGAGCCAATTATTACATTACCAATATAGCAGGCGATAGCTTAATAAGGATGGAAAAATCATCCAAAAGAAAACCCGTAGCCGTAGCTACCATGACCGATTATAAAAATGGAGTGCCGGATAGTATCGGCATCGACCATAAAAACTTTAAATTTACCATTGGGTTAAAAAAAATAGAAAGATGAGCTGAAAGCCAAAAGCTAAAGGCTCAAAGCTTTAATCATAGCTTATTCAAATGAAGTAAAACAGCGTTGGGATGTGCGATTCCTTCCTTGGGGAAGGTGAAGGTAGGGGTTAATTAGCTTTTTGTTAACAAGGCGGATAGTAGCTTGTAGAAACCCCTCCCTGCATTTGCGCGCGTTTCCAGCCGCACCCCTCCCGTGGGAGGGAATTAAAATTTTTCAAACAATTGAGACTTTAAGTTACAACAATGCTCCAGGACACCTTTTTTCAATATACAGCGCCACAAATTAATGGCGACATAGCGACAACAACCATCACGCTTAACGCTAATCATCAGATTTTTGAGGGGCATTTTCCCGGGCAGCCGGTGGTGCCGGGCGTTTGTATGATGCAAATGGTTAAAGAGGTTTTAGAAAACATAATTGGTACAAAAACCAAACTGCTAAAGGCTGTTGATATGAAGTTTTTAGCTATCCTTAACCCCATGGTTAATGGCACTGCCAATATGCAAATCAACTATACCATTAATGAGTTTGATACGATAAACATTACGGCCGTTATTCAGCACGAGACATCTACTTTCCTGAAATTTAAAGGCGTTTTCAAAAAATGAAAAAGTTTAGAAACATCTTTTTCTATGTTGTTCTTTTAGGCGTATTCTCCTTTCTCATCTACTACGTGCTAATGGCTGGCGACAGCCTGGAGCAGGGCAGGCATATTGTTAAACTTGCTGCCAGTGGTAAAAGTCCGTTTCACCAGTTTATGGATGGTTTTATTAAAAACCTTACCGGTCCGCTGGCCACATTATTGGCCCAGATAGCGGTAATTATTATAGCCGGTAACCTGGCCGGCTGGGTTTGTAAAAAATTAGGGCAGCCGCGTGTTATAGGCGAAATTTTTGCCGGTATAGCTTTAGGGCCGTCATTGATCGGCAGGTTTTTTCCGGCATTTTCACATACCATTTTCCCGGCAGCCTCCCTGGGTTCCTTACAGTTTTTGAGCCAGATAGGGTTAATTATTTTCATGTTTGTGATAGGCATGGAGCTTGATTTACGGGCTATTAAAAACAAAAGCAAAGATGCCATTGTGATCAGCCACGCCAGTATTGTGGTGCCTTTTACGCTGGGGCTTGGTTTAGCTTATTATATATACCGATCGCTTGCCCCTGTTGGTATTCCTTTCTTTTCGTTTGGGTTGTTTATGGGTATTTCTATGAGTATTACCGCCTTCCCGGTATTGGCCCGCATTTGTCAGGAACGGGGCATCAACAAAACCCGTCTTGGCGCATTGGTCATTACCTGTGCAGCTGCGGATGATATTACCGCATGGTGTTTGCTTACTATTGTGATTGCCGTGGTAAAATCCGGATCGGTTATGAGCTTTGTATATACCGTGTTAATGGCAGTTACCTATGTGATATTGATGTTGAAAGCAGTAAAGCCTTTGCTCAAAAAAATATATACCAGCAATATAAAACCGGGCTATGTTAGCATCCCGGTATCTATGTTTTTTTTAACGCTCATTATATCGGCCTATGCTACCGAAGCTATTGGTATTCACGCGCTGTTTGGGGCCTTTATGGCGGGTATTGTAATGCCGGATAACATTACCTTCAGAAGCGTATTTATTGAACGGATAAAAGATGTGGCGTTGTTTTTATTGCTGCCTTTGTTTTTTGTTTTTACCGGTCTGCGTACACAGATCGGCTTACTGAACAACATCTACCTGTGGGGCATCTGTGGCCTTGTAATCCTTGTTGCCATTACGGGTAAGTTTTTAGGCAGCGCTTCTGCAGCTAAATTTGTGGGTCAAAACTGGAAAAACAGTCTATCTATCGGCGCGTTAATGAATACCCGCGGACTGGTTGAGCTGATTGTTTTAAATATAGGTTATGATTTGGGCGTACTCAACAAAGAAGTATTTGCCATGCTGGTAATTATGGCGCTGGTAACCACCATCATGACGGTACCTATCTTAAACTTACTCGATAAACTCTTCGGCAAAACGCCCGAAGAGGAATTAATCCCCGAAGACGAGGAAGAAGCGGCTATTGCCGGCGATCAATAAATTTAAATGGTTTACGGCCCGACTCTTTGTATTGCATTTTCTGAATTTCATCGTACTGCACATACGTAACATGGGGACTTACCCTTAACCGGGCCTGCAAATTGGCCCTTATCTTCCTATCGCACTCATCGGTGTAGTTAATTGGGAGGATATGCAGCAACACTTCATCCATTCCTATCTCATTCGAGTATACCTCGGCCACAAAATCAAGAATCTCTTCCATGCCGTTCAGCAAATCAAACAGCGATGGCGGGTAAAGGGTGGTCCCTTTAAACTTAATCATCTGTTTTTTACGCCCGATAATAGACGACAGGCGTAAAGTTGTACGGCCACAATCGCAAGGCTCATCAAAGTACTGGCAAATATCGCCGGTTTTATAGCGCAACAACGGCATACCTTCCACGCCAAGCGTAGTAATGGTAACTTCACCGGGTTCGCCGGGAGCTACGGGCTGGTTATTTTCATCAAGCAGTTCAACAATCAATAATTCGGGTTGGTGATGCCCGCCTTTACCCTGTCCGCATTCGGTAAACGCGGTTTGCATTTCGGTAGAGGCATAAGTGGAGTACAGTTGAATATTCCAGGCATCGGTTATTTTTTTCCCCAGGATATTGAGCGAAAAATCGGTATTGCGGATATTTTCGCCAATACAAACCGCCTTTTTAACCGAGCTTGAATTGATATCGATATTATGCTCATTGGCGTACTGGATCAGCTTATAAATAAACGATGGCACTGCTACGATAGCTGTTGGCTTAAGCCTTAAAATGGTGTCCCATTGCAAAGAAGGCACACCTGGACCCAAACGGATAATACCCGCGCCAATTTTACGGATACCGGAGTAATAGGCCAGGCCAGCCATAAACTGACGGTCTAAAGTAAGCATCAATTGATAAACGTCATCGGGCTTGCCGTCGGCACAGGTAAAGGAGCTGTATTCGTTATAGGTTAGGCGTTGCAGATCGTTTTCCGTTAGCGCCACTACTACAGGCGTACCCAACGTACCCGATGTTGAACTGTACTCTATAATTTTATCGCGACCTACACACATAAAATCGTCATTGCGTTTTTGCAAGTCTTCTTTTACCGTAGGCGGGATTAATCGCAGATCATCTAACGTTTTGATCTCCTCCACATTGATATTATTGGCAGCAAACAACTCTTTGTAAAAAGGTGAGTTTTGATTTAGATAGGCCAATAGCTGCTGTAGTTTTTGCTCCTGCATGGCTACAATTTGCTGTTGCGATTGATAGGCGGATGTATGTAATGTTTGCTCGGTCACTTTTCTATAATTACGATGGCAGATGCAATTGCTTTAAGGTGGGTTAATGATACGGAAATTTTTAATGGCCCATACACCTTTAATGTTTCGGCCGATTGACCAATGGGCGCAAGTTCGGGTTTGCCATCGACATTGTTGCTAATCTCAATTTCGTTAAAGGAGGTGCCATTTAGCCAGCCGGTACCTAAGGCTTTAAAAAAAGCCTCTTTGGCGGCAAAGCGAGCGGCATAATGCTGGTATTTATCGGCCATGGGCTCGCAATAGGCAATTTCCTTTTCAGAAAATACCAATTCGCGAAAGCCGCTGCCCTTATCAATTTTGGCAGCCATACGCTCAACCTCTATCATATCTATCCCAACACCGGCAACCATTAATCAGTTTTTGTTTGTTTAAATTTATTTGATGAATTATTGCAACCAATAAGCGGTTTTGATCGTCATGTACAAAAATAGGGTTTTGTAGTTCTTTGAAAAGTTAATTTGTACTATCTGCGCAAAAATCGATCCCTCCCTTGTTTGCCACTTTTTAGTAAGGCTACACTCGGCAAACAACAGGTAACCGCTATGCGGCATCTTGAAGGCGGGGACTATCTGGCTACAAACCGGTAGCCGCCATGCGGCAAAAGAGGCTTAAGCAAATAGGTTCAACAGAAAAAGCAGCTATCCATTTACGGTTATATGCCGCATAGCGGCTACCTATTTGTAGAAAAAAGATAAAAGATTGTTATGCGCCGTAGGTGCTACCTCTCTCAAAATAGCGTCTTCTGTTTTTATTTAAAGCTATGCTCTAAAACCGGCTAATATCCAGTGTAAATTGCAATGCTTCTTGTTGAGTATGCCAGGCGGCAACTAATAATATACCCTATTTCAGTATCAGTAATAGGTATATTTGCGAAGCGTTGATTGAAAGCTTAAAATGAAGAATCTGGAGCTTTACCAAAGTGTTTGAATAATTCCTCTGCTGCAATTTTTTTCCCTTAGAGTGGCGTAGGATGGCTATCAGAACGGCGGTCATTTACTTCCACAACAATCACCTCTACTTTTTTGCCAAAAAACTTTTCCGGCATTTCAATAGCGTGATTTTTTTATCTGGAACCAACGTCTGCTTATACATCGTATTTACATTTTTTCACCAACCTTCTATTAGGTAATGATCATTTCAACAACCAAATTCAACCATACACCAAACACGCTTAAATGTTTTTATAATTTTGTACTTTTGCAAAAGTTCTATTAATTAAGTGTTGCAATTTTCACGTATTAACGCGGAATAGAGATTTGGGACGAGGGGTGACGATACTTGAATAACAGTTTAACAAATCTTGCACCCCAACAAGTCTTGAATTACCTAAACGTTCTTTATAAACCCTTACAAAACATATTAATTACATCGCCCATGGCGATACATTAAACTAAATACATATTTAACAATTTTACAACTTATTACAACCTAATTTTGGTTTCGCCCTGATTAACCAATTTTAGCTGATTAATTTAAACGAGATTATGCAAATCGAAGAAATCATTGCGAAAATAAATTCTTTCCTGTCTGAAGAGTTTGAGGTAGATATTGATACCATTACCCCCGATGCCGTTTTGAAAGATACCCTTGGTTTGGATAGCCTTGATTACATCGACCTGGTGGTGGTTATTGAAACCAACTTCGCGTTTAAAGTGCAGCCCGAAGACTTTACAGATATTGTTACCTTCCAGGATTTTTACAATTACGTAGCCGCTAAAGTACAGCCAAAGGAGCTTGTTTAAATGTCGTCCTGGAAAGGAAAATCAAAAGGTAAGCCCTGGGGCTACTCCATATTTCTGGCCATCTTAAG
>JACXTT010014970.1_pt1 | contig 10094 bp, 8 predicted proteins | sample 9270951 | NCBI WGS metagenome assembly JACXTT01 (sample SAMN15532306, study PRJNA645909) | rock metagenome | isolation source: weathered quartz diorite | place: Puerto Rico | collected 2017-06-21
TTGGCGTCAGCGTCTCCGGCAAACGCCGAGGCAAGGGTAGCAGCCGCGAGGCCTCACCCTACGCGGAATGGTGCGCGGGCATCCGTTTGGTCATCGCCGAAAGTTTCGAGCGCATCTACCGGCAGAATTGCCAAAACCTGGGGCTCTTCACGAGCACGGATTTTGGATTGATCCCCCGTATCCGCGCTGGGGAGACCATCCTGTTGACGGAGTTCACGGAAGGGTTGGACGCCATCACCGCCGAAATTGTGCGGCGCGGCGGACTCTTTGCCTTCAATGCGGCTCGCATGGCGGGCGAGATCCGCGTTCCGCTTCCAAACCACGGCGCCCGTCCCATGACCTATGCGGAGAAACTGCTGGCGCGACAGACCGTGATCGATGCCGCTTCGGGCACCGTAGGGCTGCCGTCGGTGGCGCCGGGAGACGGCCTATTCGTTCGCGCGGATTGGCGCTTCAGCCACGAGTACGTGACGCCCATGGCCGCCAGCTTTCTGCATCAGGCCCTCGGTCCGGAGGCAAAAGTAAAGGCGCCCGCCTCTGTGCTGGCCTTTCGCGATCACCTGACTTTTTTGCACCACAGCATGAAGGCCGAGCATCGCCAAAAGGGGCTGCTAGAAGTCGCACAGCGACTGAAGACGGTTCAGGAGTCCTTCTGCCAGGCCCAGGGCATCCGCCTGCACGGCGAGCTGCCTGAAGGCAGCGGCAGCGAAGGCATCTGCCATTCCCTGATGACCGAGCGTTACGCGCTACCTGGCCAGGTGGTGGTGGGGACCGATAGCCACACGCCGCACATCGGCGCCTTGGGCTGCCTGGCCTTTGGCGTGGGCACGACGGACATCGCCAACGCCTGGGTGACCGGGGATGTGCGCGTGACGGTGCCGGGCACGCTTCGCGTTCGTCTCAATGGCCGTCTGCGCCCAGGGATGAGCGCCAAGGATGTGGTGCTGCACCTGTTGGCCCAGCCGCTCATTCGCGACGGCGGCGCCATTGGGCTAGTGGTCGAATATCAGGGCGAAGCGCTTCAGGACTTGAACCTGGATGAACGGGCAACCCTCACTAACATGGCGGCGGAGATCGGTGGTTTTACCGGGCTCATCGCGCCGGATGCTGAAACGGTGCGCTTCCTGAAAGAGCGCAGAGGCATCGACACGGGACTGGAGCCGTGGATGCAGGGCGATGCCGACGCACAATACGCCCAGACCTTGGACGTGGATTGCGCTTCGCTGGAACCGATGTTGGCGAGCCCCGGAGACCCGGGGAACGGCGTACCCCTCTCGAAGCTGGGTCGCGAAGTGAACATCCACATCGCCTATTTGGGAAGCTGCACTGGCGGCAAGCGCGAGGATCTCAAGCGAGCCTACGACGTGGTGAAGGAGGCCGCAGCAGCCGGTCGCCGCGTACCGGACGGTGTAAGGTTTTTCGTCCAATGCGGCAGCGAGGATGTGCGCCGCTACGCTGCTGCAGAGGGGTGGATCGCCGCGTTTGAAGCGGTGGGGGCCACGGTGCTCGGGAGCTCCTGCGGAGCCTGCATCAACGCGGGGCCTGGCGTGAGCGACTCCGCGGATCAGGTGACCATTTCCGCCATCAACCGCAACTTTCCGGGCCGCAGCGGCCCCGGCCAGATGTGGTTGGCGAGCCCGGCCGTGGTGGCGGCCAGCGCGTTGGCGGGGCGCATTCAGGCTCCTTAGTACCGGACTTTCCCAAGTTTCAGATCTCGTACGGTGGGCCGATACCTCCTGCACATGGGAGGCGGTTATGGGTGAGTGGCACCAACTTCGTCTCAAGGGCAAAGAGCAGGTGATGCCTGAACTCTGCCCCAATTGCCTGGGGCCGAGCACCCATCGGTTCCGCTATGGCTACAAGGGCTGGAAAGGGGCGCTCACCAACACCACCTACTACCAATCCTTCTACTACTGCGAACCCTGCATGAATCAGGCGGATAGCGCCCTAGGGTTGAATGGGTGGACCATTCTCGGCGCGGTGATCGGCTTCATCGCCTTCCTCATCGTAGCGATCGCCTCGGCAGATGCCTGGCGAGACCCCGCGACCAAGCGGGTTCCCGAATATTTGGTGACGATCTCCATGATCCTCGGCGCACTCGTGGCGGCAGGCTGCATCTACGGCGTGAGGGCCCTGGCCAAGCTGATCAAGCAGAAAAAATATCCCAAGACGGAAGCCCAGATCGTGTGGGGACCTGCGGCCTTCTACGTCGGCTCAGGCTTTATGGACCTTCAGGACCAGGCAGTCTATAAAGCCGCACGTAAGGAATGGATCGCTGAGTTGGTGCGGCTCAATCCCCAGCAGGTGGATGATGCGATGTACCAGAGCTGGGTGGGTCAGCCGAAGCCCGCTGCGCCTGCTCAGGCGCGCCCCTTCGGAGGCTAGGGTGAAGGTTCACGTTGAGCACATTCCTCCGAGCACCTTGGATTGCTTTAAGAAGATGCTGGCCGAAGGTGGACCTGGGCGAGGCGCGGTGCTACACCGACCTTCTCTGCGTTGGCTGGGGATCATGGGAGGCATTTCCGCAGCTGCAGGAGCGCTCGGGATCACGATCACGGCCTCGCTGGCCAACGACCCGAACATGAAGCCTTGGGTCCCCGCCATCAGCGGCGCCATTACGCTCCTGTTCCTGCTCTACGCCTTTGCGGCAGCCCGGGACCATCTGCTGCGGCGGCGTCATGGGCTCGGGGCCTTTATTCTCGCTACGCCCACCAATCTGGTGCGTTGTTGGGGTGGGCATCTCCCCTTGGAGTTCTTTCGTCTCAAGGATGCGACTGAATACAAGACCAGTCAGGAGTACGACGAAAAGCAGCGCCACAAGGGGCGCCGCTTCCGCTTTAGCTTCGGGAAGCAGGGTGTCGATTTTCTGGTGAGCGACCCGAAGGAGATCGCCGCGTTGGATGAAGTGGCGGACTGGGCGCGGGCGAAAGGTCGAGGCGAGGCGCTGCCCGACGTACCCGGTGCTCAGTTGCCCGATCTCGTGCCCGCGGCTCCGGAGGCGCATGAGAACTGGTTATTGCGTGGGCTGTTGGATCCCCGATCGGAGTTCTGGCTATTGATGGGCGCGCTGCTGATCGCGGGCGTGCTGGTTGCGATCGTCGCGTCCAGGAGGCGTTGAATCGTCCTTGCAGAGCGCATCCGCGGCGAGGGCCTTGGCTTCCCACTCGGTGGCTTCGGCAGGAGGAGTCAGGCGGGCGAGGAGGAGCATGGCTTCGCTGGCTCGCGGATCGAGGCGGAGAGCCTGCTGCGCAGCATGTTGAGCTTCTTTGTTTTGCCGGAGCGCTTCGAGCAGGGCTGCCTTGCGAGACCACCAGAGGGCGCTTTCTCCACCGGCATTGCGGGCCTCCTGAAGGGCGCGGTTGGCGCGATCTATCGCTGAGGGATCGCCAAGTTCCATCTGGAATAGTTCAAGTGCGACGAGATCTAGACTGGATTGGGCGTCGTTGGGGTTCAGCGCGTGGGCTTTTTGGAAGGCGGCCCGCGCCAATTGAGAGGTGGCGCCACCACTGACAGATTCGGCGCCGCGGGCGCGCAAGAATAGTAGGCGCCCCTGGGTGAGGTGGGAGAGGAAGTAGGTGGGTCCGATGCGGATCGCTTCATCTGTCGATCGCAATCCTTGGTCGAGTGCAGGTTCGGGAGATCGTTTGCCATGGCGCAACCATTGCGCTTCCAGCAGCCAACGGTCCGCGAGGTTTCGTAGGGAAGCGAAGGCATGGTAGCGGGCGAAGCCGGTGGTGAAGCAATCCCCCGCTTCCTTGAGCGCGGATTGGGGATCCTGGTTGTGGGCCATGCGCGTGTGCGCGAGCTCGTTCATCACGAGGCCCATGGTGTTCAGACTGAACTTGTCTTCGCGCGCTTGGCGGGCATGCCGCGCCAGGGTTTCGGCCTGAACCAAGGTCGGGAGGGGGTCTTCGCCGCGCGAAGCCTGGTATTGGGCTTTGAAGAGCTGAGCGAGTGCGGCCCTTTCCGAAGATTCCCGTCCGAGGCGTTGGGACGTGGCATAGGCTTCCAAGCAGCGATCGTAGTCACCTAAGGCGGACTCGCCTCGATGGTCCACCGCCCTCGCCATGGCGTAACGCACTCGACCCATCGAGAACCACATCTCGGGGTTTTTCGGAGCGATGGAGAGCGCTCGCTCCAGGCAGTTTTCGGCCTTCTGAAGGGCCGGGCGGTTGTCACCGCCCTGGTCGAGTTGTTGAGTGGCGAGACCGTGCCAGGAGAGGGCTTCGAGGTGAAGGGCTTGGGCATCCCGCGGGTCGGCTTTGAGGGCCTGATCACAGGCCTCGATGCTGGAGAGGTAGGCGCGCTCTACGGCAGGCAGAGGCGCGCGGCCCACGAGGATGGACGCCTCGAAGGCCCGGGTGTCCGCCTCCAAGGCCCAGAGCTGAGGATCGCTTCGCCCGAGATCCAGGGCCGCGGTCAGGGCTTTGCGGGCGGCCTCGACCTGCGTTCTCGCATCGGTGGAATCACCGGCCTGGTATCGGGCAAGGGCCAAAGCCAGATGCGCTTCCGCCTCCAGCTGCTTGGCTTCGTAAAGACCGGGGGATTCCGCCACGGCCTCACCCGCTTTGGCGATGGCCGAGGATTCGTCGCCGTCGAGGTGAGCGAGCAGCGCTTCGAGATAAATGCGTCCCTCTTCCTGCTTTGAAAGATGTTTTCGGATCAACTCTCGCGCGGGGTCGAGCAGCGCCTTGCGTGCTTGACGCAAGGTGGCCTCTTGTTCTTCTTGAGGGAGTTGCTGGGCGCGGCGTTGAGTCTCTTCAAAAAGGCCCGCCAAGGTTCGACCTAAGGCGAGGGCGAGCCCCGGAGGACGGTAACCCGTGGCCCAGGCGCGCTCGAATTGCACCCTGGCGGCCTCGGGTTCACCAAGTGCCACGTGGCCCAATCCCAACGCGTGTCCGCCGGGTCCAATCGCCACTGATCCCAGCTCGTTCATGTTTTGTTGAAGACGGTCCATGCGTTGGCGGACCTTTGCTTTTTCGGCGCTCAGATCATGGAGCGGCCGCATGTGGGCGATCCGCATATTCCCTTCGATGGCCTGCACTTCCATGGCAAATCGATTTGCCAATTGCGTCTGGTGGCGGGCTCGAAGCATGGCCGATGCGCCCCAGCCCGCAAACCCGAGCCCCACGGTCGCTGAAAGGAGAATGCTGGCGCTGAGTGCCCGGTGTTTTTTGACCTTCTTCCGCAGCCGGTACATCAGGCTCGCGGGCCGCGCCTGGATGGGCTCGCCGTCGAGGTAGCGCCGGAGATCTTCCGCCAGCGACCGCGCCGAGTCATAGCGTCTGGCGGATTCCTTCTCCAGACATTTCATGACGATAGTGTCCAGCTCCGCGGGGAGGCTGGGCAGGTGTTTGCGAGGCGCTGGAGGTTCTTCCTGCACCACCTTCCAAAGCAAATCCGTGATGGAGGGCGCGGTGAAGGGCGGCACACCCACCAGCAGATCGTAGAGGGTGGCACCGAGGCTGTAGACATCGCTGCGCCGGTCGATATCCGCTTGGCGGCCCAGCGCCTGCTCCGGCGGCATGTAGGCGGGCGTGCCCATGGCCACACCCGTGAGCGTCATGCCCTGGGCCTCTGCGTTACGCGCCAAGCCGAAGTCCATGATGTAGGGCCACCATCTTCCATCCTCATCGCGGCCCACCATGATGTTGGCGGGCTTCAGATCGCGATGGATGATCCCCATGCGATGGGCCTCGTGCACGGCCTCCGCGGCCTCCTGCATCACGCGGACCTTCTCCTCTAAGCTCATGTGCGCTGCCGCCTGACCGAGCGGGCTGCCTTCGATGAACTGCATGGCGATGTAGCAGTGGCCAGCCTCTTCTCCTACCTCATAGACCTTGCACACATGGGGATGATCGATGAGGGCCTGGCTTCGCGCCTCCATGCGGAAGCGGTCGAGCAGCTCCGCATCATCGCCCCGGATGAACTTCAGCGCGACGAACCGGTTGAGCCGCACATCCCGCGCCTTGTAGACGCGTCCCATGCCGCCTTCGCCGAGGAAGGCGAGGGGCGTGAAGCGATCCCAACCCTCAATGGGAAAGCGCGGGGGACCCGGTTTGGAGCTGGTTCCCACGGCGCGGGTGCGCTCCGGATCCAAGGCTTGGGTGCCGTCGGGATCGGGTGGAAGGGAGTCGGTCACGACCGTCTCCGAAGCGTACGGATCGGATGGATCAGTGCGCGAATGGCAGCGCGTAGGTGGGGCAGTCGGAGGGTGAGATGCATGAACCACCGGTAAGCCGGATAGAGCGAGAGCTTCCAGCGTCGTTGCAGCAATCGTCCTTTCACGAGGTGGTGGGTGGCGTCCCGAAGGTTGTAGAGGTGGAGGTAGCCGCCTGCGAGATGGCGGTTGGCGTGGGATTCCGGCCCGTTGCGATAGGCTTCGATACCGCCAGGGATGTGGTGGTAGGTGTGGTTCTGGTGGATCACCATGAGATCGGCGCTGAGGTCGATCACCGGCCTGCCCGCCTTGAGCGCGGCGTAGACCATCCAGTTATCCCAACCCGGTCGGCCGATGGCGAAGGGAGGCATGTCGGCGAAAGCCTCTTTGGGAAAGACGAAGTAATCCATGGCCGTCGGGTAGCGGCGAACGCCTTCCCTCATGGCTCGAACCTGGAGCTGATCCCAGCTCGCCCTTCCCGAGGAAAGTGGATCGGGCAGGTCGAGATCCATTCGGCACCCCGTGAGCAGGGCCTCGGGATGCGCTTGAATGCAGCGTTCGGCGATTTCGAGAAAGTCGGGATTGGGAAGGAGAATGTCGGCATTCAGGTAACAGAGATGGGTGTTCTTCGCATGGGCCGCGGCGAGGGCGAAGGACGCATTCACGAGCGGCGTACCCTGTGCATTGCGAGGTAGCTCTAGAAGATGCTGAGCACCGCACTGCTGCGCGGCTTCCGCAGCGCCGGGCTCATCTCCAAGCAGCAGGACTTCCACGCCGAGATCCTGAAGAAAAGCCAGCGTGTTGTGCTGGTGAATCCCGTCCAAACCCAGAAAGGGTTTGGGAATCAGGAAGCAAGTGACCTGGGTCATCGCTCCTCGGAGGGGAGGAGGGCGTGTTGTGCGACCTGTGCTGCGACCCACGCGTAGGTGTGGGAGAGCCCCTCATGGAGCGCGTTCGATGGTGCCCAGCCAAGCGTGGATTGGATCAACGTGTTATCCGAGGTGCGACCTCGTACCCCCTGGGGGCCCGTCACATGATGGATTGTCAATCGCTTTCCGCTGATGGCGATCACTCTGCGGCAAAGCTCGTCCAAGGTGACTTGCTCCGAAGATCCCAGATTCAGCGGGACTGTCATCTCCGAATTGATTAAACGCCGGAGGCCGTCCAAACACTCTTCGATGTAGAGGAAGCTGCGGGTCTGCTGTCCATCTCCCCACACTTCTACCGATCCTCCTTCCGCTGCTTCTGCCACCTTCCTACAGATGGCCGCGGGGGCCTTTTCCCTTCCGCCTCTCCAGGCACCCTCAGGGCCGAAGACATTGTGAAGCCGCGCGATGCGCACCTTCAGACCGTGATTCCGATGGAAGGCGAGGCAAAGGCGTTCGCCGAACAACTTTTCCCATCCGTAATCGCTATCGGGGTCGGCGGGATAGGCGCTGTCTTCCCGCGTGATTGCTTCACTCGGATGGCTCTGGTTCATGGCGGGGTAGATGCATGCGGAAGAGGCGTAAAAGAAGCGACCCACCTGATGCTTCGCCGCGAGCGACACAAGATTGAGCGTGATCTGGGCGTTGCTATGGAGAATCTCTGCATCGTGCATGCCGGTGAATACGAACCCTGCGCCGCCCATATCCGCGGCCAGATGATAGACCTCGTCGAAGGGCTGATCCAGAATCTCCGCGCAGGCCGCAGGGTCCCGAAGGTCGACGAGGGCGAAATCATCTGCAGGGGAAAGCCCGAAGCCCCAAGGCCTGCTATCGGTCCCTCGGACCCAATAGCCCTCCTGTTTGAGCCGACGGACCAGATGGCCTCCAATAAACCCGCCAGCGCCGCAGACCAGGGCTCTTTTTGGAGCGCCGGCGGGCTTTGAATCGGGGAGTGGGGTCATAGCGGCGGTGGCCTTGCCTAGGGTTCATGGATTCTTCGGAGCACGCGGGGTCTTTCTCAACCTTTTGGAGGGTCTGCGGCCTTGTGTGTTGAAGACATCGGAAGCAGGCTAGGCTCATGGCCCTCCGCCTTCAATTTTTCACCTTGGTGATCCCGCGGGACCGGCTGAAGGCCTGTCAGGACCTTCCTCCCTATCTGGCGTCGATGCACCCGGATGGGGGCTTCTTCTTCGGCACGAGCTGGTATGACGCCCACCTTTGGTGCGACACCGCCATGAATGGGCTGGATATCGATGATCAGATCGAGGCATGGGAAGCACGGGGCCTCCGCGTGAAAGATGAGCTGGGTCAGTGGGCGGATCTCTGCCTCTGCGCCTCTCAACGCGGGCCCATGGGCGTCTGCCCATGGCTTCACTTCGATGCCTCTAAGAATGCCGTGTGGTTGGAGGGCGCAGATCCAGGCCCGGTCATGGGTGGGCTGGATCATGCAGAGGCGCTGCAATCGGACCTGCTTCGTTTTGAAAGAGACGGAGAGGCTTCCTACGCCGCCATGTACGAATCACGGCGCCCTAAGGATGACTACGAAGATGCCTGCCTTGCCTTATCCAGGGCGGTGGATGTCGCCCGCTTTCTCCATCGCATGGAGGATGCCGAGCGATTGAACGCTCGACTCACCCACATCCAGTCGGTGTACGACCATCAGATGCGGGGATTCTGAAAGAGAGCGCTCAGATCAGTTCAAGAAACTGCTGCATCGCCTGCCAGTACACCGGTGACGTGAAGAGATCGTTGTGCCCTTTGCGAGGCACGAACACGATGGCCTTTTTATCGGTGCCCGCAGCGTCATGGGCCGCTTGGGATTCCTGGGGATGGATGAGGTCATCTTCCGCGCCATGGAGGGCGAGCAAGGGCACGGATCCCCGCTGGAGTTTGGGAAGCGGGTCGAAGTCCCGCAGATCTTCTTCGGGGAAACTTTCGGGGACTTCCATTCCACGGCGGTACACAAGCCCCTGCAGATCCGTGAAACCACTTTCCCAAATGGCGCCGCACACCTGTTCAGGCAGTCGAGGATAGAGTTCCGCAACGCACGCACAACCGAGTGAGCGGCCCATGACGACCACGGGCAACGCGCTGAGCTTGACCAGGGTCTCCAACACGATGGGCGAGTCGGACAGCATGTTGCGGTAATCGGATTCGCCTTCGCTCCATCCATAGCCCCGATAATCCATCACGGCCAAGTCGGCACCGCAGCGCGTGAATTGAGGCACCATGCCGTCGTAATCGGAGGTGACTTCGCCATTGCCGTGGAAGAGCAGGATGGTCTTCGTGCTTCCTGGGGTGCGGTGCCAGCGGACGTGGATGCGGCCTCCCGGCACGGGGACATACAGGTCCTCCGCGCCGGGCGGGGCAGGACGGATGTCTTTGCGCGGGAAAAAGAGCGCGTCGTTGAACGTGGTGGTATCGAATAGGGAGGGCATGCCCACAACCTACCAGGAGCGGGTCATCGTTGGCTGCGCACTTCCTTCAATAGCCATGAACGGAACGCAGCGAGCGCGGGCAGTTCACGATTCTGCTCGGGGTAGGCCAGCCAGTAGGCCTTTCCACTGGGCACCCGGGTGCGGGGGAAGGCTTCTACTACGCGACCCTTGGCCAATTCTTCTTCCACCAAGAAGGTGGGCAGCACCGCAAGGCCCAGGCCGGCCATGGCGGCCTCCAGCACCATGGCGTGATGCTCGAAGCGGGGGCCGCGCCGCCCATCGATGCCCTGCAGCCCTTTGGCGGAAAGCCACTCTTCCCATCCCTGGGGTCGGCTGGCCATCTGGAGGAGCACTTGATGGTGGAGATCTTCAGGGGTTTGAAGTTTGGGGATCAGGGAGGGATGGCAGACCACCATGACCTGCTCATCAAGCAAGTGGTCCGGCGCCGCACCTGGCCAACGCCCCTATCCGATGTGACGGGCCCCGTCCGTCTCCTCCGTTTACAACTCCAACGCATCAGTGAGGGTGGGCACAGCACACAGTAATCCGAGCTTGGCCGTTCGCAACACA
>JACXTT010014971.1_pt1 | contig 10094 bp, 12 predicted proteins | sample 9270951 | NCBI WGS metagenome assembly JACXTT01 (sample SAMN15532306, study PRJNA645909) | rock metagenome | isolation source: weathered quartz diorite | place: Puerto Rico | collected 2017-06-21
GCCGTCAGGTTTGCTACCGGCCAGTAACAACAAGTATGCGCCTCGATGATTGACGGTGCAAGCAGAACGCGGCGGTGTGTGACGAAGGGCCCAATTCCCACCTAGGCTTGGGATGTGGACCATCTCTCGTTGACCGCGGCCGACGTGATGGTCACGAATCCACCGACCGTCGGGCTGGACGAGTCGCTGGGCAGCGTCCGGCACGCTTTCGACGGTGCGGCGGGGGTCCACCACCTGATCGTGCTCGACGGTGCGGAGGCCGTCGGCGTGCTCTCGGAGCGCGATGTGCTCCGCGCATTGAGCCCGCACCTGCGGACGCTGAGCGAGACCTCGCGTGATCTCGCGACGCTGTCCAAGCGGGTGCATCAGGTGATGACGCACCGGCCCCTGGTTGCCACCGCGGACACCCCCGTGACCGAGCTGGTCGCAGCTTTTCGTGACCACGCGATCGGGTGCATCCCGATCCTCGACGCCGAACGTGCGCCGATCGGCCTGGTCACCGTCCGGGCGATGCTCTTCGCTGCCTACCCCGCCTGATGTCGAGTTGCCAGTTCTGGCGCGTCGAGTTGCCAGTTCTGGTGCGTTGAGTCAGTCGCCGAGTCGTTCGGCCACCCATTCGATCAGCGGCCGCGTCGCCCGCCAGTCCTTGCGGATCGCGTCGACCAGCTCGGGCGTGTGGATCACCGGCTCGAAACCGTAGGAGCGGCCGACCGTCAACGACTTGTGCCGCAGCAGGTCGATGCGCGGGTGGTCGGCGTCGTACCCGCGCGGAGTCGTCTTGAGCGTGACGCCGCCGATCTCGAAGCCGCCCTTGCGCAGCTTGTCGAGGACCTTCTCGAGCTGCTTGCCGGTGGCCTCGGAGTCGATCGAGGTCCGGACCCGGGCGAGGTCGGTGCTGCTGGCGTCGTAGAAGCCACCGCCGGACCGTACGCCGCGCGCCGAGATCTCGACGTACCAGCCGCAGGCGGGTCCGGCTGCGACGAACGCGCCCTGGTTCGTCTTGTACGGCGTCTTGTCCTTCGCGAAGCGGACGTCGCGGAACGGGCGGAACACCTTGGCTGTGCCGAACTCGGGAGCGAGTGCGTCGGTCAGCGCCGTCATCGGTGCCTTCACCGACTCGGTGTAGATCGCTTTGTGGGCTTCCCAGAACGACTTGGTGTTGTCCATCTCGAGGTCGTCGTAGAAGTCGAGGGCGGCCTCGGGGAATCCCAGGAAGTCGGACATGAAGAGAGCCTAGGACTGCCAATCAGCCTGATCCGCCCGGGGGCCCACGAGACCGACACCTCGCCCTTCAAGACGCCCGCACGAGCCGAGGGTGCTTTGCGGTTGTCTGTCTGGACCTGCCTAGGCGCCGTGGGCCCCGCCGGGCCAGCCGGCACGCGGTGCCGGGGCCGGCGTACTGACGACGTGACCGGCCCACTCCCAGGTCGGATCGCCGAGGCCGGCGGCACCGGGCCAGCGGGCACCGACGGTGAAGAGCGTGCGGCCGTCCGGCCCGCCGAGCATGCAGGCGAAGGCGCCACGGTCGAGCTCGACCACCTCGAGCCGTTCACCGCCCTCAGCAACCCGAACGCACTGCTGGTGCGGCACGTCGGCATACCAGGCGGCGCCCTCGGCATCGAGGCAGATGCCGTCCGGGGGATCCTCCCCGAGGTCGGCAAACACGCGTCGGTTGCTCAACGAGCCGTCCGAGCCGATGTCGTACGCCGTCAGCTGGGAGCGGTAGGACTCGGCGACGACGAGCATCGTGTTGTCCGCGCTGACTGCCATCCCGTTGGGAAAGGACAGGTCGTCGGCGACGATGCGCGCCACGCCATCGGGAGTCACGAGCACGACCTGACCCGGCGCGGTTTCACCCGCGGGTGGGCCGCTGGCAAAGTCGAAGTTGGGCGAGTTCACATAGGCGTTGCCGCGCCCGTCGATCACGATGTCGTTCGAGCCGAGGGGCGAGCACCCGGCCAGATCGGCGTACGGCGTCAGGGTGCCGTCGTGATCGGCCCGCAGCAGAGCCAGCTCGGCGTTCGAGACCAGGACAGGACTGCCGTCGGGCAGGAAGTCGAAGCACAGCGGCAACGACTGGTGCCTGATCACGACCTCGGATCCGCCGCCGTCGACCACTACCCGGATCTCGCCGGCCGTCCAGTCGGCAAACCAGAGCTTGCCGTCGTGCCAGCGCGGTGATTCGACCAGGCCGAACCCCGAGGCGAGGACGTCCACAGGACGAAGGCCCTAGACCTTCGCGCGTGAGCTCCAGCGACCCGGGCCGGCCTTGGACTGGGCTCGGACCGAGCACAGGTAGTGGCGACCCGGCTTGAGACCCTTGACCACCAGGGCCGGGTACTTGCCCGTGCCGAACAAGGTCGGGTGACCCTTCGCCTGGCAGCGTCCCTGGTAGCCGCGGATCTTGGCGCCACGTGCCCGGGCGGCCCCGAAGGTGAGCTTCGCCCTGGTCGGCGACGTCCGCTTCGCCCTCTTGAGCACGGGAGCGGTCGGCGTGATCGTGCCGCGCTTGACCCGGATGTCCCGCGGGTGCGAGGCGATCTGTGAGCCGGCCGCCACGCGGAGGTTGCCCGGTGGGAACGTCACGCCAGTGATGTCGACGAACACCGCGCCACCCAGCGGGTCCTGGCTGAACGAGTACGTCGCCGGGGCGCCGTTGACCGTGCCGACCAGGCTCGAGGCAACCATGGTCCCCGGGTTCGGGATCTTGAAGTCGCTGATGAGCATGGCGTAGGGGATGCGGAACCGCGCCTGCGCGATGGCTTCTGTGCTGCCGTTGGTCTGGAAGCGCGAGTTGTCCCAGTGCGAGTCGAGGTAGTCACCAGTGGGTGTGGAAATGAGGTAGACCCCGTCGACGGTGTCCGCGCTCTGCGAGCGGTCGAAGCCTTCCATCGAATGGTCGGTCTTCAGCTGGTGGATCTCGGCGTCGAACATCACGCTCTGGTCGGTGGCGGTGTCCTTGCAGTAGTTCGGGTAGGTGTCCGTGCAGCCGCTCGTGACCAGGACCGGGTGCCCGGCGTAGACGACCTTGTAGTGGCCGCTGCCGACGCTGATCCGGTTGACCGTCGGGCGGCCGGCGTACCCCTCGGTGTAGTCGGGTTTCAGGGTGCCGAGGTCCATGTAGATCGAGATGGTGTCGGTCGTCGCCAGGTGCACGGTGTTCGTCGGGTCGTAGACCTTGAACTCGGTGTAGTTGAAGTCGGTCTGGGACACGTCTGTCGGGATCATCTGGATCTGGATCGGATCCCCGGAGTGCATGGCGACTCCGTTGCGCGTGGCCGAGATGACGCACGGGGCAGGAGAAGCGCCGCACCAGCGCTGCGTGAAGGTGCCGGCGCTACTCGGCGTCGCCGTGGCGACGATCGTGAGCCCGGCAACGATCAGGCCGAGGATTGCCATCACTGCGGCCTTGCGGCGGTTCCCGTTCATGTCTTCACCCGTTTCTCACGATGACGGCGCCGGCAGGGCGCAGGCTCAGGCTACGGCTGAACGAGCAGATGTGGGCGAATTCCGCACGGTTCTGGCCGGTCAGGTCTAGCCGGTCAACGTGGTGTGAGGGTGCTCAGGCAGGATCAGCTGACGGCGCGGGCGCCGGGAGAAGTTGAAGTCGTCGAGCAGGTTGCCCGTGTGCGCCGTGTTCTCGCGGACGCCGGGCCGACGATCCGGCCGCCCGTCGGTCGCAGGATCGAGCCGCTGGCCGTTGAGGAAGAGGTCCTCGACCAGGCGGACGTTCGCGTCGAACGACATGTTGTGGTGGTCGATGTAGCCGCGCCTGGCCCACGGGCTGATCACCAGCCCGGGAACGCGCAGGCCGTAGCCGCTCGAGTCGATGTGCGGGGGGAGCACGTGGTCGTAGAACCCGCCCCAGTCGTCCCAGCTGATGAAGATCGCGGTCGAGGACCAGTCGCGGCTCTTCATCACGGCGTTGACCAGATTGGTGACGTACGACTGCCCGTCGCTGACCCGGTTCGGCGGGTGCTCGCTGGTGGCACCTGACGGGATCACCCAGCTGACCGCCGGCAAGGTGCCGTTGCGGGCGTCTTGCAGGAACTTCTCGGTCGGCGCGATGTTGGCGAGCTGGTGGTCCTCACGGACGGTCGTGAAGTCCGGCAGCGGGTTCCAGATGCCGGGAGTCTTGCCGGCCTGGCTCACCGGAGCGCAGGTGATCGCGTCGGCGTTCTCGCAGTCCGGCTCGCTTCCCGCCTTGACGAAGTAGCCCCAGCTGACGCCCGCCTTGTGGAGCAGGTAGGTCAGGTCCGTCCAGGCGTAGATCGGGTCCTTCGGGCTTGGTGGTTTCCGGGCCCCGTCGAGGCCGTTCGGCGGGACGACGCGGAGGTTCTGGTCCTTCGTCGTGCAGGACATCGGATCGATCGAGGGGCAGTACGCCGACCACTCCGAGACCGAGTAGAGGTGGTCGGGCAGGCTCCACGAGCTGACCGGTTCGAAGAGGTGGTCCTGGAGCACGAAGTGGCGGGCGTAGGCCCAGTAGTTCGGGATGTCCGACTCGGTGTGGTAGCCCATCACGTCGGTGCCGTTGGTGTCGGCGCAAGCCGGGTCGTTCGGATCGGCACAGTTGACGCGCGCCTTGCCGGCGACCTTGAGGTACCCGTCCATCGCGCCCTTGTTCACGTCCCCGAGGAAGGAGTCGTGCCCGTGCGGTCCACCGCCGTTGACGTCGGCGTGGTCGGCGTACGGACCCTGACAGCCGCCGGCGGGTGTCGGCAGGCAGACGCTGGCGCCGAGGAGACCGTCGGCGCCGGGGTAGGTCCCGAAGTAGGAGTCGAACGACCGGTTCTCCTGGAGGATGAACACGACGTGCTTGATCTTCTTGCGTGCCGCCCTGACCAGGGCCGCGTTCTGCGCCTTGGTCAGGACCGGAGCGCTCGTCGGCCAGGAGATCGCCGGGAAGTGTGATCCGGGGACCGCGCTCGAATAGCCGGTCATGGCGAGCGCGACCGGGCCACCCATGGCGAACGCGATGGCGATCGCCACGATCAGGACGTGCGGCAAACGGTGCGCTACGCGCATCTGCATGTCCTTTCGCTTCCGGGCGCGAGCCGGATCGCAGCCGCTGGGGAGGGCCGACCCCCGGGTCAGGCGTGGAGCGGATGACGAGATTCGAACTCGCGACATCGACCTTGGGAAGGTCGCGCTCTACCAGCTGAGCTACATCCGCCTGCCACCGAAGAACGGCGACGAGGAGAGATCGTAGCCGACCCGGGTTCCCGACCGGAGGAGTCCACGGACCGAGGCGTTGTCCTGACGCTTGCCTGGACTTGGCAGACTGTCCGCGACTCCGCCGCGGGGTCGCACGCATGTCCTCCCAGGAAGAGTCACTGATGTTGAGCTCGCTCACTTCGCGCCGGATGCTCCCGGCTGCCCTTCTCGTCTCCGCAGCCCTCGTCCTCGCGGGCTGCGGCAGCGCCAAGAAGGCCGACACGTCCACCCAGTCCACGCCCGGGTCCACGCCCACGCCGACCGCAGCCGCCGACCCGTGCACGCTGAAGTCCGGTGCCGCCAGTGATGGCGTCAAGGTCGTCGGCAGCTTCGGCAAGACCGTGACCACCACGTTCACCAAGCCGCTGAAGGCCTCTGGCGTGCAGCGCACGATCGTGACCACCGGCACCGGCAAGACCACGACCAAGGGCGAGAAGGTCGACACCATGCTGTCGGCGTTCGTCGGATCGAGCGGCAAGTCGCTCGGCAGCCAGCCCGTCACGCTCACGGTCGACGACTCCAAGATGATCCCGGCGTTCAACGACGGCATCTCCTGCGTTCCGCTCGGTTCTCGTGTCGTGATCACCGTGCCCGCCAAGGACATGTACGGCCCCAGCGGCAACCCGCGCCTCGGGCTGACCGCCGATGACACCGTCGTGATCGTGACCGACGTGCTCGGCATCAACAAGCCGCTGACCGCCGCCTCCTGGACGAAGAACGTCCCGAAGGTGACCTTCAGCGCCCAGGGCGTTCCGAAGGTCGTTTTGCCCGGTGGCAAGCCGTCGCCGACTCTCGAGCTCAAGGTGCTGCGCAAGGGCACCGGCGCTGTCGTCGGGTCCGGCGACCAGGTCACCCTGAACTACCAGGGCACCAGCTGGGACACCGGCAAGATCTTCGACCAGAGCTACGGCAAGGCGCCCGCGACCTTCGGCACCGACCAGGTGGTCGCCGGTTTCGGGGCCGCACTGGTCGGCCAGAAGGTCGGCACCCGCCTGATCGTCACGATCCCGCCGAAGTACGCGTACGGCGAGAAGGGTGCCGGGCAGGCGCTCTCCGGCCAGACGCTCGTGTTCGTGATCGAGATCCAGAACACGGTCGCCGCGGCGAAGTGATCCGTGCCGAATGGCCCGACCCCGCACGGGGTCGGGCCATTCGTCGTCTCAGGCGGGGTTGATCGGCAGCAGGCTCGGTCGCTTCGGGTCGATCGAATCGCCGGACGACCGCCCGGTCAGGCGGCGGTGCACCCAGGGGCCGAGGAACTCGCGCGTCCAGGTGGCGTTGGCGCTGACCCTCTCGCGGGTCGACAGTGCCGGGACCGTGGGCCGGGGGAGTTGCTCGACGTCGTGCTTGACGCCGAGCGCGTCGAGGACGGCAAAGGCGACGTACTGGTGCCCGTAGGAGTTCAGGTGCATCCGGTCGGTGTCGAACACCTCGGCGTGGTTGCCGTCGCGCATCCGCCACATGTCGACCAACGTGGTGCCGTGCCGGTCACTGATCTCGCGTGCCCATTCGTTGAAGATCGCCATCCGGCCACGGACGGCGGCGTAGATCCCGGACGCGCCCGGGTCGAAGATCGTGAACATCACCACGGTCGCGCCGCTGGCGGCGAGCCGACCCACGGCGTCGTCGTACGTCGCCGCCAGGTCGTCCAGATCGACCCGCGGGCGCAGGACGTCGTTCGCGCCGGCGTGGATGGTGACCAGGTCGGGCTCCAGGGCCAGGGCCGGGTCGACCTGCTCGGCGACGATCGGCTTGAGCTTGCGCCCCCGGATGGCGAGGTTGGCGTAGCCGAAGTCGTCGCCGGCGTCAGCAGCCAGGACCTCGGCGACGCGATCGGCCCATCCGCGCAGTCCGTTGGGGCGCGCCGGATCAGGGTCGCCGACGCCTTCGGTGAACGAGTCGCCCAGGGCGACGTAACGGTGGAACGGCATGGGAGTGATTGTGCCTGCTCGGCGGAGCGGGTTTCGAGACGGGCCGGGACGGCCCTCCTCAACCACCGGTGCAGCGGATAGGTTGTCGGCGTGCTGCTCTCAGACCGCGACATCCTGGCCGAGATCGAGGCGAAGCGGATCGGCGTCGAGCCCTTCGACGCGGCGATGATCCAGCCTTCGAGCATCGACTTCCGCCTCGACCGCTTCTTCCGGGTCTTCGAGAACCACCGCTACCCGCACATCGATCCGGCCGTGGATCAGTCGGACCTGACGCGCGAGGTCGAGCCCGAGGGAGATGAGCCGTTCATCCTGCACCCGGGCGAGTTCGTGCTCGGGTCGACCCTCGAAGTGGTCTCGCTGCCCGACGACATCGCGGCCCGCGTCGAGGGCAAGTCCTCGCTCGGCCGCCTCGGCCTGCTGACCCACGCGACCGCCGGGTTCGTCGACCCCGGCTTCAGCGGCCACGTGACCCTGGAGCTGGCGAACGTTGCCACGCTGCCGATCAAGCTGTACCCCGGAATGAAGATCGGCCAGCTCTGCTTCTTCCGGCTCTCCTCGCCGGCCGAGCACCCCTACGGCTCCGAGAAGTACGGGTCGCGCTACCAGGGTCAGCGGGGCCCGACACCGTCACGCTCGTACGCCAACTTCCACCGCACGCAGATCTGATCAAGGACGCGCCAGCGGACTTGATCGTCGGTCATCGAGCAGCGAGATCGACTGAGGAACGAAGTCGATACCGAGCGTGTCGAGATGCGGTGACGTACGCGCAGACTGAAGTCACCAGCTGCGCGAGCGCCAACCGTCGCGGACGGGCCGGGTGGTGGGGACGCGTTCAGTGGTGACCGCGTTCGGCGGCTCGGTGTTCGCGAAGTTCTGCCACATCGGATTCTCCTTGCCTCGGGGGAGTGTTCTCACACTTGCTGCAGGTGGACGTCGCCGCTGACCGTGGTGGCGCGGAGCTCGACGTAGTCCTGGCCGTCAGCCGGTTTGCCGACGCTGGCCAGGGTGCTGCGGACCGACCCGGTGACGGTGCTGATGTCGGTCCACACCGGCGTACCGGTGGGGATGCCGACCCGGACGTCACCGGAGACATTCTTGGCCGTGACCTTGCCGCGCGGTGCCACGCCGATGGTGAGGTCGCCGGACGCAGTCGTCAGCGAGACATCCGCCTCGGAACGCTTGACCTGGAGGTCGCCGGACCCGGTCTTGATCACCGTCGGTGCGTGCACCAGGCCGAGTACGACGTCACCGGAGCCGGTCGAGATCCCGGTCGTGCCGCGGACGTCGCCGAGGTCGATGTCACCCGAGCCGCTCTTGATCCGTACGTCGGCACCGAGCTCGTAGGCCTTCACGTCGCCCGATCCGCTCTCGATGATCACGGTCCCCTCGGCCCGGTCGATGTCGATGTCACCGGACCCTGTCTTCATCTTGACCACGCCGAAGACACCCTCGGTCGAGGCATCGGCGGACCCCATCTTGGTGACCAGGTCGCTGCCCTGCGGCACGGTCACCCGGAGCTGGTGGGAGTCGCCGCGGCCGAAGAACCGGCCGTGCGGGGCGACGATCGACAGCTGGGTGCCGCTCATCGTCACCGAGAAGTCCTCGGCCTGCGGGCCGCTGATCTCCACCTCGGCGTCACCGGTCTCGGTGGCGAAGGCCTGGAGGTGGCCCGCGCCGAGCTCGACGTACACGGTGATCGGGTCGGGGGTGCTGAAGGTCTTCTTCATGGCGTTGCTCCTTGTCAGGTGGTGGTCAGATCCAGCCGGTCGAGCGCTTCGACGTGCGGCTCTTGCCGCTGCCGAAGCCCTCGAACGGGATGCTGGAGAGGTCGATGTCGATGTTGATCGAGCCTTCGCGGGTGGCCGCCCGGAGCACGTTGACGATCCAGGTGTTCAGCGAGCTGCCGTGCTTGTTCGCGAGCTCCTCGGCGCGGGCCTTGACGCTCTCGGGCAGGCGCAGGGTGATCCGCGCGGTCGAGGTGTCGGTGTCGTCCTCGTCGTCAGCCGGGCCTGTGGCCGCGGCCTCGGCCGGTGCTGCCGGGACGGGATGTTCGACGACGAACTCGAGCTCGCGGCCAACGAGCCGTACGTCGACGGATCCGGTGCGCATCTCGGTGGTGATCTCGGCGGCGGCCTGCGAGAGGGCTTCCATCATCGCCAGGCGCATGCTCGGGTCGAGCGCCATCGTCAGCCGCTCGGCGGCCTCGCGGATCTGGTCGTTGCCGGCGGCAGCGCTCTGGGCGAGGTCCTGGCGCAGGCGCTCGACGTACGGGGTGATGTCCATGCGCACCACAATGACATCATCATGATGTCATGTCAACATCTTTGTGATGTCAGCACGGTGCGAGGTCTCTCCCACTACAGTCCCGTCCATGCGAAGCGCCGTCCTTGCCCTGGCTGTCCTCGGCGCGGTTTTCGTCGCGGGCTGCGGGGCCTCCACCCCGGCTGCCGCGCCACCGACGCCGACCGTGACCGCGAGCTCGGTCCTGCGGGTCAGCGGCAGCGGCCTGGGCGTCTGCCTCCCGCAGATCGTGGGTCAGGGCGAGTTCGGCTACTGGAACGGCGAGCTCACGGCCACCCAAGCGCTTGAGATCACGGCCGTGAAGGTCCACGCAGGATCCGAGGTGCAGCTGCGCGGAGGTACCGGTGTCCGGGTGATCCGACCGGTCACCGGCGGATCCGGGCTCGCTCCCTGGCCGATGTCCAGCCCCGGGCGGCTAGCCCACGAGGTGAGCTGGCCGACCAGGTCGGGCTTGCTCGGGCTGCGGATGACGGCCGGAGAGACCGTGCTGCCGATCCTGCACCTGCACGCCCAGCCGGGCAGTCGGCTCGACACGGTCGAGTTCGGCTATCGCACCACCGCAGGCCAGACCGGCACGGCCGTGCTGAGCGTCTTCTTCAAGCTCAGCCGCGAGACCTGCTGATCAGTTCGCCTGCAGCGACCCGC
>JACXTT010014972.1_pt1 | contig 10094 bp, 10 predicted proteins | sample 9270951 | NCBI WGS metagenome assembly JACXTT01 (sample SAMN15532306, study PRJNA645909) | rock metagenome | isolation source: weathered quartz diorite | place: Puerto Rico | collected 2017-06-21
ATCACCTATGTGTTTTCCTGTTTCAATCAGGATCAGCCGCTTGATCAGGTTGATTTCGGCGGACTGGCGTCGCGCCTGCGTCAGAACAGCGTCCAGGAAAAACTGACCACGCGATGGATCAGCCACTGCCTGAAGGAAGCAAATCAGGCTGGGTCTGAAGCTGCCATGGAACCGGCCATCAAATAGAACGCTTCGTCTTTCCCGCGAAAGTGGGAATCCGGAAGCTCTTTCTAAACCATTTGATGACCGGACTATGGGCAAATGATTGCCGGATATGAGCCTTTTTTAATCAACCCTGGCCATGATCATGCCCAGGTTCATTTATAATCCGAGCTTCGTGATGAATGGGCGATCGGCCAAGCTTTGCCAGCTTGCCAAAGAATAACGGTATTCGAAAGAAAAGGGGAGATTATCAATGCAGATAGGCATACCCGCGGAGACTCGCGGGGGAGAAACCCGCGTTGCGGCCACGCCGGAAACGGTTAAAAAATATACCGCCAAGGGATTTCATACTGTTCTGGTACAGTCCGGCGCGGGTGCCGGGGCGAGCATACCCGATGACGCGTATCAGGCTGCCGGCGCTACTATCGTTGCGAACGCGGCGGAGTTATATGGTCAATCTCAAATCGTGCTCAAGGTACGCGGCCCCGGTCCAGGCGAACTGGAATTGATGCGCAAGGATGCGGTGCTGTTGGGCTTGCTCGTTCCGCATCATGCCGAAGGTATTGAAGCGCTTGCCCGTCACGGCCTGACCGCTTTTGCGATGGAAAAACTGCCGCGTATCTCCCGTGCTCAAAGCATGGACGTGCTGTCGTCTCAGGCCAATATCGCGGGTTACAAGGCGGTACTGATGGCGGCCAACGTCTATCAGAAATTCTTCCCCATGTTGATGACCGCGGCGGGTACCGTGAAGGCGGCGCGGGTACTGGTGCTCGGCGCGGGTGTCGCAGGCTTGCAGGCTATCGCCACGGCAAAACGGCTGGGAGCAGTGATCGAGGCATTCGATGTGCGCCCGGCGGCAAAGGAACAGGTGGAAAGCCTCGGTGCCAAATTCGTCGAGGTTCCGCTTAGCGAAGAGGAAAAGGCGCAGGCGGAGACAGCGGGTGGTTATGCCCGCGAGATGTCGGATGACTACAAACGCCGCCAGGGTGAACTGGTGCACCAACGGGCCGCGGCAGCCGACGTCATCATTACCACCGCGCTGATTCCCGGACGCCCGGCCCCGGTCCTGATCAGGGAAGAAACCGTGCGCGAGATGAAACCCGGATCAGTAATCGTCGACATGGCGGTAGAGGCGGGCGGCAATTGTCCCTTATCTGAACTGGACAAGATCGTGGTCAAGCACGGCGTGCATCTCATCGGTATCGCAAATCTTCCCGGGCTGGTGGCCGCGGATTCCAGTGCCCTGTATGCACGTAATTTGATGAACTTTCTCAACCTGATGCTCGACGCGAAGACCGGCGAATTCAACCTTAACCGCGAGGATGAAGTTATCGCGGGGACGCTGGTCTGCGCGGATGGGGAAGTGATCAGGAAAACTTGAGCTCCCCGGTCAAAACTGGAAGCAGAGGCGCGGCTTCCGTTCACTTGCCTTTCAAGGCCGATTATTCACGATTCGCGGTTAAATAGTTAACGGATTACAAGGAGCAACCGATGATTGGAGAAGTTGACCCAACCATTATCAATCTTACTGTCTTTGTGCTGGCGGTGTTCGTCGGCTATCACGTGGTGTGGAATGTGACGCCGGCCTTGCATACGCCGCTGATGTCGGTCACGAACGCAATATCCGGGATCATACTGGTGGGTGCCATGCTCGCTGCCGGACCTGCCGAAACAGACTGGGGCGTGTGGCTGGGAGCGGTTGCGGTAACGCTCGCCGCGATCAACGTATTCGGCGGATTCCTTGTCACGCAGCGCATGCTGGAAATGTTCAGAAAAAAAGATAAAAAAGGAAGCTAGTAAATGTCCGCAAATACGGTCGCACTCGCGTATCTGATCGCATCGGTTTTTTTCATTCTGGCACTGAAGGGCCTGAGCTCGCCGCTGACCGCTCGCCGCGGCAATCTGTTCGGCATGGTGGGGATGGCGATTGCCGTTGCCACGACACTCACCGTCACCAAAAACTGGGCGCTGATACTCGCCTGCATCGCCCTGGGCGGAGCCATCGGCGCGGTCGTGGCGCGGCGCGTGGAAATGACCGCGATGCCGGAGCTGGTTGCCTTCATGCATTCACTGGTGGGTCTGGCAGCGGTCTTCATTGCCATTGCTGCAGTCAACAATCCCGCTTCATTCGGATTGCCCGTCATATTGCCGATGGGCAGCAAGCTGGAGCTGTTCCTCGGCACATTCATCGGCGCCATGACCTGGTCGGGTTCAGTCATCGCTTTCCTGAAACTCTCAGGCCGCATGAGCGGCGCGCCGATCACCTTTGGCGGCCAGCACATGGTCAACCTGATCCTTGCTGTTGTCATGGTTGCGTTCGGCCTGTGGTTCTTCTTTAGCGATACCACCAACTGGACAGCTTTTATCGCGATGACCGCGATTGCCTTTGTGCTCGGTTTTCTCATCATCATTCCCATCGGCGGCGCCGACATGCCGGTCGTCATTTCGATGCTGAATTCGTATTCAGGCTGGGCAGCGGCGGGCATAGGTTTTTCGCTCGGCAACCCCATGCTCATCATTGCGGGCTCGCTGGTGGGCAGCTCAGGGGCGATTCTTTCTTACATCATGTGCAAGGCCATGAACCGGCCGTTTCTCTCGGTCATACTCGGCGGGTTTGGCAGCGAGGGCGGCGCCGCGGTGGCAGGCGATCAGGGACAGAAAACGTATCGCAGCGGCAGTGCCGACGATGCCGCGTTCCTGATGGGAAATGCCGACAGCGTGATCATCGTGCCCGGTTATGGGCTGGCGGTGGCGCGGGCACAGCATGCCGTAAAAGAGCTGGCTCATAAACTGCACTCAAAAGGCGTGAATGTGCGTTTCGCCATTCATCCGGTGGCCGGGCGTATGCCGGGCCACATGAATGTATTATTGGCGGAAGCAGAGATACCCTATGAGCAGGTGCTGGAAATGGATGAGATCAACAGCGATTTTCCCAACACCGACGTAGTGCTGATCCTGGGCGCCAACGACGTGGTGAACCCCGCGGCGAATGTTCCAGGCAGTCCGATCTATGGCATGCCCATCCTTGAAGCCCATAAGGCGCGCACCGTGATGGTAGTCAAACGCAGCATGGCGGCAGGTTATGCCGGCCTTGACAATGACCTGTTCTACATGGACAAGACCATGATGGTATTTGGCGATGCCAAGAAAGTTGTCGAGGATTTGGTCAAGGCGCTGTAACAGCCTTAATGGGGGATTTGGAACGTATGGCCTCAACCTGAATAAGCCTGGACGGCGATTAAAGCAGCTTCAGCAGTGTCAAAGAAAAAAGCCAGTAAGTAGACTGACTTTATGGTGTGTTGAATCAAGAAAAGCCAACGCATCCTCTATTATCGATAAAATACGTTATTAAATAGTGCTGTAAACACCAGAATTGTAGTGTTCAATACTTAAATATACTGAGAAAAAAAGGGCAGGGCGGGGATCCCCAATTCGGTCAAGCATCTTGTTAATCCAGATGCCAGTTTCCTTCAGGCCAGCGTTGTGCCATATGATGGATACGCAAAATTTCGACAGTTTCTGTTTTGATGCGATATCGAATGACGTACGGCAGTCGGGGGACGATGAGTTCGCGTGTGCCTTTGAGTCGTCCCGGTCGGCCCATATGAGGATGTTGTTCGAGCCGAGTAGCGGTTTCCCAAATACTTTCTGCCGCGTCCGACGCTGCAATGGGATTATCTTGCGCGATGTAGTCAACGGCTTGGTGTAGATTTTGTAGTGCGCTGCGTAACCATTTAACGCGCATTGCGCTTGTATTTGGCGAATGCCTGCTGGACTTCCCGATCGCTGGCAAAATCGCCCGCGTCGGCTTCTTCGATTGCTTTACGCGTGTCCTTGAGATGCCATTGCTGCACCTCAAGGTAAGCGGTAATCGCTTCGTTCAAGATGTAACTGCGATCGCGATCCAGGGCGGTCGCGATGGTGTCTAACGCGTCGCGGTTGGCTTTGTCGGTGAGGAACGAGATCTTCACGCTTTCGTGCTCAGCATCACGTTTTAAGGTGCGTACTGTCATGTTGTACTCCTATATCCGATGTGATCTTATCATAGCGGATAAACCTTCTTTCGTCACTGACCTTCGCCGGCTGTGCATTTGAATCATGGTCTAACTGCACAATCAAAGACGGCAGTTCACTTGAACCCTATCCGGCACGGCGCCTGCCGAATCCTTTCCGCTTAACAGGATGTTGAAATTTCCCCTGATGCCTTCGGCCACCGGCCACTGATGGCGACGAATTGAATTCAGGCAAACCCATTGCTGGGCCTGGAAACCGGATTTCAGCCGTTTCTTTTTGTCCCCTTGGGGATTCTGGCCGCCTTTTGGCCAGCCGCGGGCGTTTGGCCCTATACGGTATTCAAGCGCCAGCCAAAGATCGTAGCCATCCGCATCAGGTTATAAGCAGCCAGGGTGAAGACAGTTTGCGCCTTCACCTTCGCCAGTCCGATAAACTTTGTGCTGAATCAATCGGGTCGGACTCACTGCTGTCCCACAAAACCGCTAAAAAAGACCTGACTATCCTTTGTTGATTTACAATGAGTTTCTATACAACTCTTTGAAAGACAAAGGAATCCAAGCCATGGCGCATTGTAATACAGTCTTCTTGCAACTACTTAAAATAGTTGGCAGACATGAATTTGAAGTGATCGCTTCTTTGCATCACCAAGGCCAGAGGTTGCGCAAGACCAGCCGCTGGGCACAGTTTGTTGCCATGGTATTTGCACAGTTGAGCGGGCGGCAGAGTTTGCGTGATATTGAAACCAACCTGCAAGCACAACGCCAGCACAGCTATCACTTGGGCAGCGCGCCCATTTCCCGTTCCAGTCTGGCACGCCTGAATAACCAGCAGCCCGCTAGTTGTTACGAAGCGCTGTTTTACCGCCTGTATGAGCGCTGCCTCAAGCGGGCGCCCAAGCACGGCTTTCGCTTTAAGAATCCGCTTTATGCGCTGGATGCTTCTCTCATTGATCTATCGCTCAAGCTTTTTCCCTGGTCGAATTACGCATTGGGAAAAGGTGCCATGAAGTTACAGGTTGGACTGGATTTAAGAGGCAATCTGCCCGCATTTGCCACCCTCACGGAAAGCAGGAAGGCGGATAGCGAGTGCGCCAAACTGCTTGCCTTGCCCAAAGGCAGTATTGTGGTATGTGATCGCGGCTACAATGATTATTCCTGGTACAAGTTATTGACCGGGCAGGGTGTCTTTTACGTCACCCGACAACGGGGCAACGCCACTTATGAAGTCATTGAACAGTGTGCCGTTCCTGTTCATTCGAGCGTCATCAGTGATGCAATCATTCGCTTCAATTCGCGCCGCTCGCGCCAGAAGGCGCTGCCCAACGTGCGCCAAGTGGACTACCAGGATACACAAACACAACGGGAATATATCTTTATCACCAACCATTTCAAGCTGTCCGCCCAAACCATTGCTGCCATTTATAAGCAGCGCTGGCAAGTGGAGTTGTTTTTTAAATGGATCAAGCAAAACCTCAAGATCAAATCGTTTTTAGGCATCAGTAAAAATGCCGTGATGACCCAAATCTGGATTGCCATGTGCGTCTATTTGCTGTCGGCATTCATCAAATTCAGTCATCAAGTCGCAATATCTCAGCAACAAATCCTGAGGTTGCTCGCACTTAACCTGTTTGCAAAACGGGACCTAATTAGGCTGATCAAGACTGAACCGCCGCCGGGTAATCATCAACCCATCCAGGGAGCTTTATGGTAATGCCAAATTGACAGTAGTGGGTCAGACTCGATTGATTCCATCGTGCCAGAGTATGGACAGCAGTAAATAACACAAACATGACCGGTTTTTTGTCACTTAACCAAGTGTCAATTGAGCCTTACCCTATTGATTTTTCACTATTAATTTTTAAAACTTGCCAAGGTGCCCATGATAGAAAATCCAGCTTTTCCCCGACGGGTCGTCGTATCGATACCATCCGACAGGCTTTCGAACCCAGCAGTGGATACGCTCGCATAGCCAATTTTCATTGATTTGGGGTTTGGGGAGCAATGGAACCAAAAACCAACGTAAGCCCTCCATCTCCGCTCGGTGCCGCTCTCCAGATGGGTTTTATCGAACCATTGCATTATGTAGAAAGAAATTGTGTATAAACTCATAAACATACAAACACACAAACACACAGTTTACGGAGAATTCATGAATACAACTCGCTGGAATGTCGCTGTCTCTACCGACATCGACCGGTCACTTCGTATGTTTCTGGCCAGCCAGGGCGGCGGCAGAAAAGGCGATTTGTCGCGCTTCATTGAAGAAGCGGTACGGGCGCATATCCTGGAACTGTCGGCCGAGCAGGCCAAGGCTGTCAATGCCAACGTGAGCGAAGCGGATTTGACCGCGATGGTTGATGAAGCCCTCCAGTGGGCGCGTAAACGCTGATGCGGGTGGTGCTGGATACCAACATCCTGTTCAGTGCATTGATCTCGCCGTATGGAACTCCCGATGTGATCTATCGCGCCTGGCGTTCGGCGCGCTTTGAGGTTGTGACGTCGCAAGTGCAACTCGATGAAATTCGCCGAGCTAGCCGCTATCCCAAGTTCCAGGCCGTTCTACAGCCCGCTAAAGTGGGCGCCATGGTCAACAATTTGCAACGCGCCGTAGTGCTGGAGCATCTGACCATTGCGGTGGAAGCCGATGATCCTGACGATGCGTTTCTACTTGCCATGGCCTTGGCGGGCGATGCGGATTACCTAGTGACCGGTGATCGTCACGCTGGCTTGCTACGACGCGAGCATATCGAACGAAACCGGATTGTCACGCCTGCTGTTTTTTGCGCCGAGGTGCTATGAATGTCATTTTATTGTCGAAATTTCTTACGGTTGAGCTAACAGGACCGTACGAGTGCGGATAAGTAATTGATAAACATATAGCGCTTGCAAGGGTATGGATATTGCTTGCCTGTAGCATGAATCACAGTGCTGGTATTCTTGTTTGAAACGATCAAGAAATACCCACGTAATAAATAATTTTACAATCCTGGATAAACTCTCTTTATGGAACGCTGCCTCGTGAAAATTACCCGCTCTCTTGTACTGGTCGCAACTGTAGGCATGGGCTCCATTTTTTCAACTTCTGCATTGTCCGCAAATTACACGGCTCTGGATCTTGGCGATGGCGTGATAAACGCCATCGGTATAAACGCCCGCGGGCAAGTGATAGGGACGATTGCATATCCTGCTCGGGGAGACTACTTCGGCTCTCCTTTCATTACCGGCCCGAACGGCATGGGCATCACTATATTCCCTGCCACTTCCATCAGTGGCATCAATGATGCCGGGCAGGTGGTGGGATGGGATGGCGGCGACGGACCCGATCCTTTTGATACCCGAGCTTTCTTCACCGGTCCTAATGGCGTGGGTAAGACCTATCTTGAGCCCTTAGGCGGTATTGGCATTAGAGCTACGGGCATCAACAATAGCGGACAGGTGGTGGGAGTCACCGATACCCCACCCGGATTTAATCAATTTCAGGCATTCATTACCGGCCCCAACGGCACAGACATTAAAGACCTTGGCACTTTGGGCGGATATTATAGCGGGGCCACCGCCGTCAATGCTTCCGGACAAGTCGCAGGTGCGTCCTATACCAATAACAATTTTGCCCCGCACGCCTTCATCACCGGTCCAAATGGCGCGGGGATGATCGATCTTACTCCGGGGAACAATTACAGTACCGCGATAGCCATCAATGATGCCGGACAGGTGGCGGGGAATTTTTGGGCACCCGATGGTCATAAACATGCTTTCGTTACTGGCGCTGATGGAATGGGAATGAAGGACCTTGGAACCTTGCATGGCGCCAGCTCTAGCGAAGCCTACGGCATCAACGCTTCGGGCTGGGTGGTGGGATCTTCTTATATACCATATGATGGCAGTGGCAGTGGAGGTACTTTCGCTTTCATAGCCGGCGTTGACGGTGCAGGCATGACGGATCTCAATAGCTTCGTGAAACTGGAAAATAACAATCTTACTTTCAACGAAGCACGTGCGATCAATGATCTGGGCCAGATCGTCGCTCGGGCGAGTGGCCACACCTATCTGCTTTCCCCCATCCCCGAACCCGAATCCTATCTCCTGATGCTGGCCGGCCTAGGTCTGGTTGGTTGCGTTGCTCGCCGCAAGAAGCAAATTCCAGAAGAAACCTGAACTGGCGGAAATTTGCTTCGCTCGATCTGCTTACTCTGCCGGGAATGAATAGTTGCAGTTATTCCTGGCTCAAAATCGCCCTGAATGCTGGCCGGGGCGGCTTGAAATGCAGGTTGCTACAATTAATGTGAGCCCGCAACAATGGAATGCGAGCCGTTACGCTTAATGGGTGTGTCGTATAGGCTTCCCTTTTGCTGCACTAAAAATGACAGTGCCAAGATATTGTTTTTTTAGGTTTGTGGTGTAGCAAAAGGCTGTTGCGAAATAAAAAAGCGGAAAATGATGAAAATAGGGTACGCGCGGGTATCGACGGAAGATCAGAACTTGGATTTGCAGCTCGGCGCGCTCAACAGGGCCGGGTGCGAGCAAATATTCACCGATCACGGGGTAAGCGGTGTATCGGTCAATCGCCTCGGCTGGCCTTACTCAAGTTGTTGCGATGGCGCTCCCGGTGATGTACTGGTCGTATGGAAGCTCGACCGCTTGGGCCGCTCGTTAAGCTACCTCATCGAGCTAACTAATGGAGCGGCTTAAAGAAGACAAGGTAGATTTTGAAAGTTTGTCCGATGGGATCAATACCACTACGGCGGGCGGCAAGCTCGTATTCCATATCATGGCATCACTGGCAGAGTTTGAGCGTTCATTGATCTCTGAATGGTCAGAGGCCGGGATGCAGGCGGCGCGACGGCGCGGAAAACATAGAGGACGCCAGGCGCAAGATTGACGAGTGGCGGCAGTACTATAATGAGATGTGTCTCCATTTCGCATTGCAGTGGGCGACGCCAGCGGAATTCGCCCGTCAGGCAAGGGAAAACCCCCTTGTCAGGCAGGCCTACTGAGCCGAAATTTCCATTTTAGACCGGTACTGATTTCGGGGTAGGGTCAACCAGGGCGCAGGAACCTAAAAGAAATAATTGACCGAGAAAACGCCTTCATTGTTATGGTCGTAGCGATTCAATTCCAGCCGTAGATCAAGATCCTGTGATAGCGCATAGCGGGTAATAAATTGAGAAGTGAAAAAACGCTTGCTTTCGCCCAGGACAAAAACCTGATAACTGCCCGCGAGCTTGATTTTCAAATTTTCGTTTATATCGTAGTACATGCCTACTTCGGCATCGCCACCCAGACGATAATTCTGTTTCAAATGGCCGGAAAATTCGGTTTTTAGATCAATAAACGAAAATAGCAGCAGGGGTGAGAAAAATGCTGGCCGATAGGAAATGCCCCTCCCATAAGTGCCTTTGACGGAATTGCAATAGCCGCAGTTGCGGTCTCTCAGTGTGTCGATTTCCAGGTCTCCTCGCCATGAGGCTTTTGCAAATAAGGGATCGTAAGGATTGAACGATGTAATGGAGAGAATTTTTGCCTGATCCAGCCTCAGCCGCTCGGATTCATAGTAATAGCGGAGCTTAAAGTCCAAAAAAATGATTTCCGAGTTTTTGTCATACCCCACGTCTCTGGCCATCAAATCATGGTAAGCGGGGCGATAGGCGAATTCCAGAAAAGGCTCGCGAGTGTTGTGCCCTATCCCGAATCGAAAGCGATCTGTACCATGACCCTGGTCCGGGCGGCTCGAAAAGTGCGTGATGATGCCTCCCAGCCCATCATCGGCAGCCGGCAGGCGGCTTCTCGCCTGCAAAACGGCACGCGGAATTTTTATTTCCTTGTCGCTCTTTTCCTGCATGCTTTGATATTGTAAATAGTCCATGTAAGCATTCAGCACAAGTGCTTGTGATCGAGTGGGAAGATCCTTGAAGGTGGAGC
>JACXTT010014973.1_pt1 | contig 10093 bp, 7 predicted proteins | sample 9270951 | NCBI WGS metagenome assembly JACXTT01 (sample SAMN15532306, study PRJNA645909) | rock metagenome | isolation source: weathered quartz diorite | place: Puerto Rico | collected 2017-06-21
CGACGTCCAGAGGCACGCGCTCCGGCGGGATGAGCTCGACGCGAGCCTTTCCGCCGGGCTGCGCGCCCGCGCCCAGCACGCTCTCTTCGAGGCGACTCAGATACGTGCGTTCTTCGCCGAACGCGAGCCATGCCGCCAGCGATCGCATCCACGCATTCGCGGCGAGATCCGGCGTTGCGGTCTCCGTCGTCGTCGCGACCTTCGCGAAATAGAGCGCGATGTGATGCAGCATCTCGGGCGCTCGATCCTTGAGCGGCGGACGATCGACCAGCCGCGCGAGCTTCGCGACGTCACCGTCGAGCGCCGCTCGTACGGCCTCCTCGCCGCCTTCCATCCGCCGCGCCGCAGCGACGAGCCCACCCGAACGTGGATGGATGGGCACCCGGTCGGCCCCCGCCCCGACGTGATGCCGGTAAAGACGCTCGATCGCGGCCTCGTCTTCGAGCCGTTCGAGCAATGCGTCGTCTTCGGGCCTCCACATGCGGTCGTGCTCTCAGGCGTACCATGGTTGCTTGCGGGCCGATCGGATCTACAGTTCTAAGGTGCCTTATCGGATCGCGACGCCGCCCCCGCCGGAAGAGCCCGAGACGGAGGAGCCGTACGCGGCGGTGATCCGCGCGCAGCGGCGGCGCGCGCGCCTCATGACGGTCGCCATCGCGCTGTGCATCGTCGGCGGCGCGGCGAAGGTCGCTCACTCGGGGACCACCGCTGGCTCCCGACCCACGCAGCCTCGCAACGACGAAGCCGAGCGCATCGCCGCCGCCCGCACCGCGATCGAGTCCGCGCGCATGCGCGCGCGTGCCGCGCAGGCCCGCTACGACCACGGCGTTCGCGCCGCGATCGGCGAAGATCTCGGACCGCGTGCGGATCTCGGCACGTGTCCCATCGCGCTGCCCGCCCCGACCACGCTCGTGAAGGGGCGCGCGGCGTTCCCGCTCGTGACGATCGAGCATGCGGATTTGAAGGAGCAGCTGCCGAGTCCCACCGTCGCGGCCGTTCTCGCCGACGTCGCGCGCGCGGAGAAGCATCTCGCGGCCGGCCGCTGGCAAGAAGCGAAGCTCTACGCGCGTGCGCTCGATCGTGACGATCGCTTCGGTTGGGACGTCGTGCTCGTCGCGAAGAGCAGCAAGCGTCCGAAGGCGGTGACGGGCGGCGAGTTCGTCGCCGGCGAGCTGTCGGGACGCGCATACCTCTACGACTTCGCGAGCGGCCGGGTCGTGTGCGCGGCGAACATTGCGGTGAAGAGCTCGAAGGAGATCGGCTACAACTTCTCCGACGTACCCGACGCGCCCGCAGGCCTCGGTCCGATCGCGATGATGAGCGACGCGATCGAAGAGGACATGCGCCTGCAGGTCGAGCGCGCGATCGTCCGCGAGCTCGTCGTCCGCGCAGGTCCCAGCCCTTCGATCTTCTGATCGGGGTCAATCGAGGCCGAGGCACTCGGGCTTGTACTTACGCTGGCCCTTCTCGTCCGTGGTGTAGGGCGGATCGCACTTCTTGCCGCTGGGCTTTGCGCCCGCAGGCGCGCCCACCGCGGGCGTCGGGCCGACCTTCGGGGTGGGCGGCGTCTGTCCGACGACGGGCGTAGGCGTTCCGGTGCCGGGTGGGGGAGGATCGGCGGCGGCGCCGGAGGGCGCGGGCGGCGGCGCCTCGTTGATCTCCTCGCTCGTTGCGCTCGGGGCGGTGGGCAGCGAGGGCGCCGTCGCGGGCGGGAGCTCTGGCGCGAGGACCGACGACGTCGATGCCGAGGCGGACGGCGATCCCGCCGTCGTATGCGAGGGCTTGTGGACGATCGCGTAGGCGCCGAGCGCGATCCCGATGACCGCGAGGAAGAGACATGCGCTCACCATCGCGATCACGGGCTTCATGTTCGTCGGCGGTGCCACATACACGAGCTGCTGCGGATGCGGCGTCTGCGTGTGGGCGAACACGGACGACGTCGACGTGCTCGTGTTCGCTTCGTTCGGTGGCGGCGCCTCGACCTCGACGTTGATCGGCGGGGCCGCGGGGACGGCAGGCTGCGAGCCTGACTGCGCCGGTGGCGCGAGCGGCGCGACCTGCGCGAACGACGCGGGCGGCACGTTCGTGTCGGCGACGAGCTCCGCGGCGGCGGTCTCCATGGCGTTGACGATGGCGCTCCGCGCGGCGAGCACGTCGTGCGCGAGATGCTCGACCCAGTCGGCGACCTCGTTCGGCGACGCGAGTCCCACGCGCCGCTCGAGATCGATGGCCATGTCACGCGCGCTCGAATAGCGACGCTCGGGCTTCACCTCGAGGCCCTTCAGGACGATCTCGTCGAGCTCGGGAGGGATGTTCGGCGCGAACTGACTCGGCTTCGGGAAGTTCCCCTTCACGACACGCGTGACGATCTCGACGTCCTTCAGGCCATCGTGCATGCGCCGTCCTGCGAGCGCTTCCCAGAGCACGACCGCCGCAGCGAAGACGTCGGTCCTGCGATCGACCTGTCCGCGGATCTGCTCCGGGGCCATGTACGCGAGCTTGCCCTTGATCTGACCTTCGCGCGTGACCTGCGCGCGCCCCGCCGCCTTCGCGATGCCGAAGTCGAGGACGCGCGGGTTCCCGTCCGATCCGATCATCACGTTCTGGGGCGACACGTCGCGATGGACGACTCCGAGGAGCTTGCCGTCGGGTCCCTTCGTGTCGTGTGCGCCGTGGAGACCGAGCAAGAGGCCATACACGATCGCGGCGACGATGCGCGGTGGGATCGGGACGCGCTGCTTGCGCGACGTGCGCATGAGCCGCGAGAGCGTCTCGCCATGGACGTACTCCATGACGAGGAACAGACCCTTCTCGGACTGCACGACGTCGACCATCGGCACGACGTTCGGGTGACGAATGCGCGCGACGATGCGCGCTTCGCCCATGAACATCGTGATGAACTCGTCGTCCTTGAGATAGTGCTCGTGCATCCGCTTGATCGCGACCGTGCGACCGAAGCCGATGGGGCCGAGCAGGCGCCCGAGATGGACCGTGGCCATGCCTCCCGAGGCGAGCTCGTCGAAAAGCGCATAGCGGCCCACCACGAGCGGCAGACCCTGCGACCTCGACGTGACGGAGGCAGCCCCGGCGTCTGACACGGCCCTTGGATCTTATCAGGACCTCGCGACCGAATCCCAGAAGCACAAAATGCGAGAAGCCCACATGGTGGTCATGTGGGCTTCTACTCACCGTGCTGTCTACCCCGGAAATCTCGGGGTCAGAGGGGGCGGAGCCCCCTCGTCAGTATCAAGGAGCCTTGGCGATGTCGTTGAGGTCCGCGGCGAACGCGTAGAGGAAGAAGAAGACGTAGACGACGATGCCGCGGGCAGGAGTCTGCACACCGCGCATCTGCTTCGCCTTCGCCATCTCTTGCGGGACCATGATCCACGCCCAGTAGACGCTGTAGATCGGGATGAAGATCGGCCACCACGCGAAGCCCGCGTTGCCGGTCACCGCCTTCAGCTCGTTCGTCATCTTGATGATCGACACGAGCGCGAGGATCGCACCGACGAGCGACGAGAGGCTGCCGACCAGGGAGATCGCGCCAATCTCGAGGATGCCCGCGAGCACGCCGAAGATCGTCGGGATGATCGAGCAGAGGACGATCGGGATGAGGAGCGTCATGATGGGGTTGCGGACCGTGGGACGACCGCCGGTCGCGCCCATCCCGCCGCCGAGCCCCATGCCCGCCCCCATCTGACCGAAGCCTTGCTGCATGGCGCCGCCGAAGCCCGCCGCCGCCTGACCGAAGCCGCCCGCAGGCTGACCCGGCTGGCCGTAACCGCCAGGCTGCCCACCCGGCTGACCGTATCCGCCCGGCTGTCCGCCCGGAGGCTGACCGTAGCCACCCCCCGGCGCTCCGCCCGGAGGTGCGCCCGGCTGACCGAAGCCCGGCTGACCGCCCGGCGGCTGACCATAACCACCCGGCTGTCCGCCCGGAGGCGCGCCCGGTTGACCGAAGCCTGGCTGTCCGCCGCCCGGCTGACCGTAACCCGGCTGACCACCCGGAGGCGCCCCCGGCTGGCCGTAACCACCGCCGCCCGGCGGCGCGCCCGGCTGACCATAACCGCCCGCCCCAGGTTGGCCGCCCGGAGGCTGACCGTATTGCCCAGGCTGCTGGCCGGGTTGACCGTAGCCAGGCTGCTGCGGTTGTCCGTAACCAGGCTGCTGCGGCTGGCCGTAGCCACCCTGCTGCGGGGGCTGTCCCGGATAACCGCCGCCAGGGGGATAGCCAGGGGGATAGTTGCCACCAGGGGGTTGGTTCATGGCCACGTATCTTACGCGTCCCGCAGGCCTCCGATCACCCTTTTGTGGCCTGACGTGTGCGAACCCACAAAACCGCTAAAAATTAGGCCTTTCGTCGCTCAGCGCGCCTTCGGACCCGCGCCCGGCCGAGACGCAGAAGGTGCGCGCGGTGGCGTGACGCGTGCAGATTGCACAGAATTGGTTGTAGTCTGCACGGGTACGGCGGCCGGAGCGATGGTCACGACGGGGATGGCCGGGGGCGGCAGCGGCGCCGCTGCCACGGGCGCCTCCGGCGCGGGCGGAGGCACCGTCGCCGCGCGACGGTCGGCGTCACCGGCCATCCAGAAGAGAACGGCCACGGTGGCCGACACGAACGTCGCGGCGCCGAGCACGAGCACCGCCGATCGCGCGAGCCGCCGCCGCGCGCGCACGCGTGACCAGTCCTCGACGATCGACTCGCGGTTCGCCACCTCTTCGGGATCCGGCTGCGTGACCATCGCGCTGCCGGTGATCGAGATCCCTTCGACGCTCTGTGGGACCGACGTGCGCATCCCGGAGATCGAGTGCATCGATCCCAGCTCGCGCTGCACGCTGGCGAGGAGACCGAACATCCCCGCCGAGCCCCACGGCGCGAGCGCACGCGCGAGCCTCGCCGCGCTCGACCAACGATCGGCCGGCTCACGCGCGAGGCAACGCATGACGATCGACTGCATCTCGGGCGGCACGTCGTAGCGAAGCGCGTTCATCGGGCAAGGGTCGTCGCGCAGCACCATGTCGAGCACGGAGAGGACGTCGCGACCCGAGAACGCCATCTGACCGGTGATCGCCTCGTAGAGGATCGTGCCGAGGCCCCAGATGTCCGTGCGCGCATCGACCTCGCCGGAGCGAACTTGCTCGGGAGACATGTACGCGGGGCTTCCGAGGCTGCGCTTCTCGTTCTCCCTCGTTCGCGGACGGTACGTCTGCTCGCTGCCCACCTTCGAGATGCCGAAGTCCAGGATCTTCACGCGTCGCGATCCGTCGGGCCGAAGCGCGAGGAACAGGTTCGCCGGCTTGATGTCGCGATGGACGATCCCGAGCGCGTGCGCGGCGGCGAGCGCATCGGCGGCCTGCATCACGTAGTCGACCGCCTCGACGAGCGGGATCTGTCCGCGCGCTTGGATCTCTGCATCGAGATCGACACCTTCGAGGTGCTCCATCACCATGAACGGCACGCCGCTAGGCAGCGTGCCGACGTCGAAGACACGGCACACGTGATCGGACTCGATGCGCGCCGCGGCGCGCGCCTCGCGGAGGAAGCGCCGGTTCGCCTCCTCCATGGTGTCGTAGCGGTTCGCGACGAGGAACTTGATGGCGACGATCTGCTCGAGCGTCGTGTGGCGAGCGCGAACGACGACACCCATCCCACCGACGCCGAGCACACGCTCGACGCAGTACCTCCCGGCCACGATCTCTCCTGGAGAGACAGGGGATGCGAGCGCTTCCTCGGACACCACGCTGGGACAAAGCATAACGAACGCCAGCGTTCGTCAAAGCGCCGATCAGGCTGCAAAGAAGGGGTTATGTGGGGGGTGGGTGAGGCTCCGCCCCCGCAGAAATGGTGGCCCGACGCGGCCTTGCGACCCCGATGGATCGGAAGCGTCTCTACGCCGATCTCGGGCGATGTCTCACCACCCGCATTGCTCGCCCTTGTTCTGTTCCTTGAGGTACGTGCGGAGCGGGGCGAAGTACTCGAGCATCGCGGACGCGTCGGCCTTCTTCTCCCCCGAGAGCACCGCGAGCGCCTCCGGCCACGGCTTGCTCTGCCCGAGCTGGAGCATCGCGCGGAGCTTCGCGCCGGCTTCCTTGTTCCCGTAGATCGAGCACGTGTCGAGCGAGCCCTTGTGACCCGCCGCCTTGCAGAGCGCGCGATGGAACTGGAACTGGTAGATGCGCGCGAGGAAGTAACGCACGTACGGCGTGGACGCGGGCACGTGGAACTTCGCGCCGGGATCGAAGTCGGCCTCGCTGCGCTGCACGGGCGCGGACACGCCTTGGTACTTCGTGCGGAGCGCCCACCACGCCTCGTTGTACTTCGCCTTCGGTGTCTTCCCGGAGAAGACATCCCAGCGCCACTTGTCGATGAGGAGGCCGAACGGAAGGAAGGCGACCTTGTCGAGCGCCATCTTCATCTGGAAGTTGAGGCGGCCCTTGTCGCCCGCCGGCACCTGATCGAGCAGACCGAGGTTCTTCAGATACGAAGGCGTGACGCTGAGCGCGAGCGTGTCGCCGATGCCCTCGTGGAAGCCGTCGTTCGCGCCGGCCTGAAACAGCACCGGCAGCTTGTAGTAGTAGTGGAAGTAGTAGTCGTGACCGAGCTCGTGATGGATCGTGATGAGATCGTCCTCGGTGGGCTCGATGCACATCTTGATGCGTAGATCATTGTCCCACGACACGTCCCACGCGCTCGCGTGACACACGACCTCGCGATCCTTCGGACGCGTGAACAGCGAGCGCTCCCAGAACGACTTCGGGAGCTCGTCGAGACCGAGCGAGGTGAAGAACGCCTCGCCGAGCTTCACCATCTTCACCGGCTCGTATTTCTTGTCGCGGAGCTTCTTGTCGACGTCGAGCGAGCCTTGGCCGGGGAACGGCTCGACCATGTCGTAGATCGCGTCCCACTGCTGCGCCCACATGTTGCCAAGCAGGTGCGCGGGGATCGGCGCCTTCTCACCGATCTTGTCCTTGCCGTACTTCGCGCGGAGCTTCTTACGCGTGTAGCAGTGGAGATCGTCGTAGAGCGGCTTCACGTCCTGCCAGAGACGCTCGATGTCCGCTTCGAAGTCTTGCGGCGTCATGTCGTAACCGGAGCGCCAGAGCGCGCCCATGTCACCGAAGCCGATCTCCTTGCTGCCCTTGTTCCCTAGCTCGGCGTAGCGCGCGTACTTGTCCTTCATCACGGGCGCGATCGCGTGCCAGCCCTTCCACGCCTCGAGGAGCTCGTCGTAGCTCCTGCTCTTCTTGAGCACGCGCGACAGGTCGTCGAGCTTGAGGCACTTCTTCGGATCCTTCTTGTCCGCGAGCGGACTCTGCGCCGACGGACAGTACTGGCCCTTGCCGTAGATCGCGGTCATCGCGCTCTGCAGCTCGGCGAGCTCGCGACGCTCCTCGGCGTTGGACGGGGCCGGCACGACCTGCGCGAGCTTGAGGAGGAGCAGCTGACGCGCGACGTCGGGATCGATGCCCTTCACGCCGTCGAAGCGGCGCGCCTTCTGGATCGCCTCCGTGACGTATCCCGCCGTGGCCTCTTCGCCGGATGCCGAGAGGGCCTCGGTGTCGTCGGTGATGAAGTTCTGGTTCACCCAGCCGGCGCGGTCGCGCGCGACCCAGAGGCGACGCAGGTCCTTGTCGACCTCGATCATGAACTTCTTCGCGTCGTCCGCGGTGGGCGCCGCGGCGACGGGCGGCGGCGACGGATGCGTCGCCGGCGTGGGCTCCGGCGCCTTCGGGCACTGCGCGGGGGGCACCGGCTCGGGACCGCAGGCGGCGGCGACGAGGATCACGGAGAGCGGAGCGAGCGAGCGAAGGATGCGTTTCACGGTCGCGCTTCTACCCCGCTTCGAACGCGCTGTCAGCTTGTCACGCGGTGCGAGGCCCTTCGCCAACGTGGCGGAGGGAGAGGCGAGAATGCACGCGAACTCCGCGAGATCGCTGGTGGCACGCGCGTCGCTACGAGGGCGGCATGCCCACGCCGCGTTCCGCGAGGCTCGGTCTCACCCTCGTCATTCCGTGCGCGCTCGCGAGCGCTGCTTGGTTCGCGGCGACGGGGATCGCGAGCCTCGTCGAAGCGTCGATCCCGACCGCCATCGCGGCGCCGCCGCCCGAAGCCGCGCGCTCGTTCGTCTCCGCGACGAAGCCGTCGGCCGACGCGATCGTCGATCGGAATCCGTTCGAGCATGCAGGGCCGAAGGCGATGGTGGCGAACGGCGCGGGATGCGACGGCGTGAAGCCGCTCGTGATCGTCGCCGCGGCGGAGCCGAGCTTGTCGTTCGCCGCGATCGAATACGAAGGCAGGCGCGTCTTGCGGAAGCGCAACGACGATCTCGGCGGACGTCGCGTGGCATTCATCGGTCGCGATCGCGTGTGGCTGGAGTCGAACGACGGACGCCTGTGCGAGGCGCGTCTCTACGGCGGCGGCGCCGCCGCGACGACGAACACGACCGCGACGATGAGCGTCGCGACGACGACGATGCCCGGCATCGTGCGCCGCAGCGCCACGGAGATCGAGATCGATCGCGCGACGCTCGATCGGCTCCTCGAGTCGCAAGCGGAGCTCGGCAAGGCGCGCGTCATCCCCGAAAAAGAGGGCGTGCGCCTCCTCGCGGTGAAGCCGGGGAGCGTGCTCGCGCAGATCGGCCTCGAGAGCGGCGATCGCCTCGAGACGATCAACGGCTTCTCCATCGCGAACCCGCAAGAGGCGCTCGAGGCCTACGCGCGCCTACGCGGTGCCGATCACCTCACGCTCCACCTGACGCGAAACGGGAGGCCGCTGAACCTCGACTACTCCATCCGATAGGTCGCGACGAAACGGCGAACGCCCTCGCCGTCGACGAAGTCGTCCCACGACGTGACGGGGAGGCCGACCGCTTCGATCTCGCCGCGCGCGAGCGCCCACGGAGGGCCGTCTTCCATTCGGGCAGGTGCGTCGGCGCCGCGCGCGACGACGAGGAGCGTTCCGCTCGGAGCCACGAAGCGCGCGAGCATCTTCGTCGCGTCGGGACGGATCGACGCAGGGAGCGACTGCAGCGTGTATGCCTCGAACACGAAGTCGAACGCACGCGTCCACGAAGCCGGAGGCGCGAGCAGATCTCCGACCTCGTAGCGCACGCGTGAAGAAGGGAACCGCTCCTTGCACCAGGCGATCGCTCGGGGCGCGACGTCGAAGGCGGTGACGTCGAGGCCTCGTGCGGCGAGCCACTCGGCGTCGTCGCCGAGGCCGCAGCCCACGACGAGGGCGTTGCCGCTCGACGGAAGGCGTGACGCGCTCGCGACCAGCGACGGATTCGGGACGAGATCCGCCCACGGGACCGCGCCCACGTCGCGGGCGGCGTCTTCGTACACCCGTTCGAACCACGCGAGGGGCTCTCCGCGCGCGATCGCTTCGTGCGCCTTGGCCCTCGTCTTCGTGCGGCTCATGGCTCGCCTCTCGTCATCGCGTCGAGCGCCGCGAGAAGACGCTCCACGCCAAACACGCCCCGATCGGCGGGGACGCGCCGGTAGACAAGGCCCCACCCCCGTTTCTATCCCCAGCCCCAACCCACCCCCCCGTCCGAGGGACGCCCGCCCATGAGCGAAGGGCCACCTTCGGAAAACGACCGAGTATAGTCGCGGCGATGTCCGGGACTGGCGGGGCGCAGCGTAGCGGGCCGAGTCTTCTCTCGGGGGCTCGGGGGGCGGAGCCCCCCGAACGAGAGACTCGCGGAGCGGAAGCCGTTGCGCCGTTCTCGAAGATGCGCGCCGAGCACAAGCTCTTCGTGTGCCTCACGACCGTGTTCGTGACGTGCCTTCTCCTCGGCGACGTCATCGGGGGCAAGACGATCCCCACGTTCACGATCGCCGGCCACGACTTCGGTCCGATCTCGGTCGGCATCATCCCCTTCCCCGTGACGTTCCTCCTCACGGACGTGGTCAACGATTTCTACGGCCGCAAGGGCGCCCGCTTCCTCACGCTGGTCGGCTTCGGCATGGCCGTGCTCGCGTGGCTGATCCTGCAGATCTCGAATGCGCTCCCCGTCCACGAGTCGACGTACTTCACGCAGACCGAGTTCAACAAGATCTTCGGCGGAAGCGCGCAGCTCTTCGTCGCGTC
>JACXTT010014974.1_pt1 | contig 10093 bp, 9 predicted proteins | sample 9270951 | NCBI WGS metagenome assembly JACXTT01 (sample SAMN15532306, study PRJNA645909) | rock metagenome | isolation source: weathered quartz diorite | place: Puerto Rico | collected 2017-06-21
GCGGCCTGTCGGAGGAGCGGAATCGCCGCTTTCGCGCAGAACGCGTAGCCCTTGAGATTCACGCCGAGGATCTCGTCCCAGCTCTCGGCGCTCGCCTCTTCCACCGTGTGATAGAGCCGCACGCCGGCGTTGTTGACGAGGATGTCGAGCCGGCCGAAGCGCTGCGCGGCCTGCCGGACGAAGTCTGCGGCCTCCGCCTCACGCTCCACGTGCGCTTCCACGAATATGACCTGGCCGCCGCTCGCCGCGATCTCCGCCGCGACCCGCTTGCCCCGCGCGACGTCGCGGTCGGCGAACGCGACCTTCGCCCCTTCCTTCACGAACCGCCGCACGGTGGCCTCGCCGATCCCCGAGGCGCCACCGGACACCGCCGCCACCTTCCCGTTCAGTCGTGCCATGGTCGGGACCATACGGCAGGCGAGCGGCGAGATCCAGGGAAAGTGTCAACGTGCGGCCCGAGCACAGGCGGGCGCCAGGTGGTAGGTTATCGCCTGGCTGGGAGTCCGATCACTGATAGCGGGCGATCGTCGGCGATTCTTGAAGTTTCTGGCCGCGAGCCCCCTGCTCGCGCGCGGTTCGGCGCAGTGGGGGTCGATCGTTGCCGAAGCCACGGCGAGCGACGGCGGAGCTCCCGATCGCGCGCCGATCGCGTCACCGAACGATGCCTTGAACGTCCTCGACTTCGAGCCGGTCGCGCGCCAGACCCTGCCGCCCGCTCACTACGGCTATCTGGCCACGGGGGTCGATGATGACGCGACCCTCAAGGCAAACCGAACCGGGTTTTCGAGGTTTCAGATCCGGGCGCGCCGCCTCGTCGACGTCAGCCGCATCGATACATCGGTGGAGCTCTTCGGCACCACCTGGAAGACGCCGATCGTGCTCGCGCCCGTGGGGAGCCAGAAGGCGTTCCACGCCGAGGGTGAGATCGCGGCGGCGCGGGCGGCCGGAGTCAGGGGTCATCTACTGATCCTCTCGACCGGCACCACGACCTCGGTCGAGAACGTCACGGCTGCTCGGGGAGGACCGATCTGGTACCAGCTCTATCCCACGGACACGTGGCGAATCACGCAAGCGCTGGTGAAGCGCGCCGAGCGGGCGGGCTGCCCGGTGCTCGTCCTCACGGTGGATCTTCCCGCCGGACGAAACACCGAGACCGAGGCGCGGTTCGCGCGGACGGATACGCGGCAGTGCGCGAGCTGCCATCAAGGCTTCTTCCGCCGCAAGCCGATGTTCGACGGGCTCGACCTCAGCGGCGTGTCCTTTTCCTTTCCCGGGGTGACGTGGGACTTCGTGCGCCGGCTGAAGGACACCACGAAGATGAAGCTCGTGCTCAAGGGCATCGAGACCCGTGAGGACGCGGCGCTCGCTGTCCAGCACGGGGTGGACGGGATCATCGTGTCGAACCACGGGGGGCGAGCGCAGGAAGGTGGGCGCGGCACGATCGAATGTCTCCCCGAAGTCGTCGACGCGGTACAGGGCAAGATGCCGGTGCTCGTCGACGGTGGAATCCGGCGGGGCACCGACGTCTTCAAGGCCCTCGCCCTCGGGGCCAGGGCGGTCGGCATCGGCCGGCCGTACATCTGGGGGCTCGCGGCGTTCGGCCAGCCCGGTGTCGAAAAAGTGCTGGACCTTCTCAATCGTGAGCTGGCGTTGATGATGAGGCATGCGGGCGTGACGTCGCTGGGCAAGCTCGACCGCAGCTTCATCGTCGACGGGCGCCGCTAGTCGAGAAAACCCTCGAGCACCTTCGCATCGAGCGGATCGATGGACGTCAGACGGATCCGCGTGATCCGGATGCTCTCTTGCTGCTCGGTGCCGATGACCTTGCCGTAGAGATCGCCCGAATCGTAGCCGAGCCCCGGGTAGTTGAGCCGGAAGCGCAGGTTGGTCAGCAGCGGCAGGCTGCCGTCGAGCCGAACGTCGACACGCCGCCGCCCCAGCCGAACGACCGTGCCGGATATCGCGTCCGTGCCGAGTACCTTGCCCTCGAACACTCGACAGACGAACGGCAGCGCGACCGGCACCTGCTCGTCGTCGGTTCCGGCCTCGGGAAGCGTCTGCGCGAAGCGGCCGCCGATCGCCCTCAGCTCGTAGAGCAGCAGCGGCTCCGCGAGACCCTTGACTTCGACCGAAAGGGGCTCGCCGACCTCGACCAGGTCACGAACGCATGCGTAGGTACGCGGACCCAGGAAGATCTGCCCGCCGACCGTACACCCCTCGACGCGACCGGCCAGGTTGACGGCGGCACCGACCACGGCGTACTTGGCGCGCTGCTCGGAGCCGATATTGCCGACCACGGCCTCGCCCGTGTTGATGCCGATGCCCATCTCGAAACGCGGCAGCCCTCGCCTCGCGTGCGCGGCGTTCACGTCGGCCATCGCGCACTGCATGGCGATGGCGGCGGCGGCGGCGCGCTCGGCATGATCGGCATGGGCGAGCGGCGCGCCGAAGATCGCGAAGATCGCGTCCCCGATGAATTCGTTGATCGTGCCGCCATGCGCGATGATGACGTCGGTCATCCGCGCCAGGACCTCGTTGAGCACCGCCATGACGTCCTCGGCCTCGCCGAGCTCCGCGAACCGCGTGTAGCCGCGGAGATCCGACATCAGGATCGTCACCTCGCGCTTCTCGCCCCCGAGCCGCTGGGCTTCTGGTGAAGCGAGCAGCTCTTTCGCCACTTCGGGAGACACGTATCGGCCGAACGTATCGCGAATGAAGTCGCGTTGCCGGAGGCCTTCGATCATCTCGTTGAAGGCATGCGTGAGCCGCCCAACTTCGTCGCGAGAACGGACGGGCAACTCGACGCTGAGGTCACCCGCCTGGACGCGCGTGGCGGTCTCGGTCAGGGCCGTGATCGGACCGGTCACCCGGCGCGCGACGATCGTGCCGAGGACGAGGGCGGCCAGAGCGCCCAGCAGCGACGTACCCACGATGGTGTTTCGCGCCGCCGCGAGGCGGGCCAGATAGACCGTGACCGAATAGTCCACGTCGAGGACCGCGATGGGCGGCCCGGGCCCGTTCCTGATGGGCGCGAATGCGGTGATCCACGTCCCGCTCTGGTTGCGATAGATCGCGGTATGCGTGGCGACGTTCTCGCGAAACGCACGCCCGAGCGGCTCCATGAGAGCAGGGACCAGCGGATAGGGCTCGCCCGGCAGGCCCGGACCGCGGCTCGTGACCATGAAGCGCGCCTGCCGCTTCTCGGCGTCGTAGTTGGTGAGGGTGTAGACCGGGGTCTCGATCCGGTTTTCGTCCTGCACGATCGCCAGCGCCCGGCGAACCTTGAGGTAGGCGCTCGTCTCCTGGGTCAAGGTCCGCTGGACCACCATGTGCAGGTCGGGATCGATGAGGTACGCGCCGGTGCGCGCGATGTTGAGCAGCAGTGCCCCCAGCGTCGCCTCGGTTTCACGCTTCTGGCGCTCGTAGAGCACCTCGCCGACGAGGCCGACCGCCAGCAAGGTCACGACGACGAACAGCCCTGCCACGCGGACGCTGAGGCGCTGCCAGAACCGGAGCGGACGGAGCTGCGCGCCGGATGCCTGCTTCACGGCCGCGCGCTCGGTCTCGCTCACGGCCGGCGATTCATGTCAGCCAGCGAACCAGCCGGGCGACTCGGTTGCCGCGGTCGGCCGCCCGCTCGAGGCGAGGGGCCAGGAAGGAATCGAGCCCGAAGCTGCGGCCCGCGTCGGTCAGCAGGAAGATCGCGGGGAGCATGATCAGCATCACGTACGACCAGCCCCACTCGTGCGGTACGTTGAGGATGCCGATCGTGATGTTTGCCGCCATGCCGATCGCGACGAGCGCGCCCAACCGCGTGAACAGGCCGAGCATCAAGGTGACCGCGATGAACGTCTCGGTAGCGAGCGTCATCCAGCCGAAGAACGTCCAGTTCGGGATCATCACGTTGACGAGGAAGTCACGGTAGGCCGTGACGGTGGGGTGCTGGATCTCCTGCTGCACCCAGTACCAGAGACCGCCGCCCGACTTGCGGCCGAAGTCGTCCGACGGGACCTTCCAGGCCGACTGCTGCCACCAGAGGTATCCGTAGGCGATCCTGGCCAGGGCGATGGGCCACAGCGGCGCGAGGGCCCGCAGCCATCCGCGCGCGCGAAGCTCCGGCACCTTCCCCGTGCCGGGCACGGGATCCAGGACATTGTGCACTTCTCGGTCCGCCATCAACACGCTCATGTTGGCACCTCGTTTTGGTCTCCGGGCCTTTGGACACGGCCCGGCGGCCGCCAGATGCACTGACGAGGCGCGTGGTCGAGCACTGCCTTCGCCGCCCCCGGTTGCCGACCGGCCGGCACGGGCGTAATTTAACACCGCTGTGACACCGTCCGCTGACCACGGTGATATCGGGGGGCGGTCGGGAGGGTTGGCGTGACGACAGCGTTCTCCGTCGGGATCGGGCTGACCAACGAGTGCAACCTCCGGTGCGCGCACTGCTACCGGGCGGACATGGTTGTAGAGCGGCTCACCCGGGCCGACGTGCGCCGCGTGTGTGATGCCGTCGTGGCCGCGTCGATGAATCTCGGCGTCGGCGAGAACGGCCTGCACTCGGAATATCAGGGCATCCTCGACGACCTGTCCAAGCGCGGCATCAAGACCAGCATCACGTCCAACGGCCTGAGCCTCGATCGGCTCGACGACACGCAGCTCAAGCGCTTTCACAGCGTGGAGCTGTCGCTCGACTTTCCCACCGAGGCCGAGCACGACGCGTTTCGCGGGCCGGGCAACTGGCGCACGGTCATCGCGGCGCTCGAGCGCTGCGCGGGCCTCGAGGTGCCCGTCACGATCACGGCGGTGATGATGACGATCAACTACCGGCGCTTGCCGGCGCTCGCGCGAGTGGCCGCCGGCTTCGGCGCCAACCTCCGCGTCAACGTCTATCAGCCCTCGCGAACCGATCGCTTCACGCTCGCCTACGAGCAGCTCTGGGACGGCTTCCGTGGCCTCGCCGCGGCCACGCGCCTGGTCGCGACCACCGAGCCGGTGCTCGCCGCAGTGCTCGGGCTGGACGATTTTCGCGGACCGGGCTGCGGCCGGTCGACCGTTCGTATCGCCCCCGACGGCCACGTGTTGCCGTGCACGTACTGGCCCGGCAGCCGCCTGACGATCGCCGATCTGGAGCGCGCCGGCGCCGCCATCGTCGAGGCGGACGAGTTCGTCGCCGCGCGACGCATACCGCCGGCGTGCGCCGATTGTCCGTGTCGCGGTGGATGCGCCGGTCGGCGGGCGCTGACCGGTCGGCCCGACGATGCCGATCCGTACTGCCCGTTCGCGCGCAGTGACGATATCGTCCTCGACTGGGAGCGCGCCGGCGGCCGCGACCTGCCGAAGATCGGCAGCGCATGTACCACGGTCGTCTCGGCGCTCTGACATGGCCCCGGCATGCCGGCCCGCCGTCGTCGCAGCGCTGCCGCGCTCGCTGTATCTGGAGGCGACCAACCGCTGCGATTCCAAGTGTCAGACCTGTATCCGCACGTTCCAGACCCTGGAGCCGCCGGCCGATCTGACGCTCGAGCGCGTGCGGGACATCGTCGCGCAGTTCCCCGTCCTCGACCGCGTCGTCCTCCACGGTATCGGCGAGCCCTTGCTCAATCGTCAGATCTTCGAAATCATCGCGTATCTCAAGACTCGGGTCGCCTCGGTGCTGTTCAATTCCGACGCGATCTCGCTGACGCCGGCGCGAGCCGGTCGGCTCATCGAGAGCGGACTGGACGAATATCGCGTGTCGATGGACGCCGCGACCGCGGCGACCTATCGCCGGCTCCGCGGAGTCGATCGCTTCGAGCGCGTGACGGCCAACGTCGCGAGGCTCGTCGGTCTGCAGCGCCAGCTCGGTCGCGCGACCCCGCGCGTGTCGATCTGGTTCACGGCCACGCGCGCGAATCTCGACGAGCTGCCCGGCTTCGTGCAGCTCGCGGCCGACCTCGGGGTCGGCGAGGTCTACGTGCAGCGCCTCGTCTTCAACGGCCTGGGCCTGGCGACCGAGGCCAATGCCCTGCACGGCAGGTTGAGAGATCAGGAGCGCGAGCGGCTCGCGGAGGCTGAAGCGCTGGCGACCCGCCACGGCGTCGCGATGCGAGCCTCGGGGCTGACCAATCCCCTCGCCAGCCTGCAGGCCAGCGACGACGCGCGCCCGTGGTCGGGCTGCCAGCGGCCGTGGAGCTTGGCCTACGTCACCGCCAACGGCAACGTGCTGCCGTGCTGTGTCTCGCCGTGGGTGGCCCGGGATTACGCCGGACTGGTCCTCGGCAACGCATTCGGCGAGCCCTTTGAAAACATCTGGAACGGCGAGCGCTACCAGCGCTTCCGCACCGACTTCGAGACCAATGCCCCGCCCGACCCGTGCCGCGGGTGCGGACGGCTCTGGAGCATCTAGCCGGCCGTTGGCGCCGTCAGATCGAGTCCCCACGCACGCCGACGCCATGCACGTTCCCGCGCCGTCGAAGACGATCGCCGTCGCGATCATGGCCAAGGCGCCGTTGCCGGGCGCGGTGAAGACGCGGCTCTGCCCTCCGCTCCTCGAGGCGGAAGCCGCCGCGCTCTATCGGTGCTTCCTCGCCGACAAGATCGCCGCGGTCCAGACGCTGTCCGACGCGCAGCCGGTGATCGCCTATACCCCCGATGCGGCGCAGGCAGAGTTCGCGGCCCTCGCGCCGGGCTTCGCCCTCGTTCCTCAGCGCGGGCCCGACCTGGGCGCTCGTCTGCACTCGACCCTGGCGGGCCTGCTGGCCGCGGGCCACCCCGGCGCGATCGCGGTCGACAGCGACACGCCAACCCTTCCGCGCGAGTTCCTGCAGCGAGCGGTCGACTGCTTGATGCGGGCGGGGCCGGACGTCGTCCTGGGGCCGACGGAAGACGGCGGCTACTACCTCATCGGTGTGCGGGCCGCGCATCGCGCGCTGTTCGAGGACATGCCCTGGAGCACCTCCGCCGTCCTCGAGATCACGCTGCGTCGCGCCGCTGCCGCCGGCCTGCAGACCGTGTGCATGCCGACATGGTTCGACGTCGACACGCCCGAAGATCTGCGGCGGCTTCAGACCGTGCTGGACGGTGGCGCGTCTACTCACGAAGCCAGGCAGACGGGGCGCTTCATTGCGAGCATGCGGCGGTGACGCGTCGGACGAAGGCGTGTTGGATCTTCCTCGCCGGCTGCCTGTCGGCGCCGCCGTGGAGTCTCGGCCAGACGGCAGCCCAACCCGGGCGCTTCCCGCCGGCCGATCGGCCGGTCGCGCCGATCGTCGCGCCGGCGTATTCGAGCGAGGCGGAGCGAGACGCGCACGGTGAGGCCGAGCGTGTGCTGAGCCGTCTGGGCGTCAAGCCGGGGATGCGCGTGGCCGATGTCGGAGCCGGCGACGGCTACTATACGGTCCGGCTCGCAAAGCGTCTGGGCCCGGGCGGTACGATCTACGCCGAGGACGTCACCCAGTCTTACCTCGACCGCCTCGCCGCCCGGCTCGCGCGCGAGCGCATCGCGGGCGTCACGCTCGTGCACGGCACGCCGTCCGACCCTCGACTGCCCCCGCAATCGATCGATCTCGCGCTGCTGGTGCACATGTATCACGAGATCGAGCAGCCCTACGAGTTCGTGTACCGGCTCCACGGAACACTGGCGCCGGGCGGGCGCGTCGCGATCATCGACAACGACAAGCCCACGGAGAAGCACGGCACACCCCCGGCCCTGCTCCGCTGCGAGCTGGCCGCCGTCGGCTATCGCGAGGTCGACTTCCTCCTGCTCGCCCCGGCGGACGGATACCTCGCGGTCTTCGCTCCGCCCGAGGCTTTACCGCGGCCGGAAGAGATACGGCCGTGCTCCCGCTGACGTCGCCCGGTCAGCACGCCGACGAGCGCGACGAGACCGCCGGACGCATCGTGACGCACGACCGCGAACCCCGCTGCATTCATCTGGGCGGCGACGCGCGCGGGCGCGAGCCGCAGCTTGCGGTACATCCCCTTGCGGAGGCGCCAGCCGTCAGGGTGCCGGACCCAGACGAGATCGTGCACCTTCACGCGCGCGTTCTCGTACTCGAGGAAGCATGTCATGACGAGGTCGTCCCAGGCTCCGATCGGGATCACGCGATCGAGGTCGCGCAGCTCGCCGCTGAGGTCACGGAACGCGAGCACCAGCCGACCGCCGCGGACGAGCCGGCGCGCGACGCCTTGAAAGACGCGGTCGAGATCCGCCGCGCGCTCGAGATGCGAGAGCGTGTCGCCCATGCAGACGGCCAGCGCGATGCCCTGGGGCACGAGCCGCGCCACGTTGCGGATGTCGCCCGCGACCGCCTCGACCGCCAGGCCGCGCGTGCGAGCCGTCAGCTCGTCGAGGAGTCGCCGACTGAAGTCGACCGCCAGCACCCGATAGCCGAGGCGCGCGAGCGCGACGGACTGGAAGCCCGAGCCGCAGCCGAGATCGACGGCCACCGCCCCCGGCGTCGCCGCGGCGACGCCCAGCCGCTCGAGCAGCGTGCGCTGCTCCGCCGCCTTGATCTCGAAATCGCCGAACATGCGCGAGTAGTGCTCCGCCAGCAGCGCGTCGTAGTGTTCGCGGACCGTCGTCATGCTCGTCTCGCGAGCTCGACGGACAACGGCTGAGCGCATCGCATGCTCCCTCTCGCGTTGAGTGGCGCGGGCATCGGGCTCATCGCCGCCTGCTGGGGGCTGGCGCGCGTGCCCAATCTCGTCCTCGCGCCGGGCGCGTTCCTCGTGCTCTTCAGCCTGGCGTTCCTGGCCTACGGCTGCGGCGTCTTCGCCGCGTACCGTCTGCGCAGCCGCGTCGCCGTCACGACGATCGTGGCGATCGGGCTCGGCGCGCGAGCGATCCTGCTCCCGACGTCGCCGTCGCTCTCCACCGATGCATATCGGTACGTCTGGGACGCGCGTGTCACGGCGGCCGGGATCGATCCCTATGCATACGCGCCGACGGCGCCCGAGCTGGCCGGGCTTCGCGATTCGCGGATCTACCCACAGCTGAACCATCCGGCGTGGCTCAGCGTGTATCCGCCGCCGGCGCAGGCGTTCTTCCGCGCAGTGTACTGGATCGCGCCGGACAGCGTGGCCGCCATGAAGGTGGCGCTCGGCATCGCCGAGCTGCTCGCCCTGGGCGCGCTCGGCCTGCTTCTGCGCGCGCTCGATCTGCCCGCCGGCCGGCTCGTGATCTACGCCTGGAACCCGCTGCTCCTCGTCGAGATCTGGGGCAGCGGCCATCTCGACGCGCTGGTGCTCTTGACGGTCCCTGCCGCCGCGCTCGCATCGGCCCGGCGGCGCGATGGCCTCGCGGCCGCGCTGCTCGGCGTCGGCACGCTGGTGAAGCTCTACCCGGCCATCCTGTTCGTGTTGCTTCCCGGGCGGCGCCGGGCGTCGGTCATCGGCGCGTTCGCGGGTGTCATCGCCGTCGGAGTCGTCGCCACCGGAGCCCCGAGCCACTGGCCGCTGGCGCCGATCGGACGCTACGTCCGCGACGAGTACTTCAATCCTGGTCTCGTGCGCTCGTTCGTGAACGAGCCGATGCTCGCGCTGGCGTTCACGGCCGCCTGGGTGGTCGCCTTCGCGTGGCGCGGCGGTGCCGGGCACCTGGCCGAACGCGCCGTGCCCCTGGTGACAGGCTTCATCGTGCTCGCCCCGAGCGTTTTCCCATGGTACGCGGTCTGGCTCGTCCCCTTGCTCGCGGTCACGCCGTCGGCTCCGCTCATCGTCTTCACGGGTACTGTGGCCTTCGCGTATGCATTCTTTCTGTTCGAGCCGTGGGCGATACCGTGGTGGGCGCGGCTGATCGAAGTCGCCCCGCTGGGATTCGCCGTGGCGCGGGAGCTTCGCCTGTTTTCGATGGAGCAGCGCGGTGCACGTGCGAGCGCCGGAGCCGAATGAGGACCATCCTGATCATACCGGCGCTGAACGAGGCCGAGGCGATCGGTGCGCTCGTTCGCAGGGTGCCTCGCGACATCGTCCACGAAGTGATCGTCGTCGACAACGCGTCGACTGACGCGACGGCCTCAGTGGCGCGGCAGGCGGGAGCCCGCGTCGTGAGCGAGCCCGTTCGCGGCTACGGCGCAGCCTGCTTCGCGGGCGTGACCGCCATTCCGCCGGACAC
>JACXTT010014975.1_pt1 | contig 10092 bp, 8 predicted proteins | sample 9270951 | NCBI WGS metagenome assembly JACXTT01 (sample SAMN15532306, study PRJNA645909) | rock metagenome | isolation source: weathered quartz diorite | place: Puerto Rico | collected 2017-06-21
TTTGCATTCGCCTTTGGGATGAGCCGCAGACCGCTTCGCTTGAGCCATACGCTAAGCCGGAAATTCTCGCGGCTGATCTTTCAAGTTTCGTGCTCGATCTTGCGCAATGGGGCGTGAGCGATCCGGGCAAGCTCGCATTTCTCGATCCGCCTCCGCCGGCCGCACTTTCAGAGGCCAAGGCGTTGCTCACTGAACTTGGTGCAATCGATGCGCACGGCCGCATCACCGATGAAGGCCGCAGGCTCAACCGGTTGCCGCTGCCGCCGCGGTTGGCGCGCATGGTGGTCGACGCCGCGACCGAAGGTGCTGGCGCACGTGCGGCGGATATTGCCGCGATTCTGACCGAACGCGGGTTGGGGGGCGACGACGTCGATCTCGGTCATCGCGTGGATGCGTTTCGCCGCGATCGTTCTCGCCGCGGCGAAGAGGCGCGGCGCATGGCGAAGCGGTGGGCGGATGAGGCGGGAGGGGCGCGCTCCGCCGAGAAGTCCGATCTTTCGGTCGGCGCAATCCTCGCGCTTGCCTATCCGGATCGCATCGCCAAGAGCCGCGGCGCGGGTGGGGCATTTCTTTTGGCCAACGGACGGGCCGGCAATGTCGAGCCCGCTTCGGCGCTGGTGCGGGAGCCGTTTCTTGTGGTGGCGGAAATTGCGGGTTCGGCGGCGCAAGCGCGCGTCCTGCTCGCGGCGGCGATTACGCTTGCCGAGATCGAAAGCCGGTATGGCGATCGCATCGAGAGCCGCGAAGACGTCAGCTTCGATCCCGCGAGCGCTTCATTGCGCGGGCGGTGCAGCCGGCGGCTGGGCGCGATTACGCTTGACGATCGGCCGATGAAGATCGCGCCCGATGACGCGACGTCAAGTGTGCTCGCCCAAGGCATCGCGCGGCTTGGCGTCGCGCGACTGCCGTGGACCAGCGCTTTGAAGCAATGGCGGGACCGCGTGATGTTCCTGCGCCATGCGGAAGGAGACGAATGGCCAGACCTCTCCGATGAAGCGCTCGCCGCGCACGCGGACGAATGGCTCGCGCCTCATCTCGTGGGTAAGACCGCGCTTAGCGACGTTGCGGCCGGTGAATTGGAAGCGGCGTTGGGCGCACTATTAATTTGGAATCTCAAACGCCGCCTCGATGTCGAGGCGCCGACACATTTTGCCGCGCCATCGGGCTCGTCGGTGCCGATCGAATACGAAGCCGAAGGGCCGAAGCTTTCAATTCGCGTGCAGGAATTGTTCGGTCTCGATCAGCATCCGAGCATCGCGGCCGGCAAGGTGCCGCTGGTCGTGGAACTGCTTTCGCCGGCGCGGCGGCCGGTGCAGGTGACGCGCGATCTGCCAGGATTCTGGCGCGGCAGCTACGCCGCTGTGAAAGCGGAAATGAAGGTCCGCTATCCCAAACACCCCTGGCCGGACAACCCCTTAAACGCGCCGGCGACGCGCCGCGCAAAGCGCCCCGGTTCGCGTTAATTCACAATCGTTAAGATTTGTCGGTTTTGCACAAGGATGATATTACTATGCGTGCAGAATCGCGCGTCGATTTCATGTGAATTAGTGTGATCTAGAATTTTCGCGTGAAGTATTCGGGAAGTTTACTGCCGGGATTCAATTATGCGATCTGTCGTCATATTCTGCTCGCTTTTCGTCGTGATTGGCGTGTCTGTGGCGCGTTATGCGGATAAATTTCTGATCAGTTCTGAAGTCAAGCGAGTTAGTCACGGTTACGACGCCGCGACAACGAGATCGTCGTCATCGTCGGTGACAGTCGTGAATGCCCCCCCGGCGCCGACCGGGCTTTCGTCGGATACCGCGGCTCCAGCCAAGTCTTCGCTGCCCGAGATCGTCAGAATGCCGTCGACGTCGCGGTCGGTGATCCTTCAGGGCGATCGGTACGGCCAATTTCGCGTCGATGCTCGCGTTGATGCGCGGAGGCTGGCGTTCGTCGTCGATACCGGCGCCGGCGCGGTGACCTTGCGTGCCAGTGCCGCCGCGCAACTGGGCATTCACCCATCTGAGCGCGATTACACGGTGAAGACGCAGACCGCCAATGGCGTCGGCCGCGCGGCGCCAATACGCATCGATATGATCGAGATCGACAATATTGTCGTGCGCGATGTGCGCGCCATCGTCGTGCCCGACGATGCACTGGAAGAAAATCTGCTCGGCATGTCGTTCCTCTCGCGCGTGCGCTGGGCGCACGATCGCGGCCGGCTTCTGCTCGAGCAATAATCCCAAACGCAAGCTGTCTACCTGTATTTGCACCCAGATATTTGCACCCATGTCCGTGCGGCGCGTGGATCATGCGCGAATGCACTTTCCGTGCGCCGGCATTCCTGACATCCTGACAAAATCGGGATGCGGGAGCGCTTATGGCCGTACGAGAATCAAAACATCGCGTGCGCGATATTTCCGTGCGGATGTCGCGTGACGGCAAGGGTGAGCCCTTGCTCTTCCTGCATGGGGCGGGCGGGTTTCCGCCCTGGTTGCCGTTCTTCGAAAAATTGGCGGAGCGGTATGAGGTTGCGATTCCGGAGCATCCGGGCTTCGGCACATCCGACAATCCGCCGTGGATCAGGAATATCGCCGACCTCGCCATGTACTATCTCGATTTCCTCGATGAACTGGGTGCGGCGAAGGTTCATCTCATCGGTCATTCGCTCGGTGGCTGGATTGCGGCGGAACTCGCGGTCCGCAACACGACGCGGCTTGCAAGCCTGACTCTGCTCGCGCCTGCCGGCGTGCGCGCGAAAGGCGTTACAAGCGGCGATAATTTCATCTGGTCGGCTGAGGAAGCGGAGCGCAACCTCTGGCACGACCAGAAGTTCGCCGATGCGGCGCTTGCAGAGGTCGCAACGGAAGAAGAGGCCGACATCGCCCTCACCAATCGCTTCATGGCGGCAAAGTTCGGCTGGGAGCCGCGCTGGTTCAATCCCGCGCTTGAGCGCTGGCTGCATCGCATCAAGGTTCCCACGCTGGTGATCTGGGGTGAGCAGGACAAGTTGTTTCCGAACGCCTACGCCAAAGTCTGGAAGGATCGCATTCCGGCCGCGCGCGTCGAGATCATCCCGCAATGCGGGCATCGGCCGCACATCGAGCGCCTGGACGCCACCCTCAAGCACGTCCTTGGCTTTCTTGACGGGGCGCGCCGATGAAATTCACGTTCTTCCATCTGATGCCGTATCGTCCGCTCGATATGGCCGAGCGCCACAAGCACCGCGCCGGCTGGGTGGTGCTGCCGAACACGCTCTACGATCCGAAAAAAGGCGCGGACGAGTACCAATCCTACATCGATCAGCTTGCCTACGCTGAAGAGCTCGGGTTCGATATTGTCGCCGTCAACGAGCATCATCAGACCGCGTACGGTCTGATGCCGGCGCCCAATCTGATCGCGAGTGCGCTCATCCAGCGTACCAAGAAGGTCAAGATCGCCATCCTTGGCCGCGCGCTGCCGCTGGTGAACAATCCAATTAACATCGCGGAAGAGTTCGCGATGCTCGACAACTTGTCGAAAGGGCGGATCATCACCGGCTTTGTGCGCGGGATCGGCAACGAATATCACGCAACGGGGATCAATCCGTTTTTCTCGCACGAGCGCTACCAAGAGGCGCACGATCTGATCGTTGCGGCTTGGACGAAACCTGGGCCGTTTTCGTTCGAGGGCGAGCACTACAATTTCCGTTACGTCAATCTATGGCCGCGGCCGTATCAGCAACCGCACCCGCCCATCTGGATTCCCTCCATGGGGTCGTCCGAGACGATAAAATGGGCGGCGGCGCCGGAGCGAAAATATCCGTTTCTGGTGACGTTCAGCGGGCGCGATCTGGTGGTGCGATATCTCAATCTGTATCGTGAGCAATGCAAGCAATACGGCTATGAGGTTTCGCCCGACCAGCTCGGCTGGGCTTCCCCCATTTACGTCGCCGACACGGACGAGCGCGCGCGCACCGAGGCCAGGGCCGGGATCGAATCGCTGTTCAACGATTTTCTTGTTGTCCCCTGGGAGATGCTGTTGCCGCCCGGCTATATGTCGCTGCCGTCGATGAAGAATACCATCAAGATGCGCAAGTCGCTGGGCGCGAAAACGCGCCATACGCTGGAAGAGCTGATGGAAATCGGAACGGTCTTCGTCGGCAGTCCGCGCACCGTGCGCGAGCAGATCGCGCGGCAGCGCGAGAAAACGGGCGCGAACAATCTGGTCGCCATGCTGCAATTCGGTGTGCTGTCGGATGAGCTGACAAGGCGTAACATGGAGATGTTCGCCACCGAGGTGATCCCGCACCTGCGCTAGACCATGATCCGATCAGATCGAATCATGGTCTAGCTTTTTGATTGAGCATGATCTTTTCCGAAAACCGGTTTCCACTTTTCGGGATCATGCTCAAGGCGAAATTATCGGCGAGTATCGCTTTCCTCATGGCCGCACATCGGCTATGTGCTCGGCGCGGCGAAGTCACTTGCAAGGATGATTCAATGTTTCCGAGGCCGAAACCGGCGCTTGTTCCCAATACCTATGCCTACGAGTCCGAGCCGATGGTCAAACCCACCGGCTTTCGTGAATACGACGCGCGCTGGCTGCTGGGCAAGGAAATCAACCTGATGGGGATGCAGGCGCTGGGCATGGGGCTCGGCACGCTGATCCGCGAGCTCGGCGTGAAGCCCGAGATCGTCAGCGCGCATGATTTCCGCGGTTATTCGGCGTCGGTGAAGAACTCGCTGATCAGCGGATTGCTGGCGGCTGGCTGCAAGGTGCACGACATCGGTCTTGCGATGACGCCGATGGCGTATTTCGCGCAATTTGAATTGGATGTGCCGTGCGTCGCCATGGTGACGGCGTCGCACAACGACAACGGCTGGACCGGCGTGAAGATGGGCGCCAATCGCCCGCTTACCTTCGGGCCGGACGAGATGACACGCCTTAAGGACATTGTGCTCAACGCCAAGTTCGATCTCAAAGGCGGTGCCTCGTATCATTTCGTTGAGAATTTTCCCGCGCGCTACATCGCCGATCTCACCAAGCGGCCAAAGCTCAAGCGCAAGCTCAAAGTGGTCTGCGCGTGTGGCAACGGTACGGCGGGCGCATTTGGGCCGCAAGTGTTGGAGGCAATCGGCTGTGAAGTTGTGGCGCTCGATTGCGAGCTCGATCATACGATTCCGAAATACAATCCGAATACGGAAGACATGGAGATGCTCCATGCCATGCGCGATGAGGTTTTGCGTACCAAGGCCGACGTGGGATTGGGCTTTGACGGCGATGGCGACCGTTGCGGAGTCGTGGACGATCACGGCGAGGAAATTTTCGCCGACAAGGTCGGCGTGATGCTGGCGCGCGACATGTCGGCGCTGCATCCCAAATCAACGTTCGTGGTGGACGTGAAATCGACCGGGCTCTATGTCACCGATCCGGTGTTGATCAAGAATGGTGTGAAGGCCGATTATTGGAAGACCGGACATTCCTACATGAAGCGTCGCACGCACGAGCTGGGCGCGCTCGCAGGCTTCGAGAAGTCCGGGCACTATTTTTTCAACAAGCCGTTCGGCCGCGGTTACGACGATGGATTGGTTTCGGCGCTGGCGATCTGCGACATGATGGATCGCAATCCCGGGAAGAAGATGTCGGAACTCAAAGACGCGCTGCCCAAAACGTGGGGCTCGCCGACCATGTCGCCGCATTGCGACGACGAAAAGAAATACGGCGTGGTCGATGCGGTGGTGAAGCATTTCGAAAGCGCGAAGGCGAAAGGCGAGAAGGTCGACGGACAAGCAATCCGCGATCTCGTCACCGTCAACGGCGTTCGCGTCACGATGGCTGACGGCACGTGGGGTCTGGTGCGCGCATCATCGAACAAACCGGAACTCGTCGTGGTGGTCGAGAGCCCGGTGTCGGAAGCGCGCATGCATGAGATGTTCAAGGCAGTCGACGGCGTGCTGCGCACGCATCCGGAGGTCGGCGAGTACAATCAGACGATTTGACATGCGCTTGCGACCGAGCGGTATTTGACGATACAATTGCCTTTTGCTGTTTCGTAATCGGGGGCGGTTATGAAGGGCCTGCGATTTATTGCGTTCATTGTTTTCGTTTGCACAGGTGTGACGCCGTCCTTGGCCGTTGATTGGCAATCGCCGTGGGCCGAACCGCAAGACACAACATCAGCGATTTATGCGCCGGATGAATATGCCTGGCGCGTCTTTGTCGCGTTGAACTGGCCGGCAACGCTCGAGACGCGTCAGCCGGATCCCTTCAAGAAGCTGGGAGATGACGGGCCGGTCACCTGGGAAACCTGGATGAATGCGCGCGATGTTTTTCTGCGCGACGGCAGTAATCCCGGGCCTTGGTTCGAAATGGCCAGTGTCGCGTCCACGCGCGGTTCCAAGGAGTTCGACGAACATCCGCTGCAGCAAGCCATTCGGACGTCTCCGGAGCTAATGCCCAAGTTCGATATCGGCGCCGCGGCGGCCAAGAGAAACGAGACGCGCCTCAACCGGCAGACATACGAATTTATTCTCGTAAACCAGCTGTTCAATCTCGACGGCCAGCTCGCGCTATTCGATCGCGGTGTTCAATCGATCAGCTTTCCGCCGGGGTCGAAGGAGATCAAGGCGCAATGGCGCGAGATCAAGGAACAAGACAAGGGCAGATATCATTGGCATCAAGAAGGCGAGAAAATCTACGGCCTTACGGCGATGCACATCACCACCAAGGATGTTCCAAACTGGTTTTGGGCCACCTTCGAGCATGTCGACAATCCAAAGCTGCCGGACAATGAAGGCTGGAGGCTGGAATCGCGGGACAGCTTCGCGTGCAAGGATCGTGCGCCGAATTGCAACATGAGCCCGAAGGGAATCGGACTCGAAAATACAAAGTGGGCAAACTATCGCCTGCGCGGCGTGCAAACGGACTTTATCGACGCCCGCGGCAACATGAACCGACTTGCAAATTCGCAACCCGAACATGGATTCCAAACGTCGTCGTCGTGCGTCACCTGCCATGCGCGCGCGACGATCGGCAAAGAGAACGGCTTGCCCAAGAGATTGACGATCTTCAAACCGGATCGCAGCGGCTACATGGGAACGCCGTCGCCTGAATGGTATTCCAATCGGACACTCGACGTTCTAACCAATCAAATCACTTCGTCTTTGCTGTTCACCCAACTTGATTTCGTTTGGGCGCTGGCGCGGGCACAGCCGAAGAAATAGCGCACGCAAATTGACGCAGACCGGTTTCGGCGCAAACCGAATTCTATGCGATCAAGAATTCCCGCATCGTTTTCGTAAACAGCGCAGGCTGATCCATATTCGAGATATGCCCGGCGCCGGGAAGCTCGACGTAGGTCGCGGCGGGAAACTCCAGCTTCATCTGGCGCATCACCGCTGCGTTATGGCCGTCCTTTTCGCCGCACATGTAAAGAACAGGATTTTTCACGTCCTTCATGCCGGGGCGGAAATCGTGACTTGCCAGCGCCGCCGAGCCGCCGACAAAACCATTGACCGGCGTGTCCAGGATCATCTTGCGCAACTTGCCGAGGTGCGGCGGATTCGCTTTCAACGTTTCAGGCGGAAACCAGCGTGCGATAGTGGATTCGAGCTCCGCCTGCATGCCGCCTTTCTGCGCGCTCAGGATGCGCTGCTCCCATTGCGCGGCGGTGGCGGGCGTGGACTGGCCGGGCGTGTCGCAGATGACAAAGCGGCCAAAGCGATTGGCATGGCGTTGCGCGAGCCCCATGCCGGTCGCGCCGCCCATGGAGACGCCGCACCAGTGCGCGCGATGGATGTCCAGGGCGTCCATGAGCGCGAGAACATCCGCCATCAGCAGTTCGAACGTGTAACGGTCCGCCGGCGCGTCCGTCTGTCCGTGGCCGCGCTGGTCGTAGCGCAGGATGCGGAGCTTGCCTTGCAGTTGCGCGGTCTGTTCATCCCACATCTCAAGGGTGGTCGCGAGCGAATTGGAGAACACGAGCCAGGGCAGGCCTTCGGCGCCGTCGACGCGGTAGTTGAACGTGATGCCGTTAGCCTTGATCTTCATGTCACGTCTTTTCCTCTTCGAAGGTTTCGCGGAACGGATGCGCCGGATAAACGCCAATAATCTTCAGCTCCTTGGAGAAGAAGGCGAGTTCCTCCAGCGCGAATGCCAGGCCGCGGTCGTCGGGATGGCCTTCGACGTCGACATAGAACTGGGTCGCGAAGAAGCTCCCCTCGATCATGTAGCTTTCCAACTTGGTCATGTTGATGCCGTTGGTGGCGAAACCGCCGAGCGCCTTGTAGAGCGCGGCCGGCACGTTGCGCACCCGGAACAGGAACGTGGTGACGATCTTGCCCTTGCCGCGGCTCGCCCATTTTTTTTCGCGTGAGAGCACGATGAAGCGCGTTGTGTTGTGGGCCTCGTCCTCGATGTCCTCGGCGAGGATATCGAGCCCGTAAATTTCGGCGGCGAGACGGGTTGCGATCGCCGCGCGGGTCTTGTCGCCGATTTGCGCGATCTCGCGCGCGGAGCCGGCGGTGTCGGCGGCGACAATGGGTTTGATGCCGAGCTTGCGGATCATCTTGCGGCATTGGCCGAGCGCGTGGACGTGGCTCTCGACCGTCTTGATGCCTTTGAGCGTTGCGCCTTTGGGCGCCATCAACTGGTGGCGCACCGGCATGAAGTGCTCGGCGATGATGTGCAGTCCGGAAGCCGGCATCAGATGGTGAATGTCGGCGACGCGTCCGGCGACCGAATTCTCGATCGGAATCATGCCGAGGTCCGCATTGCCCTCGGCGATCGCCGTGAAGGCATCCTCGAAAGTGGGGCAGGCGATGGCCTCGGCGTCGGGATAGGCTTGATGGATCGCCAAGTGCGAATTGGCGCCCGGTTCACCCTGGAATGCGATTTTTTGCTTACTCATGTCGTTTCGTTTCGCCTATCGGCTGTATTCGAGTCAACGCCCGCTTTTGAGCATCGCGCGGGCGATTTCTAGATCTTCCGGAGTGTCGACCCCGAGAGGCACTGAGTCCACAATCGCGACGTCGATGCGCATGCCGGCTTCGAGCGCGCGCAACTGTTCAAGTTTCTCGCGCTTCTCAAGCGGTGAGGGCGGCAAAGCCACAAACGTTGCGAGTGCCGCGCGGCGATATGCGTAAAGTCCTATGTGATGATAAAGCGCGCCGTCGCCTGTGGGCGCGGTGGCGCGGGTAAAATAAAGTGCGTGCAGCCGGCCGGGCGTCACGGGTGTGCCGACGACTTTGACCACGTTGGGGTTGCTACGCTCTTCAGTTTTTTTGATCTCCGCCGCGAGCGTCGTGATATCGACGGCGGGATCGGAGAGGGGGCCAAGTGCAGCCTTCAAGTCCGCGGGTGGAAGCGTCGGCAGATCGCCCTGCATATTGATGACGATCTTAGCTTGCGCCTTCGGGTCCACGATGCCGAGCGCTTCGAAGATGCGGTCGGAGCCGGAGGCGTGATCGGTCCGCGTCATGATGGCCCGGCCGCCGGCCTTCTCCACGCAGGCGGCGATGCCTTCGGAATCGGTCGCGACCACAACCGGGCCGAGCCCTGCGGCCGGCGCCCGGCGCAGCACATGCACGATCATGGGCGAGCCCGCGATATCGAGAAGCGGCTTGCCGGGCAGCCGGGTCGCCGCCATGCGGGCGGGGATCAAAATTAAGATGTCGTCGGCCATCGCCCGAAGACTCGTGAGCCGTCGCGGCCCTGCACGGGAGGAATGTTGCAAGGGTGCTTATACGGGTTGCCAGAGGCGAGGCAAACCGGGTATGTGTCCGCCGTCGCAGGGCCTGCCGTGGCGGGTCATTCCATACCGTCTTCAGTAGACCGCTTTCCGCAAATTGGAGCCGATCGGCGATGGATTCTCACGAGATCAATAAAGTTTTAGGGGCGGTCCTCGGCACCTGTCTCGTTCTGTTGTCGCTTAACATTGCTGCCGGTGCGCTGTTCTCTCCGCACAAGCCGGCGAAGCCCGGCTACGACATCGTTGTGCCCGAGCATCCGGTGGAAGAAAGCAAAACCGCCGAGCCCGAGGTGCCGTTTGCGACTCTGCTCGCGAGTTCCGATGTCAAGAAGGGTGAAAACGTCGCCAAGAGATGCGTTGCTTGCCATACGTTCCAGAAG
>JACXTT010014976.1_pt1 | contig 10092 bp, 10 predicted proteins | sample 9270951 | NCBI WGS metagenome assembly JACXTT01 (sample SAMN15532306, study PRJNA645909) | rock metagenome | isolation source: weathered quartz diorite | place: Puerto Rico | collected 2017-06-21
TCTCATGAATCAGAAATAACTTGCATAACAAAATTCGGAATTCATGCCTGCTGCAGCCCAAAAACATTGCCAACCCGACAACCAAATTATTTAAGGAATCAATGACTCAGGAGACTAGCCATGGAGCCTACAAATTTCCTGGAGAGGAGCGGCTGCGACTGGACAGGCTGGCGGCGATCCAACGCCACCTTGGCGGCTTTCCGCTCGTGCTCCACGGCGGGTCGGCCGTACAGGGCGACGAAATCGAGCGCATTAACCGTGCGGGCGGCAAGCTGGATTCCGCAGCCCGCGGTGTCTCCGAGACTGAGTTGTTGCAGGCGATCAAGCTGGGCATTGCCAAGGTCAACATCGCCACGGACGGGCGGCTCATATGGACGAGGGTTCATCGTGAATTTCTTCGCGACCGCCCGAATGAATTCGATTTCATGGCGCCGGGTCGCACGTACATGAAGGAGTTCGCTCAATTCGTGACAGCGAGATGCCGCTCGTTGCGTACCTCCGGCAAGACGAGCACTGCTCCGCAGCCTCGCTCCACCGCGCTGACACCGTGAAAACTCAGAGTCCATTATTGATTAAGCCGCACGCGACCCACGGCGAGTACATCCGGGTAACGCCTGAATCCGCCGGCTGGGAATGGCTGCATTTCTCCGCGCGCCGGATGATACGGGGCGAGCAGTGGTGTTCGAGCACCGGGGACTTCGAGTACGGCCTGGTGATTCTTGGCGGGGTGTGCGCCGTCCGTTCGTCGCGAGGCGAGTGGCCGAGGATCGGCCGTCGGCCCAACGTTTTCTCAGGCATGCCCTACGGGCTTTATTTGCCGGCGGAAACGACGTTCACAGTATCCGCTCTGAGCGATGAACTCGATCTTGCCTGTGGCTGGTGCAAATCCGAAGGCCATCACTCGCCCGGACTGGTGACACCCGAGCAGGTGTCCAGCGAAATTCGCGGCGGCGGAAACGCCACCCGCCAGATCAACTCCATTTTGCCGCCGGGATTCGACTGCCATCGCCTGGTTGCGGTTGAAGTTTATACTCCGCCCGGCAATTGGAGCTCCTACCCGCCGCACAAGCACGACGTCCACCGCGGGGATTCAGCCGGGGAGCTCCTCGAAGCCGATCTAGAAGAAATCTATTTTTATAAGCTCGACCGACCGGAGGGATATGCGATCCAGCGGGTCTATACTTCGGATTCTCGCCTCGATGAGGTGGTTATCGCGCGCGACAGCGAAGTCGTCCTGGTGCCGGAAGGGTACCATCCCGTTGCGTCTGCGCACGGTTATACCACTTACTATCTGAATTTCCTGGCCGGCAGCGCGCAATCGCTGGCGAACACGGATGATCCCGCTCATGCATGGATCAAGCAAACGTGGAACCAAAAAGACCCGCGCGTTCCCCTCGTCACCTTGGCCATGGAGCGAACCTCGAATGCCGGCGCAACATGATGGGTATTGAGACCATTCGATTAAGTGGGGTGCGGAAATCGCGGAGTGCGCCCGTCCTCGGGCGCAGCGACGCAAAAAGGATCGTACTGCGGCGTAATTTCCGGTACGCACCTTCGCACGTAAATTGCTGCGCCCGAGGACGGGCGCACCCCGCCAACTTCATCGGAGCGCTTCCGCGTCTCGCTCATGCCTGACGACTCAACCACTTTCGACCTTATCACGATGGGGCGGTCCTCGATCGATCTCTACGCGAACGAAGTCGGCGCGCCTTTTGTGGACATCAAGTCCTTCGCGGCTTACGTGGGCGGTTCACCGACGAATATCGCCGTCGGCGCTCAACGGCTTGGCCTGCGCACGGCGGTGCTGACGGCCGTGGGCGAGGATCCTGTCGGCGATTTCATTTTGAAGTTCTTGAAGGATGAAGGAGTCGAAACCCGGTTTATTCCGCGCAAACCCGGAACGCGCACGAGCGCCGTGGTTCTGGGCATCGAACCGCCGGACAAATTCCCTCTCGTCTATTATCGCGACAACTGCGCCGACAACCAACTATCTATCGACGATGTGTTGCAAGCCCAGTTGACCGAATGCCGTGTGTTCGAATTTTCCGGCACGGGTCTCAGCCGCGAGCCAAGCCGCAGCGCGAATATTTTTGCCGCCGAACAGGCCAATGCGTCAGGCGCCAAGGTGGTGTTGGACCTGGATTTTCGTCCGAATCAATGGCACGACCCGCGCGCATTCGGCGTGACGGTGCGGGCCGCCTTGCCGCTCGTAGATATCGTTCTGGGCACGGACGATGAGTGCAAAGCCGTGACGCTTACCCATGCGGACCAGGTTAACGTGACGCACTCGCAAATCTCCGGGGCGCAAGTGGCCGGCGACCTTTCCTTGGCCGTGCAAGCGATGCAGCAGCGAGGGCCAAAAACGATTGTTGTGAAACGCGGCGGGCAAGGCGCGACGCTGTTCGAGAAGGACCAAGCGCCGCGCGACGTGCCGGGATTTCCCGTCACGGTTTACAACGTCCTTGGCGCAGGTGACGCCTTCGCCGCCGGCTTCATTTATGGCCTGGTGAAGGGATGGGATCTTTACAAAGCCGCGCGGATGGGTAATGCGGGCGGGGCCATCGTCGTCACGCGGCATGGTTGCGCGAATTTTATGGCGTATGAACAGGAAGCGCTGAAGTTTGTTGCCGAGCGAGGAGGGTTTTAACGAAGGAACGAACCGATGAAGACAAAACGACTCACGACCGCCCAGGCGATTATTCAATTTCTTCTCCACCAGCACGTGGAGCGCGATAACAAGCGCCAGCCTTTTTTCGCCGGCTGCCTTGGCATTTTCGGACACGGTTGTATCGCGGGCATCGGCCAGGCGCTGGCGCAATATCCGCAGTTCCGTTACATCAACACGAAGAACGAACAGGCCTCGGTCCACATCGCCGCCGCCTACGCGAAAATGAGCAACCGGCTGCGCACCTTCGCGTGCGTGAGCTCGATTGGGCCAGGCGCAACCAACATGGTCACGGGCGCCGCGCTGGCGACGATCAATCGTTTGCCTGTACTGCTGCTGCCGGGCGACATCTTCGCGCGGCGAAATGTCGGCCCAGTGCTCCAGCAACTCGAGCACCCGCACTCCCAGGACGTTTCGGTCAACGACTGCTTTCGGCCCGTCTCGAAATACTGGGACCGCATCAATCGTCCGGACCAACTCATGAACGCGCTGCCCGATGTGATGCGGGTGCTGACTTCGCAAGCCGAAACCGGCGCCGTGACATTGGCGTTGCCGCAAGATGTCCAAACTGAAGCGTTCGATTATCCGGCCGAGCTTTTCGAGGAGCGCATCTGGTATATCCCGCGCCCCGAGCCGGAGAAGACCTTGCTCGCATGCGCTGCCCAAATGCTTCGCGCCAGCCGCAAACCGTTGATCGTAGCCGGCGGAGGCGTGCTTTACAGCGAAGCGCACGATGCGCTGACGAGATTCGCCGCAGCGACTGGGATTCCTGTCGGCGAAACCCAAGCGGGCAAAGGCTCACTTCCGTATATCCATCCACAAAACCTTGGCGCGATCGGCGTAACGGGCACGTTTGCTGCGAACCGCGTCGCGCGCGAAGCAGATCTCGTAATTGGTATCGGCACGCGCTACAGCGATTTTACGACGGCGTCGAAGACGGCGTTTCAAAATTCCAAGGTGAAGTTCATCAACTTGAACGTTGCTGAATTTGACGCCTTCAAGCACAGCGCACTACCGCTGGTGGCCGACGCGCGCGCGGGTCTCGAAGCGCTGGCCAAGGTAATGCGCGGTTGGACTGTCAGCAGCGCCTATCGCCGCCGCGCGGCAGATCTCAACCGACAGTGGGATCGCGAAGTAGCCCGCCTCTACGACACGCCAACTGGCCTGCCAGTCAGCCAGGCCGAGGTGATCGGAGTAGTGAATGATTTCGCGCGGCCGAGCGACGTCGTCATGTGCGCCGCCGGCAGTTTGCCGGGCGATTTGCACAAACTTTGGCGCACGCGCGATCCCAAAGGCTATCACCTCGAATATGGCTATTCGTGTATGGGCTACGAAGTCGCAGGTGGGCTCGGAATCAAAATGGCCGCTCCGGAGCGCGAGGTCTATGTCATGGTAGGCGACGGCTCGTGGCTGATGATGTCGAGCGAACTGGTCACTGCCGTCCAGGAGGGCATCAAGATTACGGTGGTGCTCCTCGACAATCACGGTTTTCAAAGCATCGGCGGATTATCGCAATCCATCGGCAATGGGCATTTTGGCGTCCTCTACAAACAGCGTAACCCGAAGACCGGCCAACTGGACGGAGCAAACGTGCCGGTCGATTTTGTTGCCAATGCCCGCAGTCTCGGTGCGTGTGCCATCGCAGCGCGCGACATTACCCAACTGAAATCGGCGCTGGCCGAAGCGCGCCGACAGACCCGTTCGACAGTGATCGTGATCGAGACCGATGCGGAAAAGCGCGCGCCCGGTTACGAATCTTGGTGGGATGTGCCGGTGGCCGAGGTTTCGGAAATTCAACCCGTGCGAAGGGCCAGCCGGGACTATGAAAAGGCGAAGTGCCGGGAACGGTACTTTTTGTGATCCATGCACTGGCACTGCCTGTTCGCGGTAGCAGGGGTCAACACTAGCTGGTTTTCTCCCGCGCGAGGCTCTCTGGCAGCGCGAATAACTCCGATTGTGTACCGTCGGGCCGCCACACCACTCGGCCATCCTCCTCCAGCCGGACGATCACCCCGCGTGTCGAGCCGCGCAAGGCTTTGACACGGTCGCCGGGCTTCCAATCTGCTGCCTCGGAAAGAGAGTTGACAATATCAACCATTGCTTCCCAAGGCAGCACGCCAGCAATGTAATGCGCGACGGCGGACATGACCTCCCGGCGGCGGCTGGTTGGTAAATCTGCAAAAAGGGCGGCAACGATTTGGCGGGCGATGTCAGCAAAAGTGTTGCTGTTGAAGAAGAGAAATGGGGATCGGCGATGGCATTCCCTCAAGAACTCTATGAGTTCGGCGAGGGAGAGGACCTGGTTTCGTTTTTCTTCCCACTCGCCGTGGCACGCTTCTTGAGTCTCTCGATTAAAGCCGTGCTGCGCGCCTCCTCTTGAGCACGCTCCTCTATTGTGGCTGACGACAGACTCCCAACCCCAGTTTTTGATAAAAGCGGCTCGGGTTTGTAGCGGTGATTGTTCGCCAGCACCTCCTCCAGAATGTCCTCGTCGGTCAGATGCTCCAGCAGATCCAATCGTAGTTTCATCGCTCATAAAGTAGCCGATTTGGGGAAATTGAGCAACACTGCCTTCCCAAATCAATTGGAATCAGTTTTGTTTGGTGTTCGTGCGGGCAGGGCACTAGCTTGTCGCACCAACATGACACCGATCAAGATCGCCAACGCCCCATGTTCCTGGGGCGTGCTGGAATTCGACCTCCCGGGCCAGGCGGCGGGCTGCTCACAGGTGCTCGATGAAATCCGCGACACGGGCTACGCCGGCACGGAACTTGGCGATTGGGGTTTCATGCCGACTGATCCCGCCGCGCTGCGCCGCGAACTTGACCAGCGCAAGTTGACAATGGTCGGGGCTTTCGTCCAGGTTGCCTTTTCGAGCCCGGAGGCGCACGCGGCGGGCGCTGAATCCGCCGTCCGCACGGCGAAACTGCTGTCAGGGACTGCCGGCCGGTCGCCGTTCATCGTCCTTGCCGACGACAACGCCACTGTGCCGGCGCGAACCAAGAATGCAGGAAGGATATCTGCGCGCGATAGTCTGACCGATCCTGAGTGGAAGACATTTGCCAGAGGCGTCGAACGCGTTGCGGGCGCAGTCCGCGACGAAACCGGCTTACGCAGCGTGGTCCATCCACACGCCGCGGGGTTCATCGAGACGCCGGACGAAATTGCGCGCTTACTCGACTTGACTGATCCGCAATTGGTCGGCTTGTGTTTCGATACTGGGCATTATCGTTTCGGTGGCGGCGATCCGGTCGCCGGGTTGAAGCAGCATCGCGATCGGATCTGGCACATGCATTTCAAAGACTGCAGCCCGGCCGGGCACGAACGCTCCCGCACCGAGCAATGGGATTATTTCGAATCGCTTCGGCAAGGCATCTTCTGTGAACTGGGCAAGGGCGACGTGAATTTTCCGGCAGTGATCGAGGAGCTGCGCCACAACGACTACACGGGCTGGATTGTCGTCGAACAGGACGTGCTGCCGGGCATGGGCGCGCCGAAGGAATATGCCCAGCGGAACCGCGATTATCTTCGCGCGCTGGGACTGTAGCTGGCTGGCAAGAGCGCATGAATAGAATGTTGAACATCGCTGTTATCGGCTGTGGGCGCATTGGCCGCATCCACGCTGAAAACCTGGCCACTCGTGTCCCCGGCGCGCGGCTGGCCGGCGTGGCGGACATCGCTGCAGCTTCCGCTAAAGAAGTCGCCGCCCAATTCCACGTCCCGAAAGCCACCGTCGATTACCGCGAACTGTTGGCAGACCGTGCAATTGAAGCTGTGGCCATTTGCTCGTCCACTGATACGCACTCGCAAATCATCCAGGAAGCGGCCGCTGCGGGTAAACACATCTTCTGCGAAAAACCAATCGACTACGACCTCGCGCGCATCCACGCCTCGCTCTCTGCCGTGAAAAAGGCCGGCGTTAAATTCCAAATCGGGTTCAATCGCCGGTTCGATCCGAGCTTCGCGAAAGTGCGCGAATTGGTCGCCACAGGCGCCGTTGGCGAACCGCACATTATTCGCATCACCAGCCGCGACCCCGAACCCCCTGATCTGGATTACATCAAAGTCTCGGGCGGCATCTTTCTGGACATGACGATCCACGACTTCGACATGGTCCGCTTCCTGAGCGATAGCGAGGCGGAGGAAGTCTATGTCATTGGTGATGCGAAAATTGTTCCGGCTGTCCGCGAGCTCGGCTATGTCGATACAGCTATCGTAACCATGCGACTAATAAATGGCGTTCTCGCCACGATAGATAACAGCTTCAAGGCCGATTACGGCTACGATCAGCGTATCGAAGTGTTCGGCTCGAAAGGGTCAGCCTCGGCCGGGAATCGGAAACCTGACGAACACCTGCTCATGGACGCGGCAGGCGTGCACGAGGCCAAGCCGCTGTACTTCTTCCTCGAACGCTACGCCGAGGCGTATGTTCTCGAAATGCGCGCTTTCGTGGATGCTGTCCTGAAAAATCAGACGCCATCGGTGAGCGGCAACGAGGGACTGCAAGCGGTCGTCATGGGTTTGGCGGCAACGCGCTCGCTGCGCGAAAGGCGACCAGTGAAACTTTCCGAGATCGCCTGAAACTACTCCGCGGTAGCTCGATTCACCAAGTCCTCCCAATACCGCTCGGCCATTTCGTGGTAATGGAGTACTTCCTGGCGCTGCGTAGGGTCGTCCAGCTTGACGCGTTTGTCTCGCTCGCGGACCCAATCCAGGAAGAATTGAGCGGATGCCTTGCTGATACGCCGCCGGGTAGCGCCGATTTCAACGTAGTAAGGCGCTGTCGAAGCAAACCGGAAGGTTTTTTGGTTATCCGTAATGACACGCACGAGGAACCAGCCGCTTTCTTTGACTCTTAGCACGCCGAGGCTGCCCGTCCTTTTCCAGGTGTCATAAGGCACGACGCGCTCTACGCGGCCATTGTGGATGACTTCGATTGAGGAGACGGAGTCTTGCGTATCGAGTTTGGCGGTGATCTCCAGATTGAGCTCCCTCCCCTGGATGCCTTGAAAAATATGACCGGGAACTTCGCCGTTCACTCGGCAGCGGAACAGCGGACCGTTGGAGACGAACGACCGCCCAGAGCGCAATCCTTCCCACCATTTTTCATAGGTTAGCTCTTTGCCGATGTGGACGTACACGCGGTCGTAGCCGACTGGATTGGGCAAGACGCCGGATGCGCTACCGGCCGAGGGCGGAATCCGAAACCCGCAATTGAGGATGTGGTAATAAATCTCCTGGGTCCAAAAACCGTTGCCGCGCGGAGACGGCAATCGAATGGCGTCCCGCGGCTTGCCCCAGGCTTCGTTCTCATACATCTGCTCGCGGCACATGTGGTTATTGGCTAACCCAATTGAGTCCACGGTTCCGCTGGCCAGCCAGATCGGCACGTCCCACCAAAACGGTTTTTCAACATCAACCCAGACCCCTGCCTGCTGTCGCGCCTGTTCCACAAATTTCATCGGCGAAGGATATTCACGGGCGGACCCGGCAATGATCAGCGGTTGTGGAAGATTCAGGAAGAGCAACGCGCCGCCCTCGCGTTCATCCTCCCCGCCCATGACGTGGTAGAACCGGTCCCGGTCAAACTGGATCAAGAGTCTGGATGGCACCGGCTGTTTGGCCCACTGATTCTGGTTGTTCCACCAGGTAACAACTGGGGCCACGTGCAGGTCCTCCGCTTGCATCAGCAACTCGATGTCGTTCACCTGCCGGTGCACATGCAGGTCGCCCGACCACCAACCTTCCTCGGCCAAGTTCGCAACACGTCTTAACTCCCTTTTGATGGTCTTATTTGTCCCGCCGGAGAAGTTGAACCAGCCGACAGTGCGAGAGTATTCCGGTCCACGCTCAATTTCGTAGGAATATGTGCCGGCAGTCAAATCGAGCTGCACCTTGCCCGGGCAAACAAAATGGTCGCGCCAAAACGGAAGAGAGCCCGCGCGGACTGGCTGGCCATCGCCATTCTTGAGATGGACGCGGCACTGAATGGGTTTGTGGGTCGACGCATCAAGGATGGCGATCTCCAATCGAGCGTTTTTGGTTTGGTTCTCGACTGATGCTACTTGGCACAAGCACAGAGTCGAAAAACAGAGGCCAGCAAGCGCAGCTTTCATTTTGGTGTGACGTCTGCGGCTACAAAACCTGAAGCATGCAAGTCAATGCTTTGCTCGGTTGGACCAGGAGTTTACCCTTTCCGCCAGCGCAAGGGATGCCGGGTCGTCATGGATCATTCCGAAATAACTGAGGGCAAGCGTGACCTCGCGATAGTTCACGGTTTTGGGTTTGCCCATCATGTGTTCCTGGCCCAGGCCGGTGCGTGTGTTGCCGGCCACCTCGACCTCGCCCGTCGGTTTTATGCGGCTGCGCTCCCAGGCCATGGCTTTGGCGAGGGCGGCGTCCAGCTCCGGGTCCGGTTGGTAAAGCGCAAGCACCTGGGCCATGAGCAGAGAGACCGCGTTGTAGCTGGAGTCGCGTCCGTCTCTTTCGACAAATACACCGTCGGAATCGCGTTTCGCCATCGCGACGGCGACAAGTTTTCGCGATGATCGTTTAAGTTCGTCGTCGTTGAGAATTATCCCACAAAGCCCGAACGCCTTGGCGGCAATAAACATGCGATTGGCGGTGTGTCCGGCCTTCAGGATGATGCCGTCATAGCCCGCCTGGATGAAGGCGCAGGCGCGCCGCAGCTTGGGTTCCAGTGCGGCAATTCGTTTGTGGAAATGACCTTTAAGCGGTGAGGCCTGCACCATCAGGATGGCGTGCCCCAGCTCCTGCAAATAGAAAAACGCCGTTTCCACACGCTCCGGCCTGGTCGGTTCATGGGTATCTCCTGGTTTGCGCACGGACAGGAAACCGCCGTCCTCGATTTGATGAGCGAAGGTGGTTTCGACGGAGTTCCAGGCGGCATCGGCGCGCTCGACGTCCCCGGCAACAACTGCGCCAATTAGCATCCAGCAGCCGCCGCGCTGCATTCCTGCCTCGTACCATTTTCTGTCCCGCTGATGGAACCCGATAAAGCCCTGTGGATCCGGGCGACCCGTGTTGGTGATAACACCAGACAACGAAGCGGGCAGCCGGCGAAGCAGTTCATACTCGGAAGCGAACGTGGCGCCAGCAGCGCGCCATCCGGTCCCGCATACAATTGCACCAGCTAAAACAAATTCACATAATTTCATCGGAGCTATTGGAACTCAATTTAAGGACGAGTCAACATCCGCGTTCAGCGCATAAGTGCCTGGCCCCCACAAGGAGCCGAGAGCAGGCCAGATCCGAATTGACGCGGAAGGGCGTCAAAAGTACCGTTCGGCAGGTTCAAGCCCGGACCACCCAGTTCCTGATGGCCCCACTTCATGATTCCGGGTTGCCGGCTCGACAGTTAATAGGCGTCGCGCATCGCGGGTTCGTTCCTCGCCGGCGCAGCGGCG